>JAEEGL015099470.1_pt1 | contig 123575 bp, 200 predicted proteins | sample 9134231 | NCBI WGS metagenome assembly JAEEGL01 (sample SAMN16246548, study PRJNA631951) | gut metagenome | biome: gut microbiome; feature: rumen; material: fiber-attached | host: Bos | place: Iran: Karaj | collected 2018-10 | reverse complement strand
GAAACTAACTCCACAACAATTAATAAATGAATTTGTAAACGGTTCAGATGATGATTGTTGCTACGGATATAATTATGTTGCTAATAAATTGAATGTTTGTAGTTGGGTTAGAGAGCTTTCAATAAAGAGTTCTTCACCGGAATTAAAGAATGGTCTTAAAACTAATTGTGGGACATTTATAGAGGTAGTAAAAGATTATCCAGGATTCTTTACATTCTTGTTAGATGGAGGTGATGAACCATTCTTAGGATTCTTATTAGATAGAAGAAAACCTATGAGCTTATTTAGTGTACTTTAAGGGATGAAATACTCCCTTTATTTTTGCCGTTTCTTAAGTATATGATAGCCTTATATATAGAGAGAAATATGAATGTTATAAAAAACATTTATATTCTTTAATTTTTCGAAACACTAATTAACTTAAAAATATAAAAATATGAAAAATTTAAGAAAAGATTTGGACAAATTAATCTCGGATGTTGAAACATACATTGTCGAGAAAGGGCAAAACCAATTTATCAATCCTTTGAGGTACCGTCTGGGCCTCTTGCAGGAAAAGTATGAAGAGCAAATGCCAGTCTTCTCAAGCAGAGAAACTAGAAAACTTGAGGAAGACTTAACCTACGTTAATGCAATTCTTAATTAACTAACCTAAAAATAAAAAAAAATATGATTGAGATGTCAAAAAGAAGTGGCGATTTCACAGACAAGGAACTCGCCTGTTTCGACAAAGCAGATCGTCGCGCCACACGCTCATCTAACTTTAAATGGGTAACGGCGTTGATCGTAATCGCCGGTTTAGTTGGGTACAAGATTTACAAGAAGTATGAAAAGCCAACTGAGCCACACGAAGAAAAGCCCGCCACACCTAAGAAAAAGGAAAAGAAGGAGAAGAATGGCGGAAAGTAAAGAAAGGAAAGAGAATCTAGATTTAGTTCTGGAATCTCTTTTCTTTTTACTTGCTCTAACGCAAATATATTACTCTTTTTTATAGACCTCCGGAAATAAGGCCTCATCGATTTCCCTTAATATTTTTCTAAATTTTTCTTGATAATATTTTCTATCAGACTCTGTCATTCCTCTATCTTCAATACATGCACAGGAATCAAAATCTGATACCATCTCTGCTAATTTGTTTCTGAGTTTTACTGTGTATTTTGTTTTTTTTCATGATATATTTATTAATTTTGCTTTCTTCCAATTTTTAGTCCAATGCTCATCAGTTTCCACGTGGTTTGGTCTTACCCATTTACAAACATTTTTACTAAATTCATCTATAGGAAATTCATCCGCTATTCTAATTACAACCCCCTCTCGAGTTGAACCATATAAAGACGGTTTAATAACTAGACTGTTTACAATCGCCTCAAGTTGTTCTTCGGTATCAACTGATCCTTCAAATAATACTGGAACTGTGGGAAGTTCTAGAATTTTTGCTATCATTACGACATCCTCCCAAGAGTACCAAACATATTTTTCATCATTCCTTACTGCAAAAATATGATAATAGTCTGTTAATTTATCATAATGAATTGAATGTTCTCCATAAAGATTTTCACCATATATCCACTCATGTTCTCCAATCAGTTTATAGCATCTTTGCCAAATACCATCATGTTCCCACATGTTTTTACTCCATGGGGAACGAGTTGGTGCACCATGACTACGAGAAAACACATCATAGTGATTCATGCATGTATTCTCGCCATCAAGTTTTTCTGTTATGATGATCTGCCTTCCTTTATAATTCTCAAACCAATTACTAGATAATTTCTTATCATCGGAAGTTGCTCCTGGTGAATATGGCAGGTGATACGTTCTTGGATATTTTGTGTTAACATATCTCATATCTCAGTATATGTTTTACAGACAGGGCACTCTGCTGATCTACGTAATTTACCAGAGTATTTATAATCTACTACATTTTTATTATCATATTTAAATTCATGACCGCATTTTTTACAAATTACAGTATCGGTTTTTTCATGTCCCTTTAAAGATATAACTAAAATACCTACTATTAGTAGTATTATTGAGCTAATAAAGATTATAATCCGCATAATTTTTCTAATTCTTTTATTACTCTAATTTGTATATTTCTTTTGTATTTAAATTCCCACTTAATATATTCTTTTATTAGTTGTTTATCTGTTAGTTTTTGAAGTGGTAATTCAGAATATAGGTCTTTTGCTAGTTTAAACACTTCTCCATCATCCAATAAATCTTCGTCTTTGATATCACTAGTATCATTTCTAGAAAAATATTCTGGTGGGGTTTCGTTTATCGCATGAAATACTTTATCGATTTGTATTTTACTTGGTATTAAATCTCTATTTTCAGATAGATACTTTTTAAATTTCTTTTTACTTCCAAATGATTTAAGATCGAAAGTTTTAATGAATTCATAAGCATCTAATTTCTCTTCTTTTATTTCTCTCTTTCTTTTTTCTTCTAATTTTTTCGTTGACACTATAGCTCTTTTTATACGCTCGTCTTTTTCTTTTATTTCCTCTTCATTTATCAAAGAGTGAGTTATATGCCAACCGCCACATGCAATACAATAATATGATCTTAATTTTTTAAACTTGACTAATCCAGTCTCTCTTATTTCGTCTTCATTAAATTTTATAAATCTATTAGCTTTTTCTTCACTTTCAAAAAGCATCTTAGACCTACGAATAATAGGACAATAAATTCTCTTTTTAGGTTTCATCTGTTTTAATCTCCCAAAAATTATAAAGTATAATACCACCAATATTAGTAATTGATTTTAAATATTGTATAATAAATTGAGCTAATTTACCATCAGATAAACCTTCACAATTTACTAATTCTATTTTTTCTGAAAAAGAACCAACTAGATTGTTGCTTAAGTCGGTTGTTGCATATGATATTAAAAACGTTCTCATAGTCCTGCAACGTGAAAATTATCAGTAACGTTATTCTTAGGTTTAACTACAACAAAAGTACCATAAGAATGGGTAACTATTTCATATTCAAATTGTAGATAAACTCCATACCCATGTTTAGACATCACCGCTTTATCTGATGAGTCTAGTTTTGGATTTGCATTTAAAGTCGAGCTGGATATTAATAATCCTATAATAAAACCGATAAAAATTCCTAATAGAACTAACAACAATCTCTTATTATTTCTTTTCATAATTACTTAAGTTTGTTTCGTCTTAATATATTCTCTGCTGTTCCAGATATCTTTTTTGGATCTCTTACAAAAGCGATATCATAATCTGAGTCTTTTGTCATTTGTTCATCACGTCCAGAATCACTCGTAAACCCACCTTTAGTATTTTGTATTTTTGGATTTTTATTTCTAGGGGCAACAAGCATGTGATACACTGTTATTCTTCTAGGGTCAACTCCTAGAATATCCACTAAATAATTCTGAGCCATTATATCAACTCCATAATAATCACCTACTACAAAATAGGCATCTTTGTTTTCAAGCGCTTTCTTCAATGCTGGGACATAATTTTCATCAAACTCTTTCTGAGTTATATTACGATGTCCAGATATAAAATAGGTTACTCTCATATATCTTTTATTGATTTTAATGTATATTGTTTATTACTTAATTCACTAGTTGGCATATTATTACACATTTTACGTAATGATATGCAGTTTCTATCTTCTTTATAAACCACATATCTCTCACACACTAGTCCAAAAAGACTATTCCATATACAATTACCACAGTATTTTTTAGGTACTCTTTGAAAAGTAACTCTGCGCACTTTTTTATGTGTTCTATTAAACCTAAAAAGCGATTCAGTCTTTAGAATATATACTTTATAAGTCTTTAATAACATATACAAAGCTATACTTATTTAAAACCATAGTCATCGTACAAAGATCTCTAAATGATCCTATAGTATTAGTACCTTTTAAAATTGGAACACTGCAGCATTTATGATCACAACTTAGGCAATCCGTTTTATCATATTTGATTCTGATAAATATATTTCCCAAATGTTTGCTTACTTTCTTCCGTTTCTGTAACATATGAATATAAAAGTTTAAATCCATCTACGGAACAATAAATATTATTTCTCAACCGTGGATCTTTTAGTTGTTTACATAAGTCTCTAAGTGTTAGAGAATGTCTTTCACTGATCTTATTATGACAATTATATAAAAATCTACATTTTTTACAACTATATGAAATATTAAGATTTGTAAGACTAAATCTATACTGAATTAGTGTTTTATCTTTTCTTATCCTAATCTTAATTTTTTTCAATAACATTACATATATAAGGAAAAGAAAATAGATGAGTTTCCCCATCTAGATTCCTAATTAAAATACAACTTTCCCTGTCTTTATTATATCAATATTTTCAAAGACAGTAGTTTGTTTTATATTGATTCCTACCTGTTGTAATGCCCAACCGAGTGCAGTCAAGTTATGATATTCGTCAGTGATTCTGTATATTCCAGTATCATATATTTTTGGAAAATATAAAACCCTATCAGCAATATCATATTTACAATTATCTTTATCTAATACTGAATCTAACTCTCCCTCCAGTTTATTAATAATTTTTCCACACCACATAATATTAAAGTTAAGTCTTAGTATATATGGCTGTACTTCAATATCTTCTCTAGGGCTGTAGATTCTTGATATAATGTGACATCCATTACTACTTAATATATCAATTTTAGAGTCTGGATAATCACACATACTTAAGATAATTGTTTTTCCAGTCAAATACTTCACATTTTGAGGGTTTATAAATACATCACAAGATCCTATTTTATTATCTAGGTCATCTGATAAGTATATACTCTCAATAATTGAATCTAAGCCACTAAAATAAATCATATTCCAAAAATTATCTCAGGAGTTTCAAATCTATTTTCTATATCTTTTCTAAATTTTTTAACTTTTCTAAAATATAGAACAGTTTTCGTATCTATTCCTTTTTCTCTAGAGTAGGATAATTTATTGCACATAAAATCAGACGGTATACTACTTATAACATCATCAGGAAGGCGGTTCCAATCAATCGGAATAGCTTTTGATTCATACCACCTAGCTATTTGATATAATTCTTTTTTATCCTCCATTTTCTAACCTATCTTTTATATATTTTACCCAGGAATCTAAATCATCACTTAGATCTGGTACTGTATTCAAAGCCTCTCCTAAAATGTCTCTTATTACACTCTCACTTGGTTGACATTTAGCTCGATGCCAACCATCTAAAAATGCCTGCTTTTCTGAAACTGTACTGTATTTACTAAGTTCATAGTTTAATTGGTCTTCTAAAGATTGACTTATATTTTCTGGATAATCTTCTACCCACACTAGTCTTTCTAATTTAGCACCACCAGACTTAAAACATCTTAATTGAGACTTTGTATTATCGGCATATATTTCATAAATATACTCCTCATCGCCATGTATTTTAGTATCCTCTTCATATTGATCATCATATTCTAAAATTTTTTCCATAATAGTTTCCCAATCATATGAAGGACATATTTTTAGTATCTCTTTCAACTCAGACCCAACACCCCAAGGATAACCGTCATAATGATGATATATATAATGTCTCTTTTCATCATCATCTACAACTACTATATGACATCTAGTACTCATAATTTAATTGTATATTTGATTATATGCCCAAAGTATTCCTCTTAAAAACTGTAAACCATTTCTAGAATCTCTCGAACTGGTTATCCCTTTATTTTGTGCTTCCATAACTAAACCACATGAAGAAAACATTCTATAATAAGATACATTCATATCAGTATCATATTCTAAAAATAGAACCGTCTTTAAAACATTACTAATATGAATTCTCCGGTAAACAGAATCATCATCTTCTTTAAAATTTAATTGTTTTATTCCATTTACTATATTATCAAAAGTTATACTCTTTCTATTATTCTCTAGAAAACTCAATAACTTTCCTTTTGTGATTTTAGGATTTAATCTTATCTCATTACCAGTTTCTTCTTCATATATAACTAATTTCATAGTTTATTTATTATTTCTTCAGTATATTCAATCGGATCAAATTTCTTAAGCTCTTTCAACTTATCTTTCAAGGCCTTTATTCTTTCGGCTGTATCTTTATTTTTTCTAAGATATGATATTGGTTTATTCATAACTACCCCAATTACTTCAGCCGGTATATTTAAGGCCTTAGCTATTTCGTTGTCTGTAGCTTTTGGATTCTTGTTTAGGATATAATCAGATACATGAGGAATTGCTTCTTGTACTAATATATCAAACTTACATTTCTCAATCTTTTTAGCATTAACTTCAGAAACTAATTTAATATAGTTTTTATAAGTATAATCAATCCAATCGTATAAAGGGATTCTAAAAGCACTACGTCCATCTGTTACATTGCATTGATATATAGTAGCATCATAACAGCATTTTCTAGCTAAAGACTCTATATCATCAACCGTTATTCCTTTAGCTCCTGGAACCCTACCTATAAATAGTTTATTACTATCAAAATCTGTTAAGACATCGATAAAAACTTTTCCCTCGCTCGCTAATTTTTCAAATTTACTAAGCTTTGGTGTAAATATTTCACACCCATCTTTAGTTTCAAATAATATACCTTCAGATTTTCCATCAGGACTTTTTTGTCTTGATATTTTGTACGAATATATTACCCGACCCTTTCCTGTTTTCCAAAGTTGTTCTAATTCTGAGTTCTTTTTATCAATAATTAGATCAACATTTGGTTCCAGAAATCGTGGGTTATTATTTATATAAGCTTTGTATAGCGATTTTGGTGAAAAATTAGGTAAAACCATTTTAATACCTACTCCCATACCACTAGACAAAGATTTCATAAACAATCCAAGCGGTAATGGTAGTGGTATATAGTTTGGTTCTGACATGCCAACTGGAGATTCAGAATATGGAACCTCTTTTACAAGATCACCTACAATATCCCAGTATAGACTACTTAATCCTATATGAGTATAACGTTCATTTGCTGGAGGACTAATTACACCATCAATTTCTGTAAATCCAAATGATCCCTCTCCCTCAAAAACACCTGACTTAACTAATATAGCTGCCATATCATTCATTGATTGAAGTCCGTGGGGGTGTATATTAGCTACATAATTTATCAGTGTAGTACTTGGAGCCAATTTATTTTTAGGAAACTGCATTGCCGAATATATCAATCTTCTGTACGACACCTTCATTCCATCCAATACAGAAGGCAAGTGTCTGTGGCAGTTTATATAACTAGAAAAATCTAAATATGCATCCTCCGTTATTTCACCAATAGATTTATGTAATTCATCTGATGTAATTACTGGTAAATCTTTTGTCTTACTATTTCTTTTTGCCATAGTTTATAAATCATTAAAATTATATGGATTTGTTATAATCCCAGCATTGTATAATAGTTTTTTTCTCTCATTTATATCTTCCGTAAGAGACATAGCATAATCAATTCCTTCAGGAGTTACTTGTACTAATCTCCTAGTCGCAGGATTAAAAAATGCATCATAAATAAGTTCTTTTGGAATAGAACCTAATCCTTTCCAACGTCTGAATGGTTTATTTGATATTAATCCAGTTGGGAATCCAGTATTTGGATCTACTGGATCGTTTGGGTAAAAGTATCTTCCAGATTGTTCAAATAGTGGTGATAGGGAGCAATATACACACCCTAAATCTATAAGAAATCTTGCATATTTCGAGAACAGATATAATATTAAGGAAGTTATTTGTTGTCCATCACTGTCACTATCTGTTGCGATACATACTTTTCCAAAATGACTATATTTTTTCAACGCGTCTATAGCCTCTTCTCTAGTTTTGCATTCAGATGTTACATTCTTTTCTTGAATTCCAACACCTAAAACGCTGAAAATAGTATTAATTTCCTTATTGGCTAGTGCTTGATCAATAGATTTATCAGAAACATTTAATATTTTACCTTTTAGTGGTAATATGGCTTCCTTTAATCCATGTCCCATATATGGCTTTCTACCTTGTTTCAGTGATCCAGCTGGAGATAAACCTTCTGTTAAATAGAGTTCACATTCCCAACGATCTTTATATGTAGCGTCGGCAAAACCTTCAACTAAATTTGCTTTATTTCTATAAAATGAGTTTCCGCTAGCAGCATCAATCATTCTCTGAGCTTTTTCTAAGGCAGTAATACTTCTCATAGAATCAGCTAGTTGATTTAATTTCTCTACGTGAATCTCCCAATAATCTTCATTTTTCTTGAATACTCTTTGAATATCCTTTAAAACGTCAGCAAAATCATCAGGTTTTACTTTGGTTATCTGCTTTAAGTTTTCTTTGGTCTGACTATTATACTGGACTTCATTAGCTAGTACAATGATAACCATTTTTAATCCATTCAATAAATAGTCATGCTTCATTCCAAAGTAACTCTTAAGTGCCTCTTTATATAGATTTTTACCCAAATTAATATGAGTTCCTTGATTACAATCTAGACCATTAACAGATCCAAACACTTGAGCATTACCTAAAGACGGATCAGCTTCAAATGTAATATAAAGACCTACTTGTTTATTGGCACTAGTATCTTTTGGAATAATGGTTTTTGTAAATTCGAACTTATATGGGTTAAACGTACTTCTTAAATTTACTCCATCAACAACGACATTTACTTTTCTCTTAAAGAATTTTTCTTGAATTAATAAGAAATACTGTAAATTTGTCATCGGGATTTCAGGAACACAATCATCCCATATTTTAGGGTCTGGTTTAAATAGTACTACTGTGCTTTGATTTTCAGGAATCGATATATAATTCTTTATTCCCTTAAATATTTTTTTCTCCAAGTCCCTTAACTTTCCAGCTCCTTCATATACTTTTATACCTTCTTCAAACACAATGATATAAAATAAATCCTTTTTACTTCTAGGTCCTGCATTCTCCCATAATTCCTTTACCGGAGGAATAGATCTATCGTAGTTAAATTCAGTTATTTTACTCATTAAAATATATATACTTGAAGTAAAACATACACATGCTGAGCCCACTCCATTAATTCCAACCCTAGCTACACTATCGCCAGCTTCAAATTTACTTCCACTATGTAATTCTGAAACTGATAATTCAGCCTGAGTTATATTAGGTTTATCTTTAGACATCGTTATTGGAAGTCCTCTTGCGTTATCTGAAATAAAACAGAAGCCGTTAAAATTATTACTTATAAGAATAGTATCTCCGAACCCCTCAGAAATCTCATCGCAAGAATTATCGATAATTTCTCTAATCATTACATCAGATCTTTCTGTACTTCCGAGATACATAGACGTTCTTAGTCTTACTGCATCTCTTGGAGGTAGGAATCTAATTTCTTCTTCTGTAAATTCTCTTTCTTTATTTACTTGTTCTTTCATATATCTATTTTATTATTTAGGAGACTAGGCTTTAATCTAATCTCCAAATATAAGGAAATAAATGGAACTTAGAAGCAATTTGAGAAATTAGAAATAAAAAGAGGGATTACTTCCCTCTAGGTGCTCTTCTTTTCTTGTATGTCTTAATAAGTTTTCTAACTACTAGAGTTACACCAACCCCTAATGCTGTACCAATAACAACACCAGATATGAACTTGGATTTACCCTGATTTCGGATATCCTCTATTCCATCTTTAATTTGTTTTTGGTCTTTCAGTGCTTCATCTAAGAAAACTAAGAGTTCAGAATTTCTCATGTAATCATACCAATCTTTCTTACTAGCATACTCTTCAAAAGAAGGCATCATCATCTCTAGTAAACTACAATAATCAGTTCTAGGATCCATCATAATAAATATAACTTTAATTGTTAATATCTCGAAAAAATTTTGAAATAGGCACTCAGAAGATTTTACTCTCCTGGGTTAATTTTAATTTCCTATTTCATAAATAAGGTTTTGAAAGGTTATTAGGAGTGAGGTTTTGACCGTCTGAAAACCCTCTAAAACCTTATTTATGAGATGAAAAAAGGCGAACCAACAGAAAGGTGCCAAGACCCGTCATGCCGATGGGAAGTAGTCTCATTGTAAAGGCCCCAACCGCCCATTATTGGGGGGCCATGAAGGGGGCGGCAGCCAAATCGCCGAAAGAGCTGCCGCCCTATATTTTTTTCTTTTTTTATAAAGAAAGAAAAGTAGGATTTTATTCCTACTATTTATTTTGTTCATTATTTAACATCCCTATCAATTCAAGTGCATCAAGTAGTCCTCTTTTCTTACCTTCATACCAACTCTCACTACCTGGCCACTTTAAATTATCCTCATCACATTGTTTTATTCTATCCTTAATCAAACCTATACATTTTTCTTTTGTCATATTATATTTTTCATTAAATTTTTTATCCAACTAATGTGCACTTCTTCTAAATGACGACCTTGTTTAGTTAGACAAATTACAGCATTCATCATATCATTATCAAACTCGCTCCATTCTATTGATTTGTCTTTTATTGCTTGTTTATATCCTTGGTAATATCCAACTCTCTTTGCATTCCATTCGTTATTGCACATGTTAGTTTTGGATATTGGATATGCATCATATGCTTTTGATGTTGCAAGTCTTGATAATTCTTCTTCTTTTGTCATATTTAATCGTATATTTTTTCATACTTTATTCTAAAACATATTTCTGCAGGTCTGAATGGATAAAATTTAATTCTAGTCCAGGATATTATTTAAGCTTCTTCTAATGTCATTTCTGGGGCTATACCATTACTGACATCTTTGATTATTTGATCTAATCTTTCTTTTGTCATAACCTGCTTGCTTTTTCTTTATACTTAGATTCTGCATACTTACAACTTTCGTAATCAGACTTAGTACAGACCATCCCCCTCTGTTCCCAATAATTATAGGATTTATCGTTCCAGTAAATTAGTCTCTTATTTACAGTCCAGAAATAACCAATGCAAGGTTCGGAAATACCTTCTATTTCAACATCAACTATTCCATCTATACATATCTGACTAGTTGGAACATCACTACTTAAAGAAGTAACTATATTTCCTTCTATTTCAGACCAATTTATAGTATCCTTAGAAAACCCTCCAGATTTGCAGTTGGTAGTAGTTGCTTTATCATAACCAACTATATCTGTTAATTTTCCATGAAGATACCACCAAGAATTATTATCCCTTTCTTCTGGAGGTATATCATCATAGGATCTTGTATTAGATGGTTTATTTCCATATCTCCAATCTGCTATTAACTTGAGAGTATTCATCTTATTTACTTTCTATGAATATTACTCTCCCTTCAACTAATCCCCAAGAAGAACTTTCTATAAATTCTTTCTCTTTAGGAATATAATCTGGTTCCATAGGCTCGACAAGATACCATAAACTACTTTGATCTTTCCACGTTACTTCTATTAATTTTTTACCTTTTGGCAGTTCTATAGTACTTGTTCCTCCATAATTTCTACTTCTTTCTTGTTCGGTACATCCAACTAAGGAAACTAACAATACAATAGCTAATATAAATTTCTTCATAAGTTTTATTCCTGATCGATTTTATTTTCTTCTTTAATATTATTATAATAATACCATATACATAAACATAGTAATATGAATAATCCTACCACTATTATTATTTTTCCTATAGATCCTGCAACTTTATAAAAAAGATAATCAATTGGTAAGGCAATAAGAAGACTACATAATATTATTAAAATAGCAATTCCAATAGTTTTTGCTATCTTTACTACTGTTTTCATAATTTCTTAATTTGAAATGTCGTAAAAACTAATGTCATTGGATATACTTCACACTTATAACCATTTTCAAGAACTTTAGATTCAAAATAGGTTAATAATTTTTCTAAAACTTCCTCTCTTTCAAATTCTTTTTTATCTATGAAAAAGGATCCGTTTTCTTCATTTATCCTTGACTTAGTGTTCTCATTAATTCCAAATAATTCTACTAAATCTTTAATTACTTGTTCTCTTGTTACAACTTGCTTTTCCATTTTAATAAGTTTTTAAATACATAAATAAGGCTTTTATTTTCTTATATATGAAGTAACAAAAATATTATCACTATGACTAAAAAATTTTGGAATGATTGGAAATTGAGATTAGGAGAAACAGAAGAAATTTATATATTCTATGAAGTATTTGGGGAAAAGAAATGGCATGGTGGACGGATTAGCGGTTTACACTGTCATTATCCATTTAAGATACTAAGTGCTAATTTTAATGGTAATATCTCTGTTGACTTATGCCTAGAAATAACAAAACCAGCGGGGAATTTTCAATATACTACTGAAAATAAATATATAACTTTAATGAGAAAAAATATAGCAACAGTAAAATTTAAAAATAAAAAGAAGGAAGGAAATTAATCCAACCTTTTCTTTTTTATTTAAATTCAACTTTTATTTTCTCTTCATCTTCTAAATCTACCTCTATTAATGTTTTTCCAGAAATTTCAGATTCTAACATAGTTTTACAGATCTCATCTTCTATATAGGTTGTTATTAATCTCTGAAGTGATCTAGCACCATATTGAGGCTCACATTTAGAAACGATTAGATCTTTAAGTTTATCTGATACTTTAAGCGTATATCCATTATTATCTTTTAGCCTATCCTGAAGTTTCTTAAGCTCGAGATAGAAGATTTTACTAAGTTCTTCTGTTCCAAGTGAGTTAAATACAACCACTTTAGTAAGACGATTAAGAAACTCTGGCCTAAATTCTTTTTTAACAGCTTTCATAACAATAGATAAGTCAGTTTTTTTCTTTTCCTCTTTTCCAGGAGTGCCATAACCTAATCCATTTCCATGAAGTTCTAGATTTTTAGTTCCTACATTACCAGTAAATATTATAATGGTATTTCTACAGCTAACCTTCTCTCCTGAGCTAAGTGTAATCTCTCCTTCTTCTAGCATATTAAGCCAAATATTATACAGGTTACTGCTTGACTTTTCAACCTCGTCGATTAGGAGAACGCTATACGGTTTACGTTTTAAGATATATAGTCTCGGTTCACTATCACTAAATCCAACATAACCAGGAGCAGAACCTAAGAGTTTACTTTCAGCCCAATCCTGCATATATTCAGAACAGGCAATTGTGATTAAACTCTTGTCTGATCCCATAAATTCCTCTGATAAAATTTTTGAGATATAACTTTTTCCGACGCCAGTAGGACCAACTAATAAGAAGCTAGCTATTGGTTTATTCGGATTTCTTAGACCAAGTACATTTCTTTGGAGAGCTAAAGTCAATTCTTCTATTGCTTCATCTTGGCCGATTACTTTTTCGCCGAGAGTAGTTTTAATGGCTTTCAGTTTAGTCATATCCGAGCTCATAATTTTATCAATCGGAACTCCACTTAATTTTGATATGACTTCTGATACTTCGGCGATTTCTAAAGTCGGCCAAGTTTTAGGATCAACTCTATTTACTAAGTCTTGCTCTTTTTTCAATTTCTTAGCAACCTTTTCCTCATCTTTTCTAACGATTTCAGCCTCTTCTAATTTAAGATCGAGGGTAAGTTCTTTTTTCTTTTCCTGTAGTTCTAAGATATCGGATTTGAGTTTTTCTAATTTTTTTGTATCACTAGGATTTTTTAATTTAGCTAGTGAAAATGACATATCTAAAACACTGATGGCTTTGTCTGGGAAAAATCTATCATTGATATATTTACCGGACCATTCAGCACATTTTACTAATACATCATCTTCATATTTAACACGATGATACTCAGAATACCTAGGTGCAATACCTCTAAGAATCTCAATAGTGTCTTCAACTCCAGGCTCCTCTATTTGAACTGGACTAAATCTTCTTTTAAGTGCACCATCTTTTTCAATAAATTTTCTATATTCATCGGTAGTAGTTGATGCAATTAAAGTTATTTCACCACGTCCAAGAGCAGGCTTCAGCATTTGTGCAATTGACGTACTATTATCCGAAGTTGCTTGTTGAAACTCATCAATGTACAGGATAATATTTCTATTTTCTTTGAGTTCCGAACACAAGTCTTGCACCCTTTGTTCGAGCTGTCCCCTATATATTGTTCCAGACGTTAGGTCTGTTGTACTAAGACTTAGGACTCGTTTATCTAGAAGCTCTCTAGGAACATCGCGATTAGCTATTTTTTGTGCAAGGAGTTCAACAATAGCAGTTTTACCACTTCCAGGATCACCAAGAAGAATTGCATTGTTTTTCTTTCTACAACATAGGATCTCAGTTATTTGTTTAATCTCCTTATCTCTTCCAATAACAGGATCATATTTACCATCCTCAGCTGCCTTAGTCATATCAAACGCAAACTCGTCTAAAGTAGGAGTTTTAGAATCTGGATCAACTTTTTTAGTACTTATTGCTCCAGACGTATTTCCCGCCTTCTCAAAGTCTTCATCATCCTTTTTCTGATCAACTGGACTCTGAGGTTTTGAAATTTCGTCCGAACTACTACCATTACTTATATCATCCAATTTATCAAACATAGATGATAGTGCATTAAACATATTACTCAAACTAAGGTCTGGATTATTGTTTAATATTTTCTCAGCCTCTTTCTTTGCAATATATGAAGTTAAAATAGCTTCTTTAGATATTTTATAGTCTCCCAGTAAATCAACAATATATGTTCTTTCTGATAATATTGAAATAAATAGCTCAAGAGAGTTTATTTCTTCGCTTCCAGAAATTAACTTACTGTAAGAAATATCTAAGGCCATCTCTACCTTTGCTCTTCTAAATGCACGATCTAACTCATCGGAAAGAATTATATTTTCTGGATTATATAAACTGGTATTTGGATATTTATTCTTACTACAATAAGTCTTAGTTTCATACTCTAACTCATTAAGTAAATCTGTTTGAGCTGATGATGGTATACCTTTAAAAATAGGTAACAAGATATCACACTCTACAGAATCTTTTCCAGTTGCCTCAATATATTTTTTAGCAATAAAATAAGTTACTGCCTCAGAAGATATACTGATACACATAGTAGAAGCTGTTAAATTTCTAGCTTCTTCCATTATATCATTTAATTCTTTTGTTAATTTGTAATCACTCATATATTTTATTATTATTCATTTCAAGTATAAGAATTTGAGTTACACAAAAGAGTCATTTCTTCCATCTTCCCACTTAATCTTGGCGTTTAAATCACTATGACAATTATAATACAGCTCGATCTCTTTAAAATCGCCTGTAGCATCTAATTCATCTAGCTTTCTTCCAATTTCATTTAATATCAAATCAGCTTTCTTCTTATTTTGTAGAGCTAAATGAAGTCCGGGATGATCATGTGCAGATACTTTAATCTTCTCTCCTGGATTAAGTTTTATATTTTCTTTAAATAATTCTGATAAATATTCTGTATATGTAGAACCAAATGGAACACTGATTACATATTCTTCCACAGTAGGCTCATTATACGATACCTTATATCCGTGAGGTTCTACATTTTCTCTAGCTACCCATATATCAATACTGTCGGTCCAAGAGATATACCTATTAATTAAATCGTCTTCAGATAGTTTAGGATCATCTGTAAACCAAAGGTCAAAAATATGTTTAATATCGCCTATTGCTTTTCCAGTAACACCTAATTTAGACATTATTTTATTTCCATCTATAGGCTGACCTTTCTTAATTTTAGGTCCATTAAACAATATAACATCTTTTTTATAATGTTCCCAAAAAGACTTAACCTGACCTGGCATACAATATTCAGGTGCATGAGCTAAGTTATCAGCATCAATAAGATCCATTTCTAAAGACAAATAATCCCCAAGTTTCTTTACTATTCTTCTAGTTTGTTGTGGACTGCCTGTATATTCATGTGTAGTATAAGAATAGTTTCCTTTAATACACATATGGTTAGCTATCAATTTTCCTACTAAATCAATTACATCATTAGAGTATTTTAAATTCCTCAATGCTTCACCAGCCATAACAGCACTAACCTTTTCATGCCCATAGTAAGAACAACTTCCATCTGAATTATCTTTCTTAGTTTTTATCTTTCCTATGTCATGTAAAAGAGCAGCCAAACGTAACTCAAGCTCATGTCGTCTGGGTAATAGGTTTGGATATTTGCTGGTCATTACACCAGATAGAACTTTTAATGTATGTTCAGTTAAATCTAAAGAATGATATTTTGATTTTTGATCCATTCCCCATGATTTAGAAATATCAGGAAATATATGCTCAAGTAAACCCCTATCTTGTAACATTCTTATTCCCTCTACAGCTTTTGGAGATAAAAGAATTTTATTAAACTCCTCCTGTATTCTCTCGCAGCTTAGTGTGTAGAATCCAGGATATGGTTTGATTTTTTCATATACCTCCTCTGAAATGGTAAACTCCTTAGCACAAGAAAATCTAATTGCTCTTAACATTCTTAAAGGATCATCTGTAAAGGTTTGTTCCGGATCAAGAGGAGTTCGCAAAATCATATTCTCAATATCCTTTAAACCATTACCAGTCGGATCTAAAACATCATCAGAAAGAACATTTTTATACAGAGCGTTACAACAAAAATCTCTACGTAATGAATCCTCGTATAGAGATCCAAACTGAACTGAACTTGGTTTTCTAGTAGTCCCTTCATATTTTTCAGTTCTTGGTATTACACACTCTATAGGAACCCACTTATCAGGACCTATACAAAGTGAAAAACGTGCAGTACCAAATCTGGGGAATACAGTATAAGAATCACATAAGTCTGTCCCGTAAGTACTCTTTAAATGTTCTATAAATAAATCAGAACCTCCAGGAAGATCAATAACAAGATCTATATCTTTTGGAATCAAGCCCAATATCTCATCTCTTACACACCCACCAACAAGATAAACCTCAGACTTATTCCACGATCTTACAATATATCTAAGTTTATTTATTGTATTATAATAATCTTCTTTTGTTTGTATCATAATTTATATATTTTAATTTCTTACATGTATAAGGCGATTAAAAGAAAATAAAGCCGGAACTTAATCCAGCTTTTCCTTTACTATATCTGATGTTAATTTTCCATCAGCCATTGGAAGAGTTTGTTTGATATATTTTATAGCTAATCCCATAGTCTTTTTCTCCAAAGTATTAGTTTTCATCCAATCTTCAAGAACGGCCAGAATTTCACCTCTTCCTACTTCGGCCGGTAAAAATTCTTTGAGTATATTAAGTTCAGATGTTTCTTTCTCAACTAAATCATCTCTTTCTCCATCTTTGAATAATTGAATGGACTCTTCTCTCTGACTAACCATCTTTTTTAAAATCTGAATCTCGGCCGTATCATCTAGAGGTTTAGCACTTTTGGCCGTTTTGTACTTTAAGAACTCATTTTTGATTGCTCTTAAGACACTAACTCTAATCTTATCCTGTTCCTTTAAAGCTTTTGACAGGAGCTCATCAATTTTTTCGTTTAACATAATTTTATTTATTTATTATTTCTATGAATAAGGTTTTCTTCTTATATATGTAATGCTTTCAAAGAAGAAGAAAATAATAGAAAGATTAGAGTTTGAAAGAATAACAAAACGAGGGTATAGTGTTAGATGTATTGAGTGTGAAGTATATAAAAATAATGATAATCAATGTGTAAATATACATACTGGTGTTCTGTGTGATAATATAAACTGGCAAGTTTGGGGTAATATAGCATATGTTATTAAAAAGAAAGATAATTATAATAAAATCTAGACAGGTAAAAAACTATAATCTAGTGTTTATTAGAAAATTATTCTTCGGGGCAGAACCTGTTTTTCTATGTTTTAAATGTAAATACAAAAAATACCACACCTGTATTGTTAGTAGAAGACGGATGTGTGAGAATCTCGATGAAAAGTTTAAAGGTTCTTGGAAATATGTTGGTTAAGAAAAAACTAATAAGTTGCAAGATTAAATTTAGGAGAATTCAAACCAATACCAAATATCGCTGCAGTAACTGTTGTCTAGAGTGTTTAGTATGCCATGATTCTTTATGTGATGAGATTAATACTTTATATACTCCGAACAATAGCAACTTAATGTATATTAGTGATGCTAGTTAAACGAAAAAGAGTAGTGGGCAACATAATATTTACTAGAATTAATAATTGTACGATGGATAGATGTTTTTATTGTTCTAAGTTATCGGCACTGTGTGTAACTCTAAAATTATGCATTAGACTAAATACTAAACTAATAAATCATGGTATCTATTATAATAAAGTATGCTATGTCATTGTATAAAAAAGAATCTTTATACGTATTGAAAATCCTACTAGACGCCTAGAATTTATTAGAAAAAATTACAAAAATATCTTTATGGCTATGGGTTATCCTGTATGTCAAGGCTGTGAATTAAATCCATTCTTTTCCTGTAGTGAAAATATAAAAGATGCTTGTAGAAGGATTAATTCTACTATTGGGTATATAAAATATTCAATACGGAAAATACAAATACTATAAACATGTTATATAAGAGAAAAATTATAAATAATACAAAATGGTGGAGAATAAGAAAAACAATAGGAAGAAACTGTATGGCGTGTGTTGAATCCCCGTTTTATTGTGCTGATCATAGAGTTAATATATTTTCAGACAATGGTGATTTCACTATTATCGGTCTAGGTTTTGCATGTAGAACACTAGAGAGACAATATTACTATGATGAAGAAGAGCGCAATCTGTAATAAAATTAAATATAGTAGGGTTAGGTGGATTAAAAGAATTAAGTGTGAGTATTGCATACTAACTCCAGACACAAGGTCAAGGTTAGAGTGCATCAACTGTCACCGAATACGGAAACTGGTTTATAGAGATAAAATTTATTTAGGAGAAGAAAAATTCGCCTATGTTATTCAAAAGGAAAATAGGAATTGATAATATATGGTTTAAAAGAATTAATGTAAGCTTTAACCTATTTTCATATTGTAGCTCACTATGTTCTATTTGTGAAAAAAGACCTAATACTAACTGTGAGTGGAATGTTAGGGCTAAATGCAGAAGAATTCTTAACATACTTAATATATCTCTCGATAACTCTATGGTTTATACTTTTAGCCATGTTGAGAAAAAAGAAATCTGTATATCAAGGAATTACTTTTTATAGAAAATATTGGCCAGAAGATATAACAGTTATGTGTGATCTATGTAAGAATAATAATGGTTATATAGGGTGTGAGTATTTTGAAGCCTGTGATCATGTAAGAAAGATATCAAATAAAACTACTGAATTATGTTTTGCTTATGTGCTTAATAAAAAAATGTAAAATATTTGAAGATATGATATTTAATAGATTCTACTGTAAAGATTCTTATGACATGTGCAATATGTGTAAAATTAATGCAACAGATTGTATAGGTGATGGAAACTTAGAAAAATGTAGAAAAGCAAATCTAAACGGAAAGTTATTTCATGCCAAATATCATTACTCTTTTATAATACCTATAATACCCCTATGTTGAGAAAAAAGAAATCTGTATATCAAGGAATTACTTTTTATAGAATTTACTGGCCAGATGATGTGATTGTTAGATGCCAATTGTGTAGGCTTAGCAAGTGTAATAGCGGTCATACTATACCATTAAAGATAGAATGTTTAAAAAGTGTTGTGATTTAAAGAACAAACTTAATAAATTTCTAATTAATGATATAGAATATTTTACCTATGTTCTTGATAAAAAAAGTAAGATATTTTAAGAGGGGAATCATTTCATACTAAATATAAATATCGTTATTTTTGTAATACTGTTATGTTAAGAAAAATACATATAATATTCAATGAAGTACAAATTAGAAATATAAAATATAGAGTAATTCTTAATCGAACTGAACCGGGAAAATTTATGTGTAGTTCTAAATGTGTATATAGAGATAGTTGTAATTTTTGGAAATTACCTCAGAAACACAGTATATCAGACTTTTGCATAACATACCCCAGAATACCAGAAACACTAGAAACAAGACATTACTATTATCCACATGTTATTGAAAAGATGTGAAAGGTGGGCACATGGAAAAGGTTATGTGTATTACAGAGTACAAAATATTTTTTGTAAAAATTGTGGACGGTGGTATATGGTAAGAGGTAATAAAACTAAGAAATTTCTATATGTTACGTGTCCCAATGATTGTAAAACTCTAAAACAGCAATTATATAAATCACGTATATAAAAAGATTATTTTGTACAATAAAAAAGATAGAGAGGAAAATTAATCCAATCTATCTTATTTTTATTTATTTATTTTTATAATCATTAAGTATCGAAGCTAATTGTGGTTTAGTAAGTAATCCAGAACATCTATATACTTCTTCACCCTTCTTATTATATAGTATAATAGTTGGAAGATTATAAATTCCAAGATTATTTACTATATCATCGTCCGCTTCATCTGCATCGACTTCAAGGAATAGATAGTCATTAGAATATCCTCCCTCTATGTCTAGGATTGTACGACCTAATACCTGACATGGAGCACACCAATCTGCATGAACTCTGATAAATATCTTTTTATTATTTTCAGAACTTAGAATCTCATCTAGTTCTTGTTTAGTTCTTATTTCTTTCATTGTTTTTTATTTCTTTTAATATTGCTTGGTGATCTCTCCAGCTTCGATAATACACTCTATTACTGTGATTTTCGTGCCACTTATCATGACAGTCTTTACATAAAGTCATAAAACAATCATCTTTATATTCCCAGGGATTTACTAGATGTTTGTTTGGCAATTTACAATAATACTTGTGATGAATCTGTAAATTATCCGCTGTTTTACACCACTGACACTTATGATTATCTCTCCTTAATATTCTTTCTCTACAACTTAACCACTGAGGAGAATGAAGAAGATAATCATATACAGATTTATATTTAATGAATTTTTTAGTATTATCCTGTATCTCTTTATTACTAGTTTTTATTATTCCAACTATAGTACATATAAATATTATAATAAAGATTATAAAGTATACTATACCACCATCATTCATTATCTCCAAAATTTATATGTTATGTCTTCTCTGTTTTTATATAATCGCTGGTTTGTTGTCTTCGAATTGAGTGGTCCAAGAGCTTCAATATACGGACCTACCTTAATGTAATCAAACACATCATACAAATCATCCTCGACAGCAACTTTTCCAGAATATAGCGCCGTCTTAAGATCCGGGAAATTATCGTGTATGTACCTGGCGAGATTAATTAAAGCTTCGCGATCATTTCCTTCGCCCATAAAACACACGCAACTTATCCCGGAATTTTTTTGTATTTCGGCGCTTAGAACTTCTGGGGTTAGTTCAGTACCTATATTTTCCCGGAGATAACTTGTATGACAGCCTATACAACAGTTCTGACAATTACTAATATTAAGTGCTAGTGTGATCTCATCTGGAATTTCTGAGAACACAATTGAGGTGTCTTTAGGAATATATTTAATCATCAGTTAATCTGTTTTAGGAAAAAATTCATCAATCCAACCATTTTGAAGAGCTACTTTATATGCTGATCCATTATTTTTACCAAAGTCCCACCTACTTTTATACTTCATAGCTTCGGTTTTAGTAGTTTCATAATCCCAAATTTTTCTGTTATTAGCTGCCAACTTATTACCATCTTCAAACCATGTATATTCATTTATCCAACCCTCTTCTATAGCTGCATTTATTGCTCCAGCTGCATTTTTCCTAAACTCACTTCTGGTTTTATATTTCATAGCCTCAGTTTTAGCAGTTTCGTAAGTCCATTTTCTACGACCCTTATTAAAACCGCTTACAAACCAATCAAAGTCATTAATCCAATTATTCTGTAGGGCTACTTTATAAGCACTTTCAGAATTTTCGCTAAACTCATATCTAGTTTTGTATTTTATGGCTTCTGTTCTTACAGCCTCATAAGTCCATTTTCTATCTCTATCAGCAGCAAGTTTATTACCGTCTTCAAACCAATCAAAATCGTTAATCCACTCATATTTAAGTGCTTTTTGGTATGCACTTGGACTACTGTATCTAAGTTCAGTTTTAGTTTTATATTTCATAGCTTCAACCCTGACTGTAGAATAGGTCCATTTTTTACCTACACCACCAATTGATCCGGTTTTAGCTATATTAAGAATAGTCCAACCTTCTGATTTATATTTTTCAACCCAATAACCTTCTCTTTCACACCCTTCTTTCAAAGTAAGATTTTCTTCTAAAATTTTCATTTTAGGCATTGATACGTTATTTGACTTAGCAAATCTAGAAACAGAATCATCACCAAATAGATGCTGATAATCTCTCAATTTCTGATTCCTCATTAAAGTTCTGCCGACGTAAACAGAATTTTGTTCGATAAATTCATATACATAGACCGAATCGATTTTTCCAGGATGTATATCAAACCTAGTATCAATCAACCAGTCAAAATCTTTAATCCAGTTATTTTTATAGGCTTTGGCATATGCAGTTGGACTAGAATTTCTAAATTCTTGTACTGTCTTATGATTTTCTGCTTCCTTTTTAACATTTTCATAAGTCCAATATCCACTTGGTTTTTTACTCATCTTTTAAAGTATCATAAACTCTGGTCTTTTGTTCAATTCGTCGTCCTTTAGACCAGTTTTTAATTTTAGTTAGATATCCTATTACACGATCGTAATAGTCAATTTTTTCTGATCCACAATGAGGACATTTTTCGATAGGAGTTTTAGTAATAAATCCACATTCAGTACATTCACTATTAGGAACATTGAATGTCAGATAACTACAACCAACCTTAGCTGCATATTCAAGTAAACTCTTATATTGCTCCTTTGTTAAGTGCTCTGACAAATTAATGTGAGCTGCACTTCCCGACTATTTCTATATTTCTATAGAGGTCTGACTATATCTTAATAGCTTATATTTCAAAGCTACAATACCCATTTCAATTAGCGTACCGATAGCTAACTTACTCTCCCGATTCGGAGATAGTCGATACAGGTTTATAATCCAAAGATTATTTTCCCACGGTATTAGCATATTATTTCTAACTTAGCTTTCACCGTTAGCATAAATATTTAATTTATACCCGCATGGTAATTGCGTAAAGGTATAACAGGCGGAATTCCACCATCTAAATAGTCACCAACATAATTTGCTCCCATAAGTCTTATTTTTTCTAAGACGGAAGTAGTATCATCATTTGGTTTATACACATAAGAAGCATATAAGTTTGTATCATCCGGAACCCAATAACCGTCTTCAGCATCCCAATTATAATTCTTGACTGCCAAAGATTCAGCTGGCACTTGTTCGGAATTGAAGGTTAATTTATGTGGCCCATCTTTTACTTTATGTAGTTCATTCTGTTCTTTAAATAATCCAAAAATTTCTTGACAGAATTTTGAATATTCTGGATTATCATTACACTCTATTCCTAAAAATTCAGCTGCTTGATTTAATCCATTTAATCCTAAAGTGAGGTATTGCTTATTAAGATCTATAAATCCAGCACTATATACAGGAAGTAAGTTAGCATTATACATATCCCATAACAATTCATTATAGGCTGTATGATATTTATAAACTCTCTCTAAAATTTTAATCATATACTTCTTAAGAGAGTCATATTTAGTCTCATCAAATTTATCTGTGGGTTTGGTTCCTCTTTCAATTTTATATTCATTACAATACCAATCTTGAATGATTCTAGATAAATTGAAAGATATAACAGATTTACTACCAGTCATAACTCCAATATTTCCATTTGTAAAGTTGAATTCTTTTGTTTGTAATTTATTTTTTAACCTGCAACAAGAACTTAAACTATCAACACTATCACTTATGTAGGTAAAGAAGCTATGACCCTGTGCATACTCTTCACATACAAAATCAAACATATCTTCATCCTGGAATTTACCATCTTTATATAATAATGTGACACTCTCTACAGGAAAAGTCAAAATACACTTAAGGCGCTCTGCATTAAACCAGGTCATGAACTCTTTTTGAAGCCATTTTACACTTTCCCAATTTAATTTTGTACCATCAGGGAAGTAGAAATTACCAAACATTCCATCAAAAAAGTCCTTATCAAAATAAGAAAAGTTAACAAAAGCTGATTGAAATCCTCTGGCAGCAGCAGGTTGATTAATTGTATAAACTACTTGTTGAAAATATTGATGTATTTGATTTCTTATAGTCTTTTCTCTGGATGTTCCAACTGTTATTACTTCATCTGCTCTTTTATAAAAATCCTTACCCCACTCTTTCTCAGCATAGAAACTGAAGAAACAGAGAAACTCGGAGGCAGCCACAGCCCCGGCAAACTGAGATGAAATAGCAAATATCAGGTTGCAAAACATTCCGCAGAAAGAGTCAATATTTTTAGGTGCTGCACTTAATCCTCCTAAATTTTTCAATCCACTAGTAAGAAAAGGATACATAGTAATTGAAACGCAGTATGGAGAAATTGCTCCCGCAAAAGAATTTTCATCATTTTTATATATAATATGATTCTTTAAATCCTTGATATAGTTTTTAGGATTAAAGTCTGGATACAATTCTTTAAGTTTATCCATTACCATACTCCTGGAAATCAATAAGTTGTCTGGCTTGTGAATCTCAGAGTTGATCACGGCAATGTTACGAGTTCCAACGTTACTGTTGTCATCGATAGTTGCATCTGCCGTATTAGATGTTCCTTTGTATCTTTCAATAAAAGCTTTCTTAGCCTCTACAAAATGCTCATCCTCAATTTCCTTGTTTTTTACTGCTCGATAAACATTGAGTAGTTTTGGATTTATCTCCTCAAATCTCTCTTCAAGTTGTTTTCGTATACTAGAACAAAGGATTCCATCATATAAATAGAGACTAGAAATTATGGAGTTAACTATTTCCGGAGTGCTTTCTATTTCAGCTCCCTTATACACCTTTTTGATTACATTTGTTAACTTCCTTTTATCATATTGTTCATAAGAACCATCACTTTTCCGAACTTCCATAGTTGTTTAATTTGTTTAGTTTAAATTCGAGACCAAGACTTTCAATATATGACTTAGCATCATTAATTGTTATTACTTCAGAGATATTATTATACTTCTCTGTAAATTTAACATAAAGTTCCTGGTTTCTTAAATAATCATCAAGACCACCTGGGAATTTCTCTGCTCTTGTTGGTTCAGATAAGATAACATCCCTTATAAAATCTTTGTCATTTTGAATTAATAAAATTTTATGTACAGATTGGTCTCTGCAAATTCTTAACTCCTCTTCTACTGATTTATATATCCAAGAATCGTCAATACTTTCTCCTAGGGCTTCATATGCTTTCATTCTATAGTAAGACATATCAGAAACACCTCTTTCGACAAGTATATCTTTCTTATCTGTGGTTTTTAATGTATGTTCTAGAATTGAAAGATGTAGGAGAGCATAATTTAAGTCATTGTAAGAAATTTGACCTGAAAATATACTTGTCTCTAGTTTCTTCCAATATTTTATCATAGACCATACAGCAACAGTATCAGGTGTGTTAAGTAATGTTTCAATTGTAGCGCTTTTAAAAGTGCCTGATAATCCATAGAAAAATTTAATCATCAGCAATAACTAAAACTTCTTTAAATTTGTTATAAAAATCCTCTTTTTCCCTCACATATATTTGCTCTTCTATGCCGGATACTTTAGTTCTGGTTCCGTCAAGGTTATGAGTTTCGTAAGGAGTATAAATAATACACTCCCTCCATTCACGAGTAGAGGGATCTTTAAATAAGGCACGTTCATTTAAAATCCTGTACCTATTTTTTGTTTCCTTAAATTCGTATATTTTCATTTTATTATTTATTTCCACTTATAAGATAATCCTGGCATCTAAAGAGCAAAAAGGACTATTAGAAAGGAGGAGTGAAAAAACAAATTAGGATAAGAAAATTAATTCTTTCCTAATTAGATTTATCATATTATAGGCTCATACCAAAATAATTTTCCTGATGGTGGTGGAATATTTTGGGGACTAAGTTTTAGATCTTTTAAGAATATAGACCAAGCTATTACATATCTTTGTCTAACAGTCCATCCTTTTTTAACCAACATAATAAATCTTCTAATAACTCTTCAAGTCTTGTCATAAGTTAAAACTCCTTTCTAGTCCTATATTTTCCTATAAATAAGATTTTTATACAGAACTAGAAAGGATTTATAATTTATTAAAACAAGCTTAAAAGATTAGTTATATCTCCTATATCCGAATTAGTAAAATTAACATCAGGCATAGTAATATTTTCGCCACCTTGATCTAAATAATCTAATCCTTTAAGGGTGACTTCTTTTCTTTGGATAGCATACTCATTATTATAGTTTTCTTGAGCAGTTTTCATTTTACCAACCCAGTACTTAGCATATTTACCATCTACACTCTCTGGATCATAGGGCTCTTGAAACAATCCTGGTTTTGGTTTAGGACATTCTATATTAACTTTAACTGTAATATCATCATCTTCCATACTAGTCATATCAACTTCCCAGTAAAAATAACCCTTATCATTAGTTCTGTAAGTACCATTATTTGAAGTAAGATCTGACCAAATATCTTGAAGAATAACAACAGTATTCTCAGACATTCCGTTTGTTGTAACTAGAATTTGATCCTGAACTAAACTATCGCCACTAATCCAAGCTTGACCTAATATAGTTTTAGTCTCATCTGCCATTTTAGTAATCAATTATAAGTTTATAAGCTTCGATCTAAAATTTTTTCGGCAGCTCTTAAGTATGAGTATGAATTAAAGAACTCAGAATCTACAACTGGAAAGTGTAGGAATGATACTGGAAAATGTTTCTCGATTTCCTTAATCATTTGTGGATCTTCAATATACTTCTTGAAGAAATAACAAAGACCGCCACAAACTAAAATTCCCTCGACCGCATCGATAGCCTCTCCAAACTTATCTTCTAGCAGTTTAAGAACATTGGATAAATATTTTTTTGTAAATTCATCTATTTTATCTCCAATATTGTACTCCTTACCGCGTCTTGAGAACTTTCCATTATTATCGATTATAGTCTGAGCCTCTTTTACTGATGCCTTCATATTAAACTCCTTGAAAAGATAGTCTATAACATCATAAGCTACACAGATTATTCCAGTATTAGGAACACCGATAGCAGCACCAGCCGAAGCGGTACCGTTAGCAACATTACACATATCACAGGTTAAGAATCCGCCATCAAGAATAATGTAGTTTCTCATTCTGAAATCATTGTGCTTTGATGTTTCACGTATATCTAATCCGCACTCACTATAAGCTAACTTACAACTTAAACCCTGAGGAAGACACATAAAGTAATCATCTTTCTCAATCATTAAAGCTTCATACAGGTATTGTAAAAGTTCATCTGCTCTATCTGAATAAGCCATACTAAGGCCTATTACAACTTTATCAAATGAATTTACTCCACCATACTTCTTTAAGAGATAAGAAATCCAAACAGGGTAAGCAATTTTTAGATCTTCAAAATTCTCGAGATTAAGCAATAAACTTCTAGGGACTTTAAGTGCAGCAGTACCAAGAATATAATAATTAACTCCAAGCCTAAACATTACATCATCGTCGGCCTCCATTGGATTATCAATTTTAGCTACAGCACTAATAAACTTATCAAACTGAAGGATGCCATTCTCATTATAATAAACAACCTTAGTACTTGAATATCCTAAATCTATTGACAATAATCTCATACTTTCAAATCTTCAATTATTTGTTTATATGTAATCAAGATGTCGTTTGGAACCTTAGAATTTTTTAGAATCTCAAACAACTCCACCTCTAAATAAGTTCTTGGTACATGAGGATAGATAACTGAATAATCCTCTGTATAAATTTCTACAATATATGCATCCAACCCAAGACTATCTTCAGTAAATTGATTGTGAACTCTTATACTGACCTCATAAAGATTAGTATCGACATCTTTATCTTCACTGTTTCTATATATAAAAATCAAGTCTCCCTGTGATAAGTGTTCTCTAGATCTAATAAACTCCTCAGTAGCATCTGTTAAAATCCCACATCTTATTCCACCTAAAATATCTCTCTTCTCATCACAAGTTCTAGAATCCATTAATTTATTTTCACTCATTTGTATATTCTTTAAATAATTTTGTAATCTCGTTTTCTTCTTTTTCTTCTCCAATATCTCTTCTTATACCTAAAAGAATATAATAATATTTTGGACGGCTACAATCAAACTCCTCTATACTTACGTAATCCATATCCATACTACCTAATGATCCGATTATATGAGCTGCATTACCTAAAACATATTGTAAATACTCTATATTATCCTTACACTTAAGTATTGAATAGAGAATTTTGTACTCTGCCCAATCACCATATTCCCCTGTATATTTCTTTGATTCTATAAAGCAAAATTTAATACCGCCTGGAAGAAGTATACCTTTTTTTTCAAGTATTCTCTCTGTCAGGTTATCTTTTACTTCAAGTCTAGATGATCCTTTAAAATTTAATAATCTTCCTATCTCAGACCCTACCAGTAGATCCATAACCATCTGCTCCTCTTTCTGTTGCATCAAGCTCATCTAATCTAAATGCTAAATCTAGATCAGCTTTCTCAACTTTCATAACTACCAATTGTGCAATCTTCTCACCAGGCAAAATATGTTGGATTTCATTACTAAGATTTATAATAATGACCCCAATCTCCCCAACAAATGAGCTATCTACTGTGCCCGGTGTATTTAGAACGGTTAAGCCTCGTTTCAAAGCCATTCCGGATCTAGGTCTGACTTGCACTTCATAACCTTCTGGAATGCCCATATGAATACCAGTAGGAATTAATTTTCTTTCTAATGGATTCAAAATGATAGCCTCTTCTAAGTTTGCTCTAACATCTAAACCTGAGTCTCCCGGATGTGCGTATTCTGGGAGTTCATTTTTTGATTTGTTTACAATTTTTATTTTTATCATATACTACAAAATGTTTTATTACCAACGCCAAGGATATTAAAACTTCCATCTTTAAATTGAAGCATAACCGACCCTATGAAATCAGGAATAATTGTATATAACCAAATTCCATGATCTCTTAGAAAATCTGGATTATACTTCAGAACCTCATCTAAATAAAATACTCCGAATGTTCCAGAATCTACACCAAAACGACCGAGATAAGATTGCTTTTTCATATAATCCGAGAGCTTAACTACAGAGTCAATATTATTTATATCAAACTCTTTTAGGCTCTTTTCATAACCTTTTACAAATTTTTCAACCTCAACTCTATTCAAAATTTTATCTAACCCTACTATCATCCAAGAACCATCACCTTGGCCAGTATAAGTCCAAATATAATCTGTAAATTCTGGAGCACCTATGTTATAAAGTTCCCAGTTAAAAGTTTTCCCCCAATCTCCTCTTTTAGCTATATAACATGGATCTGTAATAATGATATCTCTTCCTTTAACTTCTATACTATTACTCATATTCTATTTCTATATCTTCTTTTTACTCTCCACTTAAAGAACCACGAATTACCAGATATAAAACGAATAACTCCTATTAAATCCAGCCCTTCATTTAAATTCTCTAACCTCGTACTATAAATATCCATACCACAATTCTCAGGAGAACATAAAGTACGTTCCTTAAGTAAGATCCCGGAATTTATAAGATTCATTAAAGTTGACATGAGATAATCATAGTCCTCAGGCAATAAATATGTAGGTTTTTGTATACTATCTAGATCAAGACAATAGTATATAGGAAGATACAGCCGAGCCGATTTACCCCTCTGCTCAAATACAAGTAGTCTAGTTTCTTTCTCATAATGAACTTTAATAGGAATCGGTAAATTAGACTTGACTGTATCATCACTAAACAGCACTAGGGAGTTATATATCTCTAGGAAATCATTCTGTAACATAGAAACTGAACCTAGAATATTATCTTCTCCCATAATTAATCTTCACTAGTTGCACAGAAAATACTAAAACCTACTTGATCTAAATACTCATAAATTCTAGATACTAACGTTGCATTAATTGAACCACTAACAGCTTTAATTCTATCGAGGTTAGTAAATAGATCAGTAAAAGGATTCTTGAGACCAGCAAATTTGTCATTATCAAACAAACCAGACTGCTCTACAATTTGCTTTAGAACTGACGGAATATCTTGATCAACAGAAGGAATAATCTTAGTGGCAGTCGGATAATCATTTTGAATAAAGTTGTTATCAATTACATTCCACTCAATTACTTCCCCAGTAGGTACTCCAGTTGCATTTTCTTCATCATCAGCTACATTCTGAACCTGGAACATAAAACCAGATCTTACCAAATAATAATTGATGCAAGCTAAGTCTTTTCTGCTCAAAACACCATCAGAATTAATAAGAGAATTTAGGTCAGGATTAGCTATACCAGTCTCAAACTTATCTAAATTATCTTTTAAAAATCCCTTAACAAATTCAGGAACACTTACTCCCATTGCCTCGCGATCAAAACGATTACGAGCTAAACACTTTCCAACTCTAGCTGTATTATCACCAGCAGGAATAGAATACAAATTTACTTCAATCATTCTTCTTATTATTATTATTTAAATTTTCATGTCTGGGTCTAGTATAACGAGGTATATAGCCCACAATCTTTCATCTATATTTCCATGCTTGAACATTAATTTCTCTGCCGAAGTAAAATCTCCAACTACATCAATTGCTTCAGATATATCAGAAAAATTAACATCCTTGCCATCTCTCCAATCAATAAATCTATCTATTAGGTATGATTCAAACTCACCGTTCTGATATTGTGATGTGTCTATAAGTTCAAATTTGGGGATATTAAAACTTCTAGCAAGCAATAACCAAATATCAGAAATCCTGGCTAAATGTCCGAATTCCATAGATAAAAGATGATATACAGATTTAACTATTTCTGTATAATCATTAGAATATTTATTTTTGACTAACATTTCATATATTATTTCACCTATAAGAATAAAACTCCGTTAAAAGCGCAAATTTTCAATTTCAGGATTAGCGATTTTAGAGCGATCAATAAAGAAAAAGACAAGAGAACTTAATCTCTAGTCTTATCATTTCTTCTTCTTTGTCTATGAACTAACTTTTTCTTAACTACAAAACTATATTCAGACGTATCAAAGTCTCTACAGTCAAAATCTAAAAATTTACAATTATTATAGAAAATACACAATGAACATGAATAAGGATATTCAGAACTTTTTAGTCTCTCTAATAAAAATGTTCTAGATGCTCTCTTAATTGTCTTACTTCTTTTCACTAACATTTTTTCATAGCCGAGTCAATCCAAGTCTGCAGTGCTTTAAATGATCCGGGTGCTACGAGTTCTAAGTTTTTCTTTTGTAGTTCTGTCGAGAGGAAAGATTCAAGATAAAGTTTATATCCTCCTTGATCATCATTGGATACATATTCTAAGAGCTTAACTATATCAACTCCAGTATTCTCCCATTTAACTCTATCTATTACCAAGAATTTATTTAAATCAAATTCAGTAATGTCATTTAAACTCTGTAGGTACTTAATCATTCTTCCTAAACGTTCTGTGCACTCAGGATTACCACACTTAAGCCACGAACCATATTTATCTTTTTCAGACATTTGATATCCACAACTACATTTAGGCCACATATAATCTCCGTTACCAGGTTTAAAACACTCACCTGCCTGTGGAATAGTTGAGTTTGCTAAGATAACTGAAATTTCTGCTCCAGGACTTATCTTCTTCTTCAATAGATTACTAACACTTCCAGCTGTTGGTTTTGTTACTTTAGTACCATGAAGCATAACAGGTGGATCTAATATTACATTAGCTGCCCACGAATCTTTACCTTTAGAGGCCTGTGATTTCCATAAGATCGAACTAACACTCGTCTTAACAACACCCTCACTACTACTACCAGCTCCAGGATATTTCAGGCCTACTACAACTTCTCCTCGCTTATTGTAAACTATAAATCCATCATTCAAGAAATAACCAGTTGAAGTTCTTGTATGATCACTCTCACAATATCCAGGATTAGCCTCAAGTTCCTGCAGTGTAAATATATCGGCCGGAGCAAACATTATATGACCATCCTCTTTAGATCTTACAGTAGGAAATGACCGTACTACATCCCTATAATCTAAAGACTCAATGGATTTACCGGCCGGACTATCACTGCAATAATATCTATAAGCCCGTAATGTTAAGAGATTTTTTGCATCCTCAAGTATATCCTCCTTCTTACCATTTATAATTCCATTACTTTTCTGACGAGCTCTCTCTGGATCTAAACCATCAGGAAGTCGATCAAGGTCAATCAAACACTCACATTGAATAACCTCAATGCCTATAGGAAATTTTGGTGGTAAAAATCCCAGACCTTTTATTTTCCAAGTTTGATCTATACCCCAACCTAAACTACTATTTCCACATGTAATAGCCTGTTTTGGAATTCCAGTATTAGGATCAAGATATATTGCTAGAGAACATCCATCATATTTTAGGTTATAGTAATTATCAGGACCATATGAGCGAATCGAATCTAACATCAGCCCTGGAATTTTAATTTTCTTAAACTTCTCTACCCTCTTATTTTCAGCTCTCTCACCTTTAGGATAGTAAGTTTCAAATATCCATGCCCTGACTTCAAACCCATCTTCCTCTAACGCCCTCTTCTCTAATTCATCATACTCTGAATCAGTAAATCCGGTTGGCTTAGAATCAATGTAGTAATCCTTTGTAGCTTGAATTAAGACAGCCCACTTTTCTAGAATTTCATTACTCGGCGTTATCATTATCTTTAGCTATTCTTAAGATAAACTTCATAATAATATCCTGCATCTCACTATCAAATGCCTCTTTTATATTACTACGACCATTATCAGGTATAGAACTGTTTTTAGGATGAACAGCAACTTCATAAGTGTCACCATCCTTATCTTTCCTATCTAATAGTTTATAACCACGTACCTTTAAAAATTCAATCATTTTATCTTTAGGCCACATGATTCCAAATGGTTTATCCTGTAATGCTAATGCCGCAATAAGATCTAAATAAGGACAATTATCATCCTCGCTAATCTCTCTTTGATCATCTCCCCAGTCTGGCATGAAATTAATATCATCACCATTATCTTCTGGTATAAATTCAAAATCTCTTTTCATATATTTACAGTTTTTTAATTTTACATATATAAGAAATTTATACCCTAAAAATGGCAAAAATAAAATATCCTCCCTATTTGCTTTTTTACTTTATATCCTTATTAATAGAATAAATAAAAAATTAAACAAAATGACAGATAAACAAATAGAAGAAAAAGCATTAAAAGCTTATCCACCAGAATACGAACAAGAAGATTTTGATGAAACTTGGGATATGAACGAACAGTATAGAGAACCGTATATTCAGGCCCTCAAAGAAATAGAAACACTTCCTAAAATTAGTGGATGGATTGCAAGAGATGAGGATGGATCTGTGTGGTTCCATTATTCAAAACCATCTAAGGATAATGGTGGGTATTGGATAAGTGATTTAAAAACAGCACCACCAATGGAAATCTATAATGTAGAATTACCGAACATTGCTTGGGAAGATCCTAAACCAGTTGAAATTGAATTAATTTTTAGAATATTATGAAGCCTAAATTTAAAGTTGGAGACTATATTCAGCATAAAAATGAAAATAAGAGAAAGTTATTAAAGCTCAAAGGAAAAATTATTAATATCTGCAAATCCAATAATGGGACTAAATTCTATCAAATATGTGGGTATGGATTTTGGGCACTCTTAATGGAAAATCAAAATGACTATGAAACAACAATTTGATCTAGAAACATGGTTAGGAGATAAAAGCAAAAAAATTACTACCAGAAACGGAAAACAAGTAAGAATAATTTGTTGGGACTCTCCAAATAAAGTATTCCCTATTGTTGGATTCATAGAAGATAATCTTACTCCTAGTATGTGGGACTCTTTTGGATACTTCAATAGTAGTCATATTAACAGTCCTTATGATCTTTTCTTTACCAACGAAGAAAATGAAAAAGAATTCACCAATAGATATCAATTTAACTCTATTCTTCACATCCTTGATCTTAAAGCCGAAATATTTAAGAAACAAGGAAATCAGGAAGAATATGAAAGATGGTGTGGATACTATGATTGGCTTAAGTCCAAAAAAGAATTGATTATTCCAAATTCATACGATGATCCTAAACCACAGAAAAAATCGATTACTGGTGAAAACGAATTAGGCGATTTTGAGAGTTTGCTTGTTGACTTGGTTTCAAATTGGTGTGATTCTCATGTAGAAACAGCATATGAATATGTAAGGATGTATTCGTCAGAACTCAAACTTGAATTTGATAAAAAGATAAGAGATGCTTATAATCAAGGAGGCTTAGATACACAAGAAGAAATCTTGAAAGACTTGCCGAAGTGGAGAAAAACTGATACACTTGAACATAAAGGACTTATTTATGGACAACTTATTGATGGTGACCATTATCTCGATATAAAAGAGTTAAAAGAAAAACTTCCAAAAGAAGAATGACTATGGAAAACTTTGAACAAAAATACAAAGAGGCTCTTGAAAATTTCAAGAAAATAAAATCTGCCAATAGCGACAATAAAGAGTTAGTGAACTTTATTGAGTATGAATATCCAGAACTCCGTGAGAGCGAGGATGATAAGATAAGAAAAGAACTAGTAGAATTTGTAAATCAGTATGGCGATAAGTTCTACGGGCAAATTTCTAAAGCATGTGCAATTTCTTGGCTCGAAAAGCAAGGTGAGCAAAAACCTACTGATAAGATTGAGCCAAAATTTAAGATTGGTGATTGGGTTGTGTATAATAGAGATGATTATTCAAGGGAAATCATGCAGATTTATGATATAAGAGATTGTAGATATTGTTTCAATGACAATATTCATTTCTCTTGGTCTATAAAAGAATGTGATGAAAAATCCCACCTTTGGACTATCCAAGATGCAAATGATGGTGATGTGCTTGCAACTAAAAAAGGAAATCCGTTTATATATGATAAAGACAGATATAATAATGGACTTGCTTACTATTATGCTGGCCTTGATGTAAATAAAGAACTTACACTAAAGAGTCCTCACCACATGTTAGCTCATTTTGGCGAACTTCATAGTGTTTCCCCTGCAACCAAAGAACAGCGTGAACTTTTGTTTCAAAAGATGAAAGAAGCGGGTTATAAATGGGACGCTGAGAATAAAAAGTTGAATAAGATTGAGCAGAGTCCAATTTGGAGTGAAGAGGATGAAAATTTTTACAAGTCGGTTATTAATGGATTACAAACATACAACCATAGTGATACACCTTGCTCAAATTGGTTCAAATCACTCAAAGACAGAGTTCAACATCAACCAAAGCAAGAGTGGAGTGAATATGACGAAATCCAACTTAGCGAAGCAATACAAATGATTGAAGCAAATGGTACTTGGATTAGAAGTGAAGATGCTGTTAAAAAAGTGTCAAATTGGCTTAATTCACTCAAGCCACAAACTAAGCAAGATTGGAATGATAATGACAAAAGAGTTTTAAAGGCACTTATTACACTCTGTGATCAAAAACTAAATAATTGTGATAGCCAATTAGAGTTTATGATGTATAGTGATTGGATGAATTGGCTAAAATCACTTAAACCTTGTTGGAAGCCAAGTGAATTTCAATTAGAGTGTCTTGCAAAAGTTATTCCACACAGAGACAATGAAATTGATAATGAACTTGAATATGTACTTACGGAATTATATGAACAACTCAAACAACTTTGAATCATGGAAGATATAAGCACTCTAAGTCCTTATGATGCAGGGTGGGTAGCGGACGATATGGATGCTTTTACAGAAGTACCTCATTATAATGAATCTATACTATAAAACCTATAAGGCATGATAACAAAACTATTTGAATTATGGCACAAGAAGAAAAAGACTTATTAAAAGATCTTTGTTCAAGATTAACTTATGGGGTTATTGTACATCACACAGTAATTAATTGTGATTACATATTAACGGGGTGTCTTAGAGATGGAAGAATTCTTGTTGAAACCATTGAAAATCATATAGTCCTAAAGGTATTGCTTTAGAAGCACCTGAAAATATGTATACATTATGATAATAAAACCTAACAAGATAAAGATTAATGTATGGCAAGTAGGCTATACAACTTTCAAAGATTATGCAAGTTCAAATAGACAAAATGCAAAATGTGTAGATAAGGGATATGTATTAATTAATAAGCTCAATACTGGATGGGAAGAGTATGTTTGGAATCTTCTTAATTGAAGTTGTTGGAATACAGATGATAATGGAAATGCAATAAAACCAGAATCAGTAAAATCCCCTCTAGATCATTGCAATAGTGATGTTATTCTAAACATTGATGGAACTAATATCTATAAGTATGCAAAAGGTTTCGGATTTGGAGAAGCAGATTCATTAAGAGATGCTATAAGAAAAATAACTCTTGAATGTGACTTTTGGCCATTTCCTGAAGTGAAAAGAACAAGTGGAACAATCAGACAAAAAGAGGGTAAAGTCTTTCAGAATATTAACGATGAATGGATAGAAATAACTTGGTAACATGAAAACTAAAAGATATAGAATAACTTTTAAGAATTTTTGGATTTGGTTCAAGGATCAAATCAAACGTAAAACATTCTTCAGAAACTTCTTTATAACTAAAAATGCATGGGGAGCTTTTAGTATTAACTCACATATAAATCAACATACGGGACAGCCTAAGGTAATGTATAATACCGTAAAATCTGCACAGAAGGCAGCGGATTCTATGGGAAAGAAACATAATACTCACTTTAGCTATTATAAGTGTCTGTTCTGTAACGGTTATCATGTCGGGAAAAATAGAGATAATAAAACTGAATACGATAAAAAAAATGAAAAAGACAGTAAAAGATCTTAAGATTGGTGATAAAGTTTGGATATATGGAAACGGAGTCAGAGAAAATGTTGATGTATACTATGTCTGTTCCATTAGCATATCTGGAGATATTTACTACTTAGGATATGGGAGATGGTATGATAAAGAAAGTCAGTCATATATATGTCCATCTGATCCTAGTAACCCAAAACAAACACTAGTACAAGCATTGGCCTATTCTAATGAAACAAGTACATCGTTTGGAATGTATGCGGCATCTGTGTATCTAAATATTCAGGATGTACTAGAAAGATTTAAACACGACGCCGAATCTCTAGAACAACGAAAACAACAATTTATAAAAGAAAATAAACTAGAAAATGAAAACTAAAAGATATAAACTTGGAGAAATAGAACTTAAGGATTCTGTATACGTTAGTGATCCTTGTTATAGCCTTGGAACTTGGTGTCAGGCTCTTGTAGAAAATCTTAAACCAGGAAAATATATTGGTTATATGAAAAAAGCTGATTTTGGACCTGGTGGATTTGGTGGTATAAGAGTAACTGATATTTGGATAACGCATATCGACCACTCGCATTTATATCCAGTAAAAATTTTAGATAAAACAATTGATATAGGTGTTGATAGTGGTCAGGCTGGAATATATGATAAAGAATATTACGAAAAACAACATACTCCAAAATTAAACGAAAACTGGTATGATAAACAATTTGATTTGATATATGAATATGATATAGATGGTAATAAATATATTAAGCCTTATCTTAAAATAAATTGGAAAACAGGTAAAGATGAGTGGATTAGTTCTGGACAAGAAAGAAGAGATGGAATTGCACTAGATAAAAAAGGTGTTGTAAGTTTTAGCGGATTTGGTGATGGTAGTTATAATTTATATGCCAGAAAAAACAAAGAAGGTCAGATAATAGGACTTAGAATTAATTTTATAGATTTACGTGAAGAAGAGTAACAATATGACACAAGAAGAGAAAAATTTATTACTGAAAGATCTTTGTGCAAGATTACTGTATAAACCTTATGTTGAAATAAGTGATGGTAAAGATTGGTACTTAGGTAATTTATTGGCCATTGAAATAGAGCACGATAAACTTTGTGGTACAATAACAAACAATATTGCTATTTTTGAATTTTTACCAGAAAGAGTTAAATTGTATCTCCGATCTTTATCATCAATGACAGATGAGGAGAAAAAAGAGATACAAAATAAACACATAGTAATTGCAATAAATACAAGCGGTAAAGTAGAAACAGATGCGAATGGATTTGACTGGCTTAATAAGCATCATTTTGACTATCGTGGCTTGATTCCTATGGGGCTTGCTATTGAAGCACATGAAGGAATGTATAATATTGAAACAATTTATAATAATTGTGAAGATAAGATTAATTAGAATAAAAAAATAGAGAGGGATTTTATTTCCCTCTTTATCATTTTTGTTTATATACCATGTTTATAATGCTTTTTATTTAAAAATCTAGAATAAATACGTTTGGCTTTTCTTAATCTTTTTATCTCATCAAATAAAAGATCATCTGCTCCGAACCTATATTTAACATCTTCATGTTTCTTAAATAATAATACTTTTTCTTCTTTATAAACTTGACCATAAATTTTCCAAGTATTTTCAGAAAAGTGAATTAATCCTATAGGTTCTCCGTAATATGTAGCTAACCAAGTATGTGTAAACTCCGGTCCTTTCCAATCAGTTTGAATTAATGTTATATCTAAAGGCTTTATTCTTTTAAAGAAATTTATCATATTATTTGTAATAAATATTCCATTATTACATAAAACTCTTTTTATTGCAAGACATATTCCAGGCTCATCAAATCTTTTAAGTAGTTTATTAGCTTCTTTAAGTATGTCAATTCTTTCCATTTTTACACTCTATATCTAATTTATGAACTACAATAAAAACATAATCATTCTTAGTTCCATCAATAATTCTTTTATCTACATAATAGAATTCTAAATTTTCATTATTATCTCCAAAATGTAGAATAACCGAATCATGTCTTTGCGGTATTTCTCCATTCCAATTTGGCCACTGTTTAATATAATGGCCATCTTTGTCTATAAATTCAAGTGTCATATTATATTATTTAAATTTTCAAGTACGTATGTTTCTTCTTGTATACTTTCATTAATCATATTTTTATTTATTTTTCTATAAATAAGGCTTTAAAATTAAGGTCTATTTACTAATACCCTTATATATGTAAAGAATTAAAATTAAAATTATGGAAGACTATAAAAGAAAATTAGAACTAGCAAAAGAAAGATATAATTCTACAACTTCTAAAGAAGAAAAAGAATTTATTGAAACACTCTTCCCAGAACTCAAAGAGAGCGAGGATGAGAAGATAAGGAAAGATATTATAGCATTTATTGAGCGCAACAAAAGACCAATTGCACCAGTCCCACCTGACGATACTCTTGACAGATGGATTGCTTACCTTGCTTTTCAAGCCAAGCAGAAACTTTGTATGATTCAATGGAAAGGCGACAATCTAAAAGAAGTAATTGGCTTCACAGGCAAAAATAAGAACTTTGACAAGTGGTTCACATCTTTTGAAGAGTATGAAAGATATGTACATGAGCATAATAATATTTTTAAACTATTCAATGAAGATGGTAGTCATTACGAAGTGCCTGTAGGAGCATGGATAGTAAAGACACCTGACGGCTACAATATTGCTTCTAAGGCAGTTTTAAAACAAAAGCCTACTGACAAGGTTGAACCAAAATTCAAGGTTGGAGATTGGATTACTAATGGTAATGGTGAGTATACTTGGAAGGTAACGTCTATTTATCCATTAGATTATATCCTACAATCACCAAATGGAAATACGGTAGATGATACAATATCTCATATAGATGAGCATTTTCATCTTTGGACTATCCAAGATGCAAAGGATGGTGATGTGCTTACTACAGACACTTGGACTTTTATTTTCAAAAAATATCAAGATAAAAGTGTTTATTATCATTGTGCTGCTTCTACATTTAACGATTTTTCTATAAGTGATACAGGTGAATTTGATTCTAACTATGTTCATCCTGCAACCAAAGAACAACGAGAACTACTATTCCAAAAGATGAAAGAAGAAGGGTATGAATGGAATGCTGATAATAAAGAGCTGAGAAAGATTGAGCAAATTGAGCAGAACCCTACTTGGGGTGGAGAGGATGAGAAAACAAGAAAAGCAATACTCGAGTTAGTGAAGCAGTCAAGCCACATTCTTAATCCTATGAATCAAAAGTCTATGATTTCTTGGCTTGAAAAGCAAGGTGATAAAGTTGATGTACTTGATGACTTTCCAACAGAGTTTGAAAGGCAAATATCACACCTTATAGCAAGTTCCATTAATAAGGAATGGGAATATAAAAAAGATTTCGTTAAGCATACTGCTAATGCACTATTGCAATATGCTAAAAATGAGCTTGAAAAGCAAGGCAAGCAGAAACCCTCTTGGAATGAAGAGGATAGAGAAATGTTAGATAATTGTTTAGGGTTAATTCAAGAAATAGATTGCACACAAGAAGAACAAAATTGGCTCAAATCACTCAAAGATAGATTCCAATTACAACCAAAACAAGAATGGAGTGAAGAGGATGAAAAAAGAATAAACTCAATTATTTCTTCAATAAAATATTGTTCAGAGCAGTACCCTGATAAAAAAGAATATGCTAGGGATATTGATTGGATTAAATCCTTCAAGTCTAACCATTGGAAGCCGAGTGAGGAACAGATGAATTGTTTGGAAACTTTAATTGATTGTGGTTTTTATATACCAAGTACAATGAGCAGAGCACCTATTGAATCGCTTTACAACGACCTTAAAAAACTTTGATATGACACAAGAAGAATTCAATAAATTAAGATTATATGCTGAGTTAACAAATACAGTTGAAAAATATGTATATCTCAGAGAAGATGAAAAAGGAAAATACATTGAATATGCTTTCAAAAAAGGTGCACCACATGATAACAGATGTTTGTCATGGTATGATTCGTATCAAGAAAAGGCATATATTAGAAATAAATGGATTAAAGATATTAACGACCCAAAAGATAAAGAATTTCTTGATATTATTAAAAAGAGAAGAGATAAACGAGTCAATGAAATATTTGAACTCTCATCTTTTACATGCGGACATGAAGAATATCCCGAGTCAAGTTTAAAAGAATCAGAGGAATCTTGGATAAAATATCATCCAGATTTAAAATTCATTCCAGAAGACCATGTTTGTAAAGTTGGATGTCCTGCACCTAAATGCATAAAGAATGGAATGGCTGTTGATTGGACATATGAAGAACCAGTAAAATGTGCTTGCTGGTGTCTCCATGAAGTAGTTATACCTAAATATGTGAGTATTCCAATTGAAATTGTAATAAAGTTAGAAAATGAAATCAAAAAAGCAATGGAGGAATAAATCATGACAGACAAAGAACTAATAAAGCAAGAAATTAAAAAGAGAAAACAACTTATACGGCCAAAAAACACAGGCGAAATGAAAGTTGTTGATATTCCAAAACCAATCGAGCAAGGGTATCTTAATGCTTTGACTTGGGTGGAGAAACTCATCGACTCCATGCCAGAAGAGACAAAACCTCAATTTCCTAATTACGAAAGCGTGGTAGATAAAGTCTTTGGTGCAGGTAATTTAGAATCTTGGGAATATAAAGAAGCTGAAAGGCTTGTATCACTAGCTAAAGAAGAACTATTAAAAGATTTGGAGATAAACAAAGAACCTGCAAGCGAGGATTTAGAAGAAGAATTATCCTTATGGATGAAAGAACATTGTGATGATAATGGCTTCTTTAATCCTTTAGAACTCGCCTGTCACTTCGCTGAATGGCAGAAACAAAGGGACGATAAACACATAGGTGATTTACAATGGGAGGCTTATCTAAAAGGAGAACAAGAGACAAAACAGCATATGATGAAAGATGCTATGACGTCTAAAGTTGTCCCCATAAATTTTGAAGAAACTGATTTTTGCCTTAATGATTATGACGAAGTAAAATATGTTACAAATAAAGTCAGATCTGGAGAATTGAATATAAACGATAAAGTGAAAATTATAATAGTAAAGGATAATCAATAATGGACGTAGTATTATTAAGAAAACTAGCTTGGAAATCAGTATTGGATTTTGGAAAATATGAAGGTCAAAGCGTAAAACAAGTATTTGATCTTAACCATAAAAGAGTACTGAGATGGTATTACTACAATCTTAGCAAAATATCATTCATTCCAGAAGTCTTAAGGGCAATTGGAATAAGTGAAGAAAATGAAATACAAAAACCAGGAACTAATCCAGAAAAAGGAAAGGAAATCGATGAGGAGATGGATAGAAAAGAAAAGCGATACTGTAAGATGGCTTTCCTTGATGATGATGAGGCCGCTAAGAAAAGAATATACTGCAATAAAGCTAGAAGAAAGAAAAAAGATGATGCTGTACTAATAAGATCTGAAATACAAGATAGCCGTGAATTCTCAAAAGGAAGAATGCAACGAAGAAATCATGGACATAGATTGAAGGATTAAATTCCTTCTTTCTTATTTTCCTTATATGTGTAAATTAATAGAATAAATTATGAAAAAATTATTACTTGGATTTTTATTGTTTTGCTCAACTTTTGTATTTGGTCAGAGTGATATGGATTTCTTAGGGATTTCATTCTCAAATCCTAACTTTACAAATCTTATTAAACAAAAAGGATGGACTGAAGTAAAAACTAATTGCTACAAAGGATTATACTTAGATACAGAAAGAAATCTATATTTAAACTACTACGAAGAAAATATAGTAAATGTTAGATTAGTTTTTGAATCTGATTGTGAATTCTCAATACTATCAGATTTCTATAAAATACTAGATTACTATAAAGACTATCCTATGTGGAAAGTTGGTGAGGATTACTGGATTATCTATAAAGGCCAAAACGAAATATCAGTAAGAAGAACACTAACTGAAACAGAAATAATTATGATAGATATAAGAAATGAAAATCTCAAAATACACTGAAAACCTTATAATTGATAATGATTATTGATTAAAGGTTGTAAGAGGGGAAGGATGATTAGAAATATAATGGCAATCCTTTCGTTCATAATTGTGGAGAGGGTAGTAACTGTGATAGCGAACCCCTCTCTTTTTTTACTATCCTAACACACCTAAAACCTTATTCATGTAATGTAAAATACCTTAAGAAATTTTTAAAAGGTATTTTTGATTTATTTTCAAAACAAATAACGAATTTAAATATGAAAAAATGGATTTATTATGGGGTGTTTTTAAATGAAAGCTCCAAGAAAATAATTCTGGAAAAAGCTAAAAAATTGGCAACTATTCCAGACGATTGGAAGATTTTTGCTGATCATATGACAATAATTTACAATGATGGCAAAAATAACAATATTGACGTAGAGACACTTGAGGATCACTTAGGAGAAGAAGTAAATCTTGAGGTTACATCGATAGGTAAATCTGCAGAGGCTATTGCTTTTGAAGTGAACTATACGACAAACAATAAGCGAAGTCATATTACAGTGGCATGTGCTCCAGGAATTAAACCAGTAAGAAGTAATTTTATCACCTTATGGAAGAAAATTCCTAAGTTCTCAGTAAAAGGTAAAATCGATGTAATCAGACCTAAATGATCTAGTTGAAGTGTGATAAACAACAATAAAAGCACAAATTAATGGAGAAATCATCATCCATTTTTTTACCGTCCCCCAAGTGTCCTATAGCCTTATTTATGTAGGGGAAATGAAATGCTAATCACGAAACCTTACTTACCTAACGCGGGGAGGAGCCAAGTAGTTATGGTTATCCTCCCCATTTTTTCGAAACATTAACTTTAATTAAATTATACAAATATGAAAAAACTATTAATTATCTTATTATTATTTGTGCCAGTATCATTATTAGCACAAACCTATACTGTAACGGTCTATAATGCTGTCCCGTCCCAGTGTAGTGGAAATCATCTTAAGACGGCTGACGGATCTACTATTGATCCAACTAAAGTAGAAAACGGAACCTTAAAGTGGTGTGCCGTTTCTCGAGATATGTTAAAAAATGGCTTTAAGTATGGGGATAAAATTGAAATCCTTAGCGACGATCCACTTATCTCTGGTGTTTACGAGATTCATGATACAACCTCACCTAGATTGAGAAAACACATCGATCTCTTAATGCCGAAGAAAATAAATAAAGGAAAGTGGACTGGAGTTAAGATAAAAAAAGTAAATCCCTGAAATCCTTATATATGCCAAGGAAAAGCACTGTGGATATCTTATGATTCTGCGGTGCTTGTTTTTTTTTGTAAAGTAAATGTATAAATGTAAAAGAGGAAGAACTTAATCTCCCTCTCCCTTTATTTTTATTACTTCTCTTTTATTATTTCAAAACCAGCATCTCGTTTTCCTGTAGACTCATTGAGTACTTTGCACTCTTTAATTTCAAAATACTCTTCAAGATCAGAGGCTTTTGGAGTCTTATTATAGCCATTTGATTCATATATAGATCTTAATACTTCTTTTATATCAGATTTAGTATATTTTTCTCCTATTTGAAATTTAGACTTTATTTCTTTTAATATCGAGTTTAAATTAATTACTAAAGACTTTAAACTACTATATTCTTTTTCTAAATTTCCCTTTTGATAATTTAATGTTCCAGCACGTTCTTTAGGTATACTATAATAATACTTAGAATAACTAGAGTCACTTAAGTTATCCAATATAAGTTTCATAAAATCAGAACCGAAATCTAGTGAATAAATATATTTCATTTTATCTATAAAAGTTACACAATTATTTTCTATATTCTCTATTACTTGAAAAACTTTAGGATCTAGAACTATTTCTTTATCAAAATTAATATTAGGATAAGATAATTTAAAATAATCATCTACTATATTTAAATCTAAATTATCCTCAAGTAGATTATTTAATTTTTCTTGTAATAATTCTATGGTTTCAAAATATTTATCAGATACTTCTAGATTAGATAAAACTTTACTTATATACTTTTTTGATAATATTGGTATAAGTTCATTTCTCTTTTTAGAAAATTCAAGCTTTTGTTTCCAGGATTTATGTATTTTTAATTCTTCCAGTGATTCTTTTGTTGTATGAGTCTTAAAAAATTTTAAAATCTCAGACTCATAAGAAAACCACTCATGACCATATTTTAGGTATTTCTTGAAGTGATTATGTAAATTCTTTTCATCTTGTTCAGTTCCATTAGGTATTAGATATAAAACTTGACAAGTAGGATTTTCTGTAATATAACAGTCAACCCTACTTTTCTTTCCATTATCTTTTGTATATCCTATCTTTAATATAGATTCAAACTCATTACATTCTTTATCATTTTTATCTTTATAACTTGCACTTCTTATTAAATATATCATAATCTTTAAGTTTTTAATTTTATTATCAAAAATCCGTGATCTCGTTTACCTGTTTCTCTATTAGTTATTTGGCATTTACTAACATCAAAATACTCCTCTAAATCAGATGCCTTTGGCGTCTTACTGTAGCCGTTTGATTCATATATAGACCTCAATATCTCTTTTATATCTGATTTAGTATATTTATTTCCAACTTGAAATTTATTTTTTATTTCATTTAGAATAGAATCAACGTTAACACTAAAAGATTTTAAACTATTATATTCTTTCTCTAAATTACCTTTCTGATAATTTAATGTTCCAGCTCTTTCTTTAGGTATACTATAATAATATTTAGCATAACTAGAATCACTTAGGTTATCCAATATAAGTTTCATAAAATCAGAACCGAAATCCAATGAGTAAATATATTTCATTTTATCTGTAAACAACGATAACTCTTCTATTTTATTTATAGTTTTGCTAAAAAGACAAAAATCTTCAATATTTTCCCCTAAATTATTAAATACTCTAAATCTATCAGCATAATCTATCTGTTGTATTTCATAAGATCTCATATCAGAAATCATCATTAAATTATTAAATACAGGAACGATATCTAGCCCATCATGTTCATTAACTGCAACATAATCGTCTTTATAATTTGAAACTTTAGCATCCTTTTGATATTTTTCAGCCAAATCATGCTTTGCTGAATCCTTAGCTGTTTGATACACACTAAGTAAATTCTCAGTCTTCTTTTTCTTAGTTTCTATAATCAACGTAGACTCTTCTTGACTTATTTTATTATCTTCACCTATTGTTTTATAATATAGGTCTGCTCTATTTTTCCATGGATTCTCATCTAATCTTTGTCTTCCTAGTATCTGTGGCAAATCTAATGTAATGTCAACTGTCAAGGAATCTATATTAGCATCACTGAATATAAAAGTTCTAGCACAATCAGAGTAAAAATCTGCTCCTAAATATACAGTTCTAGTACATATTGTGAACATTTTTCTTGATTCGTTTTTTGTTGGGACTTTACCAATAACAGATTCTATACCTTTAGCTTTTAAATCAGATTTCTTAAGATTAAACGCTTTTCTTATCTTCTCCTCATTATCTGAAGATCTAGCACATAGAATATTAGTATTTTCATAAGTAAGATTATTTCCTTTTATTATATCACATATATTTCTTACTGAATTGACATATAGGACGGCTTCTTTTGATATAACTTCTCTATTCTCTCCATCTATATTAATTATAGTAGATTCAAAATTACCGTCTAGATACTCTTGAATAATCTTATTTGCAGCAGGATTTATTGATCTACTACAAGAATGAATAGTTAATTTAGGTTTTAATACTCTAGATGGATCCTCTTTTTCCCAATCAAATTCATAATAAGGTAAATATTTAAATTCATCTAACATATCTAAATACTTATCTATCATAGGAGTAGCTGAGACAAATGTAACCTTATTTAGACCACTTAGATGTTGTAAAAATTCTATTTCTGTACTTGACTTAAATTTAGCATCAACAAAAATTGATTGAAACTCATCAATAACTATATAAAAGTTATTAATAGATTCTTCTAATGCTTCCTTAACATGTCTAAAAGAATCATAGGTTACAAGAATTTTACAGGGAATGTGTCTAAAAGTGCACTCTAAATTATACTGTTTTATATTTTCTTTTAATTTATAAACAGCATTTTTTATTTCTTCTTCATTAGGATCTTCTTCTTTTTTTAACCCTCTTTTAGTATTAGTTAGGTCTTTTTCAAAATCTACTAATTTTTCTAATCCTGTTGTTGCATAAAATACATTACCCTTATGTTGTTCTTCTTTATTTTCTAATAATATTTTTCTAGGGGATACTAAAATCACATTATTAGAATTACATAAACAATATTCTGTAAAACCACATCCTGTAATCTGTTTATCAATAATGGATGGTTCTAATGGTAATTCAAATTCTTTCCACTCATTAATATACCTTATTCCTTTTGGTACTATTATTTTATTTTTTATCATATTAATTATTATTTTAAAATTAAATCCTAAGAATCTATAAATAAATTCTAGGTAATATTATTATTTTCAATTCACTATGAAGAAGCTCGCGCTGAGAGCTTCTTCTACTACGTACTCATATATTAGATTTTAATGTCTTTTAAATAGCAAAATGCACTATTTCAGCATTAAACAACTTGAATACTCTATAATGATGTTATGTTATAAAAAATAGTGCAGTTATTATTTTTTGCCATAATTAATTTCTTTCTATAAACATCACTAGGGTATATTTCAATAGAGGAGAACAGAGCGCAGCGAGTGGTGGAGCGTAAGCGGAATTCCCGAGCGAGCACTGAAAAGTACGAAGGGGTAATGACGAAATGAGAATGAATGACTGAACGTTAGTGAAGGAGTGAATGAAATGAGGAATGGCTATGGGTAGGCCTTCGTACTTTAACATTTTTTATTCTAACTAAAGACATTCGCTACGCTCATCTCTCAGGGTCCCCAAATTTAAGTAGAAAAAAAGGAAAGGGGAATTTAATCTCCCCTTAATGTCCTTGATTCTTCCACGCCATAGAAGATTTAGAGTATATAGTGTTATCACTCCACTCTGCTCTAACTCTCTTGGCATTTGCGGCTCGTCTCCTTCGTTTACTTTCAGAAACAATACTTGCAATAGCCTTCTTATCATCATTTTCAAAGACTTTTGCACAATATTTCCTGGCATTGTAGTTTTTCCTTTTATCAACCTCTTTTCCTTTTTCAGGGTCTTTACCAGGTTTTTTTATCTCATCTTCCTCTTCTATCCCTATCGCTCTAAGAATTTCTTGAATAAAGGAAATTTTGTCATAGTTGTAATAATACCATCGTAATGTAGCAGTATGGTGTTGATCATATATCTGCTGGATGGTCATTCCTTGATACTTGCTGCTGAAATCAATAATAGATTTCCAAGCCAGTTTTCTCAATGTAATAGTTGTCGTCGTTGTGTTTTGTTTTTCTCCTTTTTTCATATTTTTCTAAGTTTTAAAGTTATCCTATATATAAGGCTATTATATACTTTAGAGACGATGAAAAAAGAAGGGTTTTTAGTCCTTCCAATTTGTTTTATTTATAAAAAATGTTTTAGCTAATTTTGTTAATTTTCCATCTATAAAATAATCATCTTTGTATACTATTTCTGGATTTGTATATAACGCTTCTTCTTTTATAAATTCATCAGGGGTTAGTTCTACATAATATATTCTGTAGTTTGAATTTTCTTTATACTCTGATCTATGTGTTTCGAAATTATTAGTATCGTTTCCATCTTTATCTTTTTCATAGAATACTGGTCCGATATATGTAAAAGGATCTAGTCTCAAGCCGTATAAGTATTCTTGATTTTGATCTCTTTTATATTCCTTTACAAAGTTATCAACATTTCCTACACAAGTTATTTGATATGTAAATTCTCCACCGAATAACCATCTAAGTACATATCCATTAACTTTTTTAGGTAACACTATATCATCTATCATTTCCTCCTTACTGTTATAATATCTTTTCATTAGGGGTTCATAATTCCAGCAGATATCAATAAATTTTTTCTTAGGAATCAGATTTGGTTTAACTAGATAATGTAATGCCCCTCTATCACAAACTATTTTAATTACTCTATCTTTTTCACTAGATAAGAAAAACTCTCTTATCATTTTGTAATATTCATCTAATGTTAATTCTTTAAGATTTTTCATATTTAGTTTTAAAGTTATTACATAAATAAGGCTATCATATACTTTAGAGACAATGAAAAAAAACAAAAGACCGGCGGAATCTTTTTAGAATCGTCATGGCATTCAGAGATTGATTCAAGGCCGGTCTCTAGGATGGGCTGCGCAATAATAGTATCGTAGGATCTGAAAGAGCGAAATCATAATACAGCCTACTTCCACGGAGCCACTTATTCCCATATATAAGGATTTGGGGGGAAAGAAAAAAGGATTTCACCTCCCGGCTACTCTCCGTAAAACCCTCCACCCTCTTACCAACAAATACTTGCTTGATATGGATGAGGATCAAGGCAATAATCTCCGTTATGTTTATAGAACGGATAATAATTACCACATGCTTGACGACCTGTTCCAAACGATTTTTCTTTATACCAATCTTGGTGATCAATATAATAAAGCACCATTCCAAACACTGGTTCATCTTTCTCATTGAGAAAAACTCTGACACTATAAGGGGCCAGAGATTCCTTTACGTATAATCTTGAAAACTGATCTGAATGTGTCTTTTCAGCTTCCTCAATAATTTCTGCAATGTCTTTTTTCACTGCAAATGAAATATCGCACTTAATTCCATTGTATTCAAACTCATTAGGGTTCGAAATTTCAACTTCTTTTTGTTTGATCATAATCTCCATTGTTTTAAACGATTAACCTTATACTATCGCGAGGTTTCTAAGTTAATATAAAAAATTAATAAGAATACCATTTCCAACTTCTAAAATTCTTCTCTAGGTATTCTCTACATAAATAAGGCTTTTATATACTTCATAGACGGTAAAAAAAAAAATAACACATGTTTATGTTATTTCCTTGTGCGACCTCAAAGACAAATATTGCCTACAACCTGTATCGCTTGGTTTTATTGCGGCTTTACTCAGCCTGCCGCAAGCTGTTTCCGGGCTGCTCTTTCCCGGTAATACGACCTATATTCATTGATGGCCAGGTCGATACCATCTTTCCAATCCTTCATAGGAAGATCGGATTTGCCTTCCCTGTTTCCAAAGAAGATAATTCTAATGGCCATTGCTAAACGCTCAGGCAACTTGGTCTCCTTTTGGGCGACCGAAAATCCGTACCCGTAATGGTGTACGTCCAACACATACCGTTTCGCACGGTATTCCAGATTGCCATATCTCTTTCCTGACATAGCGATAGAGTCTCAGTTAGGTGAAGTGTAGGTTCGTATGAGACTATCTCCTTGATTGAGAGTTCCGAACTACACTATATAAATAATATTTTTATTTGACATTTATTTTTAATGATAGTATAATTTAATTTCTTTTAAAAAATATAACGTGATTCCTTACCGAGAATGCGTTTCCTCTCGGGGTCTTGACTAACCTGCTAAGTCTAAGGCCTTATCCAACTCTTCGCTGGTCATGATTTTTTATTTTTTAATGATAGTATCCAAGCCCATTTAATATATCATCTTGGTTTTGTGGGATTGTAAGACTTCTTCAATCTTACGCACAGATTCTGGTTTTCAAGTACTCTCCAATTCTAGGAGTGATCACCACTCCGTGGGAGATTGCCACCCACCCCTCTTCACTGTAGTAGTTGTGGGCCAGTACTAATGATCCATCATCATAGGTAACCTCATAGAAGTCACCAGTTGTATTCACCGGGCAGTAATGCATGCACGGTGAGTTGTCAATGAACGCGTAAATCTCTTCATCAGTCATCTTCCTGAAATCAGGAAGCTTTTTCTCAATTTCATCATACCTAATGTAGGCTTCAAGAGATTTTATTTTCTTGTTTAGAACAAGAAGCCTCTTGGCTTCCGATGTTCTTGTTTGCACCTTTGGATCAGTGCTAAATATTGTTGTCAGGCTGATAGAATTTAAGTAAGCCTGATTTGCCTCCTTTTGGAGGGCTTCTAATTTTTGTTGATTGTTCATAGTTGTTTATAATTTTAAATTGTTTAATTTTTACCTTGTTTTAATGATAGTATCCAGGCCCATTAATCCTGGTTTTATGGGATTTCGCTTATTTCAGCATGTAAACCATTTCGTTGTACATAAGGCTGTGTGTTTCCTCATCAGCCGTTTGATATCCAACGTAGTTCTTTTTCATTTCTTCCCAAGCCTCCTCGATTGAGTTAGCTTCAATTTCGTAAACGGGGTACATTTCATCCTCCCCCGGAAACATGTCGTCGAATTCATCATCGACGATCATAACTTGATACTTATTCATAGTCGTAATATTTAATTGATTTAATTATAGTATATTTTCTAATTTAATTTATAAGCATCTCTAAAACATCACTTGACTAAAACCTAATGCTTAACGGTTTTTGCTCAATTTAATTAATCTTAGAGCTAGATTAATATTCTTTAAGAGACTGGTAAACCAATTCCCTTAATTTATTTGCTTCATTGCCTATTCCTGATTTTTCTTCATCAGTAAGCTCATCTCGATCAAGTGCAGCTTCAAGGGCTCCCTGTTCGAATTTAGCTATAAGATCAAGGACTCGTATGGCTAGTTGAGTCCTCGCGTCTAATTTATTTACGCACCTTGTATTTTTGAGATAGGTGCATACCTCATCTTCTACTACTTTTGCTAGTAGTTCGAATTTCTTTTCTTCCATGATAATTATAATTTTAAGTTAATGATAATACTATTTCGTCCGAGTCTCATCAGATTAAAATTTTATAGTCTCCTCGGCTGACTGAAGGTTTATCGTGAGTTTAAGTTTCACCTCGCCTACAACATTGCTAAAAAACAAAAATCCAAGAGCTAATTTCTTTACGAATGCTCTTGGCCTCTTATATATTGCTCAGGGAAATCACAATACATTATTCATATGTATCTTCCCTTTTCCTCTTTCTATATATAAGGCTTTCAAGTGGTTTCTAGACGGTCAAAATTTTACTCTATTATTTCAAAATAAATTTATTTATTGTTTAATAATTTCGTCAATAATAATCTTTTTAGCAGCTATTTCTCTATCAACTCCGTATACGTATCTTGTATATTTCGGTATGTGGCATTTACAAATAATAAATTCACAATTACGATTAAGAGAAATAGTTGGAGATAGTATTCTAGATTTTGCAGTATCTAGATCTAAATAAGCATGAATTAATCCAATATCATATAAATAATACAAACCAAGAGAACCACATCTTATCTTTTCATTAGCTTTAATTGGAGTTTTATCATAAAACTGTTCACCGGTAATAAACATATATCGATATGGAGTAAAAACTTTATCGCCATCAATTACTTTAAGAATTTTATAGCAAACAATTTCTTTTCTTGATAGCTTTAATCTTTTTTGTCTAGAATATAAACACATAATATTGATATTTTATTCCACACACATTTCTTGTAGTTTCTGATCTACTAAAATTCTAATCAAGTCAGATAGAGTCATAAATCAATTTTCTTTTATAATTATAATTTTAACTTTATCACCCTCTTTTATATCTAGTAATTTTTCAGGCCATAAACCAAATTCTATTGTTTGAGCATTAACATCAAGAATTGTAGCATCAACAGCATCTTTCATCATTTCCTCTCTTATATCAAACCGACCTTTCTCATATTCGGTTTGGAGAGTTTCTTTCCTCTGTTCTTTCTGCCATTCAACGCCAAGTTTTACAAGTTTAGAAATAGCAGGCCCGTTTAAAATCATTCCACATTGCCAATCTCCAAAACCATTCAAAGGATTGTCATTTTCATCTCTTCCATCTATTCCAAATTCTTTGTCAATAATATCAATAAGTTCTTTTGGGCAATCACCTGATGATTTTTCAAATAGGACTTTACTTTCTTGTTCGTCTTTCTTTCTCTGCCATTCAGCGAAATGATGAATAAGTTCTCCAAACTGCTTTCTTGTCATCATTAAATCATTTCTACTTTTATAGCATTTTGTGATCTCTTCTTCTAAATCCTCGCTTGCAGGTTCTTCTGGAAGAGAATCAATGTATGAAAGAAAATTAATACGCTCATTATTAGCTCCTCTTTCCCAATCGTCATAATTTCCGCTGGTTACTGTAGGTATAAGTCTTTGCTTGACCCACTCTATTACCTGTTCTTTGTTGATGTATTGTGTCATATTTTTATATTTTTATAGTTTCATATTTAATAAAACATAGTATAAGGGTCTGGACCAAGTATGTCGTCTAATTCTTCTTCCGATTCATAATCCCATTCTGCTGATTGTCTTTCTGATATGGTTTTTGGTTTACATATAATTTGCGGAGTTGTGTCTTTGAAATACTTTTCACCAAAATGTATGACTGCCAATCTTCTTCTTTCTTCTTCATCTGCTTTTCTAAAGATTTCTACTAAATCTTCAAAATCACATTCTCTTATTTTTCCTAACCAACTTATTGTTACTTTATTATCAAATACTTGTATTTTCATAATTTAAAATGTTAAGAAAGATATAAACTAATTAAAATTACCTAAATGATTATCTAAAGTTTCATTACCATTTCAAATCTCTAAAGTGTATATCATGATATTGACACCCAAAGCAATTGATATCCATGCAAAGAGTACAATACCTATCTATTTCTTCAAAGTTTTTGTTTTCATTTTCGGCTGTTAAGTCAATTTTACAACAAGGCTCTTCTGGAAGGGAGTCGATGAATTTAAGAAGTTTTTCCATTGATTCTTTAGCCCCATGATAATAATCCGAGCCTTTAGATATTGGTGTTTCTTCTTCAATTATTCTTTCAATCTCTTGCTTAATTTTCCATACATTATCTGCCATAGTTTATTCCTCCATATTCTTCTTTTGCTTTTTTTAACTGTTCTATAAGATTTTCATATTTCTTTTTGTAGTCGTCCATTCTGTTTTAATTTTTTATATTATAATTTTTCTTTATATATATAAGGTTATTAAAAAAGGAGAGTTTATCCCCTTTTATTTAGTTGATAAGAGTGTTTACTTCTTTATATGATTCACAACCTGGATGATTTATTAGCTCATTATAATAAATATCATCCATTTCAAATAGGCTTTCCATTAATTCTCCATGATAACCTCTTGATAATTTTCCTATTTTACCTAGGATATCATAAAGCCAATCTGGTGTAAAATCTGGTACTGGGAAATCATCACCTTCAACTTCAGATGCATCAAATATCCAAGCTTGAATATATCCATATAAATCTCTATGCACTTCTTTCCAAACTTTAAATCTATGATTTTTCTTTAATATCATATTTTATATAATAAATTTTTTAATTTTTCTTGGTTTACATATATAAGGATATAATATTTTATGAACAGAGTGAACTACCAACTATCTAAAGAGAGGTTGAGAAAAAAAAAAGAAACCACAGCTCAATCGTGTAAAAGTTGTGGTTAGTAACATCATTTTTATTATCTCATATATAAGGCTTTCAAGTATTTACTTCTTCATAACTTTCACATCTGAGGTGGGTTATTAAGTTATTATAGAAAATATCATCCATTTCAAATAGGCTTCCCATTAATTCTCCATAATAACCTCCTGATGAATTTCTTATATTTTCTAGGATATTATAGAGCCAGTCTGGGGTAAAGTATGGCACCGGTTCTTCAGAGGCATCAAAAACCCACGCTAGAATACTCCCATCGACTTTGCTATTTTTCTCTCTCTGTACTCTGAATTTATTATCTTTCTTTAATACTGTCATTCGTAGATATAATCAATTTTTGGTAGGTCTCCAATCTTTTTACTATAAAACAATCCTATCCACCAAGAATCACAGTAAGTTTTGTTTTTATCTATGTAATTATTTGTTCTTTTAACATCCTCGAATAGATCTTTTTTAGCTAGTACAGTCAAGTCGCACTCTTTTTCAGACATCTTAGAAACCTGTTGTACCTCTCTTTTTAGTTCTTCGTATTTAGCTATATCATACTGTACATCTCTTTTCCAAGGCAGATTACACATACATATTATTATAGCTATTAATATACAAAATCCAACTATCCATCCTACTGTTTCAATACCATCTTCATACTTTTTATTTCCGTATATAATTGCGAAAATACATCCGAGTAATACTAATCCCAGAATTCCAAATACTAGCATAATTTTACGTGTTTTAATTTAAATTTTGATATTATTTTTTTCTATTTTTATCATATTCTTCTTTTATCTTTTTATACATCTCTACACATTTCCAAGATGCCCAGGATAAGAATAAGTATAGTGGAAGTTCGAAAAATATAAACCATCTCCAATCAAATCCCACCTTTCCGTAATGTCCGATTATAGCTAATATAATGCCTAAAACGGCAAGTACTATTAAAGCAGGGAAATAATTTTTTACAATATATGATGTTTTATTTCCGATCCAATTTAGTATTTTCTTCATTCTATTTTATATTTTAATTTTAATATTCTATAAATAAGGCTAAGAAGTGATAAAAGAAAAGGAGAGATCCTCCTTTCTTATTTTATCTAAATCCAATTTTTCTTTCTCTATTTTCCACTTCTACTTTTGAATTGTAGTTATAGATATCGCACAGTGGTAATCCTTCTTTCAATTCCTCGTCAGATAGTTCTAATCCAAGCCTAAGTGCTAATGATTTTAATCTATCTCCTTGAAGTGGTTTGAATTCATATCTACATTTCAGTCTTCCCTTTCGTAAGAGTGCCGAATCAATAGAGCTCAGATTGCTATTGAATGTGAAGATAAATTTAGTATTAGTTTGATCTCCAATTAGGCCATCACTAATATTTAAGATATCAGATAGGCTTGCATTAGATGACCCGTAATTTCGAGACTGTAAGAGCTTTTCACAATCTTCTATTATAATTACTAAATTATTTTTCTGTCTTGAGATTACATATTCTCTTAGTTTATCCTGGTTTGCTAGCATATCAAGTCCAAGATAAGAAAATTGTTTATCTTGGTTAGTTTGAATTAGATACTTGATATAACTGGTTTTTCCACATCCTGGCAAACCGTGAAATATTAAGATTCCAGACTCATTAGGTTTCTTTATAAACTCTTGTATTTTACTATCTGGAAGGTCTGTATTAAATTCGGATAGTTCGATTTTATTGGTTTTAACTTTTTTAGTACTATCTTCATAAAAACCACCTTCATCAGTATACACAAGGGAGTATTTAATTTCTACTTTATCTGAATCTTCTTCATCTTCCTTAAGTAATCTATTTGCTTTACTGACAATATCATTAAGAATATTATAAGCAGTCTGATATGAATCTGAAGTATAGAATATAGTTCTCATATAGACTACACTTTTATCTTCATTACTTTTACGTAAAAGCAACATTATATCATCTCCCATCAATAAGCTTGGATACGGTTTTTCAATTTCTTTTTCTTCCCCAATTTCCAAAGGAGAGATGATATACATTCCTTTTGATAGGTTGTATGTTTCACATAGGTCTGTTATTATAAATTCACCAAGTTTCTTCTTTTTATCTTCTGAAAGTTCTTGATAGAATGTATAAGTAAACGTATAGTAAAATACTTCTTTTTTAACTAGATATCTCATTATGTCAGCATAATAATCTGGCATTGGAGTCTTACTATTGTATCTAATAAATTCAACAGTTTCTCCTGAAGCATCATTAAAGTTTTTTTCTGTAATTTTCATATTTTTCTCGTTTTAAAGTTGTTGTTCTCTATAAATAAGGCTACTAATACTATATGAGGCGGCAAAAATCTTATAAATGTTATGAATAAAATAGATCTAGAAAATATTAAAAAAGAGTTAGAAAAGAGAAAAGCAGCTAACTATATATTTCAGAAAGGTGGAGACTTATCACAATCAGAGATACTTAATACCACTACTGAAGATCTTAACAAGATAATTAAGGATTTCTTAGATGATGGAGAAACAAAAGCAAGTCAGGAAATCAAGAAAATCGTAGATGAGATTTTCAAGAAGTATGCTGAGGGTAATGACAACATGATTGTCCTTGGTGCTTGCAACTATTACGATGAAGACCGGCATGTATCATTCGTTGAAGAGCCCTTGAAAGAAATTGACTTTGATGGTTTTAGCCATGACTATAATAAGCTTGCGTATCCAATTGGTCGCAACTATGACTTACGAGCATGGAACTATGATAATGGAGGAGGCTATATTGGTGGCGCAGATGATGACAAGTATGAAGAGCTGATGAAAGAGGTCCAAAAGATTGTAGCTCTTCTGCCAGATCTTGGACTGACTGACATGGAAAATTACTGGGATAATGACAATGACTCGTTGAATGAAATGTGGTACGGAGTTCATGCAATTACTAAAGACTATAAGATTGTGGCTTTTGTTATCCGTGATGATGGAATGCTTTGTGATGAAGAAGATAAATGCTTTAATTCATTTCACAATAAAACACTTTATACGATAAAATAAAATAAAATGAAAGAAAATTTTCAAATTCAAGATGTAAAAACTGGAAAAGTATATTGGATTTCAAGAGCTATGGCCGTGACTGGAGTTATAATGGCTTCCGACGGTAATGAGTTTTACTTTCTCCTAGAGCGTCGTGGATCTGGTTGTCCTGATAATGTAGGTAAGTTATGTTCTGTGTGCGGGTACCTCAATTGGGATGAGACAAGAATAGATGCTTTAAAGAGAGAAACATACGAAGAGACTGGGCTTAAGATTTCTGATAGTCAGATATGTGAATTTGAAACTATTGATGATCCTGGTCGTGATGCAAAACAAAATGTAGTAACTAGGTATCTTATTGCATTTAATTATCAAGTTCTTTTGAAATATTTAGAAGATGGTACTATAAATACAGACACTAAATCGAGGGGCGGGGAGGAGAATGAGGTATCTGAATTTGTCCTAATGTCTCTTAGTGATATTGATTCTTTAGGGTCAGATGATTTTGCATTTGGTCATAAGGAGATGATACATGAGATTTTAAATTCACTAGAAGAACTTAGAAAAGGCTGAAATTCTTATAATAGAAATAACAAGATAAAAGTTAAAAGAATATGAAGTACACAATCACACGCGCATTAGCAGAGTTAAAGCTTCTTAAGAGTAGATATGAAAAAGAAGTTCGGAGATTGCAAGTTATGGCAGTCAAGCATGGTTCTAAATTAAGATCTCCTTATTCACAGTATAAAGAGGAAGATTTTATTAGTCAGGCTAAGGAAGATTATCAGAGTGTGTGCGATCTTGAGAGAAGGATTGCTCAGATAAAGAATTCCATAGATGCATCCAATTTTACAACAAAGGTAATGATTGGAGATAAAGAGATGACTGTTCAGGAAGCTTTGAACTACAAGAATATGACTCTAGGTTTAAAGGAGATGAAGCTCTCAGTTCTTCAAGATCTAAAAGTAAAAGCTCAGAATGAATATGATAGAGCTATTACTGAGAATAGAATGAAGGTTGATAAAATGTCAACTGATAAGAATGCTAGCGGTTCAACTAAATCGGCTGGCGAGGTTGAGAAGGATGCCTTAGAGTTTGTAGAAAAGCTTTATGCAGTTTCGATGGTAGATCCTATTGGGATTGATGATGAGATTGCTAAGCTTAGTGAGGAGATAAGTGAGTTCAAGCACAACATTGATTTTGTGTTATCTGAAAGCAACTCGACGACTTATATTGAGATTGACGACTGATTGTTACAACATATAATAAATTGTTAGCCGAAAATGGTCAAAAATAACGCCATCTCATTAATCAGGATGTAAATATTGATTAAGCTTCCAACGATCTCCACGATCGTTAACCATTAAATGAATAATGAAATTATGTCAAAGTTCAAAGGTTAGAAGCTAAAAGTTTAAAGGTCAAAGCTGATGAAAAAGTTAAAGTTTATGAGCTCAGATCTTAAAGTTAGACAAAATCTACGAGTTAGTTTATCTCGCAAGAGTAGTGGTTTTGCAGTTATACCCACGACTGTTTGTACGTAGCTGGCTAGTAAATTTAGAAGACCTCAATGGAGATGTAAATCTTCGGAGAGGTTCTTTTTTATTTTCCTTATATATGATATGAATACAGGATTAAAAAAGATAGTAGCTAGTAATATAGAAGTAGTTAATTTTGAATATAATTATGGACATATACCTGAAGATACCGTTATATTTGATAGTTCTAGAAAAGTGGATGTTTATTATGATATGGGTGAATTAGGTAATATAGCAAATGTAAAACTTATTATTGAACTGTATAAAGATTTTTTATATCTAAGATCATATTCATTTACTCAAAGAAATAGTGGATATGGGTATTTAGAATTCACATATGACAACTATCAATATACTGTTCAGATTGGTGATGGTCATGCATTTTTAGAAACAGTAAAAGAAAATGGTACTATGGTGGCGACTAATAGTGATGACGGACTCTTTATAGACAATGATATGTTATTAGATTATGTACCAATGCCAAATCCATATAATGGAAAATCTACTGAATATTTCTTTATTCTGAATTATACTAAATATGGAAAAATCTTAAAGGATCTTCTGCATCAGTTTATAATATGGGATTCATGTAGTTACAACAGCATATGTTCCAAATTACTTATTAAACAACTGTTTTGCAAAACTAATAAACAAAGAGATGAAATTATATCAACTTATAATAAACACCTACAACTAGCTGGGTGGAATAGAAAACTTATTGTAGTTGACAGTATAGATGTGGTTGAGGATGCAGCGGATCTATATGATATTAATGTTGTTGGTTTAGACTCTAGTGAGGAGAAAATTAGTTATCCTATCAACATGGAGGGTTCTGGTTTTAAGAGATTTCTATTTTTACTTGATATAATAGAGGATGCAAAACAGTCACACGTTCCAATTATTATTGGTAATTTTGGAGAAGGTATTGATAGTGATAAATGTCAATACCTATATGATGAAATAAAAAATTGTGGTATAAATGCAATTTTAACTCTGACTAATTAGGTTGGAGTTTTTATTTTCTTTCATTATTTGCGCTTTTCACGGTTATTTATTCTTATATACGAGAAATAAAAAAAATATTATTTATGTTATATAGTGATTTAAGTATACCGTATGAAGTTGTAGTATTTTTATTAAAAATTGAGGTTTGGGATAAATACTTCAATAATGGAGACATGGAACATTTTTGTACTGTTATATTAGATAAAACAAAGGCTACTAAACCGAAAATAGAGAGGGTTACTCAAGACGTCATAAGTATGAATTCTAATGATACTTATAAAATAAAGTCTGAGGATATTGAGGTGGTTACTATAAGAAATTCTGACTTTAAACTATCTGTAGTATCGCAACCAACTATATTGACCAGAATATATTATAATAGTGATTATTGTGTATATATCAGTGTAGAATCTTCTAATATAAAAGTTCCCTATAAGATTTGTGCCCCAGTAAAGCAGATTAATTTTATAGATATTATAGGTAATTGTGGTTATATAACTAACAATAATATACATGGTAGTTTTTACTATATGAATGATCAGAATTTTTGTCAATCTCGTCCAGAAAATGAAAACCTGCAAGAGAATTTATTTAGGATTAACACTCTACATCAAGATAAGAAAACAACTATTTTAGTTCCTGGTCACAAATACTTACTAAAGAATAAAACTAAAATATTATATCTAGGAGAATTTAAAGAGTCAAGATATAGGACAGATAGTTCGTGGATAAATGAAGTGGAGCATCAACTGTTTTCTACAAGATTTAGCTCTACTAGTTATCAAAAAACAATAAGTAAAGAATTATTTATAAACTTAGATTTGATAGGTCGTTTAGCTTGTATTAGAAATGATTCAAGTTTTCTAGATTTTATTAAGTTGCAAGAAAATTCTCCAATATCTGAATTCATTACTAAGTGGTTAGAATTTTATAAAGATTCGGATGATTTATTACGTTGTATTTCGTTTTCAGATTCTTCTCTATCTGGTGTTGATTTAGGCAAGTTTTTGGAACAAGATGATATGAGTATTGATAGTGTTATTAAATCTACCTGTTTATTGGAATTAAGGAATCTCTTATTAGATAAGAGCAAACTAAAAGATAATAGAGATAAAATTATACAGTATGCTCAGGGTTTAGGATTTAGTATACTTGAGTTATCAGATAGTGAAAAAGATGTTTTAGGCGAGTTGATAGTAAAACCAGAATTGGAAAAAATGTTTAGTAATAATTTGTATCGTGTAAGAAGTGATGTACGGGATAAGATAAAACTTGAAAATACCAGTGCTATTAATATTTATAATCACATGAAATATCTGGGAACATACTACATTGATATTCTCGATCAACTGTTTAATAAGAAAGAATCTTTATGTGGTCTATTATATAGTGGTCGTGATACTAAGCTTAATACTCTTATTATAGAGACTAAGAAAGTACATTTTAAATGAAGATACAAATTTTAGTAGAGGCCAGATATGGAGAAGAAAGTAATTGGGTATCAGATATAAATCAGGAGGAGTTTAATCTTCTTAATCCTCTGTTAGCTGAAATAGAAAGAAGACGGGGTTATTATCCGACAGGTGATTATTATTCTTATCCTGATCCAAATCCAGAAGACTTATATTCTGAGTATCCCGGTCTCCCTGTTTTAAAAAGATTATTGCCTACACCTATTCACGGGTTTGGTAGAATTTCAGAGGTACATGTTTTTACAAGTGATCCAATTTCATTATATATATGATAAAACCGTTTATAGATTATATAAAAAGTAATAATATATCTAAAGATGATGCATTAAAGCTATTAAAGGATGAAACAAATTTGAGCAGAGATGAGAAAAATTTAGTATTTACCTATTGTTTTCCAAGACAGTTATTGGATAGGGAATTACCTCTAAGAATAAAGGCGCTTCGTGAAAAATATGGGTACAGTCATCTTAAAGTAGATAATTCAGAGATAGCTCTATTAATTGAGGCCGGACAGACTGAGCAATATAGGAGGTATATAAAACATCTAATGTATTCTTTTGGTGATCCCTCTAATATTCACCCAGTTACAGATCCAGAACACACAGAAAATCCTAAGTGTGGAATATGTGATTGTGATGTATTATACTCTGAAGATTGGGAAAAATATAAACAGAGAGATCCAGACAAAGAATATTTAGCTCTTGGAAGCACTGAATCTGGGATAATTCTGTGCAAACATTGTCTAATCCAGTTAATTAGTTCAATAAATCTAATGAATGAATTAGATCCTAGTTTCCTTGATTGGACAAAACGAGCTATGAAAGTTTAGATTGATAAGTAAAAATAACTCTATGTTACTAGAGTTATATTTTTTTTTTTTGAAATAGTTAATTTGCGTAAAGCTTCGCCTGAAATACTTATACTTGATATATAAACCAATAAAATTTCAAATTACAAATAAAACAAATTAAAAATGGCAAAAAGATCAAGTAATAGAAACATCAACACAGATATGTTTTGTGCTTTAAAGGTAGCAGAGCAGTCTAAGGTTCCGGTATTGTTTTTAAGTAATCCAGGAGCAGGTAAATCAACTACCGTTAGTTTGTTTGCTAAGGTACGTGGATATGAAGTTGTCTTGCTTAGAGGTAATTCAACAACTGCAGAAGAGGTTATGGGTTATGATGTAGCTCCTAGAGAAGTAAGTTATGATCATAAGATGGCTGCAATCTCTCTTAGACCTTCTTGGTTTGAAGAAGTAATAAGAAATCATGATGCAGGTAAGAAGACATTACTTTTCTTGGATGAGATTACTACAGCCAATGAATTCGTTCAGGCAGCTCTATTACACTTGATTTTTGAAAGAAAAGTTCATACAGAGACGTTACCGGAAGATACTCTTATTGTATCGGCTGGAAACTATGCTCAGAACTTAAGCAATACGATGAGTTTGCTTCCTCCTGTCATGAATAGATTTATGATATTCAATATTGTTCCGTGTGCTGATGACCTCAATACATTTTTGAACAAGTATGATGGGAGTTTGATGAATGGAAAGCCCAATAATTACTTCGAGGATCTAGAAAAGACAATGAGAGCTTTAGATGATCAGGAAGTTAAGGACATTGATGAAGAGATGTATAATAAGATTGGTGAACATATTGAAAACGGTATTAAGGGTACTGCCAGAATGTTAATGACTTCTGGAGACAAGCCAGTAGATATGACAGTTACCGATCTTCAAAATATTTATACAGATACTGACAATGATTCCAAGTTATATGGATTTATTTCATTCAGAACATTAAACTATTTAAGAGATGTCACTATGGCATACTATCTCTGTTTTGGAAAGAGTGGTATAGAGAGTGATATATATAGAAACTCTGTAGATGGTTTGTGCGGTATTGGTGTAAAGCGCGATTCTAAAGGAGAAATAAAGACGACTAAGATTGGAAAAGAGTTTGTCGAAACTATGTGCCAGATAGTTAACGATATCGAGAAGATGAACAACAGCAAGGTAAGAGAGTATGAGAAATTCTTTACTGAGGTTTTGAATCCCGATAAAGCAGAGGGTGGTAAAAAGACTAAGTATACAGATCCTCAACTAGGCGCAATTAGTAACAAGCTCAGAGAGTTGCTAAATGACAAAAACTTGACGAATGTTTCTAGACCTATCGATGGTGCAATTATTTCAAGTTTATGTGATAATCTTAAGGAGACAACCTCCAGAGTAAGCGCTAAGGTATCTACGAGTGGTAACTTCTTGGATTCAATTACTGCGGATAAATTTATTGCTAACGTAGTGACTTGGAATATGATTGTTGACATTGCTACTTCTGTAGTGGAGCTCGTTAATTCGAGCAATATGGATTACTTTGAGGATACTAAAAATAAAATAAAAGTATTTACTGCTGATCTAAGACCTATTGGATTTAAAATTAGAGGTTTTAGAAAGTTAGTTCTTCAAGAAGATCCAACTTTAGGAGCTACTATTCCTGAAGTTAAGTCTGTTGAATTAAAGTAAACAACACCGATCATGGCTAAACGAACTAGATTTGAGTTAGAATCAATAAAAAATTTTATAGACAGTACCTATAATAGGTTTGGAAATTTATTGATGGTTGATACAACTAAACCATATGATCCAGACCATTCAGAATTAGGATATTGTTATAAGTATACTGATCCCGTAACTGGTGGTGTAGTATATAGGGTAATATGTTCCAAGCTTGGCATACCTGATACAGATTTTCGGGTTATGATGCACGAGTATGGTCATATATATCTAACTCACCTCGACGGTATACATGAGGAGCTTGATATTCAAATCTGTAATCTCTTGAGAGATCATCGTGGGGAATTGATTGAGTATATTAACGAATCATGTGGTATTGATTTCGCCGATAAACTCCTTGAACGTATTATTGATGATCCTAACCTTAATCACTCACTACACAATATTGCTATGGATATGGAAGTTAATTCGTCCGTCCTAAGCAAAGAGGATATTGAGGAGATGGAAATGGATATAAGCAGTGTTCATAACAAGAATATGGAAAATCTCTTGGAGTATAATATAAACGCTGCAGAAAATCCAGAGGTTAAGCAAAAGTATCAAGATGCCTTAGATAAGATGAGGGCAGAGGCTATAATTAAGCTTATTGTCCCAGAAAGATACAACTTAGGGAAAGATGATCAAACTGGAGATCTTATACCTTTCCCAAATGACTTGACCTATTCTGAGTACTTGCTTCTGATTATAAAACACCTAGATCAGTTTGTGAAGATGCTTGTTTCTATCAAGATGGGTGGAAATGGTGATACTTCGCAAATTACACAACAAGACATACAGAACATCTTGAACAATATGGCTAGAAATTGGGCCGATAAATCCGATGCTTATAAACAGGGGTATAATGATGCCTTAAATGACTATAAGAATAATCAGGTCGGTCAGAAGTCAAATCAGCCAGGACAACAAGGTCAACCACAGCAAGGCCAACCTCAACAGGGACAAGGAATGCCAATGCCGGGTCAAGGTGGTGGTCAAGGTATGCCAGGTAATGGAAGTGAAGATCCAACACAAGGCTCAGGAGGTCAACCTACTCCTGGAGATGGTGGCCAAGCTAACAATAATCCTGGACAAGGCCAACCACAACCAGGTGATGGTGGAAATAGTGGTAATTCTGGAGATCCTCAAGCGGATTATGACCAGGGTTATCAGGATGCCCTTAACGATATAGCAAATAATGGTGGTCAGGGAGGAGGAATGCAGAGTTTATCTGATTTCTTTGACTCTATGGGAATTTCTGGAGACGGTCAAAGTCCATATAAAGGAACTCGACCTGATAATGAAGGATCTAAAAACGATCATAGAACCGATTCCAGAGACGAAGCAGATAAGAAAAGAGAGGTTGGACAAATACATTCTGGAGGATCTCTAAGCTGTGGTAATAGTGGATCTCCTTATGCAATTAGAACTGTTGATCGTGAGGTTGACTTAGTTGATATGGCGCTGAAGGAGGTTATGCAGCACGTTAGATCTAGAGTAGTCAAACAAGATACAAGAAAGGATGTGATGAAACTGTACAACAAAGGTGTAGTTAGGTCAGTTATTGCTCCAACTGTATCTAGAAAAGTGACTATATCTAATGAACCCAAACTAGTCTATTTAATTGATATATCTGGCTCAATGGATACCAGGCTTATTGATAGAATTCTTAAGACTATATCCAATAGCATGGCAAAGTTGAGTCGTGGTCTTCGTTACGATATTATAACATGGAGTACTGAGTTAGGGGATCACATCAAGGACATAGATCCTAAAAAGGGTGTTCCTAAGATTTCGAGCGGCGGTGGAACTAGAATGGCAAAAGGTATAAAATATTTTAAAGACCATTATGATTCCAGTGCCACATTGATTGTGATTTCTGATTTTGAAGATTATCTTGAAGAGTGGAATCAGATAGAATCAACAATGTCAGAATATGCTATGTATGGATTTAATTATGGTTATCGTAGTGAATCAGACAACATACCTTGGAAAAATTTAAAAGTGAGAAATTTCAATCAGAGTTAAAATGTCAATTAATCGAGAAAAAATACATGAAATTGTCGAAGTGTTTTACCAACCAACTTTTAAGACATTTTATGTAAACTCAACTGATGGAGAAACATTTATAAAGCCGATTGGAGTATTTGTAAGTTTAGGAATAACTACAGCGCTTAAGGTAATAGAAGATATGGGAGAGATCATTTCTGGATATAACTATAATACTAGAATTGTAGAAATATCCTCGAAGAAAATAAATGGTCAATTCCTAAATACAATAACATTCGAAAATCCGAGTCAATATACAATTAAAGATTCGGAAGATATATTAGGAAAAGAAAAGGCTGAAGAAGAGCTTTGTAGATTAAAAGCATTTATGAGCCCGAATGAAAGTTTGGAAGTAATTCAGACTTATGCACCTAAGATACAAAAACTTCAAGAACTAATAGACGAGCTAAATAAAAGTCCTCAGGGTTGGGAGAATCATGTTATTAAATTAGAAGATGGTTCCGAAGATTACAAGATATTTCACAAACAAGTTAATTATAAGAAGGAGAATGATGTGGAGTATCGAATAGGGATTTTTGTTAGCGAGAAAGATTATTAATTAACCCTAAAAAGAGAATATTGATTTAAATTAATAAATTGATACTCTCTTTCATTTTTATTACTTAAAAACCATGGATAAAAAAAGTATAATAATTATTGTTCTTGCTATAATTATTGGTTTAGGTCTTGGATATTTTATTTTTAGAGGACCAAAAGAAGTTATAGTAGAGAAAGTAGTAGAAATAGAAAACACAAAAAAGATTGATTCTCTTAACTCAATAATACAATATAATGAAAATTTGATATCTTCTCTAAAAGACAGTGTAAGAGAGAAGATTGTATATGTTGAGAGAAGAGTAGATGAGATAAAAGAACTTCCAATTGATGAGAATCTAGAACTTCTTAGGGATAATCTCTTAATATATGGAGATAACTTTTCTACAGAGGATACACTACCATCTCTCTGTCAGTTATCCTATTCCTCTGACACTCTAGTTATCATGTCCGAAGATAATTTGGTAGATGTAAATACTATTGTGGCTAGGTATGAGGGAGTTTTATCTATAAATGATTATTATTTACAAACAATAAAAGCAGATTCTTCTATAATTTCCCTAAAGAATTCAATAATATTAGAAAAAGATGATATGTTGAATAGGGAAAGAGAGAATTGTGAGGCTAATATAAGAGAGCTAGAAAAGATAGTAAAGAAAGAAAGAAGAAAACAGGCTTACTATACTATTGGAGGAATTGCTATTGCTGGAACATTAGTTTATTTTATTATGAAGTGATGATAGATGTCGTTGTGAATTTTGATCCCGCCAGAGGAGAGTTTAAATTATATGAACCAACAACAGATACTTTATTAATAACTACGTCCTTAGGTGAAACTTTTGCTAAATTAGATGAATTTCTTAGAGAACGTGGACTCTTAGCTACTAATATTTTAAGTACGGCAGACGTTAATTATCATATAGACTCTGCTACGTTTATTGCTATGGTTAAAAGCAATGCAGATTTATTGAAACGTCTGAACAATGCGCCTTCTGGTTTTATGATTAGTTCTAACAGATTTGGAATAACACCAGGCCAGAACTTAAAGGATTCATTTCAAAAAGATCAAGGAGGAAGAGGAAAGAAAAAGACAGCTATGTTTTCGAAGTCATCATTTAGAAATTCAGGAAAAAAATTTGGAGATAATACATGAAATCGAATTTACTTGTACAAACTTCTTATGTCTCAAAAGAAAATTTAGAAGAGGCTGTAGAGGTACTTAATATGCTACCAATATTTATTTTGAGAAGCATAAAAAATTCAGAGCTAATAGGAAACTACTCTGGTTCGGTTATTCATTTTAGAAATTTATCACCCTCGTCACCGCTATTTCAAGCCTATAGAGATGGACTAATAGACTTCTTAGAATATAAAAAGAGATTTATTATAGAATTATCAGAACTCAAATTATATGAGGTTATTGGGAGACTGGAAAGCTTGTGTAGTATTAGTGCCGCTAGTGGTGTTATTTTATTTGCATATGGAGAAGATCCAGAAACAAGTCATAGAAAAATACTTTCTGATTTTATTAATAGCTCTGAAGTATTAGAAAAACCTATTACTGAGCTAAAATATGAAACAACCAATAGAAATTAAAACACAAGAAGAAGCAATTAGTAAGTTATCTTCTTATGAAATTTATCCATTCTCAGTTGTATTCACGTATTCTGGTGGAATACCTGATGGATTATTGAGTATTACATTTTTCCTAGATTCAGATATAGACAGATTACTGGACATTTTAGACTATAAGAACCAATGTGATAAAACTGGATATTTTATAGTTAAAGAATACAACACTATAATTTTATCCGGAATAGCACTTATTAATTTTTATACTATATGATAATAGAGAATATTTTTACTGAATTCATGTCTCTTTACTATAAAAATAGTGGAGTAAAGCCAAGTTCTCTAAAGGATATTCAAATTGGTTCTGGTATTATTGCTAGGTGTTCGGAAATTGGATGTACTATTTATTATTTAACTACTGGGAATTATATACGAGTGCCGTGGGAGTTCATGGATCTATTTTTTTCTTTAAATATGTACTCTGGAAATAGAATTTTATCTTTAGTACCAGAAAATGATATTGAAAGCTTAATACAACTCGGGGTTAAGTTTACTGGATCTTTAAATAATAATGCTCAGAATTCAACAATAATATCAATACTTACAAACATTATTGATATGAGAACAAAAGATTTTAGAGAGTGGTTTTTTAAGAAATTTAACAAACATTTAGAACCGATTGAGTTTTTCTCACCGGATAAAAACTTTGAAATATGAAAATGGAAATTTATACCGACGGATCTCATTTTAAGGGAAAAAGTGGTAGTGGAAGATTAGGAATTGGTGGTGTTCTAGTTAAGAATGGAACAGTTATAAAAAAATTTTCCACAGAGATTACAAAACAGTATCTTAAGTTATATTATGGTACGGACGATTGCTCTAACCCAACTATGGAAATGTTAGCTGTATTATATGCATTATATAACTTTAAAGATGAAATTAAGGGATCTGATTCTATAGAAATTAAGATGGATTATCTTGGAGTCAGAGAATGGATGACTGGAAAATGGAAGATAAATAAACCATATATAGCTAAAATTAAGAATGACATAGATGAAGAGATAAAAAATCAGAATCTTAAAGGTAAAATCAGTTTTAAGTGGATAAAATCACATCAAACGGGGACTGATCCAGATGTTATTTTTAATAATATGGTTGATATTCTAGCAAAAGGGGAGAATATATAATGAAGAGTATATGTAATAAAAAAAGAGTAACTGATCCTGCTGGAATATGGGATTATAGAAATCTTATTGGCGCTAATGTAAGAGTATCCTCAATGCCCTTTTCAAATTTAAATAATATATTTGCATTTGATTCAACAGCTATACATACAATAGAGGATATTTACTTTAGAGTTACTACTGATGGAAAAACTATAACTGTTATTAGACTAAAAGATCTACCTGACTGTATATTTACCTGGAAAGATCTTGAGGTATTAAATTTATCTATGCCTTCTAATGCTGTTTGTGGTTTAGCATGTTGTGGAAATACAATTTGTGGAGAGGTATGAAAAAAGTAAGATCACCAAAAGAAATTAAGGTTAAGAGAAGTATGGATTCTTCTAGGCCTTCATATAAGAGTGGTATATATGATAATCCCAAACCGGTTAAAAAACAAATACCTGGTAAAATAGGATCAGCTCTTGATGAATTTAAGATTGAAGAAATTAAATTAGAGTAAGGATGGAATATTTACAAGAAACTGGCATAACTTTTAATAAAGGTGAACAACTTACTGCCAGAAAATTACAGCTTATGAATAATAAGATTAATGAGCTGGTTCGAAATGTTAATAATATGTTAAAAGGTTTATGTGATCTTAATGTAGAGTTTAATGACTTCAATAGAGTATTTGATCTATATGAAGCTGTTAATGTAGTATCACAGACCAGACGAATGAGGGGTATGAAGATAAGATTTCTAGCTAATAATGATACATACCTAGAATATTCTTATGTTGGGGATACATTGAATGATTCTGATTGGAAAAATCTAGATAATTGGACGATGATTGAGAGTACTATAGTAGATGGAGGAGAGTTTTAAAAATGAGAACAACCTACAATAAAACAACATGGGTGGATAATCAAACACCTATTAATGCATGTAATTTAAATAATATAGAAAGAGGAATTGAAAATTTGTACAATAATTCTCTTAGCGTTTCAGATTTAGTTGGTGGAGATGGCATTAATGTTGCTGATACTGAGTCTGGAATCAAATTTAATTTAGCTTTTAATCCAGTATCTGATGCACCTGTTTCCTCAACATCGAATGGAAATACTGGTGATTATTTTATTGATGATAGTGGTGAAGATATTTTTTTATATTTCTGTATAAAAGGTAATTCTACTACGGATAATGCAATGTGGATAAAAATTAAATTAGAAAGATTTTAAATTATGATGAGAAGATTAAGTAAGTGGCTTGGAGAACATACTTTCTGGCCATGGGGTGAACGAGAGGGAGCGGCTCACATTTGGGCTGTGTTCATTACTATTATCCTAACGATTGTATGGCATTTTGCTAGATTGGACTGGGCTATATTGTGGCAGGGATTAGCTGGTGTATCTACTTTTGGATTACCTATTCTTGCCGGAATTGAAGCTCTAGTGAAAAAACAGAAATGGAATCCTTGGTATTGGTTTCCAGTTGCTATGGGAGTAGTTATAGGGGGAATAATTTCTATAGCAATTGGTTTAATCTTTGGTTGGGCTTCATTATTTTAACCTATTAAAATTTAATTATTATGTGGTGGTTTAATGAAAAAGATAAACTTCAACATCTCCTCTGTGGCGTTGTAATATCTCAGGTTATAGTTTTAATTTTATCTTTATTCACTAGCCATATAGTTTTACCTTTTGTGGTATCCCTTGTAATATCATCTGCATTAGCTTATGGAAAAGAGCTATTATATGATAAAGTATTGGGACTTGGAACATATAATATTAAAGATTTTATAGCAAGTGAGATTGGAGTTGGGTACGGTATTATAGTATCCTTAATATTTTTATTATTATGACTTGGAATAATCAAGAATGTTATGTTTTATACACACAATATTTAGAGTATCTTAAAAATAGTTTGGGTATTTCGCAAGTTGACTTCTATATGGGTCGGTCCGAACTATTGCCATATTACACTCAAATTGTAAAATATTTAAATGAAAGGTTAATTATTTTAGGAACTGATGATTTAAAGGCGAAGATAACTGAGATACTGGATATTTTTGATCATGGCGCAGAATTAATATGTAATGGTGGTGTGAAAGATCTAGCCAGAGAGGTGGAAATCCCAAGTGGAGACCCTGAATATATGTGTTGTAGATTTGTATTTTCCTGGACTAATGCTTTGAGTACCCTATGCTTAAGGTTGAAGTTCTTGTATTCGTATCTCTTTGAACCTGAGTATGATCCATTCTGCTGTAGGTGTGGTGCAATTGGAGAGACTTACGAAGATTATGAATCGTGGACATCCGGAGTGTTTCCTAATGATGAGTCTTATGATAGAGCTAATTATAATAGAACTAATTCATCTTGGGGAATAAAAAGAACTAGATACTGCGAGTGTTATCGTCACTCTAGTGAAGATGGTAGCGGTGATTAAAAGAATAAACCGAGTCTAGGCATTACGTTTTGGCTCGGTTTTATTTTCCTTATTTATGAATGATTGTGAAAAAGTGTAAGATTGTAAATAGAGTTATTAGATTTATAAGAGTTCCATATACTCCACCCTGTTTAAGTTGTGAAAGATCTAGAGGAGGGATATATTATTGTGTTAGTACTTACTATGGCGGAAACTTTGTAAATATTATATGTAAGAAAGCTAATTCTAAACTTCAAGTTTTTAGTTATATTCCTGAATTGTGGCATGTCATTAATAAAGCCCTGTAAAGTTGTAGATGGATATAAGTTTACAAGAATTTCAGCGATTGATAAAACAAGTTCTAGTGTATGTCATAATTGTAAATATTATCACTTAAATAATAAACTTGGTAATTATACTATCTGTATTAAACATGAAAATTGGTTTATTAATGAAATTTGTAGAAAGCTTGTTAGAATTGCACCAGGAGATCATTACGCATATATACCACCACAGAACTTACATTTAATTTAAAAAATAAAAAGGGAAGAACTTAATCCCCCTTATATTTTTCTTTTATCCACATTCTATTTGCTACTATAGTTTCTCCATCTACGTCAACATAATACTTAGATCCTTTCGGAATTATTACCATATACAACATAAGTCTCCTATTATTTTCGTAGTTAAACTGTTTGCATCTATACCCTAAGTTTCTGTAAGCATGAAGTCCTCTAGTTATTTCAAACTTTTGTGAGAATGGAATTTCCGCTACTCCAAAACCACTTGCTTTAGGTCTTCTAAGTATCCACAATGTATTAGCTTTTATTGGTGATCTTAAAACAAAAGGAATCCAAGTTTTCCACAGCCATTTATAAGCCTCTATATCTTTTGTTGCTATATAGGGTTTACTCTTCCTTGATATTAAGCACATTACTACAGAATTTAGTTATTTCAAGATGTTCACGAGATACAGGAAATGACCATCCTTGTGTACCTTCATAATATCTCGATCCCTCAGGAATTATTGCTTTTTTAATTTCAACCTTAGCCTCACGTTTTAGGATAGATTCAAATAGTTCAGCTTCTTGTTTGTGTTTATAAGAGTAAATACCAAGATATGCATAATTTCCATCACATATACTCGAAACATCTTTAATATCAGGCCAGGGAGTACTAAGTTTTTCATCTATAAATACTACCCAACACTCAATATTACGAGTAGCTATCTTTTGCTCTTGGTTATTTATTTTTAGCATACTTTCGAAACTAATTTAATTCTATTACTACAAATCACATTATTTCTTTTAACATATTCAGAACCCGTCGGAATAATAGCTTTCCAAACTTCAAATGTCAGAAAAAGATTAGCTTTACATGACACTATCCTTCCTTTACATTCATCCGGGGATAAGATATTTGAGAATGAGTAGTATCCAGATGTAGTTCGATATGCTTCTCTAGGATATTCAAACTTATCTATTATTACTATGAGATCTGTTTGTTTTTCTTCTTTAGGTTTCCAGATCTCATCAAATATAGGTGAAACTAGTTTATTATTTTTATCTCTTCCTAGGACTTTAAGAACTTTGATTTCTTTTTCAGCTATCCATTTTTCTGGTTGATCTAAATTTATACACATAATTAAATTGGTCCTCCTTTTAAACCACTATTATAATGTCTAGTTTTATAGAAATTATATGTATCTGCCTCAATTAATTTTCTTCCCCACCGCCTACATCTTTCTAAAAGACGTCTTAAGATCGAATCCATGTGAAAGTATTTTTTCATTATTAGTTTGTTCACTTTGAGGTTCCTGCTTAATACTCCACAAAAAGTTCTCAATGTAGTTGTAGGTATTTAAGTCGCATAAATCGTTATACCAGTACTTAATTATGGCTGGATCTAGTGCATTGAAGGATAAGTCAACTAGGTATTGTTTAATTTTTTCTTTTCCTTTTTCTTTATTTGGAAACGGCGAGTGATAAAAGTCGATAAGCTCATTTTCTTCTATAAATACTGGACTTTTTAAATTTTTGAATATTTCCTGACACTCAACTTTTCTACAATATCCTTTAATTGGGTTTAGTATACTTGTCTTTTTATAGTATGATTTGGGGAAGTAATTTACATCTTCACATAATTTATCCAGAAAACTAGCAGACTTATTAAAATCCTCAACAGTTTCAGTTACTAATTTTGAGATTTTTTCATTTATGCTCTTAATATCCAATTCATTCTCTAACTCTTCTATAAATGATTTTTTAATATAAATTACGAACGGGTATTTCCACGTTTCATCTATCTTTCTCCCATATACTTTTAAAATAGGGGTAGAATATACAAAAGGATAAATACCGAAAACTATTGAATCACAATCTATATCACCTAAGCCCACACTGCTCCATCCGATTGTTGAAGAGTTACCTACTAGTTTGTTCTGATCGACATATTTCCAATGACAAGTACTGCTCATATATAATTTACGAAGTCTAAGATCTCCAACCCATTTAGGAAATCTCGAGTAAACTATATCAGCATCATAGTCTTGCGCCAAATAATCATAAAAATCTTTAAACTTTGATATTATTTTCATATCTATATTTATTTTCTATGTATAAGGTTCTGAAATGAATAATTTGCGTTCAAAGAGGGTTTAATTTCTTATATTTGAAATTAGCCGAGGTGAGAACCCTTGGAGTTGAATATTAAAATAGGAGGAGATTTAGAATACTAAATTTACCTTCTTAATGTTTATACGTGATGAAAAAAGAAATAGATTATTTAGAAGATTTTATGTTTCCTGATATTCCCTGGCAACCTTATCCTGTCTATAGTGTGTCAGAAAAAGGAAATATTTATAACCTCAAAAACATAATCTACCCTTCACCTAAATCAGCAAAGAAATTTACAAGAAAGAAACAGCTAAAAAATAGATCATTACAAGCTAAAATATTTGATTCCCTGATAAATATTGGTTATTTTAATCCACTGTCTGATTATATTGCTAGAGAATTCCCAATTATTATTCAGAATCACCTTAGGCTGGCTGGTCTTGAAAATGGTTATATCTTACTAGACTATTTTTTTGCAAACCTAAAAGATCCTGAGAATAATTATTGGGGCCTTGATGTAGAGTTAGATAGCGAATTACATAGTCAGGATAAAGATGAAGTAAGAGATAATTATCTAGAAAAGTTGGGAATTAAAGTATTTAGGATGAGAAATTTTGAAAAAGAATCAACACAAAAAAAAGAATTTCATGATCTTACAGCTATAATAAGATCTATGACGCCGACTTTAATACCTAGACAATTTTCTTTCTCAGATAATATAAGATTGAAGAAAAGCATTTAGGTAGATATTTAAGAAAGATATTATAATCTTCTACTAACACTTTAAATAATTAAAAAAATAAAGATGAATACTAACATGAATATGGGATGGACAGAAAATCCAGATCTAAGCAATTCTGATTTATTAGAAATTTCTAGTAATACTGGATATGATATTTTAATTGGAGCTAATAATGGAGAAGAAGTTAGGAGAGCTAATCAAGTAAAACCATGGCCAAAGGACGAAGAAATATATTTCCCTTCATTAGAACCTACTCCTGACCCAGATCCTGAACCCGAACCCCCTACTCCTACTAAAAATTATCCTGATCCTGTTATATTTAGTGTAGCAAAAGTAGTAGCAGAAGAAGGAGAGACTAATGTTGTTACTATGACTAATGTTGTTACTATTGAGAATTATAATGAATTTATTAATGGTGCTAAACCTCAAGAATTATATGGAAAAAAAGATAATAATGGTAAGAAAACTAAACTTGGTTACTTTGACGGTGAAGCAACTGTGGAACTTGTTGATATAGATGATTTGAGCAAATTCGAATATTTTATAGTTAACGTAAATGATAACAAGACTGTTGTAGAAGTAGATGCAGTACCAAATTATAGTTACCCTTCCAAAATCGATGTTTTATATAACGCAAATGATGATAGTGGTGTGATTAATGGAACTTTTATAAACTGCTATCCGAAAGATACTTACAGTACCTTGGACGACTCGCTTTTAACATCTGAAGAAAGTTGGAAGAAAGTTGGGGAAGATAGTTATATAGTAGATAAATTTAATGCTGAGGCTGACACAGGTATAGATATTTACACTACAATCGAATCTAATGGTATTCTAGTTGCTAAGGTGGCTGGAGGGATAGATATAAAAAAGTAATAAATAATAGCGCTTAAGTACTACAAGTTATATTCTCAAATACAATACAATATATTTCCATAACAGCTGTAAAAAAATTCGACATAATGATTATACTCATTCTATAATAGATAAAATGGGAATACGGCAGCTTGATTTCCTTATACATGAAATTAATAAAATGGTACACAATGAAGTTTACACAGACATTTAATCCTGACAACAATAGGGTAGTTTTTATATTGGAGACGAATTTATTAACTAGATATTTCCCTAACCTAAAGGGTTTAGTTGAAAATGATAAAGATGTTCCTTCTGATATTGAGGTTGAACAGAGGAATTCTAATACTGCTCTTATATCTTTCTCGCCTGGTCCTGAAACTAGTGTACAGAAGAGCGAAGTTAATGGTGGTGGATCCTATAGAGTTGCAATTGATTCTAGAAAAGTTGAGAGTATAAATAGAGTCTTAAATAAGTTTACTAGATGCGCTTTAAAGAAAGAATTATCTACTACTGAATTTGTTCCACTGCACGGATACCCAGAAGAAAATTTAAAAGAGGAAATTATTGGGGCAGTGAAAGGCAAGAGGAAGTTGTGTATTTTACAAGATTATGAGGAGTATCTAAATATGCAGGATAAGGAATTGTATATATTCCATCAGTATATTTTAGAATACGGTACAAATGAATACGTTGATGCAGTTCTCTATATTCGTAATGGTAATTTTAAGAAACTTAGAGAGTTGTATAGTGATAAATTAGTTCTCACAGATTGGAACTAATTGATTTTGAATTTTGTGTTGTTTATAGAGTGGATAAGAGGAGAAATCAAAACTGTCCACTCTTATGTTTTTATTTAAATTAAATTATGTTACAATTATCAAATAACGTTTTAGTTCTTAACGTTGGGGATCAATTACCAGAACCATCAGGGGATTCAATTAAAATATATCTAGCTGGTTCTGAAGATTTAAATCCTGCAAATGAAAAATGGCAGGATAAGGTGAGCAGTGCAATGGTAACTCTTACAGAAGGACCAGGAGCTATATCTGTTTTCAAAAATAGGAATTGGATATTTATTAATCCTCTAATGGCCCCACAATTAGACGCAACACCAAACATGTCTAATCAAGAGTTCGTGAATAAACTTACCTGGCAGACGGATATGATGAACGCTGCTGATGGAATATTTTTAAATTTCCTAAAGCGTTCAGTATCCCCACTTCCTTTATATACATTTGGGTTGACGGCTTGTTCAGGTAAAGTTGTAGTTAGATGTAGTGAAGAATATTTTCAATACGGCTTAATTAGTTTTATGTGCGGTAGACATAATATTCCACTACTTCCTAACAAGTCTACAGTGAAGGATGTAATCTGGGCTTTCTTCTCACTTCTCCCTGGATTACAGCAAAACCAAAAAATTCAACTTCCAGAATGAGAAGTCTTATAGTACTTAAAGGGTTAGTTAAAGCTGAAAAATTAAGATGGGTTAAGAAAAACAGACTTGAGAATTATTTTCTCGATATAGATACAATTAGGAAAATGTATTGTATGCCTGAATTGATAGCTCCAGGAAGAGAAATATTGGATAAATCATTTTCAGGAACGGTATATCAAAGGTTTATCGAAGCTTTATGTTCGAGATTAGGAAAAGGTTGTTTGGTAGTGATTGATCCTGAACAAGAGGCTGGGTCTATTATAGAATTATTAGCTCATATATTTGGGTATGCTGTATTTTATGTAGTTCAAGATGTTCCTAGGGATTATATAGAGAATAATGGTAAATACAAAATTCCGTATTATTCTAGCAGGAAAAAATCAGATCTGAATCGCGAAGTTAATATCTTTATGAATTTACCACTTAAAGGTAAACTAAAAATAAAGTCATATAATGATGTCGTAAATTATTGGAACACTAAAATAAAAAAGGATAAACAACTATTATATATAAAGGATGGTGATAAAACATTGCACGTTGGGGATATACACTCTAATATAGATTTATACAACAGTCTTCCAGAATTTTCAAAATATTCAAAAGTAATATTTCATGGGGATTATATAGATGGACCAATTAAAGGCGGTTCTAGAGATATGATCGATCTTATAATCAGAACAAAGAATAAAAAAATAATATGGCTTGAGGGAAATCATGAAATAAGACTCAGAAGATATTTAGGGTATATCCTTCTTAGTTCTGGTAATGGAAGAAAGGAGCTTAGGGATTTTATATATTCAACATTACCAGATGATTTTATATATAATACTATTCCAGAATTTTCAGATATTTCTCCAGAAGATGCTAAAATTTACTTAGATGTCTTAAATAATAGATTTAAGATGTTTGCAATTATAGTATCTCCATATTCAAAAATGATCTGTACACACTCTGGAATAAGATTGTTAGGACAAATAGATCCAAGATATATAGGCACAGCAATATATGGAAATCGCGAGATGAATCGATATGATAAAAATTTTTCTGATATAAATAAAAACAATGATGCTTGGTCGATTCATGCTCACTGTCAATATTCAGATTCTTGGGAAATAATGAGATATCCAAAAGTAGTAAATCTTGATCCACATACTGACTCTGAAGTAGTTTTTGGAGAACAGTGTAATAATCAGTGGGAATTTAGTATCTTGAAGTAAAATTTATAAGGGAGGTTCTATATGTAGCCTCCTTTTTTGCTATTCTATCAAGTCTTTTTCCTTATACGTGTGATATAAACCTAAAATAAATATATGAATACAAAAATTAAAGTAAAAGCAAAAAATTTAATTGGGCTCTTAAAAGTACTTGATAAGAGTGATGAAACGTTATGTACATTAAGTCTGGATCTAGATATATCTAAAACGACTATTAAACTTTTAGATAATTATTCAGAAGATTGGGATTTCAATTCTGTAGATGGTGATCTTACAGTTAAAGAAACTCAAGTAGATCCGATTATTGATGAAATAAAACCGGTACTACCTAATAATAATGTCTTTGAATCTACTATTGGTGGTGATAATTCAGTTGTTCTTCCAGATACTTATTATAGCAATAGTCTCGGGGTTAAGGATTATAATTCGTTAGCTACATTAGTTGAATCTATATTTTCACTATATAGACAATCTCCTAACATTAAATTTGAGTCCGGGCTGTTTTACAATACACTAGAAATAGAATATAATAATATAGCATCTAGTCCAATAAGTATAGAGCATTCACTTCTAACAATGATTATTGAAACTTATTATAAAGATGCTACATTAAGTGCGGCTATAGAAGACACTGTTGGGAAATTAAAAGGTATGTGGATAAGCAAGGAGTTATCTAATCATCCTAATACAACATCATTGACTAAAATTTTATATGGAGGAAAAAGATAATGGATGGACTAGAAGCATTAAAAAAACGATATGGCTTTGATAAGGGAAGCTATAAATATATTCCAGCCGGTGGAGAAATCCTTAAGTACATAAAACAGCCTATGGTTTTCGTTGATTTTAAAAAGGATGAGAACGGAGACTGGCAAAGTAATTTTGAGAGTGCATTTGTGTTGAAAATAGATGATTTCGATCCAATGACAATGACATATAATTGTAAATATAAATTATCCGACGGCATTGAGAGAGAAATTAGAATCATTCCCGAAGGCTTTTCTTGGGGAGATCCAGAAGAAACTGGAGAAATGAAAAGATTTGTCCCCATGTCACTTCATTATCAACTTCAAGAGGACGAATTGTTTTTTAAGAGACTCGAAGATCTATGGAATAATAGATCTACTATAGATATTGATTCTTTAAAGACCCTAAGTGAGTCTAAAGAACAAGAAAAAACTCTTAAATATACTCATCAGATTGGAGCGCTGATTAAAACAAAAGATGATGGTAAATTTATGTGGGTTAGAGTCTGGAAAATTGGACTTACTCACAAAAATGGAGAATATTATAATTTATCATTTGGTGACGAAAGAAATAGGTGGACAATTACTATAAAAAAATCCGATTCTGAGTACGAACTTAAAGATATAGGAACATTTAAATTAATTGATTTACAAGGATGAGAAACTTTTTTACAAATTTATTAACGTTTATCATAGCTCTATTATTTATAGCTGTATTTTCATTGTTACTTGCATTCCCTGTTATGTGGTTGTGGAATTGGATTATGCCAGTTATTTTTGGATTGACTAGAGTTACTTTTTGGCAAGCACTTGGAATAAATTTATTGTGTGGTTTTCTATTTAAGGGAACAACCACAACGAAATCATGAGCACGACAATTGGTGATTACTGGTTTTCTGAAATTAACATCAATAATAATTTTTCTGTTATAGACGAGGGTATCTTAGAAGATATAGTTGACTTGTATTCCGAAAATTATGGAAACTGGTATGATGATAACTCTAAGATTACCCTCTCTATTAAAAAGTTTTTTAAATTACATAAAAACGAGACTATATATTTTATATCTGAGCGTGATGAGGGAAGCATAGTAGCGTTTGCTTCTGTAACAACTAAAGGAGGAGAGATGAAAGTCATTACCTCAATGTGTGTAAAAAAAGAATTTAGAAATCGTGGTTTAGGAACTAAATTGGTATCCTATATACTTGATAGAATATTAAATGAGGGAATTTGGAAAATAGGAGTGGTATCTGCAAATCCAATTCTCCTTCTTATACTAGAAACACATCCAAAATTAAAATATATAGACTTAGAGGAGGAATCTAGTAAAGATGTCTCATTTGGCATCAAGTTATCAATATTTATCGACGAATTCCGGACAAGATCATATAATGCATTGTCAAGTGAATGTAGGAGCCCTGAAAAAATATCATTCAAGAAAATAGATACCGGTTTTTCCGTAAAAATTCCTGAGAATGAGATATATGATGGATTAGGGGAATTTTATAGAAATCTTATGGGAACACTAGAACCAGGAGAAGAATGGTTATTGTTTTGTAATTATGAGTCTAAGCCTAACAATAAGATCAGACAAGAAATATAGAGGTGCTAAAACTGGTGTATTTGTTAAAGACTCTGGAGGTACTAGGGAACTACAAACTTTAGATGAGATTAAAGTTTACTACCCAGATTCAGATGTTTCTAATATATCACAAGAACAGTATAATTCTTACAATGTGTGGTCTGGAGAAATAATAAATAATTTGTCTTATTTAGCTTCTCACATTCCAATTATTGAATCAGGTTCTCCACATAGAAAATTAAATCTATATTATTATTTATGGAAACCTGGAGAAATTGGATATGATTATTTGCTAGATAAATATAAGGATGGTATAGAACAAGCATTATTATATATGAAAAATAGTAATAATGTTGTTGAACTATTAAAATATGATAATAAAGAGAATTTGGAAGAGCTTATAAAATTTACAGAGTCTTTATTCTATTGTTTGAAAGATCTTAAAATAAATTACTCTGATGAATTTGAAATAATAGTACAAAAATGATTGGAGTAGATTTAGGAATATCGCCTTGGAAAGAGATAAAAAAATATAATTATGAAGTTGCTATCATACCTTGGGGAGCTACGGAACCACATAACCTACACTTACCATATTTAACAGATTGTATATTAGCTAAGGAAATAGCAATTGAATCAGCTAAACAATCTGAGGTAGGAAAAGTCTTAGTGCTTCCTGAAATAGCAATGGGATCTCAAAATCCAGGACAAACAGATTACACTGGATGCATACATTATACTCAAGAAACCCAAAAGCATGTACTTTCTGATATAGTAGTATCCTTAGAACATCAAGGAATAACTAAAATTTTAATAATAAATGGTCATATGGGTAATTGTTTCAAACCGATTATACGAGATTTAAAACACACTAACCCAAATACCGATATAGTTGTAGTAGATTATCTAAATATCCCGGAATTACCGCATTCTAAATATTTTGAGAATGAAGAGGATCATGCTGGAGAGATAGAAACGTCTTTGATGATGTATTTAAAGCCAGAATTGGTTAATTTATCTGATTGTGGACTTGGTTTAAGTAAGGGATTTTCAATGTCTACTTTAAATCGTAAAATTGGTTGGACTCCTAGAAACTGGTCTATGGAAACTGAGGATACAGGAATAGGAAATCCCAAGTTAAGTGCTGCAGAGAAAGGTAAGTGTTATTTTTGTGACGCTACAAACCTTATACATGAATTAATTGAGGAATTTATAAAACTGCGTCCTTATGATACGAAAAAAGAAAAAGGTGATTAATATATCCATTATTAAAATTCATAATGGTATAGATACAAAAAAAAATACTAAATAGTGTTAAAATACCAGCAAAAAGGGTTCTACATAAGTGCAGTAGAGATTGTGAGTTCTTCACTCACTGTTCTTCATGGAGTCCTAATTATAGAATAAGTGGGATCACAGACAATAGAGGGACCCTTAAGTGTGATTGCAGTGATTTTTCTAATTTTAATTACATTTTTACCTATGAAAATTTAAGAAAAAATATTCCTATAGAGGCACTTATAGAGATGGGCTTATATAAAGAACCTAGAATGAAAAATGAGTCCAAAAGAAAACTATATGAGCGCCCACAATGTGAAAATCCTAAAAAATATGGAAACAGAAAAGGAAATTACTCAAGAAACTATAGTGCTGGTAGAAATTATAGCGCAAGAAGACATTAACTAGATAATCAAAAAGAATAGTCTGGAAATTATAATCCAACTGTTCTTTTTTTTTTCTCGAGTAATAAAAAAAATAAAAGGGATAGGTTTTATTTTCCCATCCCATACTATAGAATTATTCGGCCGTTTCTAATGTATCAACTGTAGTTTCACCTAAAGTATCATTAAGATCAGTTCCTTCATTAACTACTTCTATAGTATCTTCGTTTAAGGCTTCCTGTGGTTCAGTATTAGCATTACTACAACCACTAATGGCTAGGAATAGAAACATCCCAGCCACGAATAAAATAATCTTTCTCATAGTTTATTATATTTTAAGTTCACTTATAAGTACTTCGTCTGATATTAACAGCATATTTTCAATTTAGACTCGAATTCTAAAATACAAGAGTTTCTATCTATTTCAATCATTTCATAACTTAGTAAACCACACTCTTGAAATGCATTGTATATATCATGTAAAAGATACTTACTTAAAGCTTGTCTGTTAATGTCTTTTACTATGTAAAATAAATCAGATTTTTCTAGAATTAACTTATCCTCCCAATCAAAATCAAATATTCCAGAATTATCTATCATCTCATTAGTATCCTCTCTGATAGTATTTCCTTTTCTTGGAACATATATAACTAACCGATCATTATTCCAAGTTAAAAAAATCGCTACAGGAACACCAGAATCTAATGAAACATCTAATTCTATATATGGTATTTTAAGATTTGGAGTCTCTTTATATGCTTCACTTAATAATAGTGTTGCTTTCCCATTATCTCCAACCAAACAATAATTTTCTATCCTAAGATTATCTAATTTTTCATCAATCTCAGGATAATCTATTGCTAAGAAATGATCCCCATATCTAAACCGTTTAAGAAATTCATCCCTCTTCAGCTTTTTGTTGATCTCTATTTTTTCTGCTTTATTCTCTGCACTCTGATTTATGTGAAGAGGTAATTCTCTTTCTAGTATTTCTTCAATCTTCTTCATATTTCATTTTTATATAAGTCTTTCCAAAATTTTCTATTTCTCCTGTTATCGGCCTAAAACCACACCTAGAATAATACTTTTGAAGTCCGGGCGCTTTTTTATCGACTAAAAGAGTTGGGGTCAATTCAGAAAAACAGTGTTCTACTTTATGTTGAATTAACTTCTCTCCAATCTTAAAACCCCTATAGTCTGGATCTACATATAAACTGTCAAGATAATATTCGCCCGGCCCAGTTTCAAGTACATTAGGTGTTAAATCCAGGCCGGTTTTTGATTGTATAAAGTCGAAGGTTGTTTTTCTTCTTTCTTCATATTTATCTCCAAAATATGCAACTATAGCCCCAACTACTATACCAGATACCTCACATATAGTAGCGAAATTATAAGAATATAGAGTTTCATCAAATATACAAAGATTCCTTAAACAATTAAATACTTCTGGTTCTAATTCTGGATCCTTTTCTATCGATTGCAATACAGTTAGTGCTATAAAATCAGCATCACTCCTTGTTGCAGGTCTAATTATAATATCTTCTTCTTTCATAACATATATAAGGTTTAAAGAAAAAAAAATAAGAGAGGGGGCAATGGGTGTGGTGGCCGTTCTCTGGGTCCGGATTTTACTACCGGGCTCTATGTCGGTCCCTTGGATTTTCCCCTGGGTCCCCTCAATTTTATTCAGCCTCTCTCTTCTGTTGCTAGGTCTGAGACTCATTTACCCCGAATAACTGGTCCATAATATCAACCAGTTTTCATTCTATATATAAGGCTTTAAATACCTCCACAGACGGTAAAAAATGGAGGGTTACCATCACGGCCCCTCCTAAAAACTAATTCATATAATATGTCTACATATATAAGGCTTTTAATAGTTTTAGATAATAGAAAAAATAAGAGGGTATTTCACCTCTTTTTGTATCCCCTAAAAGACTCGAACTTTTACCCAATTACTGGATCGGAGCTTAAATCCGACGTGTCTACCAAATTCCACCAAGGGGACTTTTTCTATATATAAGAATTTTAGGCGTTATGAAATGACAAATTTGCACTTTAAAGGGGATTAAAATCTAATACATGAAATTACATAAAAACAAATTTGATTAGATGTAGAATCTTATTTGTTTTTCATTTTATAATTTTAAAATATATGTATTATGAGAGAAAATTTAACTATTAGTGACTTACCTAAGTTAAGCGAAGAAGAAAGTATGTGGTGGAATGAACATAATGATGAATATATCCATTACTTCTATAGAATAGATAACATTAAGAATGGAAAATTTTATTATGGAATACATTCTCAAAGAAAAGATTCTGGTAAAACTCCAGAAAACGATGGATATACAGGAAGTGGGACAGCTCTTAGTAAAGCAAAAAAGAAAGATGGTATAAAAAATTTTAAGAAAACTATCATTAAAATATTTAGTACTAGAGATGAAGCTAGGTTAGAGGAGATGAAGGTTGTTGATGAAAATTTAGTAAATGATGATAATTGTTATAACATTTCACTAGGTGGTGGATCAGTAAGTGTTACCACTTCTGGATTAGTATTAGTAAATTATAAAGATGAATCTATTAGATGTGATAAATTCTTTTTAATACCTAAAGAAGAATATCGTAAAAATAAAAATATTTATATAACAGCTAGTTCTAATAAAAGTTTGTACAAAGATAGAAATAACTATAATGATATTAAATTTTTAGATAATAATGATATACTTGTAACTTCTGGTCAATATATTAGTATACGTTCTGGTTTTAGCATATACAAAAATAAATTAAATAACGATGTTAAATTCTTGAATGTAAACGATCCATTAGTAATATCTGGTGAATTTATTGGAGTAATGAGAGGGATAAAACAATCAAAAGAAACTATTTTAAAAAAGACTGGCGAAGAAAACGGTAGCTATGATACTCTGTGGATAACTAATGGTAATGAAAATAGAAAAATAAATAAAACTGATTCAATTCCAGAAGGGTGGAAAAGAGGGAGGACTGTGGTTGGATATAAAAAATTTAAAAATATTAATACAGGCGAAGAAAAAACATTCCAACTGAATAGTGTACCTGATGATTATCTTCCTGCTAATTTTTTTAATGATTGTGGGGATATTATAACTGAGAAAGAAATATATGAAAAATATAAAGAACTACACGATTGGCATAAAGTAGCTAAATTTTTTAAAAGAGATAAGAAAACTATAAAAAATATTCTTTTGTACTATAATAAATAAATTTTTATTTAGAAAATAAATATACTATAGACTTGTTTTATCTATAGTATATTTTTATTTCATTAAAAGTCGGGATGAAAGGATTTGAACCTTCGACCTCATGGTCCCAAACCAAGCATTCTAACCGGACTGAACTACATCCCGAATTATGTTATTTATCTTGAAGTGATCCTGCCGAGGCTCGAACTCGGGGCCCTAGCATTAAAAGTGCTATGCTCTACCAACTGAGCTACAGAATCAGGATCATTAATTGTTATTTATGTTGAGAGCGGTAGACGAGTCTCGAACTCGCGACCTCGAACTTGGAAGGATCGCGCTCTACCAACTGAGCTACTACCGCTAAGGTTTGTGGGAGTAGTATTCTTAACTTTTCCCACAATTATAAGGCTTACGGCCATTCACCAAGAGGAGCTTCAAGGTATACAGGATTAATATCACTTACTTCTCCTGTCACTGCATCTACATAAATCTGACTATTACGATTACCAAAGATATACTGAGCATTGGCAACTTTAGGTCCAAGTTCATGTCTTAGGACGCAGCATTTTGAATGAGGTTTTAGACAGTTTGCTTCAAGTGCATTACAAAAAGCTTCCTCAAAAGTAACTGTAATTTCCTCATCGTCTAGAGGTAAGTCTTCGATCCAGAAACTATAATAACAGTCAACCCAAGAAGTATCGAGGGTATGTGTAATCATAATAACGTAGGTATCAAATCCTTCATCCTTTTCAGCAATCACTTGGAAAATATTAGTGATTTCTGAAATATTATCACTGGGATCTTCGGTGTCTAGAAAATCCTCCATAAACATAGAAGATTCAAACCAGCGATAATCTTCACCGTAATTTAGGAACATGAATTCTCTATCTGTTGAAATTACGTTTTCAACAACAAGAGATTCAACTTCAGTTTGTTGTTCTTCGGGTTGTTGTTCCTCTTTTTCTTTTCCTTCACATGATGCTAGAACTACAGAAAGTGCTAACATCAAAATTAAAATAAATTTTCTCATAGTTTAGTAATTTATTATTTAGCAGAAACTATATTTCAAGTCTCCGCTTTTGTTGTTATTTATGTCGAGCCGGTAAACGGGCTCGAACCGCTGACAGGCTGATTACAAATCAGCTACTCTACCAACTGAGTTATACCGGCAATATGTGATCACGCCGAGGCTCAAACTCGGGACCTAGGGTTTAGCCTACTACTATAGTTTTCACTACCATAATATGATATGTTTGTAGTCTGGACTATTTCATAACCGTGCATATATATATGTTTAGGTAATCCCTGTATAGTCTCTACGCACTGCATCTATTTAAATAAATAGAGCTTGGCACGTCGTTAGCATATCAAAATCTTTTATAATAATGACTTAGCTTTCGTCGTTTAGGGGATTTTCATTATCCGAAGTTTCCTCAGGATCGCTCCTATGATATCTATAGTAAGATCTTTCTCCATTTTTATTTTTTGATTTGTATGTGTCTAACTGTGAATCACAATTTGGACATATTAATCTTAGATTATCCCTTCTATTATTCGAGGCATGACCGTCTATATGATCTAGTATAAATACTAGAGGTTTACCATTATGTTCTGGAGAGCAACCACAAATAGCGCACTTATTATCTTGTTCTTTTAAGATATCTTTTTTAAATGACTTTGGTTGATAATTAGCCCTGTTATATTTTTCAGGATTCTTTAGAAAATCCTTATAATGCTTCTTATGTCTATATTCATTAGAACACTGTATGCAACAAAACGGTTGATTTACAAACATAGTATTACCACAGTTTTTACAAACATAAGATTTTGAATTTTTATTAAAAGTTTCTTTTGGGTTAATTTCCCTTCTTTTTGGTAGAGAAATTCCTAATTTCTTAGCAACTTTTTTTATATTAGATCCAGAGCATCCATAAGATCTTCCTATTTCTTCGTAGGACTTATTTTCCTCGAGAATAGCCTTCTCGAGGTTTTCTTTTTCGCTATTCCATTTACTATCCATAGCAAAGAATTTTATATAAGCCTACATTGACTTAAAGACCCTCGCTCTATTCAACTGAGCTACGTGACCATTAATTATTAACATATATAAGAATTTCAGACTCTCTAGGATACACATCTCACCATTTCAATTTCTTATTTTTGTGATATAAACTTAAAATTAATAATTCTAAACAATTTGCATATAATAATTATTAAAAATCTTATTTATGTAGATTATGGGATAGATTAAATCTTCCACTAATCTAAAATAAAAAGTTTAATAAATTTTATGAAATATTATAATAATGGATATAGAATTAGAGAAAAGACTAAGGGAGATAATAAGCTTAGTTAATTCTACACTACAGTTCTATGAAGTAGATTATGTAAGTGCTAAAAGGTTGCCAAGCTTTGATAAAATAAGATGTACAAGTTTTGAAGAATATGTTGGCATAAGATTCAATCGAGAGTGTTATGATATACTTCCGGAAATAGCTGATATAATTCTTAGGACGGATGGTAAGTTATTTTATTGTGAAAGTCTTGAGGATCCTAATTTATCAAAGAGGAGATTTAAGACTGCGACTATAGTAATTAATGAAAATCTCTTAGGTGAATCTGGAAATGGATTAGTAACTGAAAAAGATATAGAGGATGTTAAAAAATTTCTAGGTTGGACAAAAATAAAATTCAATAGTGTTAAGAAAAAGATAAAATTTACAGTATATGATTAAAAATTGGAGATTGACGTCAGATGTTGTATTGATGGTTGAAAATACAGGAAGTGGAAATAAATTATATATAGCATCGCCTGAAAAGAAACAGTATGAGGTTGCAGTATCTAAGTTATGTAGAGATAGGTATGCGACAGAAACTATAGAAAATACTGATTTTGATATTAGACTTGGGCAGGGTGGTGAGCACTATTCACCAACTGTATATATTAAAACATCACAATTACCGGAATTAGGTTGGGCTGAGATTGTAAATTTTTATACGCCGTCGATTTGGAATATACTAAAACAATGTAAAACGGAGTGTGGTGATATTATAGGAAAATTTAAAATAACCTTTACGGAATCTGATCCCAAATTAGTTTCTCTTGTTTCCCCAGATATGACTGAATATAAGGAAGCACAAGAAGAAATGAAGAGGAGATTGAGATGTGAGATAGGTAGGAAAACTAGATCTCTTAAGCCTGGACATAGGTATGATTCACTAAAAGAAACCAGGTATTATTTATGTAGCATTGTTTCAAGAAAATCTAGTAAGTGTTCGTCAGATTTCCAGAATGATAGTTTAACTAGATCTACTCCTGGATATATATATACTAATATGATCTTAGACAGTGATTCTAGTGTGTCAGACGTCTTAAAGAATAGAAAATTTGGTACAGGTCCATATGATCTTAAGGTAGCAATATCAGAAAATACATCATGGATTGATAGTGGTGTTAAACTAAAAGATGATTTTACTGGGAACATAAAAGATTACTGGGAAGATATAGTGACTAATACTTCAAAAGCTGGTGAGTATATCGTTAAAGAATCGAGTTATAAAACCTATTCAAATTTCGCTGATATATTTGAAGTATTTAGTTGTCAATCCGAAAGCAATTTGGATTATAAAATATCTAGCACATTAATGAAAAAGATTAGTGATGTAATTGATAATGTACTTGAATATACATTTTTAAAGTACTGGAAATTAAGACATCCAGATCCAAATTTAGAGATTAACGATAAGAAAGAGTTAGATAAAAATGCTGATGCGCTTAATAAAATATTTTATAGTTTGATTAATGATGGTAATATAAAAAAATTTTCGTATTATATGTCGTTATTCAATACTTTAGGGATTAATTTAAGAAAAGCCTCAGAACATATGATAGCAGGATTCAGTGAGTATGATTTAACGGATAGTTTTGAGAATTATCTAAAATATAAGTTCTTTTGGAAGAATAAGAAATCAATATATTCTTCTACAAAACCTATTTTAGATTATACAATTGATAAGATAAAAAATACTTCTGATGACATAGAAAATTTATTTGGGAGATCTGATTTATCTAAAGTAATAAAAGATCTATACTATTATGCAGATACTAATTTTGGAGATGGTGTAAAAGAGTACATTGTCCATTCAAGTTTTGATAAAGCAGATAAAAGTAAATATGTATTCTGCTGTATAACCCTAGATGACATTGTGAAATTCAAAAAAGGGGTGTCTGAGATGTCCGAAAACCTTAAAAATGAAATAATATTGAACAAATTTGATTCTATAATTATTAAATGTAAGAAATCAGACGCGATATGAGTAAACAACAGAATCTAGTTTTTACAGGAGTAGTGTCACAGGAGCTTGGAAATTCAATGTTTAGAGTAGAATTAGATGATGTTGAATGTCCAGCAGTTACATGTACTATATCAGGAAAAATAAGAAAGAACTATATACGAATTTTAGCAGGTGATAAGGTTAGGCTTGAAATGTCTCCATATGATCTGACTAGAGGTAGAATAGTTACTAGATTAAGGAATGAAGAAGTTAACCCTAATAATAATAACAACAATAAAAATAAAAAACGATGATAGAAAGCTTAAATAATCATCTTGGAAATTATTACCCGTTCTTCTTAAATAATTATAGCCTAACTGATCAGCATTATTTGTATCAGTTATATAGTCCAGGAATGAGCGATAACATGAACCCTTACATTTCTATGACAAAGGTATCGGAAAAAACTCATTATGGAAATCCTGGAAAAGAAAACGATATTCTTAAAGTGTGTACTGGAAAAACACAAGAGGGTGAAACAAAAACATCCCCTATAGAATATCTAGAAGGAATTTTTAAGAAAGAGGGGGTTGAGATTAAAGCAAATAGTAAAAAATTTCCAATGATTGAGATTAAAGAGGGTCCAGAACACGAATCCCTAGAAATTCCAAGAACACTAATTACAAACCTTAGAGATTCATTGAGGTGGAGATTCTATAGATTTTATCCAGGAAGATATTTAGATATTCTCTGGACACCTAAAGAATTTGCTCTTTACAAAATAGAGAGTGATAGTGAGAATGTGTGGTTAGAACCTCAAGGATTGTATGAAAACCGAGATGTTATGCTCAGCAGTCCTTTAGAGATTTCATACTATAAACTCCAAACTTATAAATGGTCTAAAGATTCTATAAAAGCAACAGACTTAAATCGATTTGTAAAGAAGCTAGAGTGGAATGCTTTTGATAGAAGACCTTTTAGCGAATAAAATAAAAAAGAGGAAGGAACTCAATCCAACCTCTTATTTTTTTTTATATCCCTAGATCTTGCGGAATAAAGTCTATTATAACCCGAGTATAGATTTGTTTTCCGTCATTTTCCAGTGATACATTAAGGTAGTATCTATTTCTAGTTTCACCTCTTCTAAGTATTCCGGAATAATCATCAACTACACCTATCGAACTCTCCGTATATTTACAGAGTGCATCTAATATAGCCGTATCTTCATCTTCGGAAACGCTTAAAATGTTGGTTTCACTTCTAAGATTTTTCTCACCTCCTATTAATTTCAGGAATTCATCTTTTTCTAAATCTTGTGGTACCTGTAATTCTGTTTTTACTTTAGTTTGATACAATCTTTTCATTACTAATTAGGTTAAAAGTTTCTATATATTTTGATAATACTCCATCATGTTCAACCCACGTATCATAATCACACAGCTCTCTTCCAGTAGATAATTTATTGAAAATCAGCCATAAATTATTCGGGATACATTTATACTCTACTCCACAACCTGTTAATGATTCCTTTGAGTATATTCTGTATTGCTTTTTGGATATTGAGGATTCTAGGATTTGTTCATTTAGTTTATAATACTCGGCCGATATATTCAGACCGTATTTTTCTTTTATTTCTTTAACTGTCCCATCTAGTTCAGATTCTAGGATAATAATGTCAGAAGGAACCTCATAAATTAACTCATCGGAAGCCATACATATTAATTTTAGTCGGTCTGAAATTTCCGGCCGTAACATATTAACTAGAAATGATTCAACTGTTATATGTCGAGAGGGATTAAGCTGACCAAATACGACCGATCTTAAGTATTTCGATTTAATTAAGAACGAAATATCAGTAAATTTTCCAATCAAGTCATCATAATTGTCTACATCATTAAAAACACCACAATATTTTAATGCTTGAAAATTAGCTTTCTTAAGATCTATGGATAATAGTGTTTTACTGATATTAGATTCGGTATATTGATTTCCTTTACTTACATTCTCAGGAAAATCAAACTTAAATTTAGACATATCTTGAGTATTGAAAGACTTAAATTCAGGGAGATCTTTTACATACTTTAGGAATTTTTCTTTTATATCCCAATAATACTTTCTATATTCCTCTTTAGATCCAAATCTCTCTTCAATACTAGAAATAAATTCATTCCAGTCTTCTAATACACCAAGCTCTCCAAAAGCATATTCAGAGTACTCAATGTTTTTTATAGATTGAATAGGTAATTTATTTAAATCTATAAAATCTCTTATTAATTCTTTCTTTTCCATAACAAAAATAAGGAAGTGGACCTATTTTCTCAACCACTCCTTCTTACAATCTCTCGTATAATAAGCTAAACCATCCGATGCAAAGTTCCACGTATCACTAACCTCTCTCAGAACTTTAAAATCACCAGTTTTAGGATCTCTATTTAATCTTAACTTGTTTACCCTTCTTAGTTTTTTATTTGCTACTGTTCTGGATTTTTTATCAGATTTCCCACTATATTTAATATGTGGATGTTTCTTATAACTTCTGCTCATATTGTTAAAAAGTTTTGTGATATCACTCTTTTGTTTTCTCACTACTTTTATTAGTGAATACATCTAAGTCTTGTTGACATATCCTAAGACCATCATCACAGAAATTAATTATTTTATCTATTTCTTCCTTTGTATATAAATTTTCTGAAACTCTAAGTATTGCCTCTTTGAGTCCAGATAACATTAAAATAGAATTAGTACACGTATCTATATCGACTATGGTATCAGAACTAATTATAGATCCCAAAAGAAGCCAGATTAAATCTTTGTTATTATCTTCGGCAATTCTCTCCAATAAATCTTTGTAATCTTTCTTTTCTTCACTCATCTTATTTTATTTTAATACATAAATAAGGAAATTGTGTTGAACAATCAGTAAAAAGAATAGATGAGATTTTGTTTCCCACCTATTCTTCAATTTTTATTTATCTTTGTCTATTTCCTCAGAGGTCTCTCCGCTCTTTGGATCTTTTGATTCTTCAGTCAATTGATTTTTTTGATCAAATGCAAGAAGCTTTCCAATAAGCCCCATGACGCCGGGAATGTTTTCGCTTCCAAGTCCCTCAATGCCTTGAACTATATTAGCGACGTTACCCATAAATTGAGCAGCCTTCTCAGGTCCACCAACCACAGTAACGTTACCGAGCTTAATATGTTCAAACTTGGCCATTTCAGCTCCAATCATTCCTTCGAGTTTGTCCTTTAGAACATAACTAACAGCAACCGAGTCAGGAACATCAGCGCGAGCAAGGTTAGCAATGCCCTCAGTCTCGGCTTGCATCTCTATCTTCTTAGCTTCAGCCATCTGTTTCGCACCTTCGGCTTCTGCAAGTTTCTTAGCCTTGATAGCCTCAGCTTCAGCAAGAGCTTTCAGTTTAATTGCTTCAGCCTCACCCTCAGCTTCTGTGATTGCTTTAGCTTTAATACCTTCAGCCTCAGTCTTCTTTCTCTCAGCTTCGATTTTAGTACCAACCATGATTTCAGCATTGAGTTTCTCTTCTTCTGCCTTAGCCTGAGCCTTAGCGATCTCAGCCTCTTTACCGGCTTGAGCAATACCAACTGCTTTGTCAGCAGCAGCACGGCTTTCACCAATTACTCTGTCTGATTCGGCTTTTTCTTTACCTAATTCAGCATTTGATTTTGCAACCTCGATGCCTGCAATATTTTCGGTAAGCGTAGCATCCTTGTCGGCTTTTGCAGTTCTCTTACGACGATCTGAATCATACTCAGCCTCTTTTGACTCTTTTTCTCTCAGGGCTTGGGTTTGTTTTGCTTCAGATTCTTGCTTGGCTGTTTCTTTTCTAGCCTCACTTTCCTGCTGGGCCTCAACAATATCAGCCTCGGATTTTTGTTCAGCTTCAACCTGCTTTGCCTTAGATTCTGATCTTTGTTTTACAATCTCAGCATCACGAAGAGCCTGAGCAGTAGCTACAGCCGTTTCTGCTTCAGCACTTTGTTTTGCAACTTCAGAATCCTGAAGTCTCTTTTGTTCTGCTACCTTTTGAGCCTGTTCACTTTCATTAGTAGCTATAGTAATTTGTTTGTTCTTTTCGATCTCAGAAATTTGTTCAGCCTGTTCTTTTTCAAGATTAGCTGTTTCAACTTCCTGATCTTTTTCAACTTCACGAATCTTAACTGCCTCTTCCTTAGCCTGTTCTGCTACCTGAACGTTCTTGTCCTTGGCAATTTCTCTAAGAGCAACACTTTTTTGTTTATTAGTCTCCTCGACGGAAGTAGCCTTATCCTTTTCAATTTCTGCAGTTCTGACAGCCTGTTGTTTTTGATTATCAGCAACCTGAATTTCCTGATCTCTGGTAATTTCAGAAAGCTGGATTTCTTTCTCTTTTTTCTGAGTTGCAATACCAACCTCACCCTCTTTGGTTCTCTTTTCGATATTAGCTAGAGCCTCAAATTTAGCCTTACTAGCTGCTTCAAGACCTAAATTCTTGATGTATTCTGCACTATCAGAAATATCAGCTATATTAATGTTGATAAGAGCAAGACCAAACTTTTCGAGTTCATTTGCAATATTTTCTATGCAAGATCCCTGGAATTTTTCTTTATCTGAAATCAACTCTTCAACAGAAAGCTTTGCAACAATCAGACGAAGTTGGCCCCACACAATATCCTTGATCTGGTTAATCTTGTCATTATCTGTAAGACCTAAAAGTCGGACTGCAGCATTTTGCATAATTTCCGGCTTAGTACTGATTGCGACAGTGACTACAGTAGGAATGTTAACCTTGATCTTCTGTAATGATAGCGCACCGTTAAGGTCGCATTGAATCTGGAAAGGATCCATACTCATAATTGAATAGCCCTGAATTACCGGCCATACAAAGGCGCTGCCACCATGATAACATCTACAAGTGGTGTCACCTTTAGTTTTACCATACACCACAAGAAGTTCGTTTGATTTACATTTCTTGTACCGAGTTAGAATCAGTACAATAGTCACAAGTAGTATTAACGCAACTACCCCAGCGATCACAAATGTCAATTGTGTGCTCATGATTTTTAAATTTTAGTGTTATTAATAAAGTTAATAGGTTGGTTATCAATCAATATAATAAATCCCTTCTTCATAACTAATAACTGTAACTAAATCACCAGTTTTATATTCTTTATGTGACTTAGACTTAGTTGTGAGATCTGTTTTAGCACCATCTATCACTATACTAATTATATGAATACTACTTTCATTATTAGCTAAATAAATAGATCCAGATCTTCCTACTAAATCATTTCCGGATTCATGCTTTGGCTTAGATTCAAGTTTCATCATCCCCCAGTAGATTAATCCGATGGCTAAGGCTAATAAAAATCCAACACCTAAAGCTATAATATAATCATACCAGGTTACAGATCCACCCCTAACATAGTCTGCAAGAACTAGATACCAAGAAGACCCAAGTAAGAAATGTAGTAATCCTTTCGGTGATACTAATGATGATAGTTCAAAACCTACACCACTACCTTCACTGTCATCTAAATCTACATCCCCATCAGCACCTCCATCAGTATCTAAATCTAGTGAATCCCCAAAACCACCGATGAATCCAAGAATAGTTTGACCGATGAATAAAAACGCTGTAATTAACGCAATAATTCCATAAATACTGTAAAAATTCATACTTTTTAATTTTTAATTTTTCACATATAAGGCTTTAAGGAAAATAAAAAAATTAAAAGAATTGGTTTCCCTCATCTTTAATTTTATTTGTTGTGATATAAACCCTTAAAATTTCAAAAACCTAATAATTCCACACATCTTATTAAATTTTCTCATCATAACATAAATAAGGCTTTTAAGGATTTTAACAAAACTAGACTAGCTCACTATCAATAACATACCAATATTTTTTAAGTTCGAAATTAATTTTATCACACATGTTCATTATTTTAGATTGGATACCAGGTTTACACTCCAAATGACACGCCAAAGCAAATACCGGAGAACATATTTCACATCTATACTCATTGGTTATAATTGAATTTCGAACTCTTAACATTATATATTTATTCACTATTCTTTTTTGTTTCTTGAGTAACACTTCTTTAAATATTTATAATACTGTAAAGGAATAAAATCTACATTCTTAGAATCCATACAAATATCATATAATCCATTTTTTATTATCTTACACTGTTTCCAGTAGTGTGGTCCATTTTTTTTGTGAAATAATAATTTACAACAATCACACTTAGAGATAAATAAAATAGGGAATGGCTTTATAAATTTAATTCCTCCCCTAACTACGATTTCTTTTCTTTTCCTTAGCATTCGTATTAATATTTTTTAAGGAATCATAATATTGTAGTGGAATAAAATTTTTGCTTTTTGGGTTCATACAAATTTTGTATAACTTACTAATACATGGTTCCTGTCTATAATAATATCTTGGTTTTTTATTCCTATGAAATAACTTACAATAAGAGCACTTATTTGGGACATGTACGTTTGTAAATTTAATACCCTCCCTAATCATAATCTCTTTTCTTTTTCTCAACATACGTAGAATAATCTAGGAACATATGATTGTGAATATTTACTATATTTGTTGTTGATTATATAACAGGCATGGGAAATATCACTGAAAGTACCACATACTTTTACAGACCAATTATATAAACAGCAATACATACATCGATCTTTTGGACACGTGCTGATGCGCAGAAAAATACTTTTATAATCCTTGACCCTAGTCTGTTTTTTGAATAACATAATCCTTTGGTATATAGTAGGGACACCGCACGTTATTATTCACACGAATGCATAAATCCTGTAAACTACTATCACCAACTGAGATCGGTATTCTACTACAGAAATCCTTTGCTTTACAACATTCAATACATGGTGTCTCACCATAATTAAGATATCTTAGGAATACTATCTTTTTTATTATTCTAGTCTTTTTTAATAATTTAATCATTTCATTAATAAGGAGATAGCCTTATATATGTTATGAAAGAAGTAAAGGTAATAGAAATTCAGAGTTTTAATGATATAATTACAAACTCAAGTACAGAGATTTATAGCTCAGAGTCAAATAAAAATCTTCTTAAAACACTTGATGAGATTGGTATAGATTACTTCAATCCAAATAGTTTTAAGGATATTTTAGATGTAATAAAAAGAACTGTAGATAAAAAATTTAAAGATAGGAGTTTTTTATATGACGTTGAATTAGGTATCAATAGAACTGGAAGTATTGAGGCTGATAGATGGGGAAGAGGAAGATTGCCTAAATTAACCTCTGATGGATATATTGAGCTTAGAAAACTAGGGTATTGTGATGAAAAGATAGAGGAATTTTTTGATCCAATATATAGAGCGTGTGGTGTCTATGGGAAAGTCTATATAATTTACTATAATATGTGTAGCCTTAAAGAGAAATTCCCAGGACACGAAAGAACAGCAAATAAATTTAAATCATTAGGACTTGACTAAAATGAAAGATTTTTTAGGAAATGAGATTAATGTTGGAGATGAAGTTGTATATATTTCGAAAGGTGGGAGTGGAAGTGTAAATCTTGAAGTAGGTAGAATTTATAAAATTGAAAAAGGGATTGCATACATAGAAGAACTTGATAAAAGCTGGAGACGGAGTAAAGGAGTTAAAAGTGTAAGTATAGTGAAAATTAATTTAAATGAAAGACTTTAAATATTGGGGAATAAAGAAAAGAGAATATCCAGAACTAAACTACAGATCAATTTGGTATAACCTACAAACCATACGTTTAGGCTTTGGACAATCACAACCACTGCCACCAGAGAAATCAGAATTTTACGATATATCTCTAGGGAATAGGTGTAATATGGCTGGAAGTGGGTGTCATTTCTGTTATGCTAATGCCTCTAAATCCGGACATGATTTCTCTAATGTTTGTAGAAAAGCTACAAGTTTCTTTGATTCTATGGAACCAGAAGATAAACCATTTCAAGTTGCTATTGGTTCTGGAGGAGAGCCGACAATACATCCAGAGTTTTGTAATTTCTTAGAGACTATTTATTATCTTGGAATAGTACCAAACTATACAACAAACGGACTTACGATATTTGCAGACAACGAATTAAGTGAAAAAATTCTAAAGTATACAGAAAAATATTGTGGTGGTGTTGCTGTAAGTGCTAACTCTTTCGCCGAACCTATATGGAGAAAAGCTACCGAAAAATTGCTGAAACTTGATGTGTATACTAACCTACACATTATAATCAGCGACAAGTCTTCGGTAGATCGACTAATTAAAATTTACAGCGAATATAAAGATAAAATTCATACATTTGTTCTTCTTCCTCTTATGTCGATTGGAAGATCTACTGAAAGTATGGATCAAGAGGCATTCGAATATCTTAAAGAAAGCTGGAGTAGGTTTGATGATAAATCTAAAATTGCATTTGGAGCACATTTTTATAAATATCTAAAAAATCAAGATACGATAAAAGTATACTCTTATCCACCAGAATCATTTAGCAAGAACTTAATACTTGATGATGAATCCGTAAAGATAACCCCATCGTCTTTTGATACTAAAACTATATTATGGCAGAAGAAATTAAAATAAATGAGTTTAAAAATAATGGAACTATCTTTTATAAATACATATCTATTCTCTCTATAAATCAAGTAATGTCCGATAAAGAGGCGGAATATCTGAAAAATAGAATAATAGAAGTTGCTAAAGAAGTTGGTGAATCTGACAGCCGACTAATAAAAATACAAGTTAGGTCTCCAAAAGAATACTACCAAAGTTGTATCAATTCAGTTTTGTATAATGGTTGGTGGTGTGAAGAGTCTGAATATCCAAGTTACATAGATGAAGAAGATAAAGCATTTTTAGATTCTATGTTCCCCAAATTCATATCAAACTGTAATATATACTACCCAGGTACTATAGTTGAGATATATGTAGTTAGTGATTTAACAACAACAATAGGAATAATAAAAAATGAAATTACGTCTGGTATTAGGTGTAGCTAGTTTTAATGATATAATCACAAATTCAAGTACGGAAATATTATCTATTAAAACTGAATTGGAACCAGAAATATTAAAAGAGCTGCTCCTAAATTATGCACTAAATAAAGAAGATGAAGGAGATAAATATATAAATCCATCCGATATAATCATAAAGAAGGTAGATTATACAGACGACTTAAATAATTTATTCGGAGAGATTACAGAAGATGAGTATAAGAAATTTATAAATATAGCTTGTAAAAGATATGAAGTCGACCCAAGCGTATCTGGATCACTTTACCTAGTAGAAATAGAACATCACCTTTTTGAAACCATAGCTTTCTTACAAAATAGTCTTGGAGCAATATGATTATCTATATAGCAACAACATTAGGAAAACCTGGAGGATTGTACAGGAGAAATGCAATCAAAGCTAAGGAAATACTTGAATCTCTTGAACACATAGTATTAGCACCTTGGGAAACGAAAATTCCAGGTGCATGGGAGATGAGTAATATCGAATGGGGTAAGAGAGTGTTTTTAGAAGATATAAAACAAATAGAAGAAGCTGATGCAATAGTAGTTCTGTCATATGGAAGAAAATCTACAGCCGGAGTGAATTGGGAGTGTGGATATGCTTATGGACGAGGAAAGAAAGTACTTGTTGTTGAAATGTTGGGTCTTAAAATTATGTCACTTATGGTTAGTAATGGTTCGTGGGCTGTAATTAATGGCTTAGATGAACTTAAAAAATATGATTTTGTAGGTTGGCCAAAAACAATGACACAAACAGAACAAAAATAAAAAGAAAAGAAAGAGGATAACTAGTATCCCCTTTTCTTTTTCAGTCTGTCAGCATCTTTCTGAGTTTGTATTCCCACTTAATGGTACCTCCCTCAACGATGATGGTGCTTCCAGACATCCAGGTCAGCTTCAGGTATTCAAGGATGGCAAGTTTATCATCCAACCCTACACTGATGTCGTAGAGATAGTACTCCCCTTCAAGTCCAAATGTTCCCCTTGGTTTGGGATTGAGGATTTCAGAGGGCATATTCTCTTTGTCCTTAGTGCCAAAAATAGCCATCAATGTGTTAGCTTCTTTCGACACTTCTGGTTCTTGTTCTTCGTCTTTGATCTTTTCATCAACCACAATCGGTTCAGGTTCTGGTTGCGTGTAGATATAAGAAACGAAGTCTTCCGTATATTTTCCGGAATTCGTCTTCACTTCAATTTTGAACTTATCCGGATTCTTCCTGAGAAGGCTAAGCAAATCCCAGCCTCTAGGAATCTTCAGCGTGTCAAATTTTTTCCAAATGTCTGACAGAAACATGCCTTTGGTTTCTTTGAAGATAATACCCTCAATAACCTGAAGCATGGATTTCTCATCTTCATTCGGCTCCTTAGCCTGGGCAATTTCTTTCTCCCAGACTGTCTCTCCCCGTTCGATAATGTCTTCACAGAAATACTCTGCATAGACTTCCTCGATTCGGATCAACGCATCCCTCGTTTTCGTTCTTTCAAGGTTATCTATTACACTCACGTAATTTCTTGACTTCCCAACAAAATCGAGGTCTATATCATATCTCCTTTTCAGGATACCCTCAAAAGTCTCGGCAACTTTCTGGATTCCAATGCTAGTGGTCTTTTTCCCTAAGACTGCATCTCTGAATCTCTTAAGATCACCGTCTCTGTAGTAGAGGGTGGTAGACTTTTCAAACATCTTAAGAGTTTTGTAATCGTTTTTTTACAATTTTCTTGACAAAGCTCTCAAAATCTTCGAAGGCTGGCATCATTGGTTCAGGCCCATCGATTTTTTCTCTGAGATCCTGAAGAACCAATTCTGCTATGTCGCTGTTGGCTACGAAAACTTCATAGTTCTTAACGAATCTGCTTTCTTTTCTCATCAGAGGACGATAACCAGTTTCTTTTTCAAGAATACTATTAATCTCATCGTCCAAGAGAAATTCAGAAGTTTTCCGTTTCACTCCCATGATGTTCTTGATATCTCGCATAGAAATACCAACTTTTAATTCGCTGGCTCTTTTCACTACGAGATAGAGTTTCCTCATAAGTTCTGTATCCCAAGTTTTAGCAACATCGGGTGCAGTTTCTTCTGGTGCCTCCAGTACAACTTTGTAGGAGATGTGTCGTCCCCTACGGATGGTCTTGAATCCCGAGCCGTACATTTCTTTACATTTTACGACAAGTTGGTAGGCTCGGCCTTCTTGAGATTTCGGGTTCAACTGTGCAAACCACTCGAACTTACTAAAGCAGGACATAAGATCCCTAGTAGTAAATTCATCTCCATTCTTTTCCTTGACAAACTCCTTGATAAGATTTTGCAAAACCTCACCATCGAGTCTAACATAGGACTTCTTTTCTTTTTCTTTTTCCATTTTTTCTAATTTTTTTCTAAATAATTTATTATGATTGCGTTTACCAGATTTCGTATTTGATTATCCTAAGATTTACTCCATCCGGCAGCTCTTCCTTTTCAGCAAATTTATAGAAATCTTTAAGGTTCGTTACTGATACCACATAAATATCATGGCAACTCTCCTCTTCGGTTTCTCGTATTTCTGCTTTCAAACCGCTTGTATTAAGAACCAATCCAAGCCCAGATCTTTTATTAATCTCGTTAGTAAGGGCTTTATGATCGATTATATTAACTACGGTAGTGTCCTCAGCTTTCGCTTCGGTAATCAGGTCTTCAAAGTTTTCGAGGTACGTGGGATTAATCACCACACTCCTCTTTTCGGCGATATAACTACTCCACATCGCCTCAGCAATGTTTTGTGTTATAAAAACCTTCTTTTTTTTCTTTGTTTTTGCTTCCATAATTTCTTATTTTTCTGTTTCTGTTTTTCGATCTATCCATTTACCCACCAACCAAATGATAGGCAGGTAAACGATTGCCACAGTTAGGAATTCCCAACCGTTCATCTTTCTTCTTTGATCTTTTTCCATTTTTATATTATTTTAATTGCGTTTTAGCTCTGTTAAGATCTTACCAATATAGCGATCTTTATCATCACATCTTTTGTTAAGATCTGAAAGATTTTCTTTTAGGATGCTATTTTCTCCTCTAAGTTTGGAGTTTCTCAGTCCCAATATAACTACTGCTCCTCCTAAACTGGCTAATCCTATTCCTATTAAAATCTTTTTCCAGGTTTTCATTTTAATTAAATAATCAATTGTTAATAATGTTGAAATATAAATGTCCTGGTAATCTTTAGTTACCCATTTATGCTGTTTCGACCTTATGTTGGTCTCATCAGGATAGGAATACACCTATCTACAGCAGGGGTTTTATTCCTCCTTTCCAGAAACCCCAGTCTGTTCTTTAAGCCATTTTACTAGTTCAAAATCATCGATGACTCTGTAGAATCCTGCAATAAGAGTCTCCTCAATCCAGCATTGAATTGCATCAGTCAAGAATCTCATTTTCTGATCCTCCAAAGTCTTTTAATTACCGAATCATCTTTATATTCCGGGAAATCCTTAAGATACCCGTTTTCGGCATCAAGCCATACATAGTTAACTACAGGCTTGACAATTCCTGTTACTGTGGCTTCACCAATAAGTGCAGCACACGTTCCAATAAAGGCGAATACACCGCCTTCTACAAAGGAGCTCACGCCCCTGATAATTGTTCTTAGCATTTTTATTTCGTTTTAATTGTTAATTATTTCGAAAAATATGTAATATACCTATAAATCAGCTTGACACAACTAATTCATAAATATATTACTTTTTCACTTTAAGCTTCTCTCTCAAAGATTTTTATTTAAGCTTATGACACCCTTTAATAATTTCTTCAACTATAAAATCCTTCATAAGAATCAGTACTGTATCCTGATCGTCTTAAATACAGCCCGATACTCTGCAAATATAATAATACAGTATTACACTTACATTTTTCGGTTCATCACGTATACATGACTACCCTGTTTCGTATATCTCTATAGCCCACCTTTATCAGGTAAGCCTCAATATACGCAGTCTGAGATCTTCATCAGTCTCAGATTTGTTTATTTTTAATTTTGTTTATTTTAATATTTTAACTTATTTGTTAAATTTATGTTTAAAACCATTTTTCCGCTCAAGGCCTATACTTAGTGCTCCTTATTAATTCGGTAGGGACTAACAACAATCCCAAACTGGTTTCCCAGGCACTAAGCCATGAATATTTTTACATCGCCCTGACGATGGTAGGTAGAGTCACCTCCTACATTTCATTATATAAACTCCTTCCATGCACCTTCAGTATGTTTATATAACTTAGTATAATCCGTTTCATATACACTCAAGAAATCAAAAAGAGAAATACAGTATATTTTTCTATTGTATTTCTCTTTAGGTATCTCCGAGAGAAACAATGTCTCTCATACTTCATATATAAGGCTTTCAAGGATTCTCATACGGTAATATTTGAAGACGTTGTACAAGTAGATGTCGAGCTTGAGAGAGAGTTTGTATATTGTATCCACCCATCCTGTGTTCCACTCCACGTTATACCGCCGTTACTAGGAATCCAAGGATTTATTGTTGGATTTGGATCATAAGGATATGGATAATCGTTATAGTTGTTATTTAACTTTATACTCTCAACTTCCTTTTTTAACTCCTCAACTTCCTTTTTTAACTCCTCAACTTCCTTGTTTAACCTCTTAATTTCCTCATCTTTTTCCTTAATTAGTTCTTTAATGATGGGTTCTGGATTTTCCATTATCTTATCCAGATATCCAACTAAATACTTCTTAAGAATAGGCATTAGATCGTCTTCACTCTCTAAAAGCTTAGTTAAGAGCTCTTCTTTATCTTTTTCTCCCAATAGTGTGTTTAAGTCCCAAGTAATAGCCCAATTGCTACAATCTGCTGTACTTTTTATTGATGAATTATACGTTATTGCCATCTTTTAATTCTCCTTGTGGATTAGTTTCTTTATGTTCAGGAGCTAGGAATAATTCTAATTCCCCAAGTCCCCTATATAATAATTGATTGTATGTTCCGGTATAAGATCTATGAAAGTGACCATAAAACCAATAGTCGGCTCTTATCTCTCCTAGAACGTATTGTAAATATTTTCTCTCTTTTATAATTTTCTCAAATTGTGAAACAGATATCTCAGACGTTCTTATAGATACTGGTTCGAAATTAAGAGGAGCAGTGTGAGAAATTATCATATCTACTCTATTCGGAAGATCTGTATATTTCTCTTCGACCGGTTCTAACTCCCACCAAATAGGCAGTTTTCCTTTTTTTACCCTTTTTTCACTATCTATTTTTCTATCTGGTACTGTTGTGCATTCTGGATTAGTATTAGCATCAGTACTGTTAGCTCCACCAATCGTATATATAGAACGATTACATATATTATATATTTTATGATCCTGAAGAAATTTAAGTCTTGGATAATCTTTAATATACCCCTCCTTAAAATAATTAGGATCATCGTGGTTTCCTCTTAATACATACAGAACTAAATTATTTTTCTCAAGTTTGGGTTCAGATTTTTTATACTCAACGTCTAGACCCTTTGTAAACCCAACACCAAAGTCTCCTAAAATAATTATAGAGGAATTCTGTATTTGACGCTTAATACACAATGTCCATACGAGTTCCCTGTACTTACCATGTATATCTCCGCAAAAATATAAATCATTCATACTATATCATCCTTTCCAGAAAATCTAAACACAACTTTAGTTCTAGGATCACTGCCATACCTACCAACATAAGGTAAAGAATACTTATTGAATCTTCCACTAAATGAAAATTTATATCTTATCAATAACTCCCTTCCACCTTTCCTAAAATACGCATTAAGATACCCAAAACTAGTTATATATGAATTATTCCAACCAATATCTAGTATTCTCTTATCATCCTCGCTTAACTCAGGTTCGTATTCCCCACCATTTCTATTAACTATATCATTATAGTGATGCCTAAGCAAGTTTGATAATATACACACTAGGTATTTCTTTATATCATTCTTAGTTGGATATTTCCCAATAGGCTTGTTATCACTAAAGACATTGTAGTTATATGAAAATGTCCATGGATATCTAAGCTCTCTACTGTACTCTATTATTTTCTCATATGGGTAATGAGATAGCACGTAGTTTATTAAATCTCTATAACTACTGAATATCATCTACATCTAAGTATGAAATACCAAAATTCTCAGCTGCTGCCCTATCCGAATTACTAAAATCTCCAGGTAAACCAGAAGCATCACCAATCATTAACATAGAAGACTTTGGCATATCCGAAAGTTTATGTGCGTTTACTAGATCTTCAAACATCCCAGTATTTGGTTTTCGATAAGGATCTGTTTTGTCTTCAGAAGTGCAAAACCGATTGTCTATAATAACACTCTTCTTTAAATATTCTTTAAGAGCACTACATATATAATCAATCTTACTCGAAAAATGCGCACCACTTACTAAACCTCGAGAAATACCTCCTTGATTACTTACTATAAAAAGATAATCACCATCCTCCAAATTAGCTCTTAAATATTTCCAAACCTTCCATTTAGGCCTAAAATCTAAAATGTTAATAGGAAACCGATTACCAGATTTAGTCTCAATTAATGTACAATCTAAATCTGAAAATATTATCTTACTCATATATTATTACTTTTATTACAAGTATAAGGAAAAAGAAACATGGCCGAAGCGAATCAGACCATTATATACTCTTTAAATATTCTTCCGTTTATTTTTCTACATAACGAATTAATAGATAAAACTGCAACATGATTTACTACTATTGGATTCTTTAGAGGATTATCACACATAGCACCTTGACTCATCCTACACCAAGTACAACCAATATTATCCTTTCCTACTCTCTTAAATCTGTATTTTCTTCCTTTAGTATCGCAATAAACTAAAATCTTTTTCTTTAGTCCCATGATATTGTCTATATTATAATTACATAAATAAGAATATGCCGCCAAAACAATCCTAGGACCTTATTTATGTTATGACTACAAATATAATTGGCGGTTTTCTATTCGGTGCAGTACTAATAGTTGTTATAATTGGTACTGCTATATGTGAGGCTAAAGATAGAAAAAATAACCGACCAGAAAAGAATTAAAGCCTTATTTATAGAGAAACAAAAGAGATAGAGTGTTCAAATTAATTAACAATAACACCTATCTCTTATTAAATTTTATATATTTTATGACAACAACATGGATTATTATTGGAGCTATCGCCGGGATTCTACTAGTGTGGAAATTTTTGGCGATTAGGAGAGGTATCATTAAGAGAAAAATACAAAAAGTAAACCTCTCAAAAGAAGAAGAACGCGAATTGTGGATTCTGGCAAACGTATGCTGGGAAAGAGCAAAAGAAGAGGGGGTTAGGCTACCAGAAAAGAATTTGGTAGTTTGCAGACTTGAAAGTGATCCGTATACCTGGATAATTGTTAAACTCGGAATCAAAGACAAAGAATTATTCAGAACAAGAATGTCACTTCAAGATGTAGCAAACGCCAGACTTGAAGTAGAAAAAAGTAAAGAGGAAGATGACTAATCTTCCCCTTCTTCTTTCTTTTTTATTATTTCAAAACCGTGCTCGCGTTTTCCATTTTCCGGATTTAATATTTTACATTCTTTAAGTTCAAAATATTCTTCCAAATCATTAGCTTTTGGTGTTTTATTATAGCCCAAAGATGTATATATATTTCCAATTATTTCCTTAGAATATGATTTAGTATATTTTGAATTTACCTCAAATTTTTTATATATTTCATCAGAAATCTTAGATGTATCAAATTGTAAATCTGAATACTCTTTAGAAATATACGTTTTATTATATCCCAATGCTTTGCAACGATTTGGGCCTAAAGTCTCATAGTAATTCTTAAAGGTAATTGGTATCTGATCTAATACTATACACCTTTCTTGTTCTGTAAGATCAACTTCACACAACATTTTCATTCGTGTTGGAAAATCACTGCATTCATTGAATCCACTAAGGAATGCCTCAATTGTGTGAATCGAACCATCACTTACTAACCCTTCACTGGCTATGGTATTAAATACAGAGAATCTATCTTTATAGTCTATTTGTTGTATGTCAAAGGCTCTTCTTTCTGCTATTAAGACTAAATTATTAAGTACTGGAATAAGACTACTTCCTCCATGTTCATTGACTGCTACGTAATTATCTTTATAATTAAATGCTTTAGCCATCTTTCTATATGTTTTAGCTAACGACTGCTTTGCATCATCTGGAGAGGAATTATAGGATCTGATCAAATCACTAGTTTCTTTTTTCTTTTGTTCAATTATATAGTCAAATTTTTCCTTAGTTATCTCTTTTTTCTTACCCAAGGTTTTATAGTAGAATTCAGCTCTATTTTTCCAAGGATTACTAGAATTTCTTTGTCTACCTAGGATCTGTGGTAAATCTAAAGAAATGTCAACAGCTAGACAGTCTGAATTAGCATCTGAAAGAATAAAACTTCTAGCATTAGTACTATAAAAATCAGCCCCAAGGTATACTGTTCTTGTACAGAAAGTAAACATCTTATGGGATTCGCCTTGAAGTGGAACGTCTCCTATAGAAAATCTTCTACCCAACCTAGCTCGTATCTTCTTTCTATTTTTATCAGTATCAGAACAGATTATGTTACACTCCTCCGGTGTTAGCTTTGCTTTATTTATTATCGAGATAATATTATTGACCGAATTAACATAAAATACTGCCTCCCTCGATTCAATCGTCTGTATATTTCCACTACTATCTTTCTTAATAGATTTATCAAACTCACCATTTTTATATGTTTTTATAATTTCAACGGCTTGGGTTGTTATCGATTTGACCACTCTTACTTTAAGGTCTGGTTTAATCGCCCTGTTTGGATCTTCTTCTGTCCAATTAAATTCATAATATGGTAAATCAGAAAATTCCGATATGTCTTTTAAGTATTCATCTATCATCGGAGTAGCTGATACATAACACACTTTTTGCAAATCTTTAAGCTGATTTACAAATTCCATTTCTGTGGTTGACTTGAATCTGGAATCCGTAAAAATTGATTGAAACTCATCCACAACTATGTAGAATATATCAAATAAATTATCTTCTTTTAATATTTCTTTAACTAGTCTAAAAGAATCATAAGTTACGAGAATTTTAGGCGTTTTCGTTTTGAAATTTACTATGCAATCCCTAGTATAGCCTAGTAACTCCTCTTTTAATCTTAAATATTTTTCTTCATATATACTTGTATCTATAGAAGCAGCGTTGTTTATTGCAGATCTATCTATTTTTGTTAAATCTTTATCTAGATCAAGATCCGACTCTAATTCATTTTTAAAATAATATACTTCTGGATGTTGATTTGTCTTATTGTTTAATAATACTTTTCTTGGGCTGCAGAGAATGATTGGTATCTTTGATTTTATGCAGTATTCTGTGTATCCACATCCGGGAATTTTTTTGTCTAAGATATGTTGAAATGGAAACCAGTTTAATGAATACTCTTTCCAATCTCTGTCAATATATCTAACTCCTTTAGGTACTATTATTTCTCTATTATTTCTAATTATTAATCCAGACTCTTCCGAAATCTTTACTTGTATTCTATTTTCCACAATAAAATTTATCCCACTTGTTTAAATTAAAACTATATTAACCAACAGATGGGACTTGTTTAATAGTTAATATAGCCAACATTTTCCTATTTTTAATTTCCAGAGGGAGGCGAAGCGTCCCTCCCTCTACTACGCTACGTATTTCATATATCAGGTTTTAATGTCTTCTGAATAGCAAAATGGACTATTTTGTTATAATTTTTTGACCATATCCTTAAAATAGCTATAGAATTAAAAAAATGGGAAATTTCATATCACATTTACAAGGGGTATATTTCAATATTGAACTTTCCGAAGCGCAGCGTTGGTGAAGCGAAGCGTAATCCATAAGCGAGCAAAGGAACAAACTGACAGGGTTCGAACGTTAATGGAATGAATGACTGAACGATAGTGAAGGAGTGAATGGAATAGTGAGTGGCTCAGGGAAGGCGTCAGTTTGTAATTTATTGGCAGGACATTCCCTTCGGTCATCTCCTAGGTGCAACAAAAAAAGACCCTAGATGTTATTTTCTAAGGTCTATTCTATAACTACTGGATATACTTACACTAGTTATAACGAAATAATCTTGGAGGTCGGATATTTTAGGTGTTTTCTTTATTCCGAGGTCTTCATATATATTTCGCACCATATTTTTGATTTCCTGTCCGGTGTAAGTATTTCCGAGTTTAAAAGTTTGAATAAATTTATTTTTAAGTTTTTCTTGTATATTATTATCAGTATTGCCTAGATTACGTGTATTTTTATATTCTAGGTTTTCTTTTTCTTGAGGTTTAATTCCGTTAGATATTTTGCAACTAAGTCTATACCAAAGGGGGAGGAATTCTATAACTTCTGGATCTAGTGTTTGTAGATTTTTTTCCAGGAAGTCATATTTTTTATCTCTTGTATTTATTTTAGAGAAGTCATGGAGGAATTCTTTTTCATCGTACCTCAGTGATTTGTAAGCATATACAATATCGACAGTAGAAGGTCCATATACATTTTCCAGATAATTATATACGTCGCAATCATATATTATATTATTTATTATGTCGTTTAGGTTATCTGGTTTAGGTATTTGGTTTATACATTCTAAGGTGTCATGAAGGAATGTCCAAGATTTTTTAAAATACTTAATTTCATCTAGTGCATATGATTGATTGATTTTTGTATAAAAGATGTTAAGTTTTCCAGTTTCTAGATATTCTTTTATTTCTGGTACGTTTTTATATAGGTTTTTGTCTTCATTAGCCGTTTCAAGTACTATCCAAGGTCTAAGATTGTGTTTTATATCATCTAAGCTAACAAGATCAGACATATATAGTAATTCGGTATCTTCTAATTCAGGTTCTTCTCTATTTTTATCTGAGAAGTAAATTAGTTTTGTATTTTTATCTAGGATTGCGTATATCATCTGTTTCTTTCCCATTCTATTACATTTATTCCATGTTCTTTAAATAGTTCCTGTAGTGGTATTCTTTCGCTACATGGATTATTTGGGGCTTCGTGGACAATAAGTATAATTTCCGGCTCGTCAGTAAATCCCTCTAATTGCTGAAAATAATCTGCCGTTTTTATAAGTATTTCTATTAGGCTCTGGAAATTAATTTTCTCAAGTCCTTCTTTATATTCTTTTATGAATTTACAAGTTTTGGGAGTTCTTTCTCTCTTCTCATCTATACAGGCGACACATTCCGGCGGTTGAGTTATACAGCAAGAACCTGGATTTAATATTTCGAGCCGTATTCCATTCCAGACTCCATTTTTATCCTTCCAAATATGATTATGGTCTTTAAAATCATGAAACCACTTAGGGTCCCACATTGCGGTAGATATTGGTATTTGGTGTGGTTTAAAAAATCGTATTTGGTAAAAATAAGATGTATATATTTTCATTCTTCTTCTTTTAAGTCATCGTCAAATATTCCAAAATAATTATTTATATTATTTTGTTTTTCTTCTACTTTCACATTCTTATTATTCTTATGTTTATGTGACTTTTGTATCTTAACATGTTTGATAATATTTATAAGCTGCTTACATTCATCAGATATTTCATTAGGAATCAATTCAAGCAAGTTATTAAGTTTTTCAGAGCAGTAGTAGTGTTCGTCTGGGTTTTTATCTTTCTGGTAAGATACGTAACTTTTTTGTACAGAAATAAAGTCAGTATTAGAAAAATAGTGTTTAGTTGTTTTATCCGTATATACCCTAAGAACTCCGAGATTAGAAAGCCAAATACTAGCTCTACCTCTAGGAGAAACTACTAATACGTCTTTTCCGTTTTCTCTTTTATCTCTTTTACAATCTACTGTTGTTTTTTGAAGTGTCCAGTAGTTTTCACCAATTTTTAAAGTGTAGTAATCCATAATTATTATATTTAATACCATATATAGGGAACATGGGGTATTGTATCAGAGAAATCCTTATTTATGATGGATAAGATAAGATTTAAGAAAGGAAGATGTATATATGCTACATATTATGATGTCTTCTATAAATCTGGCAGTATTAGATTATGGATAGAAGACAAGAATTCTAGAGAGCTCTTCTTATCTAATCTTATAGTTAAGCCGGAGGATAGGAATAAAGGAATAGGTAAAACTCTATTAAATTATTCGGAGACGGCTGCTAAGAAACTTGGTATTAGACGAATTGCCTTAAAAGTTCTTATAGATTCTTGGATGGAAGATTGGTATAAGAGATGTGGGTATCAGGAAGACTATATATGGGATGAGAATGATAGAATCGTTAAATATTTACATAAAGATATTATATGATCTGTAAAGAAAAAAGAGATGAGGTTTGGAAAAGAAACAAGCCTTACATGGATCCAGAAAATATAGAAGAAACTGCTGAAGACTTATTACCATTGTGTAAAGAATGTAAATTATATAAAGGGGTGAATCATGACTTCGAGTGTTGTCGTGGTAAAGCCTGTTTTGAGTTGTGGTTAAGTAATGAATATATGGAGTGGGTAGAATCATGGGCAGACAACAATTACTAGAAATTTGTGAAGAATTAAAGTCGTATGAAAAACAAATTATGACTTTTGAGGGAACAGATTTTAAGCCAATCAAAGATCACCTTAAAATAGAAAACGGATTCTATCTTACTATTAGGTGTGGACTTCCTGGAATTTATACTATGGTAAATGAATGGAGGGATGGATATTGGATGATTGAGGTTGCTGATGATTCCAGAACAGTAGCCTATAGTAAAAATAGATTAACATTAAAATCAATACCAAACAAAGAATAAGTGAAAATTATATTCCAGATTTTGACCTATTTTAGTATTGTTATTGGGGTATTTTTTGGTATACTTTTAAAGGATATTAAGATTCTAGGTATTGGAATTATATTTGGAGTACTATTTGGGGTATTAGATTTAGCAAGTGATAAAAGGAAAAAGCAAAATTAGATATGGCATTTAAATTTATAGTAACAACAGAAGATCATTATAATGCAAAAATTAAACTTGGAAATGTAGATTATCACAAAAATCTGAAGAAACCAAATGAGGCGGTTTACGGAGGTGGAAGGTTTGTAATAGATGATGATAAAAAAGTACTGGACTTGTTTGATGTATCTGCTGATTTTGGACTTCCTAAATTAGATGGTTGGGATACATTATCTATTTCTGATGAGTGGAAAGGTTATAAAGTAGTGTATTCCTATCCTCGTGGGTATTTTCATGACAATGAAATTGTAGATTTAACAAATAAATTAACATATTATGAAGAGTAAAATATACATTATTGATCATATCGAATTAGACGACAGTATATTAGTAGCTGCTAACTCTATTACAGAAGCTATACAGAAATTTCTCAGTCACTATAAAAATAAAAAATTAGAGGAAAAAGATATTGAGAACATTGGTATATATGATGATGGTGCTGAAATAATAATATAATATAAGATGAGTAAATTAGAAGAAGAGTATTTTAAAGGATTCACACTAGATAGATTACAGGCAGCCAGAAAGAAGATATCTAAAGAGCAGAAGTATAATCATGGTACCGGTTATGTTCTTAGACTATTTAGAGGTAAGACTATTAGAGTGAATAAGAGAAAAATAGATAGGGAAATAGAAAGAAGGAAGAAAAATAATGACATCTAAAAACCCTTGATTTCCTTATTTATGTGATGAATTCGCTGGCTTTTATATACTTATAAATAATTATACAAGTATTGTTGGCGATTGCACATTTATAGCAAATAGTGCGCTATCCCTAAATAAGTTATATTATATTAAATTTAAATTTATACTTTAGGATATATAATATACGTAATGATAGTAGAATTAATTAGGGAGTTATTAAACCAGTCGCTATTTCCAGGAATTTGTCACATTGTATTTTGAGGGATATGGGTTTTGATGAACCAGTCCTTCATTATTTTCTACCTGCTATGTATCGTCGTACCTCTTCGTGGTATAGCAGACTAGAATGAGTGCTAAAGAACATGAGCTAAAACGACGCGAAGACTGATGATCTAGGGCGGTATGCCTTTCATCGGTTGGAGTACGGTGACACACGGATTTATTATCTCAGTGTCAATAAAACCTAGAGACAGATAACAAATGGATGTTGAATATTGCAATACAGATGAATTCTATTTTTAAATGCATGTTTGTATTGGAATTCTTGGCGTCTGGGGAGATATTATGTTTGAAAGAATTACGAAAAAAATGGTTGATGATGAATCAACGAATAGAAAGAAAAAAAGCAATATATTTACTAATATCTGCAGGCCAAGTAAAACAAAAAATCGTGAATAAAATAAAAATAAACTTAGAACCTTTTTGGTGATTCTAGGTTTATTATATTTTTTTTTAATTCCCGTCTTGAGTATTTCCTTCTTGTTGTAGATCCTCTTCTTTTTCTTTGGGTAATTCTATTCTAATTGGTTCGTAGTTATTATAGAACCAAGCTATCACTTCTTTAGCCATATCAGGTGCTTGTTCTGGATCTACTATAACTGGATCATACGATATTTTCCAGTCTTGAATATATACAGTAGCGGGCAGTATATAATTATCTGAATCAAGAGTAACCTTAAGACATAAATCTTTTCTAGGATAATCTCTGCCTAGGAGGAAATTATTTTTAAACACCATCATTAAATTATACGGTACTGTATAAGACTCGTATTCTTTTGGTATATCACTAAGCTCTTTCTTTTCAAATACTGCACTTCCTCCCCAGTAATTAAATTTAAGGTCAAACTCTAAAGATATTTCATTTTCATACATATTTTTTAGAGCAAGTGGTCCAGTTTCAGATAATATGAGGATTAGTTTATCCTTATTTTCAACTGCTATTACCTGGCCGCCATTTACAATAAACATACTGCCGGGGACTAATTCTGGATTTTGGCCCAAAAATTCAGTATCTTCTATGTCTGGGTCTGATTCATTTTCTTTTGTTTTATATGGAAAATGTGATGAACCCCAACAAATAATCTGATTTAGTTTAGCTAAGATATTGGGCTCTTCCAAAAAAGTTATTCCTCTATTACTTCCTATCCTATACTTATTAGGTAAAACGGTAATTATCATATTTCTATATTTTTAAGTTTTCTATAAGCTCTTTTTAATAAGGCTGTGACGTATAGGTTTGGTGTTCGGCATGGATTAGTTCTCAGTGTTTCAAACTCATGATCTTCTCCATAAACATCAAGTATATACCTTACTACGCCCTGACTTCTAGATAAACCGGCTTCACAGTGAATATAGAAATCTTTATCTTGATTTCTTTCTATAAATTCACACAATCTATCCGCCTGTTCTTGTGATATTCCAGTTAGACTTACCCTTTCATTCCATACTACAAATGGTTCTGTAACATCATCGAAATAAAGGTTAATTATTTCTGGAGTTTCTGTCTTAAAATAGTGTGTTATTTCATCTATAAACAGAAAATCAGAGCCATCTGGAGTGTTACATATTGATATAAAAGCTGAATCTTTGGGATAGTTTTCACTGGTCCACCCTCTTCTTTCACAATATTCGTTAAAATCGTTCCTACTAAAACAATATAGCTTTTGCACTTATTCTTAATTTAGTTTTTATACTATATATTTGTTTTCCTAATTTTTTGAGTTCTGGAATATACGGCTTAATTATAGAGTAGCAAGTTTCACCACTTAGAGACTTGTTTTTCTGAAGCCCTTTATATAGTGATCTACTAATTTTTCTTATAGTCTCTGAATTCCAAATTTCATTTATAATTTTTATTAACTCGTGTATGTATGCGGTTGTTTTTGAAATTCCAAAACCGGAATTCTTTAATAGTAATAAAAGATCTTCACCTCCGCCAAAATCACAATAAATATAGATGAAATTTTCTCTTATTTCTCGGATTGAATCAAACTTTCTAATTTTTTCACATCTATGATCAATCAATTTTAAACTAAATAGTGTACCTGAAAGAAGAGTGAAACCGCCACATAATTTGTTTACACACAGTTGTTTGGGGGATTTTGAAAAGGTAACATGTCCATAAGAGTCACTACTTTGAATTATAGATATTTCAAAGAAATTATCAATAAACACGTCTTTTCCAAATCCTCTCCTACTAGATAAAAACAGTGTATAAAGTATAAAATGTCCTATTTCATGCATTATAGTTCTATTCTCTTCTGTACTTTTCATCATCAAAAATAAGGAAAATAGAGAATGAAAAAAAATAAGAGAGTGGGATATCGATTGGGTAAATTTGAGCATTATGAATAAAGCAGACCCACTCTCCATATATAAGGCTTTTACTGTTTTGTAATTCTATACTCCACCTTAACTTTATCCCCAACATTAAATTCTCTAGCCTTAATTTGGATTATTTCTGATGCGCCAGGACCCCATTCTTCTTCTGGATCATCAATTACTATTGTATCAATTGTCTTAAATTTCTCACTAGTCTTTTTTCTTTCTTTTTTCTTATACTCCTCAAGCATTTTGTCTGCTATATCAAAAGAGTGCTTAGCTAAGAAATCAGGGAAGGCATCGATAACTAGACCAAGTTTTCCTCCAATTTCCATAAGACCTTGCATTGCTTCTATAGCTGCATTTTGGTAGAATTCTTCTTCAGTCATTATTTTTATTTTTTAGTACTTCATCATTTAACCCTCTGGATATTTTTATGTCTTCTAAATATTTATTGAATTTTGTCTCTAGAAAATTGAGACCCGAATTTACATCTGGAAAACACAAAAACATGTTGTTACTTGATATAGTTCTTGTAAATTTTTCTGACCACTCATCAATCCTTATAGTTCCTTGATGTCCGAAAATTTCATCATCTTCCGGGGCAATTAAATAAGCAGTTTTTCTTTTTTCTACTTCAAGAACGTTGGTATATTCCCCACTAATACATGATATAGGAATTCTTTTTCCATCTAAAGTAGGAATAATAGTTTTAACAATAAATATACCAAAATTTTCTACCAAATCTTCGTGCATTATAAAATCTGGACTTCCTACCAAAAATACAGTATCACCAGGTTTCAATTGTTTGAATAGCTTCTTCATAGTTTTTTATTTTATCTTTACAATATTTTTCTGCAAACTCTTTACAGTCCTCTACAGTCTCAAATATAAACTCATCGGGTAGTTCTGTATTATCGTCGTTATCATAAAATCCTCTTCCAATTAATATTACTCTAAGACCATTTATATCATGTTCTGGTAATCTGGAAAATCTATATACATCTAGATTATCGGTAATAACAGAAACATCTCCATAATCTTTGTCAATACTTCTAACCTTTAAATTAAAATGTGCAAACTGTGTATTATCAACTATTCGAAGACATACTAGTTTATCTCCATGTCTAAGATCACCTAATTTCATAGTTCACCAGCTTTTAAGATATTACTCTTGTATGCTTCAATTTTACCCTCACAATAGTATATATAATTTTCTACGGCACTCATTTTAGATTCAAATAAAGCCATTATCCTATGCTCTTTATTATCTTTAAGACTATCGTTTATATAGGATTCTGGATTGATTCTAAAATACCCTATTTTCATCTTACTCTTATCATCAGGATCAACGCACCTAACTCCTAAAACAGTACAGGATTCATTAATGTTATCTACTATTCCGCTAATTATATTAGTAGCCTCATCTGTTTCAGGGTCAATGCACAGAATATATAGTGAATTTCCAGGTATTAGATCTTTAAATTTCTTACTCATGTTTTTTATATTTAGGGATCAATCTCATTATCAATAATATCATCATCCTCTCCACCATCTATTACTTCTTCTATTCCTGGGTTTGAATTATTATACTCACTACCAGGAACGTGTGGTTTGTTTGTTAATCCTATGAAGAGTCCAATTCCAAGTGCCGTAAATATAACACTTAAGATACCAAACTTTTTATCTTCTTCTCTGTTGTTATGTATTAAATAAAATACACATCCAAGGAATATACAAATTCCACTAACAATTCCTAATATTATTTCTATTTTCATATCATCTATAAGGCGATTGGGCTAATATATCTAATCCGGTATAGGTCAAATGTGTTTTTACTGATTTTAACTAGTTCACCTTTATATTTGACATAATACAAATTTTCTCTGTCTATAAATAAACTCTTTGCTATTATTTTCTTATACTTTTTTATTAACATATACAAATATAAGGAAATTAAAAACCTTATAGATAGAAACGAATTATTAGTTATATGAAAATTAAAAATTCAAGATTAGAATTAGAAAGAGTGTATTCATTAAGTGATCTTCCAAAGGTAATGATGAGAAAAGACTTAAGATACAAAACAGTCTATGCTATATCTCCTAAATCAAAACACCTAAATTTATGTTGTTCGGTGTCATTTAAGGGAAGTTATAAGCTGGAACCTACAGACGAATTAATCTTAAAGTCTTTTACAGATTATTATGTAATTACTACCTCTGGAACCAAAGAGTCTAAGATTTCATATACAGATACGGAAAAACAGATCCTGATTTCTATATTTTCTGGAGTAGTTAGTGAATATAGGTTGGATACGGCTGAGATTTTATGTCATGCAGTAGGAAATAAGGAACTGCTCCAAACTTTCTATTCTGATTATGGTAAAATGATACACACTAAGTTTCTTTGTGATAAGTTGTGTGAAAAAAGAACAATACCGTCAATCAAAGATACAGATAGATTATTTCCACATCAATATCAGAGGCCAAGATATAGTATTTATGAATTAGTACAAGATTTGATTTATGATAAAGCTTGTATTTGCACTGATCCTGACCTAACTGGAAAATTTGAGAAAATATCTAGAAGTACAAAGAAGACATCAGAGTATGTTGGTGATAGTTGGAATCCCATAATTGGAACTAGCTTTAACAAGACTAGAGCTAACATCAATCTCAACTATATGGGAACTGTTAGAGTAAATGTTCCAGAGAATGAAGTTGGTGTAGAACCTGGTGAGCGTGAACTAAAGACAATAAAATCTATATGCTTAGTTAAAGACGGAAAAGCATGCAATATGTCTTTTGGGATTAGAATCAAATCTAAGGCGTTATCTAAAAAATTGAAAGCGGCCGGCGTAATAAAAGGAGAGCTAGTTTATCCCGGAGATTACTTAGTTGACATTACAAATCTTCCCGTAATCTCTAAATCAAAATTTACATGCATTAGGTCGTTTGATTTGGCAAGTGCGGAGATAGGATACAGGTTAAGTGAGATAGCAATTGAGTACCTTATGAGAAGAGAATATAAGGAGACTAAAAAGCTTAAAGTACTGCCTGATAAATTAGATGAGGATAAAACTACTGATCCTGCTAAGTTATTCTTAGAGAGTCTTGGAATATATGGAAATTACTTTTATCCAGACAAAAAAGTTGGTGGAGTTCAGAAAGTTTATGATACCACTGAGCTATTATCAAACATTAAAGTAATTCCAACTAAAAATACTTGTACTAAGAATATAACTAAGATATTAAATGGACTTGGTAAATATAATCAGTTCGTTTATGACTTCTTGAATAGTTGTGTTATTCCAGATATTACAAGTGGAACGTCATATAAAGATTTGATTGAACTCTGGGAAGAAAGAAAGAATGGCTACAGGAACATAATACGTGATCTTAAATTCAGATTAATTTCTGGAAAGAGCTTAAGGGTTTGTGTTCACGGATCTAGAAAAAAAAGTCTACTTGAGGTTAAAGAATTGATAAAATTTCCTGGTATATCAAAATACGAAATTCCAGTATCTTGGTATTTAAAGGATAAACATGTTATAGTATGATAGATAATTTAGATCAGATTATACCCCTTCTTAAATTTGAGGAGGGGACTTTTTACTATCTTCAAGTCCTACAGAGAAAGAAAGATAATCCTGGGATGTCATGGCAAACTAAGCAAAGGTATTTCAAGTTTATTCGATCTAGAGAGGAGTTAGATATTTACTTTAAAGAAGCGAAAGAGATATCTGATTTCTATAATGCTAGAGCGTATATAAGTCTAACACCAAGAAGTTTTGAAAAGTTATCTTTTGAGGCATTAGTAGAGTTGAGTACTAGAATAAAAAATAAAGATTATAATAGTAATTTCAAGATATTCGAGAAACTAGCCTTACTTCCAGGATGTGCTAAGAAAAATGGAAAACTGTGGATGATAGATTATGACGGGACTAATGTATCACGCCTATTATCTATTTTCATAGATTATAAAATACAAGTTAAATCCCTACTGAAGACTGTAAATGGATATCATATAATAATTGAGCCATTTAACTTACAGATTTTAGGTAAACCATTTGATTCGGACTATAATTATAAAATAGAAGAATTTGAATTTGGGATTAAATTTGACTGTAATGCTCTATTATATTACGGAAAGTGAAATCCTTATACATGAATTGAAAACTTTAAAGAAATATTATAAAAATGTTAAAAGCTAGAGTAGTTAAGATTCAAACCCCTAGAGGAGAAAGACAATTGACGTTTGTTCAGAGTCCAAAAGCTAAAGCAGAATTAGAGGTATGCTGTGAAGAAGTGTGCCCTTATGGTAATCTTTGTGAGAAAATTAGAGATCCTAGAAACCCAGAAGATCCTAATTCAAGTTTAGAAACCTTATGCTGTGAACTTGGACTTGGTGATGGAGATGATGAGAGCTTACAACAATTCTTCCCAGCACCTAGAACAATCGAAGAAAACTTATCGGATTTCCCGGATATATTTCAACAACTTACTGAGAAGAATCCTATGGTTCCGGTTGTAGATATTATTAATAATGTTTGCAGTAAATTCTGTGATGATTATGAGCCGGGATGTAGTAATTGTACGTCTAAAAATCTAAGTTGTATGCTTCATGATTTATTCAAAGCGAAAAATATTAATGTTATAGAATATCAGATAGTTGATGAGTCTGAATTCAAGAAACAGAAAGCAGAAGACGAGGCACTAGATGAAGGAACAACACAACCATAAATGAGTGATCCGGTAGAAAGTTATTTTGGACCAATTGAAGAAAACAATAACACTAATTATATTCCCCCAGACTATAGCGATGAGGGTGTAGATGTAGTAGAGGAAGATGATGGGTTTGATGATAGCCCAACAGAAGAAGATGAGGGAATAATCGAAACACTTGAAGATGAAAAACACAATAATGAAAAAGAAGAGAGGAAAGAAATGATATCAACTCCATTTTCAGATTCTGGGTCATCTGTGTGGGGATCGGGTTCTGGTGGTGGAGGAACACAACCTTCTCCATGGTCATCCCCGCAAAGTTCAGGATCTTCTATATGGCAACAAAGTAGTAGACCTTCGTGGGGATCTAGTAGTCCGAGTTGGGGTAGTGGAGGAAGTTTTGGAGGTTCCCCATCTAGTCAAAAACAAGAAATTCCGAGAACAAAACAGGTAATCTTTTGTGATTTCTTAGATTGTTTAGTGGAAACTTATCAATCAAATGGACTGCCAGGACTTAAGCCTAGAGATATTTATGATCTTAAACCCAGATTTAATGTTTGGGAAAAGTTAGCTGCATTTAATCCAGGAAGAGTTTTTGCAATTATTCCACCAAACGTATTATCTACAACAAATGGAAGTGATGGTTGGAATGTAGCACTAGCCTATTATTGCTGCTGTCTTAGTGCATTCTTAAATATACCGTTTGTAAATTGTCAGATCTTATCACAATCTGAAATTGGTCAACCTAAAGAGAATGCCATACTTCAAGCAATAAGAGAGTATAATATCCCAAGAAATGAAATTGTTTATGTTGGAATATATTCTGGAGTGGCTGGACAAAGTAATAAAGATATAAATGCTGCTAGGGCCTGTGAAATAGACTACATAGATCTAAATACACTGCTCAATAGTATGGTTTAGTAAAAAGATAGGGACACAAATCCCTATTTTCTTTCATAGCCTTATATATGTAAAATAAAATAAACAATGAAATACAAAGGATATGTAATAGAAGATAATGAAAAAGCACTTAGAATAAAAGAAATAGAGACCTTTGATGGCAATATTGCTGGTTTCACTAAAGACATGCTTTCAGATATAATCGATGAAATGAGAAGTAAAGAAGATGAATTACGAAGATCCGGCATTGATTATGAGGGAATGACTTTTGATGTTCTTCCTATAAGACCACCAGAAACCAGTGAAGATGAAATTAAATTGCTCTGTAGTATATCTTGGTTTGAACCAGAAACACAAGAAGAACATGACGAAAGAATACGTAGGGAGATTGAAAGGATAGATAATTCTCTTAATTTTGGGGAATTATTAAATGAAGATGAAATTGAGAAAGCTAAGGAGTTATTAATAAAAAATGGATATACAGTAAATAAAAATGGATGATAGTTCATTAAAAAAAGAAGTCGTAGAAAAACTTACACGACACTTAGATAGCTCGTATGTTATAATCAGTATTGGTGATCTTAGGGAACTTATTCCAGAATTATATAAAATAGTTGTTGGAGAAGAAAGTCCTAAGAAATTAAATCCAGAACCTAAACCAAAATTAATGCTCCCTTGTAAAAAATTAATAGAGGATGATGAAATAATACCACTAAATGAATTGGAAAAGAGGTTAATAAAAGCAGCTCTTGAAAAAACAAAAGGTGATGTAGAATTAACTGCTAAAGAAACTGGAATATCTGAAAGAAATCTATATAGAAAGTTCAAAGAATATAATATAGACTACAATGAATACAAAGAATCGAGTAAGAATAGTAAATAAATCAAAAGAAACAATCACACTTGACTTTAAAGGAAACATTGGACTTAAAACATCTAAGTGGGATGAATTTAATAAGATGTATGAAATTTGTCCAGATGATAAAAGATACTGTATATTAAAGCCTGAGTGGAAAGAGAGAATAGAAAAAGCTGGCAAATTACTAGATCAAGCATTAATCTATTATCTTCAGGTTGATTGGAAAGTTGCTGATCCAAATGAAACCCCAGATTTAGTACAAATGGGAATGGTTGGATTGTATGTAGAAGAGATATCAAAACTTCTAGAGTGTTCTTACTTTGATGCTATGGTATTATTGAATGATAGAGCTATACAAGTTAGATCTGCTTTTGGAGGACCTAGCGGTTTTGCAGGTCTTGGAATTAAAAAACAAAATCCCGAACCTGAAGAAAATCCTAAATCTAATCCAAACAAGGTCGGAAATACAATAGCAGAGTTTAATCCGGATTTAGCAAAACTTAAAGAACAACTTGAAAACGAAGAAGGGAAATAAGTTATGGAAAAAATGTTTTATTTAGCAGAATTAATTGGAAGTCTTAATGAAGCATGTACTATGCTTGCTATATTATTTTCAATGGCTATGGCAATTGGGTGGGTAGGAAGAGTAATATCTACCATTGGAGAAGATTATACAGAAGGTGATAAAAAAGCTTTCAAACAAGTATCAAAATATTCTACTATATTTGAAATTATATTTATTCTAGCTGCCCTTATTCTACCATCAAAAGAAACATATCTCTTAATGATGGGGGGTAGGGTAGTTGACCTTACAATAGAAGATAATCCACAAATTAAAGAAATTCCAGAAAAGACTATAGATTTACTTAATGCTTGGATAGAGGAAGAAACAAAAAATATAAAGGAAGAAAATGAACAATGAGATAAGTAATGTTTTTGGAGATATGCCTAGTATAATCAATAATCCATTCTTAGGAGAGAATATAGAGCGTATAATATTGGTAACTAGGAGAGAATTATTCGATAGAAGCAAGTTTGATACCTATGCTACAATTGAATTTAAAAACGGTAACACATCAGGGTCACAAGAAATTAAAGCCTCTAATCTTCCAGAATTCCTAATGAAAGTATACGAATTTTGTCAATCACTTAAATAACCGAGCTATAAAAGTTCGGTTTTCTTTTCCTTATATATGTAATAAAATTTAAATAAGTATGAAAAAATTATTAGTATTTTCAATTTTAGCGTTATTATTAATATCCTGTAATAATTCATCAAATGTAGAAGTAGAAGAACCTAAGTACTATCTATTTGAAACCTCTGAGTATTGCGATTTTGATGACTCTTGTAAAGTTATATATGTAAAATCTCATAAACAACTACAAGAGAATCCTGATCTTTGGGTGGATAGAAGGGGTCTGAAGGTTTATAATGCTCTGGGGACTGAAATATCTACTGATTATAAGTATCCAAAGATTACTATAGATACATTAGACCCAACATATGACATAACAGTTCACATTCATCCTGGAAACGACAGTACTATAATAATCAATTCCCCATTCGAACTACCTAATCTAAATTTAGTCAGGTATTATATGGTGGAGAATTATAAAATAGATAGTATTAAGTCTATTTTTCAGTTCT
>JAEEGL016173732.1_pt1 | contig 123596 bp, 100 predicted proteins | sample 9134231 | NCBI WGS metagenome assembly JAEEGL01 (sample SAMN16246548, study PRJNA631951) | gut metagenome | biome: gut microbiome; feature: rumen; material: fiber-attached | host: Bos | place: Iran: Karaj | collected 2018-10 | reverse complement strand
CGTTTCCTCAGGGAAAGAAACTGAAAAGTGACAGGAAGAAGAAAAATAAAAAAGATAACAAATAACATTATGTATTATGAGAAAGAGACGATGCGCAGATTGCGCTTTTTACCAAAAGGTAACAGACAGATATTACGACGAATGTGATGCGGGACCAATGGCGACTCGCCCAAACGATCCAAAGTGTATGTTTTTTAAACAAAGAAAGGAGAAGTATTATGTACGACAGAAATAAAAGACTCTCGAAGAACTTCCGTTTGGAGGAGTTTACGAAAAGTAAGAAAGCAACTGAATTGGGTATTGATAATCATGCCCAACTCACGCAGCAGAACTACATCAACCTTGAAGCTTTATGCGTGAATGTGTTGCAGAAGGTGCGTGATATGATTGAGGTACCCATTCATGTGTCTTCGGGCTTCCGTTGCAGACTCGTCAACAAAGCCGCAGGCGGGGTTACCAAATCCCAACACACGAAGGGGGAAGCAGCTGACATCTATGTTATTCCGGCAGAGAGTAAGGGATGGACGCTCTGGGACGTATGCAAGCTAATCGTGAAGCATACGGATTTCGATCAGCTGATTTGGGAGACTCGACCGAACGGCAGCAAATGGATACATGTAAGCTATGTGACGTATCGAAAGAATCGTCACAATAAACTGAGGACAAACGACGGAATCCATTATTACCCACTAGAGATTTAGTTTGATTTCGTGTCATTAATAGTTGAATTTCGTAAGGGAGCGGGCTGTGAAGCTAGCTCCCTTTTTGTCAATTTGTCACATCGTCAATCGTAAATAAATAGGCCCTATCCTACATTATTCCGCCCCGTTGGGGCTGGGTAAACCTAGAAACCAAGACCCCCTCTAACTCCCCCTCTAGGGGGAGGACGGAGGGAGAAACCAATTCGTAAATAATTCCGCCCTGTTGGGGCTCATGGACGATACCCTGGGGGAGTAGAGTTGTAGAGAGAAGGAGGATTCAGTTCTCCTTTCTGCACTGTATGAGTACCCGACGGTTGCCGTCAAGGGTTGTGGCAAAGAGATAGGTGTCGCCTCCATCGGAGAGATGCAATCGTTTGCGGAGGTCGTCGACCTTGCCTGGGAAATTGCGGAGGGAGATGTTGGCTTTCTTCAGGGCTTGCAACTCACGCACACCTCCCTTGTTCAAGGTGTGGATTCCTTCCACTCGGAAAATTCGTCCAGGGAAGTCTGCCACAAGTCTGTCGGAGGTGTAGAGATGGCTGTTGGGATGGAGTTGCCGGAATCCGTAGGTCTGGGTTATCGAACGGAAACAACCGCCTTTCATGATGGAGGCATTGGGTTCGTAGAGATACTGAAGGACGGTAGATGTGTAGATGCCTGATGATGATTGCTCCGAGGACTTCGTGAAGGTGTAGGATTGAGTGGTTGATGGGTTGAAGTCGGTTCCTTTCAGATTGACGCAGACGATCGGAGGATCGAGAGTTGCTGTCTCATCGATGATTGCCAACAGCTCTTTGCATTCGTTATTGACGCTTACGATGTGGAGTTCGGTAAGTCCTGGCAGGCTATTGACGACTGATGTGACGTCGAGCATGGGTGAGAGTTTGATGATGAGACGGTCGGAAAGTCGCATCAAATGGGGCAACAGCTGGCACACATCGGGGGTGCAATCGCTGATGGCGAATGTGCGACGACCGTTCTTATCGCGGCGTGCAGGGTCGATGAACAACAGGTTCTGACGGGACATTTGAGGGATATAGGTTGTGCAGTCGCAATTGACGACATCGAGCTGACGAACTCCAAGCAGCGGAAGGTTGTGACGGGCTAAGTCGCAGAGTTCGACATTCTGTTCGACGAAGGTGAGGTGTGAGAAGTGACGTCCGATGATGGCTGCATCGACTCCGAACCCTCCTGTGAGGTCGGTCATCGTGTCCTTGACGGGCATCGCTGCAATGAGCGAGGCTTTGTAGGTAGCAGCCAACTGTGACGAACATTGCTCGAGGGAAAGATGGTGGGGATAGATGATGCCTTCGGTCGAAGCCCAAAGGGGGAGTTTCTGCTCCGCCAACTGCTGCCCTTGTTGCTGACGTATCAGTTGCTGCACATCGACATCGGGGTGACGATGAGCCTTCAGCGCTAAATCGTGGATGTCTGTCTTCGCTTTCTTCATCATTTGATAGGTTTCAGGCCTTCTGCTACGTATTACACATTACAACTCATTCCCTCCTTACGGGGTAGTTGCCACGCAACTCCTCGAACCCTTCGGGCCATCGCTTCAACCGTTCGGAGTCGTCCCTCAAGGTCTCGACGGTCAGTTTAGGAGCATCGGGCAATATGATTTGGGGAGTGAAGTCGCGCCCTAAGAACTGGGCTACTGCCTCGAGCGACATACGGGTTGCGTTGGCTTTCCCGTCGGCTGAATAGCCGGCGATGTGAGGAGTTGCAATCGCTACCCTATTCAACAGCTCACGACTGATAACCGGTTCGCCTTCCCAAGTGTCGATTACCGCATCAGCCACCAGACGGTCGTTCAATGCCTGCAGCAAGGCTTTATTGTCCACCACCCCTCCTCGTGAGGCATTGATGATGAGTGGACGATGTCGTAGTTGCTGAAAGAAGGCTGCATCAGCGAGATGATAAGTTGCATAGGGTCCGTCTTTGGTCAGGGGGGTATGGAAGGTGATGATGTCGGCTTCGGCCTGTAGGGTAGCAAGATCAACGAAGTTGTGTCCTTCGACCCAGTCGCCTGCAGCCTCGCGTGGAGGGTCGCACAGAAGCACATTCATGCCTGAAGCTTCGAGATCGGCAGCCACTAACGAGCCTACATGCCCTACACCCACAATACCTATTGTATATGAAGAATTCAGTCGTTCAGTAGCTTCCAGCGCATGATGGACATAGCAGCATACGGAATTGGCATTACATCCCGGGCAGTTGGTCCACCTGATTCCTGCCAAGTCACAATAAGCGGTGTCGATATGATCATATCCAATCGTTGCAGTCACAATCAGCTTCACCTTCGAGCCTTCCAACAAGGAACGGTCGCATCGGGTACGAGTACGCACAATCAGCACATCGGCATCGTGCACATCCTCACTACTGATGCTGCTACCAGGCAGATAACGGACTTCGTCGGCCAACTGCTCAATCTGCCCCCGTATGTAGGGTATCTTATCGTCGACAATAACGTTCATATAACTTGTTGGTGACATAGAAGAAGAAAGCAGCAAAGAACAGTCCTGAGATGGAGTCGATGAGGTAATGTGCCTTGATATATACTGTGCTGCAACAAAGGACGACGTAGAACGGCATCAGAATCCAAAACAGCCACTTGTTGCCTGTACGCCATGCGAGCATCATGCATACCGTGCTCATGCCCACATGACTGCTCGGATAGGCAGCCGCTGGACGCTCACCCATTTCCTGTGCTCCGATGACCAGCTGACCGAATAGGCCTTTCACCTCGGGCACAATCATCTCCAAATGGTCCTTAAAGTAGTCGCCTAATGCTGGATAGGCATCACCCCAGCCAGCATCTCCATAGATATTCTCCAACGCACAGAAATAGTACTGAGGGCCTGCTACAGGGAAGAAATCGTAGAAAAGATAGAACAGGAAGAACGACCCCATAAAAATAAAGACAGCCTTGTCGTATTCGTGTGTTCTGCATAACAGATAGAATACAATGACGGAGAACATCAGGTAGTAATACGAGTAGTAGCCCATGTTGAACAACTCACTCCAAAAAGCCGAACTGAACATTCTGTCGAACTCGAGTGCTGGCTGACAGCCAAAGAGGGTTTGGTCGATAGATGCAAACACATGGTCCTGATAGGGGAACATGGTGCAGAAATCGTATATCTCGGGATACCACCATATCAGCAAAGCGAACAACGGAAACGATCGCCACGCAAGTCCTAACTTATAGGGCATAAACCGATAGGTGAAATGTGTGACGCCCATGATAAGCAATGCGATGCCTCGGAGTCCCAACATCCCCATCGGATCTTCGAGACGATTCCAACACACAGCAATGATGACCGTCGTGATAGCAATATAAATGAGTGTTGTCAGTTCGACACTTGCTAAATCCAGTTTTCTTTTTTGTACCATGCAATTGTTTCTTTCACGCCACGAGGCAACTGCCACTGTGGCTGATATCCTAATACTTCAATCATCGGACGGATGTCGCAACGCCAATCGCGCTGAGCCATCATCTTGTATTTATCACGATTCAGGGTGCTGGGCTTACCTGTCAGTTTGCCCCACTCCTCACTGATGACGGAAATTACTTTGAGCAGCCAAAGCGGTGACGTGATATGCAGCACATGCTTGACACCCAACTCCTGCTGAATCAGGTCGCTGAAGGTGCGGCTTGCATACTCACCACCATCGGTTACATTGAACGTCCCTTCGCTCACCCCACGTTCTACAGCTGCCATGATAGCACCCACAAGGTCTTTCACATACACGAACGTAAGTATCTGAGGTTCAAATCCTACAGAGAAGTCCACATGACGAGCTATCGATTGAGTCATCATGAAATAATCCTTCTCACGGGGGCCATACACTCCTGTAGGGCGGAACACCACCAACCCAGTATTGCTTGCATCTAACGTGTCGTGCAACCACTGTTCAGCCTTCAGCTTACTATTCCCGTATGTAGAACCATAGGTTGCACTGAGGCTACTCAGATAAATCAACTGTCGAGGCATCAAATCAGCCTCCATAAGTGCTTCAACCAGATTGCGGGTACATTGATAATTATGGAAATCAAACTCTTCAGCTTTCAGACATTTAGTGGCTCCTGCTGCATGAATCACCACATCGAACCGCACACCACAACCTTTCAACTGCTGTCGCAGGGTTGTGCGATTTGTCAAATCGAGCGTGATGAATTGCAAATCAGGCTTCTGCAACCATCGACGGCTTGACGTAGCACGCAGAGCAGCCCATGTAGAGAACCCTCGCTTCAACGATTCTTCACACAGGAAACTGCCGATAAAGCCACTTGCACCGGTTATCAATATTCGTTTACGTTCCACTGTAAAAATTTTGGGCAAAATTACAAAAAAACATCGAAAGCACAAAACTTTCGATGCATTTTCACTCCGTTAACCGCTAACCACTAACTTTGAACCGCTTAAAATACGAATTCTTTCACCACCACATCCGGCTCTTTGATTTTCACCTTGTAGGTCTTACCTTTCTCAAACTGAGGGAGCGACAGGATGCTGCTACTGCTGCGCACGGTGAAGGGGAGGACAAACGAGTAGAGCACCTTTCCTTTCTCGTCCACACATTGCAGCGTCTTACCTGCGGGACAAGGCAGTCCGTTGAGCGAAACAGTAAGTTGGGTATCGGGCGACTCCTTTGGCATCGGTGCCTCACCCATCATCGAGCCACCCATTCCGAATACTGTTCCACCAGTCAGAGTCATCTGGGTGAAATCGCTGTCGAATGCCTCCTCTGGTGAACCCACCTGTGAACAAGCAGTTATCTTACCACCTGTGATGATAAGAGATTCCCTGCTGTTGGAGTTCGAATCAATTGCATCGTTGCCAACACTCCAAACGAACACATCTCCACCATTGAATACAATCGGGCCATTCGAACTGATACCATCGTCCTGAGCCTTCACATATATCGTCCCGTTATTTACCGTCACACCTTTCTTTCCTTCTATACCCTCAGCACCAGTTGAAGCAGTCTTCGCTGTGATGGATCCTCCGTTGATTGTGATAGCTCCAGCTACTTTGATAGCCTTTGCACTACCATTATATTTACGCTTTGCAAATCCCATTCCTCGTTCCTCGCGTTCGTCGCCAAAGAGCATTTGACGGATGGAGTCGCTAATCTGAATGTGGTCGCCTCGATTTCCACCACCAAAGCCACCAAATCCACCAAAATCGCCCATTTCACCGAAGTCGGGCATTCCACCACCAGGGAAACCGGGGAAGCCTCCTCCACCAAAGTCGGGCATTCCACCACCTGAAAAACCAGGGAAACCACCTCCACCAAAGTCGGGCATTCCACCACCAAAATCAGGGAACCCACCTCCGAAGCCAGGGAAGCCTCCGAAACTAACGCTATCAGGCATAGCTCCTCCGAATTCAGGAAATCCTCCTTCGGGCATTCCAGGGAAACCACCTCCACCAAAGTCGGGCATATCTCCGCCAAAACCACCGAAACCACCAAAGCCGAACTGACGTTCGCTGACATAGTTGCCCGAGGTCTCAATGTCGAGCGAGCCACCATTCATCACCATATCACCATCACATTTTACACCCTTTCCACCGTCACCCGTCAACACAGCCTTTAAGGCTCCTCCGTTGATGGTAAGGGTTGAATCACATTTCAGCGCCTTCTTGTCTACACTTGAAAGATTGATATCGATTGTACCACCATCGATTGTGAGATCCGAACCGCTACTAATACCATTACCTGTAGCCGATGAGATGGCGATTTTTCCTGCAGATTGTTTAATTTGAACGTATTCCTTAGCAGCAATGGCATTCTTAGAATTGGCTTTGACGGTCAGTTGTCCGCCACCCTCAATTTCCAGATGTCCTTTGGTATAGATACACGCCTTGTGCAAGGTATCGGCCCCATCCTCCAGCACATTCTTAGAACCATTCTTAATGTTCAGGTTCATACGTTTGCCACACTTCAGATTAATGGCTGCACCCTCCTGAGCCGTTAGTTCGAGTCCGTCGAGCGTTACCGTTGCTTTATATGCTCCGTTTAGTTCAAAACTTCCATTCGCAGAACTGCCCTTGAGTACATATTCAACCTCCTTATCAGTAACAGCACTCTCCACAACGACCTTAGCGCCGTTGTGTTTAATCTGGATGTCTTTGTTTTTAGGTTGGGACACTTTTACAGAATTGCCAGCATAGACAATTGTAACCTGATCTTTCTTGGCAGCTGACATCATCCCGATACCAGCAGTCAGCACTATGACGCCCATTAGCAGACGTGCAAAATGATTGAAACACTTGTTCATAAAATCAATACAGATTCATTAATTAATACTTATCGTTTGTTTATATGACAATGATTCAAATCAAAGGTTTAAAACCATGTAACAGCCACCAAATGAAGAAGGTTGAGAACTGGGAGCAATAGAGATAGAAGTGAAGTACAACATCACAGAAGGTATGAAACAAAAAAAAGCAGCCCGAAAGCTGCTTTTAATTGTGCTATTTATTAACAATGCCGACTAAGTCTTATCGACGTCCAACAGATACACGTTGTGAACTTCCAGATGTACGGCTTGAAGAAGTTCCTGCAGAAGGACGACTCATGTTTGACGTTGTAGGTCGACTCATGTTCGTCGTTACAGAAGAACGAGTGGTTGGAGTAGATGTGCGGCTAGCAGAACCAGGGAAACTGATAACAGTTGAACCTGATGTGCGAGGAGTCGAAGTTGCTGTGCTACGAGTTGTTGTATTTCCAAAGGAACGATTGACCACTGAGGCTGCAGATGTGCGACTATTGTTGTAATTAGAGCTGTTAGGCTGACTGATTACAGTAGTGCCCATATTGCGGTTGACGTTAGGCTGAACGGAACGAGTAGTGTTGTTCCTGCTGTTTGGAAAACTGATTACAGTAGTACCTGCATTGCGGTTGACGTTAGGCTGAACGGAACGTGTTGCATTGTTTCCGCTATTAGGCTGACTGATTACAGTGGAGCCACCAGAACGGTTTACGACAGTTGTACCATTTCCCACATTCCCACGATTTGGAGTTGTGCTCTCAAAGTGATATGGACGCTCATTGCCTGCAGGAGTATTACCTCCACGGATTACTTCACCTCTCATATCACCCATAGGGGCATTACCACGAATATTGTTGCCTGGATTAACTTCAGAGCGAACTGGAGGAGGCATACCTGGACCAGGTCCACCTGGACGCATTCCCGGTACATCTACCCTACGCATTCCTCCGAAGAAGGTACCACCACGGTAGTCATTGAATCTGCGTGGAGGAGCATAGAAGAAGTGATCCATGCGGCGGTCATGCAGATAGATGCTGAAACTCCAGCGATGGTTGTTGAATGCGATTGGACGATAGAAGTAATCGTATGTCATGAGGAGAGCCCACTGACGCTCAGAGAGAAGGCGACGAAGTGCATAGTCGCGAGCATAGACGATTTCCATATAGTCATCGTAACGGTATCCGAGCGCTACTGCATCGAGATAATCGTTTACACCACAGATATAATCGTAGTTGATGTAATAGAGATCGTCCAAGAGTGCAGCACTGATTCCTAATGTGTATGCCATGCGGTCAGTAAGGAAACGTGCATTGTTGCGCATTGCGTAAACACTCATTGGCTGTGCGCTTGCTGCTAATGAAGTCAACATGATCATCATTGCTGCGATGGTAGTCTTTAAAGTCTTCATAATCGTTTCTCCTTTCTTTTTATGGTTTGAGGTCGCCGGTCTTTGTGACCTTTGTACCTGTTTTTTTCTTTTGTTTTTACACTTATCTTTTGTTTGACGCTGCAAAGGTAGTGCACTTTTTTTAAGTGACAAAAGAAAAGTTCCTAAAGAAATGGGGGAAACTCCTATTGGCTAAAATTCAAGTGACAGTTGACCATCGCCCAATTGGTTGAATGTCTTGCGATGATAGGGTGTGAGGCCGTGCAGAGCGATACCCTGACGATGTTCTTTCGTAGGGTACCCAGCATTGTGATCCCATCCGTAATAGGGATACTGCTGATGGAGTTCACGCATATAATCATCGCGATAGGTCTTGGCAAGAATGGAAGCAGCTGCAATCGACAGATATTTTCCATCTCCTTTCACAATGGTAGTATAAGGTAAATCGTGATAGGGATAGAAGCGGTTGCCATCGATGATGAGAGCCTCTGGACAAACGGATAGTTGATTAATAGCCCGATGCATGGCTGTAATGCTTGCACGAAGGATGTTCATCTGGTCGATCTCCTGAGCAGTCGCAATACCAACTGCCCAAGCGATTGCATCGTGTTCAATCGTTTCACGCAATTGATAACGTTGATGAGCAGTAAGTTGCTTTGAGTCGTTCAGCAGGTCGTTGTGGTAGTCTTTCGGAAGGATGACAGCTGCTGCATACACACTTCCTGCCAAACAACCTCGACCAGCCTCATCGCAACCAGCCTCAATCTTGTCACTATAATAAAAAGGAGATAACACTATTTATTTCTTCTTGATGATTGAATCCATCGGGTTGCGCATTCCTGTTCCAAAAAGGAAATATGCCTTTGCAGAACCGAACTTCAGGTTGAAGTCGATACGAACAGGCAAATGGTTTTTGTCGTCGGTGATATAGAATCGCAGCAATTCTTTCTCCTTCTTTTTCTCTTTATCATCCAAGAGGGAGAATACCAAGCAGCGATAGGTTTGCTTGTCGTTCGCCTTAAACTTTTCCCTTCCCTTAAAGATGAGCACCTGATTACTGAGTCGTTTTCCTGTCACCATCTTGTAGTTGATGCGCTGACCGACTTTCATATCGTCGTAGTTCTTCGAACGTGACAGCAGCAGGATATTGAGCATGTCATTCACACAATCGTCGCTTGATGATTGAGTATCAGTCCACACACCTTCATGATCACGAAATCTTTGCTTCATCAGTGTCTTGCCTCCTTCGTAAGAATACCACACTTCATCAACCGTATAACGCTTTCCCTCAAAGGCTCCTTTGCGGAAATAGAGCGGTTCAAGGTCAGGAGTGGTATAACTAATCAAGGTATCGCGCATGGGGAATATCGACTCACATTTCTTGTTGCTCTTAAAGAGGATATCAGTACGCAATGCCTGCTGTCCCTCATAATTAGCCGACCTCACACCGAAATGCGTAGATCCCACCTTTACCCAGATAAATTTCCAGTTAAAATAAAGATCGTATGTTAAGGACTCACCTGGGCTGAAAGCCGTATTGGGATACTTGCATTGAGCCATCATGGAGATTGCCTGCGTAAAGAAGACGAAGGCGATAAGCGGATAGTATAATCTTCTACAATTCATAAACTATAAGTCTTGGTTAATTATTTCTTGTTCTTATTTCTTTCTTTTTCTCGTTCAGCATTGCGGTTCTTCGGCTGCTTTTCCTTATCAGGTTTTTGCTTTGTAATCGCAAGAGGCTTCTGTTGGTATCGCGGAGCTGCCATCGGAGCCCAGTCTTGGCTCACATCCCACATGGCACGCAACTCTAACGACTTGGGATAGTAATAGATGTCATCGGGCTGAAGTTGCTCGTCATAAGAGCCTGTGTCCCACTCTCCATTACCATTACGGTCGATGAACATTCTCAAATAGTAGGTTCCTGGATTGACGTAATAGAACTCTGCCTTGTTACCATCTGCCTTCACCGTCTTCACCACTTTATCGTTGCTAAGCAACTGTACGACAGCACACGAATCAACACCTCTCAGGTTAATGAACAAAGCACTATAGGCATCAAGGCTTTTCACCTTGAGATTGCGCTCGATGGCTTCACAACGTTTTCCGTAAATGCTGACGAAAGTACCTGTATCAATCTTGACTACATAATCATGACTCGGTATCCACTCGGCATAAAGACGGTATGCGTTATGAGGGGTTGGTAGTTTCTGGAACAAAAACTCACAGGGCTGCAACACGGTATCAATCTTTTCGAAGAAATGGATTCCTTCTTGATAAACAGTGTCAATAGGGTCACTGAATAGAAGGTCGAAATTCTTGTCTGGATCAAGGGTTGCATTCGACGTTTTATAATCGAGGAACTCTTCAGGCATCGGAGGAATTTCTATTTCCTCATCATCGTCTTTCGACTTCTTCGATTTCTTCTTGTCTGATTCGTCTCCTTCTGATGATCCTTCTGCCTTCTCACGCTTCCGTTCGTTCTTCACCTCGTTCTTGTATTCCTTCACCCATTTCTCGTAAGCCTCTTGCCGTTGTTTATCAGTTTTTGCTTTCGAAACCGCTGACACAATAGAGAGGGTATCACAAAACTCACAGAGTTCGCCTAACGTATCTGTCGCCATATAAGTAAGGCTCATTTCCAATGTGTCGAGATTGTAGATAAGGGAATCGCGTATCCAATATCGAATACTATCGTTCGCTTTATTGCTTTCTACAACGAATGCCTGATCCGCATTGAAGTTCATTCCCTTTATGACAGGCAGAGTGTCAGCTTCGCCAGTAAAAAAGAGTGAGAACTCACGCAGATTTGGACGTTCGCACTTCAGGAAATGGCGATCGGTCAGTTTCTCGTTGAACGCCAGCAGTACGATGTCGTCAGGGAAGAAATGAGTGTAGCCACGCATGATAATAGAGTCGTAGTGGATACTATCATGCCAGACCGTGTCGGGACGTAAATCGGGTTTGCTACTCGGAGTGAATATCTGGTTATTAAATCCCAGCATCTCCGACTTCTGTGTGAACGAATAAGTCTGATCCTGATCTTTCAGCGCATATGCTTGATAACGACCTCTCTTGAGTCCTTTTACAATAAAATGGCCTCGGCTGTCAGTACGGGATATTCGTTCGAACGGCTTTGTCTTAAACACAGAATCAGGGAGTTGAGCCAGCGAATCATCGAGGGCATACAAGCCTACTGCAATTCCTTTGATGGGTTCGAGGTTCTGAGCATCTAACACATAACCCGATACCTGCATCGTATCAATTGACTCACCTGTTGAGAAGGTGAACGCATAGTCACCCAATGGGTTTCCTTCGTTATTATCCTCTATTGCATCTGCGAAGTCGATTGTGTAGGTCACTCCTTCAATCAAAGTGTCCATCAATTCGATGGTGATACGTTTGCCTGAAGCGCTTATCTCAGGTTGTTCCATCTGAGGAGGTGACACAACAACCTTCTCTGCAGCATTCTCAACTTTAATATTCTCATCGAACTCAAGGACAATCCTGCGAGGGTTCGCCCCTGTTGCCCCAAAATCAGGAGTTGTATGGACAATACGCGGAGGAGTCTCATCATAAGGGCCTCCATCCGGTGTACCTAAATTGGCACATGAATAAAGCAGGAAACAAAGGAAGACGAGGAAGTATATTCCCCTTCTTTTATCCTCCTTAAAGTATTCCTTAATTCCTTCCATATGAACTCCAAATAATACGTTCATGAACAAATCACATCAACTCCACACACAACATACTTTTCACTTTTCACTTCCATTCATCGCCATCAATTCCTCGATATAGTCACGACTATTGCTCAATCGTGGAATCTTATGCTGACCACCCAGTTTGCCTTTGCTTTTCAGCCATTCATCAAACAATCCGTCTTTTGCTATGACGATTTCTAATGGCTGTAAGGTAATATCCTTGTAACGTTTAGCCTCATAGTCGGAGTTGATGGCTTGAAGCGAACGGTCGAGAATGGTGGCAAACTCTTCAATATTCGTAGGACGCTTTGCAAACTCTATCAGCCACTGATGACGGCACTTTGCATTGATATCCATGAAAATAGGAGCTGCAGTATAGTCTTTCACCAATGCTCCTGTAGCAATACAAGCTTGTTCAAGTCCTTTTTCCGCATTATCAACAATGAGTTCTTCACCAAACGCATTAATGAAATGCTTGGTGCGCCCTGTTATGATAAACTTATAAGGGTCTGTCTGAGTGAACTTAACAGTATCGCCAATGAGATAGCGCCACAATCCACAAGAGGTACTGATGACCATCGCATAGTTGACATCTGGCTTAACTTTCCAGAGCGGCAATACGGTAGGACTCTCCTGCCCGAACTCGCTCATCGGAATAAACTCGTAGAACACTCCATAGTCTATCATCAACTGCATAGCAGGATCGTTAAGGTCGGTTTGAATACCGAAGAATCCCTCACTTGCATTATAAGTCTCCATATAATGCATGCCCGACAGCGTAATAATATTCCGATATTGTTCACGATAAGGGGTAAAAGCCACACCTCCATGAAAGAATACTTCAAGGTTAGGCCAGATATCATCAAGGCGGTCTGTCTTCATCAATTCCATCATGCGTTTCAAAACAGAAAGCATCCATGAAGGAACGCCACTGATGTTGGTCACATTACGATTCTTGGCATAATAGGCAATCTTGTCGCGTTTTTCCTCGAAATCGCTCAGTAATGCGATCTCTTTGGGAGGGATGCGGGTGAGGTTAACCAAAGAAGGAACATTCTCTATCAAAATGGCACTAAGGTCTCCCACCAGACTATTCGGTGTATTGAGATTAGGGGCATGACTGCCTCCGAGAATTAAACTCTTTCCAGCGAACAACCTGCTCTTCGGATTGATTTTCAGATAACTTGCCACACAGTCCGTTCCTCCGAGATAGTGTACGTTCTTCAACCCTTCTTTGCTGACTGGGATAAACTTGCTCTTATCGTTGGTCGTACCCGAAGATTTTGCAAACCAATTAATCCGACCTCTCCACAACACATCTCTATGTCCCTCTCGCATACGTTGGATGTAGCCTTTCAACTCTTCGTAAGTATTGATTCCTACATGGGTAGTAAAATCTTCATAGGTTTGTATTTCAGAATACCTATGTTCTATACCCCATTCGGTCTTTGCCGCCGCATGTACCAAATAGCGCAAGACATGCATTTGTAATTCCTCAGCATGTCCCACATAATTTTCGATTGCTTTTGCACGGCGGGCAAAATATAGTTTATTGATTATTGGCGTTAGGTTCATTGTCTTGATTGTTCTCGTTATTCTTCCGATGTCGTTTTTGGCTTTTTAGAAGCACTTGGACGTCGTCTTGGCTTTTTCTTCACAGGTTCGTCTGTCACAGTTGCCGTCTCATCTGTGGTTGATTGAGATGTCTTAGCTGGCTTCTTAACCTCCTTTGCCGGCTTTGCTTCCTTTGAAGGTTTTGCTTCCTTTGAAGGTTCAGAGTTCTTTGTAGACTTAGGCTCCTTAGTAGGCATTACCTCCTTTACCGACACCTCGTTCACAACGCTTGACTCTTTTGCCTTCCTTCTTGGCTTTGGGGGAACTTCTTGCTTCACCTCTTGCTGAGAAAGTATCTGTGAGGGCTGTTGTTGAGGAGATTGCTGCTGAGGTTGTGTCGGCTGCGACTCTTGCTGTCGGTTTTCTATCTTTCCATTGATACGCTGGTTGCGCTTGTCGACTAATCCATTCACGAACTTCACATCGCTCTGCACTTTCCTGTATGCTTGTTGTGCTGCCTTCTGATGACTCTCTTTCTTGGAATAGCCTACGCCCTTTCCGCATACCACATCCTCGATTCTTACCTCTGCAAAGAATTTTGGAGCATTCCCCGATTCCATCTTTTCGTCAGTCACCACGAAGTCGAACTTGAACTGATCGTGCTGACACCATTCGATGATTTTGCTCTTGTAGTTCTCCTCTTTGGTTGACATTCTGTCTATATCGATAAAGTTATGAAGTATGCGTTCTTTCATAAAATACATGCAATACTCATACCCTCTATCCAAATAGATAGCCCCGACAAAAGCTTCTAACGCATTGCCATTCATATAATTGTTATGGGCTGCGACCATACGTTCAGAGTGAATGACAAGTTTGTCGAGTCCGATTTTCACCGCCAATTCATTGAGGGTCTCGCGCTTCACAATCTTACTGCGCAAGGTGGTGAGGAATCCCTCTTGCTCTTTCCTGTAGCGGTCATAAACGATGTCTGCTACGACAGCTCCAAGAATCGCATCACCCAGAAACTCGAGACGCTCATTGTTGACGTGCTTCATCTTCCGATTGGTCGAGGTGGTCGATCGATGCATCAAAGCCACTCGATAGAGTGAAAGGTCATGAGGATAGAACCCCATGATGTTATACAATCGTAAGTAAGGCTCCTTATCCTTACGGAGCAAGAGCCTTACATAGTCAATTGTATTCTCGAGGTTGAGATTCACAATTAGTTATACTTTTTGAACACTACACAAGCATTGTGACCACCAAAGCCGAACGTGTTGCTAATACCAACATTGACCGTACGCTTCTGAGCCTTGTTGAATGTGAAGTTCAGGTTATAATCAATTTCCTCGTCATTGTCGCCTTCAGTGTGATTGATGGTTGGAGGAACAATGTCGTTCTGAATAGCGAGGATGGTTGCCATAGCTTCAAGACCGCCAGCAGCACCCAGCAGGTGACCAGTCATAGACTTGGTAGAACTGATGTTGAGCTTATAAGCAGCCTCACCAAACACTTCCTTGATCGCTTTAGCCTCAGAGATGTCGCCTACGTGAGTAGATGTACCGTGTACATTAATGTAATCTACGTCTTCAGGCTTCAGGTTTGCATCTTTCAGCGCACGTTCCATCACGAGTTTAGCACCAAATCCTTCTGGATGTGAAGCTGTGATATGATGTGCATCAGCAGACATACCTGCACCAATCATCTCAGCATAGATCTTTGCACCACGAGCCTTTGCGTGCTCCAATTCTTCGAGTACGATGATTGCAGATCCTTCGCCTGTTACGAAACCATCGCGGCTTGCGCTGAATGGACGGCTTGCTCCCTGAGGGTCATCGTTACGTGTTGAGAGGGCGTGAAGTGCATTGAATCCTCCGATACCAGAAGCTGTGATAGCAGCCTCAGCACCACCAGAGAGAATCATGTTTGCCTTGCCCAGACGTAAGAGGTTGAATGCATCAGCCAAAGCGTTTGAAGAAGAAGCGCATGCAGAAGCTGTTGCATAGTTTGGTCCGTGGAAACCATACTGGATTGATACCAATCCGGCTGCCATATCGGCAATCATCTTAGGGATGAAGAAAGGATTGTACTTTGGACCCTGAGTAGGACCGTTGATAGCATAGTTTGAAACCTCTTCTTCGAAAGAACGGATTCCACCGATACCAACACCAAGTATTACTCCTATTTCGTTTTTGTCTTCGTTCTCAAGATCAATACCGGCATCCTCAACTGCCTGCTTTGCTGCTGCAAGTGCAAACATAGAATAACGGTCCATCTTACGAGCTTCCTTGCGATCGATGCCATAAGCAGCAGGATCAAAGTTCTTCACTTCACAAGCAAATTGTGTTTTAAACTGTGTAGCATCGAACTGAGTAATCGGTCCACATCCGCTGACACCATTCTTCAAGTTTTCCCAAGTTTCAGCAGCTGTATTTCCAAGTGGAGAAACAGCACCGATTCCTGTTACGACAACTCTTTTCAATTCCATATTATTAAAAATTAAAACCATTTACTTACTCCACACCTTATTATATATATAAAGCAATGGAGGTCCGTAAATGGTTATTGTTGCTCAAAAAAATTATTTTGCGTTTTCTTCGATGTACTTGATAGCATCACCTACTGTTGAAATCTTCTCTGCCTGGTCATCTGGAATGCTGATACCGAAAGCCTTCTCAAATTCCATGATAAGTTCTACTGTGTCGAGAGAGTCAGCACCGAGGTCGTTAGTGAAACTTGCTTCTGGCTTTACTTCTGCTTCGTCTACGCCAAGCTTATCAACGATGATAGCTTTTACTCTTGATTCAATTTCAGACATAATCTTAAATGTTTAAAAAGTTAATTAATATTTTGTTTAGCGATTTTCTAAATCTGGTGCAAAGTTACGAAATAATTCAGAAAGCTTACACTCTTTCAGTGATTATTTTACCATTTTCCGCACACGCTTATCGATTCATGTGCAAAATCCATTCATAAAATTTGCACTTTGCTTACTCCGATATGCAGTTTTATGCCTCATTCTTGTTCGTGCGCTTTCTCTCGAGGTGGTCAAGAATAATCTTGCGGATGCGCATACTCTTGGGGGTCACCTCAACGTATTCGTCTTCCTTAATATATTCAAGGGCTTCTTCGAGCGAGAGTTGAACAGGCGGAATAATACGTGCCTTCTCGTCTGTGCCTGATGCGCGTACATTGGTGAGTTGCTTGGCTTTCGTCACATTCACCACGAGGTCGTTCTCGTGTACATGTTCGCCTACTACCTGACCTGCATAAACGGTATCTTGTGGGAAGATAAAGAACTTACCTCGGTCCTGCAGATGATCGATAGCGTATGCGAATGCAGTTCCACTTTCAAGTGCAATCATACTGCCGTTTACCCTGCGGACCATTTCGCCCTTGAAGGGTTGATACTCCTTGAATCGATGAGCCATGATGGCTTCTCCTTGACTGGCAGTCAGCACATTCGTACGCAATCCGATGATTCCACGAGAAGGTATTTCGAACTCTATATTCACACGATCGTCCTGAGCTTCCATCGACAGCATATCGCCCTTACGACGGGTGACCATATCTATCATCTTACTGGAGAACTCCTGTGGAACATTGATGGTCAGCTCTTCAACTGGCTCACATTTCACTCCGTTGATTTCTTTATAGATGACTTGTGGCTGCCCTACTTGCAGTTCATAGCCTTCACGACGCATCGTCTCAATCAGCACAGAGAGATGCAGCACACCACGTCCGCTTACAATCCACTGATCGGTAGTCCCTTCTTTCTGTTCTACTCGCAGAGCCAGATTCTTCTCCAACTCGCGTTGCAGACGGTCGTGTATATGACGGCTGGTGCAAAACTTGCCTTCCTTGCCAAACAATGGTGAGTTGTTGATAGTGAACAGCATACTCATTGTTGGTTCATCGATCGAGATGGTAGGAAGTGCTTCTGGTGTCTCAAAGTCGCAGATGGTATCTCCAATTTCGAAGTTCGACAATCCAATCACAGCACAGATGTCACCACTCTCGACAGCATCTGTAGCTCTGTGGCCCATTCCTTCAAATGTATGGAGTTCCTTGATCTTGGTCTTCTCCATCGAACCATCACGATGACAGATTGTGATGTTCTGACCAGAACGCAAGGTACCACGATGAACACGACCTACAGCAATACGACCTGTATATGTAGAATAGTCGAGCGATGTAATCAGCATCTGAGGGGTACCCTCAAGACGTTCAGGACCTGGAATCGTATTCAGGATGGTGTCCATCAGGTATGTGATATCGTTCGTAGGAGTCTTCCAGTCTTCGCCCATCCAACCCAACTTAGCAGAACCATAAACGACAGGGAAGTCCAATTGGTCTTCTGTGGCATTGAGTGAACACATCAGGTCGAACACCATCTCATACACCTCCTCTGGACGACAGTTTGGCTTGTCAACTTTATTCACGACCACAACAGGCTTGAGGCCAATCTCCAAAGCTTTCTGCAACACGAATCGTGTCTGAGGCATCGGACCTTCGAAAGCGTCAACTAGCAAAATACAGCCGTCAGCCATATTCAGCACACGCTCCACCTCACCTCCGAAGTCGCTGTGTCCTGGAGTGTCAATCACATTTATCTTTGTGTTCTTGTAAACAATCGATACATTCTTCGACAGAATGGTGATACCGCGTTCACGTTCCAGTTCGTTATTGTCCAAAATCAGTTCACCTGTCTGCTGATTCTCTCTGAACAAGTTTCCTGCCAACAACATTTTGTCGACAAGCGTTGTCTTTCCGTGGTCAACGTGCGCGATAATCGCAATATTTCTAATGTCTTGCATATCCTATTTATTACTTTTTACCTTTCAATCCAAGTGAGCCGCTTTCGAGTGCCAAAAAGAAACAAGGAATGTAACTTTGTACCCGAAATCGGGTGCCAAAAAGAAACAAGGAATGTAACTTTGTACCCGAAATCGGGTGCCCAAAAGAACAAGCACTGTAACTTTGCACCTGTATTTCGGGTGCAAAGTTACGAAATAAATCATAAACCATCACCCATAAAACACATTATTTATATAATATGCGCACACACCTAATTCTTCGTGTGCAAAACAGAGGTAACGCTTTGCAAAATTAATTCCCCTTAAGGGAAAATTTATTTTCCCCTAGGGGCTGCAAAATATTATATAGGCAAGGCATTTGTGCTGACTCCTATATCATTGCCATCATAATAGCCGAAGTTGGACATAATAAGACAGAAATTCGAGGAAAATTTGCTTACCTCAAAAGAAATAATTACCTTTGCCGATGGAAAAAGTAAAAGAATCAAAACAATCCAGCTAATTCGTTGAGAGTTTAGGAAATGGAAAACGTGATCACTAGCGTGCAGAACCCACGCATCAAACAGCTGCTAACCTTGCAGCAGAAGTCGTCCGAACGCAGGAAGACGGGGTTGTTCGTTGTTGAAGGACAGCGAGAACTACAGCATTGCATCGAAGCAGGCTTACAGATAGACACCATCTTCTGCTGCGAAGAAATGGCCCCCAATCTATCAACTGTCAACTATCAACTATCAACTATCTACGTTTCCCCCTACGTTTACGAGAAGATAGCCTATCGGGGAAGTACGGAAGGCATCATAGCTGTAGTAAAGACTCCCCAAAGGTCACTCGGAGACTTATCAACAGCAAAGAAACCCGGATTGTATATCGTATTAGAAAGTGTAGAGAAGCCTGGCAATTTGGGAGCTGTTCTGCGAAGTGCAGACGCAGCTGGAGTGGATGCAGTCATCGTTTGCGACCCACTGACAGACCTCTACAACCCCAACCTCATCCGCAGTTCCATAGGAGCTATCTTCACAGTGCCCACAGTAGCTTGCACCAGTGAGGAATGCATCAGTTGGTTGAAGCAACACCAAATTCAGATACTCACAGCACAGCTTCAAGACTCTCGTGTCTACTACGATGCCGATATGTGTCGCCCTACAGCTATCGTGATGGGAACAGAGTCCACAGGTCTCTCGCCCATCTGGCGCGAAGCTGCAGATGCCCACATCCGCATCCCGATGTTGGGTCGACTCGATTCCCTCAATGTGTCTGTCAGCGCTGCTATCCTGATGTATGAAGCCGTTCGGCAACAGATGACTAATAACTAATCACAATCATATCACAGCCATGAAGAAGACGATTATCGCAATCCTTATCCTCATTCTGCTCCCAACGATTATCAAGGCGCAGTACAAGCAAGAAAACGACATCTCCTACTCCGAATCGACAGATGCTTACGCTAAAGAGCGTTGCAAACTCGATGTCTATTACCCCACCAATCGAAAAGATGTACCCGTAGTCGTGTGGTTTCATGGTGGAGGCATCGAAGGGGGCAACAAGCACATCGATCAAGAACTGAAAAATAGTGGGTTAGTGGTAGTAGCACCGAACTACCGATTGCTACCCAAAGCCAAAATCGACGATATCCTCGACGATGCAGCAGCTGCAGTAGCTTGGACTTACAAGAATATCGCCAAATACGGAGGAAGTCGTCAAAAGATTTTCGTTGCAGGACATTCCGCAGGAGGTTACCTCTTGGATTTAATCGGGTTAGACAAGAAATGGTTGGCGAAATATGGAGTAGATGCCGATTCTTTGGCAGCCTTAGTACCATTTAGCGGACAATGCATCACACACTACAACCTCCGCAAACAACAGGGTATCGGTCCCTTACAGGCTACTATCGACCAATACGCCCCACTCACTCATGTTCGTCCGGATGCTCCACCAATGGTCATCATTTCTGGCGATAGAGAACTGGAACTGTATGGTCGCTACGAGGAGCAGGCCTACTTCTGGCGCATGCTGAAACTCGTAGGACACAAAGACGTGACGCTCTACGAGATGCAAGGCTACGACCACGGGAGCATGCCTCAGCCTGCATACAAAATTCTGAAAGACCACATCCGTCGCTTGACTGCTACCAAGACCTCTGCCATACCTCAACCAACAATAAAAACACCGCAGCAAGCTGAATACCGTTTCAATTGGCAATCAGATTTTCTGCGGCGTAATGCCAAAATCGATGAATCGAACCCTACCATTCTCCACTTAGGAACCGATAATGGCTACTACGACCTCACAGCTGCTACAGGAACACTTATCAAAGAGTTGCGTGACTTCTCAGTTTCCGTATGGTTCAAAGTCAGTTCAGAGAACCTGCTCGACGGCTACGGACATTTCCTTTTTGCCTTCTCCACACTGGCAGAGAATAGTGCCCACGAAGGTCCTTATATGGCTATGCGTCTGAATGAGCAACGCTTCGAAACCTCAACAGGAGGCTACGAGCACGAGCAAATCATTATGCAGGGAGGAAAGCCCAAACGCGATGCATGGATACACGTTCTTTATCGGCAACAGGGCCACAAGGGCGAACTCTTCCTCGATGGAAAACTCATTGGGCGTAACGACCAAATGCCTATCCTCGCAGAAATCTTCAAAGAGGCTCCTGCAAACTGTTGGATCGGACGAGCCCCATTCAGAGGCGACAAATTCCTGACACAGACAGACGTAGCAGACTTACGCATCTACAACTATGCCGTCAGCAATCAAGAACTGAAGCAACTGAAGCAAGGCTTTGACAAAAAGAAATAATGAAGGAATACAAAACAGAAGGAGGGTCGCATCGACCCTCCTTTAAGTTTGCCGTATTATAGTTTCATCACACGCTTCATCTCAAGATTCTCATAACCCTCTGGGCAATGAGTTGAGAGGTAAACGGTAGGATTATTGCTAATAAACTCTCGCACACGGTCAAGTGTCTCACGAGCGGCCTTGATATCCTCGAACACAATACTGAGTTTATTTGCCTTCAAGGCTGCATCGCAGTAGGTCACATCCCCATGAAACATGTAGAAAAGACCTTCGTTCTCAGCAACGATAATACTGTTGCCGAATGTATGTCCCTTTGCCTCGATGAACCAAACTCCGTCTGCCACCTTTTCTGCATGTGGGAAATTTTTGTAAGATTCCTTATATTCAGCACGAACGACATGCTCACCCTCTAATTTCATGGCATCTGCATCTTCAGGTGAGATATAGATTTTCGCATTGGGGAAGTACTCCAAAGCAGCCGTATGATCCGGATGTTTATGGGTAATAAGAATTTTAGTTACTTGCTCAGGCTCATAGCCGAGAGCTGTGAACGCATCCTTGTAGTCAGCAACCTTTTCACCCATATAGAGCGGAGCACCGAGTTTCTTTGCTGGAGCAGAAAACCCATTCTTGAAACCTGTATCTACAAGAATCACTTCGTCGCCTGTATCAATGAGGAAGTTCTGCAGCGAGCTGCGATAGATAATTTGTTCGTCTGTTCCTTCTTTGCTCTCTCCTCCAAAAGCAAACTGCTGGTTCATGAACCCGCCATCGAACATTCTGATAGCTTTAATCTTCATAATTAGTATTGTTTAAATTGTTGATTGGATAAACTTACGGAAGTTGTTCAGGTCGTCCTGATTCGGATGTCCCATGTGGATAGGTCCCATTGAGCCTTTGCAGGTAAACGACTGATCGCTCACTGTGATACCTTTAGCTTCTAACGCCTTACGCATCTGCGGAACAGGTGATTCTATGATTGCACAAGAGCCAAATAGGATGACACATTTCACCTTGTCGGGTGTAAGCGTATTGATGAACTCTATTACTGCACTATTTACCTTGCCCAAAAACACACCAGCTCCAAGATAGAGGACTTCAACAGGTTCTGTTAAGGGTTCAGCCACTGTGGCAGCTTTCACGCCAACTATATCTTCTACGGCTTCTGCCATTTGTTTGGAATGACCAAACTTACTATAAAAACGGATTGCTTTCATTTTATTTATCTTTTTTATTTTTCAACTATCAACTATCAACTGTCAACTATCAACTCTTCAACATCGCCTCAACTTCTTCTCGATGCTCAAACAGAGCACAACCGCCCGAATGCTCACCACCTACCAAGTGTACCTCCCTCAGTTTGCGGAAGAGTGGCGAGGCAAGAGCGCCTTTCACACCCAACTCAATTACACTGCTATCGCTGAATGGAGAGAAAGGACAGGGTTCGGCACTCCCGTCCGGACCTATATGGAAGAAACCTCTTCCTGCTGCCAAACAGCCTCCCATGTGTTGCTCATCCCCAGGGAAGGAGATGATAATCACATCCTTATAATGCGCTCGCTGATGGGCTTGAACCGCTTCCATCATCCCTAAATCCGATTCGCCGAATGCCAGGTATTCTGAACCAGGCTCTGTCGGCACATACTCCACATAGATGATAAGCTTGCATCCAAGGTCGCGCAGGTTGTCCACAAACGCATCTGAGGTGACCACTTCTAAATTCTCTGTGGTGACCGTGATACTCGTACCGAAGAACAAATCCTCGTCATGCAACATCTCCATCGATTGCATAGCACGCTTGTACATACCCTTTCCTCGACGCTCGTCAGTCGAGTGTTCCATTCCCTCGATACTGATGACAGGTATCATATTCAGATGCTTCTTCAGAAACTCAATATACGATGGGCCTATCAACGTGCCGTTCGTAAAGATAGGGAATATCATGTCCTTCACCTCAGCAACCGACTCAAGAATATCCCTACGCATCATCGGTTCGCCACCAGCAAGCAGGGCGAAGTTAATACCTAACGACGCTGCTTCTTCAAAGATGTGTTTCCATAGGTCAGGCGCAAGTGTCGTCTTCTGTTCTTCTGCACTATCTGACGCTATCCCATTCGAACGAGCATAACAGCCCTTGCAATGCAGATTACAGATTGTAGAAATAGAACAGATTAAGAAAGGAGGCACCTCGACACCCTCTTTCTCTCGTACAGCAGCACGACGTTTCTCCGATTTCAAGAAAGTCTGTTGCAGTTGCCAGACAGTTTTCGCCTCACGAGGATTCGAAAGTACATTCGTGTAAGCCTTGCTCATGATACGACGAATAGCGTCGCTCATGTAGCCCTGCAGATCGAATTCACTCATCAGTTTGCAGGAGCCCACTTACAGCGGACAGGTGAGATGATTGCACCTTCTTTCTTCAGTTCTGCAAAGACCTTGTCTATTTCCTTACGGTCAGCACCCAAAGCCTTTGTCACGTCACCTGCAGAAACAGGCTTGCCTGCTTCACGCATACATTGTAATACTTGTTCTTTCATGATTATTTCTTTGGTTTGATAGTGATTTCTCTGTCGAACGATGCGGGTTTCACCCTATATTCGTCGAGCACATAGATGCAGGTACACCCTACACCAGTTGTTGCGTAGTCGAGATTGAAGGTGTAACGGTCAGCCTGCGGCTGCAACTGATAGGTAAACTGACTCTTTGTCAGATTGTCAGTCGTGAACTGATAGGCATTGAAGTTGAATGGCTCGTTCATCGATATCTGCACACCCTTGCCACTCTTGTCTGTCAGCTGGACGTATCTGTTGTCTGTACGCAGGGCATGATCCTGTGGCATGAGGTATGGTTCGTACATGTCCTTCACCGTCTTCGTCCAGATGCCCACCTGATAGCCTGTCTTGCGGTCGGGGTAGTTCTCCTCTGGTCCGCGACCATACCAAGTGATGTTGTCGAATTCGTTTGCCACAGAGGTCGTGAAGCCGATACGTGGCAACATCTCTGGCAATTTGCCCTGTGGACTCAGATGATTGTGAATCTTGACGGTTCCGTCATCGTAGAATGTATAGGTATAGTCGAGCACGAATCCTGCCAACTGCACTCCTGATATATACAGGTCGAGGGCACCGTATGAGGAAGCACCTACCTGCACAAGCTGACTGAGTGAGACAGTTGTTTCGTGCTGGTTATGAGTCAGTTTGATTCCTGCCGGACGGATGCGCAGTTGCTGCACACCCTTCGAGTACCACAGTGTAGCGACCTGATTGCCATAACCGTCAGCATATCCTCCGTTCACACGGAAGGCATCCCATGAGTCAAACTCATTGGCAATAGGTGCACGCCACAGGTTGAACTCGATTGGTGCTTTGAGCACTGCCTTGCCTCCTACCTCAATCTGCTCCAAGTTACCTGTTTCCTTATTGATAACATAGCAGAAATCCGGTCCGCTTATCTTGATTTGCTTGTCGTCCTCTTGCGTGTTGAGATTCTTCGCTGTCAGCTGAGGAGTAGGAGCAGGAAGGTTCCACGATGACAGTTCCAGCTGATCCCATGCAACCTCATGACCAGCCTTTGCCCACACTTCGTTGCGCTTCAGTGTAGAGGTAATCAGCACTCTGTATTCCTTTCCCGCCACGATGGTAGGCTTGTGGTAAGGTATTTTCACTACCTGCGACTGCTGTGGACCTGTTGTGAACTGAATGTCGCCCTCTTCCAGCACCTGGTTGTCGGCCATCAATGCCCAGTGTGAGGCATACTGCGAGAGGTCGGTGAAGAACAGGCGGTTGGTCACTTCAGCCTCGCCCGTCTCAGCATTGAGCAGACGGATGCTAACAGGTTGTGTAGTCCATTTCATCTGTTTCATCTCAGGTTGAACGGTACGGTCGGGCCATATACAGCCGTATGTACGCATATTGCCACCAATCGTATAGAAAGTACCTGTGTCGCCGTTACCTTCGAACTTGAGGTAGAGCACAGCATCCTCTGGTCGTCCCTCACCGTCAGCCAGACATTTGTTGTAGATAGCCACATTGTCCATTTCGGCATCAGCCGTATAGGTGGTCATTGGGTCTATGGCGTGGTTGCCTGCAATTCGACCAATGTTGATTGGGTATGGGAAGTTGCTCAGCATGCCGCGTTCGCCACCTCCTCCGCCTCCACCACGACGGTTCCCTGGTGCAGGTGCAGCTCCAGTTGCCTCCGAACCTTTCTGTTGTCCGTCGATGAAGAGTTTCATCTCCTTACCGTCCCATGATGCAGTCACATGGTGCCAGTTTCCAATCCAATTCTCAGGCAGGTCAACCTCGAGTGTATGTTTCACGCCCGAATGCAGATAGAACTGCAGTTTGTTCTGTCCCCTCTGAACCACTCCAAACTGCGTATTGCCCTTCGTGATATAAGGTGCACCCTCGTAAGTACCGCAAAGCTTACCTGGCTTCACGTCGAAGCTGATGGTCAGTTCTTTGCTCGAGAGTTCCACATTGTTGCTGCGATATACCTCCACCCACTCATCGTGGCCGCTGAGGTGCAACACACCTTTCTCCACCTTCGCATGACCCATGAGGTGAGCAGGCGTATTGAAAGGTGAGCTGTCAGTCAATGGACGGATATGCTCCGTGAGACCTGGGTTGACAAAGTCCCAGATGGCTCCACCCATCAGTCGAGGGTGACGACGGATGACTGCCCAGTATTCGTCCATTCCACCTCCGGCATTTCCTGCTACCGACAGATATTCGTCCATGAACGACGGACGTGGATCCTCCGATTCAGGCACCATCGCCGTATTCATCTCCAACTCGTATGGCGAAGGATAGCGTGGACCTATGATTTCCTCACCAGGATGAGCGTATGCATTGCCTCCATACATGAAGTAACGAGTGGGGTCAAGACGCTTTCCCTCCTTGATGACTTCCGTAATCAACGGACCTTCACCGCTCTCGTTACCTGCACTCCAGAACAGCACACAAGCATGATTTCTATCGCGCAACACCAACTTCTGCACACGTTCCAGATACATCTCACGGAACTTCTGGTCGTTCGATATGTATTCCGTAGCGTGAGCCTCGGTACCTGCCTCGTCGATGATATACAAGCCATACTCGTCAGCCAGTTCCAGATATTTGTTCACAGGTGGATAGTGCGAAGTACGCACAGCGTTGAAGTTATGCTGTTTCAGAATCTCCATATCCTTGCGGACGGTCTCTTCGTTGATAGCGTGACCTGTCTCGGGATGTTGCATGTGTGAGTTGACGGCATTCACCTTGATAGGCTTGCCGTTCAGATAGAACACCTGATGACGAATCTCCGTCTCCTTGAATCCCATCTTGCTCACGATTTCCTGCATCACCTTGCCAGCCTCGTTCAGCAACTCCAGCTTCAGGTTGTAGAGCACAGGAGTCTCTGAGGTCCACTTGTCAGGGTTCGACACCTGCGACGACAGCTCTACCGACTTCTTTCCCTTGCCGCTCATCGTGAAGCGGTCGGTTGTCAACGCCTTCACCTGCTTGCCAGCCTTGTCAGTCAGCGTAGCACGCACAGCATACGTACCGCCCACATCCTCATACTTCTTCACATCCACAGCCACCTTCAGCGTAGCATCTCGGTATTGGTCGTCAAGGTCGGTAGTGACGTACCAGTCAAACAGTCGGGTCTTGGGAGTGGCATAGAGCGTCACATCGTCGAAGATACCAGCCAGTCGCCAGTAGTCCTGTCCTTCCAGATAGTAGCCGTCACTATATTTCAGCACACAGACAGCCAACACGTTCTTGCCCGAATGCACATAAGGGGTCACATCATATTCGGCAGGCTCCTGACCACCCTCGTTATAACCCACCTGCTGACCGTTCATCCATACGAACGAAGCACTCTGAGTCTTCTCCAAACGCAGGAACACCTGCTGACCCTTCCAAGCCGAAGGCAAGGTGAACGTCTTGCGGTACGCCCCCGTTGGGTTATAGTCTTTAGGCACATAAGGCGGATTAGCTCTGAACGGAGCAGGCACATTGCGGAACTGCGCATCGCCGTAGCCCACCATCTCCCAGTTGATAGGCACATTGATGGTGTTCCACTTGCTGTCCTTGAAGTTTGTCTGGAAGAACTGCTGTGGCACCTCCTCAGGCGTGTTAGCAAAATAGAACCTCCACGGCCCGTTGAGCGACAAGTGATCTTTAGCCAGATAGTAAGCATGGCCCTCCTCCTGACCTTCCTCAAAAACGGCTGTATTCTCAATGTAATCATACAAATGCTCCAGATACTGAGCATTCATCTGTAGTGAATAGGTTGTAAAAAGGAGCGAGGCTCCAATCATCAGAATTTTCTTCATGAATTTTAAGTCTAACTGTTTACGCTGCAAAGATAGCAAAAAATAGGTTAAGTGAGTACAATAAGAATGTATTTTTATGTAGAGTGTGAGAATTTTATTCAAAACCAAGCGAAATCGTAGTTCGTTTTGCGATGTTAAATGAATAATGTTTATGAAAAAGTAAACTCTTCGTTCGAAGTTATCGTTTCACTTGAAGTTAACGGTCTTCGACCTAGAAGTTATCGCTTAGTTCGACGTTACTCTGTTAACCAATTAAACGACTAAACTACTAAACTTTCAACTTGATAAACTGACAATAAACTATGAACTATCAACTTTATTCGTATTTTATTTGGCGGTTTCATTGGAAAAGTGTAACTTTGCGGCGAAAATCCATTGGAAAAGTGTAATAATTACATGGTTTTTCTATTGGAAAAGTGTAATTTAAGGCCAAATTATCATGATTAATCGCAAGGTAGACAAGGAGTTACGTAGCTTTTTGATGAACGACAAACGTTCCTTACTTGTAACAGGAGCTCGTCAGGTAGGAAAGACCTTCTCCATCCGTCAGGCGGCGAAGGACTGTTTCGAACATGTTGTTGAAATCAATTTCATCGAACAACCCAGTGCTGTACAGATGTTTAATGGCGTTACAGATGCCAAGGAACTACTACTTCGCATCTCTGCATTCTCCCGTAAAACACTGATACCGGGCAAGACACTGATATTCTTCGATGAAGTGCAAGAATGTAAGGAGATTGTGACAGCCATCAAGTTCCTGGTCGATGAAGGCAGTTACCGCTACGTCATGAGTGGGTCTCTGCTCGGAGTGGAACTGAAAGATATCCGTAGCATTCCTGTAGGCTATATGAGCGAGAAAGAGATGTATCCCCTCGACCTCGAGGAGTTTGCCGAAGCCATAGGCATCAGCAAAGAGGTCATCGCTCACCTGCGAGAGTGCTATGAGCAACGGAAACCAGTCGACGACTTCATCCATGAGCGGATGATGGAGATGATCCGGCTCTATTTGGTTGTAGGCGGTCTGCCAGCTGCCGTACAGAAATATATGGACACCAACAACCTGCGTCGCGTATACGACGAGCAGCGCGACATCATCAAGACCTACAAGCGCGACATCACCAAGTACGACCCCGACCATAAGCTTCAGATAGAGGAAATCTACAATCTGATACCACCAGAACTGAATGCCAAGAACAAGCGTTTCATTCTTAAAGAGCTCAATGCCAAGGCTCGTTACAGTCGCTATGCAAGCGGCATCCTCTGGCTGAAAGATGCAGGAGTAGCCCTGCCAACCTATAATATAGAAGAGCCGCGCCTGCCTCTGTTGCTAAACAAGCAGCATAACCTTTTCAAACTATTCCTGAACGACGTGGGTCTGCTGGCTGCAGCATACGGAGGCAACATTCAGCTGCAGTTACTCAGCAAAGAGTCAAACATCAACTATGGTGCTATCTATGAGAATCTGGTGGCTCAAGAACTCTATGCCCATGGATTCCCCATCGATCACGACCTCTTCTATTTCAGTAGCAAGAAACAAGGCGAACTCGACTTCGTGGCAGAATACGAAGGCGCGGTGCTGCCCATTGAGGTGAAGTCAGGCAAAGACTATGACCGTCATCGTGCCTTAGCCAACGTGATGCAGAACGAAGAGTACAACATCCCATTTGCGATTGTTTTCTGTCAGAACAATGTACAAACGAGTGATAAAGTAGTCTATCTCCCCATCTACATGACCATGTTCCTGCAGCAGACAACACCTGAAGAAACTCTCTACAAGTTCAACCTTACAGGATTGTAACTCTTCACTCTTCAATTTTGGACGTATGTCAATTAAATAATGTGTCACATGGACAGGTGAGTGGCATCCATCACCATGAACCTTGAACTTCTTGAACCTTGAACCATCTTAGCTCTACAGCTTTGAAAATGTAAGAGCACAATACACAACAAACGGACAAGAGCAATTCCTGTCCGTTTGATTGTTTAAGTATGTCAATGTACCTGTCCCTATGACAGTGAAATCGCTGCGGTGCTAATAATAATGAGAACGAATCAAAAACCGTCCCATGATGCACACTTATTAAAATATAATGGTGCCAGCCTTTTAGCCTAAAAAAATTAATTTAAATATTTTTTCCCATGACATAGTGTGCAAGGTAAATGCGTATGTCCTGTAGATTTCAACCAATATTGTCCACACTCATTACACCTCACTTTATAATCTTGTGTTCCAAACATTGGTGGATTCAAATGTTTCACAATCTTACCCGTTCCATTACACAGCGAACACATTCGGCGAGTATTTATAGTCGATGATTCCTTTGATGTAGTATTACTGCCACTGATGGTACTTGGGCTTTCACCTATGCCATCAGCAGTTCCACCTACATAAGTCATAGGGACAGTTGAAGGATCAGGAATCCACATTGGTGTTTGTAACTGATTATTTATATAATTAGCAGCTTGCTTAGCAGCTTGTTGCGTCTCATAATTGATTTGATCAAATTTCTGCTGCGTTTGCATCATAGCATAACTAGGGTCAAGCAAGTAATCCATATTACCCGTATATGTACCAGGCATCGATGGCCTGTATTGTGGCTGAGCAGCTCCTGCTATAGCTCCCAGAATAGCCGTTCCAAGCATAGAACCAAAAGAAGATTTCTTTTTTGTACTGGTAGTATTAGTTCTACTCTGGCTACGGCTATAATTGTTACTGGGAGAAGAAGAATGGCTCACAACCACCTTTGGTTCTTTCTGAGGTATCCTTAAAACAAGTCCTGTGTAAAACACAGTTTTGGCCGTTGAATTCAATTTATAGATTTCATCAACAGTAACATCATAACGTTTCGCAATCGTTTCAATCGTTTCTCCACGTCCCACTGTATGAGTTTTTACCGTTTGTGCAAAACACGCAACAAAAGAAGTAAATAATAATGAAGCTAATACAAATCTTTTCATATTATTGCATTTTATTTCATAAATCAGTTGTCAAACCTACCACCCAATTTCCATTTTTAACCATTCCATCTGTTTTAAACTCTGCTGCACCCATATAATAACCAATAGTTAGATAGGTATGGTTATTACTTTTTTTGGAGGTATAAATATTAAAGCCGAACCCTAAAGATGCTTGCAGACCATATGTAAATTTCCATTTTGTTTTCCATTTTTCTTTATTATTAGAGTCCATAGATGAGTCTTGATAACACATTAAGCCTGCATATGGATAAATATTTCCTTGGAAAAGTAGTGGTCCCTGCTTATATTTGCTACCCCATCCTATTCCAATAACGGTAATATCGCTCCCGTGATCTGCCCAACTGCCAATTCCATCAAAACCACAATACATGTATTTATTATTTAGAAAGCCAATATGAATGCCATATACTTTATCTTTAGGTCGTAAAAGAAAAAGATAATCTGTTCCTTCTTCTGCAAAACCATTATAATCTTGATATAAATATCCATCAGTACTATTAGTGGACGTTTTTTCTATCTTATCATCAACATTCTCTGTCAATACGTTTGTTGTCGTTGGTTTGATAATCTCCACATTAGTATTGCCTTGAGACTCTTGTTGATTAGATGTAATAACAGGAGTTGTCTGAGTGTCTTGCCCATTTATCACTTTTGCTGGTATATTGAGTTTCATACCCACAAAGAACAAGTTACCGGCATTGGGGTTTGCTGCTTTTAATGCATCAACCGTTATACCATACTTTTGGGCAACAGATTCGATGGTCTCTCCGCGCTGTACAGTATGAGTTTGAGTAGTCTGTGCCATACCAACAATCATACCCATTGCCAATATAAGGCTCAATATATATCTTTTCATAGCTTTCGTTTATTTCGTTTGGATGACTAAATAATTTGATACACCCCAAAATGCTGCAGGGTCATGAATCGTTAATACCGATTCCTTTCCCGCTGTAGTAATAGAATAAGATGATGTAGGCATCTGTGTTAGAATCTTTACACTTTTCGAAGGAATCGGCAATTCTCGGAATTGACGTATATCCACCTTCGTAAATCCAGCTGATGAAAAGCCTGAAGCATTCAGCTTTGCCTTCGATAAGAATCCTCCTCCTGTTAGCACTCCTGCCTTTTTTAGTTCCGCTTTGGTACCAACCTTCACATAACACTCATTGATTACCTGTTCTTGCGTTTCAATTGCAGTACCTTGTGCTTCTATGGTTGTTGTCAATTCTTCATTTGTGGTAGTTAAGTTAGTAACTTGTTTGTTCAGCTTTTGAATATCAGCATTCTTGCTGTTAATGCTCGCCTGAAGTCTTGTTATCGTCTGATTCTTATCATCTAGCTGCTGGTTAAGATATACGATGATGTTTCTTAATTTCTCTAAACTCTCACCACGATTTTGCAACGTATCTTCAAGTTGTGCAATTCGATGACGCTGACGTTCTACCAAATCAGCAAAAGCCTGTAAGCTTTCGCGTATTTCTGCCTTTGTCATACGCCTGCCTTCGATACCTTTGCTGGTACCATTGATTATCATCGCTTCCTGTGCGGCAATACTATCCAATCCCTCAGAAATGATTGACATATATTCCGAGATATCATTCAACTGAGAATTCGTCTCGGCATTAACCTTTTCCAAAGAGTCAATCTTCTGCTGAAGCGGATCAATCATGGTAGAATTGTCGGATTGATTGCAAGACATTATGCTTACAGCACAAATCAACGTAAGAACAAAGAATAATATGCTCTTGTTATTGTTCATTTTCATTTATTTATTCTTAATATACATAACTTGCTTATCTGTACCTATTGCTCTTGAATAAGAATTCATTTACTTTAGCACTATATTCGCTTTCGTTTTCTGTCATGCTCTGTCTTTACTGAGCGTCTTTCGATTGCCGCTCTTTTTTGACAGAGCAGACAGAAAACGATTCTATTTTTGAAGGAAAGAACTAATGGGCCAGACGAAAGCCGTAGTAGTAGTTCGTGTACGTCGGGTTGCAGTCGTTACGGTTCGCTACTCGACACAACGTAGCGTTGCTGTACCAACTACCTCCACGAATCACACGGTGAGAGCCCGATGAAGGACCAGTAGGGTTGTTGATTGGAGAGGACGAGTAATAGTCGGAACCATACCAATCCTGGCACCATTCCCACACATTACCACTCATATCATATAGACCCAACTCATTTGGAGCCTTTGTTGCAACTTCATGGGGATTGCTACCACTATTATCATCATACCAAGCCACTTCGTCGATGTTATTGCTGCCACTATAGGTATATCCTTTGCTCTGATTACCACCCCGAGCTGCATATTCCCACTCAGCCTCTGTAGGCAGACGGAACTGCTGGCCTGTCAGCTGGTTCAGTTTCGTGATGAATGTCTGGCAGTCATTCCAATTCACATATTCCACTGGCAACTTCGGCCCTTTAAAGGAGCTCGGATTACTGCCCATCACAGCCTCCCATAGTTCCTGAGTCACCTCGGTCTGACCAATGGAGAAACTGTTCAGCTTAACCTGATGGCGTGGTTTCTCATCATAAGAATCAGAATTGCTTCCCATCTGGAAGGTACCGCCCTCAACACCCACCATCTTGAACGACACTCCTTTTACTGTATATGTCTTGGTCCCAGCATAGCTGTTGTTATTATTGTTTGTATTTATATCTTCGTCATCATCACCACAACTTATAAAACCTACACACAAAGCCATTGTGAAGAAAAGAACTGATAATATATTGATGGTTTTCATATTGCGATTGTTTTTATGTTAATACTATTTTTTTTTTTCATTCGACACTCATCAAAGGGCAAGACGCAGCCCGAGAACGCTTTTCGTGGTCGCAGGCGAGTAGTTAAATCGCTCCGTCACATTAAAGGCTACACCGAAGTGAGCCCAACTGGCTCCACGTACCACCTTGTCATCGCCAGAAGCAGGTCCTGTCGGGTTATCGATTGGCGAGGATTTATAATAGAGCCAAGCATACCAGTCCTGACACCACTCCTCTACATTGCCGTTCATATCATAGATGCCCAACTCATTGGGGGACTTTGTTGCAACCTCATGAGTCTTGCTATCGCTGTTGCTATAAAACCAAGCCACCTCCTCAATGTTATTACTGCCGCTATAAGTATAGTCCTTACTTTGATTGCCTCCACGAGCGGCATACTCCCACTCTGCCTCAGTCGGCAAACGGAACTTCTTGCCTGTGAGTTGGTTGAGCTTGGTGATGAAGGTCTGGCAATCGTTCCAACTTACCATTTCTACAGGAAGCTTTGTACCTATGAAATAACTTGGATTATTATCCATCACAACTTCCCACAACTCCTGAGTTACCTCAGTCTGACCAATGGTAAAACTATTCAGCGTCACTTCATGGATAGGCTCACCCCATTCATCACCTCTCTTGCTACCCATTTTGAAGGTACCACCAGTTACCTTCACCATTTTAAATGATACCCCTTTTACCGTATATGTCTTCGTCTCAGCATAGCTGTTGTTATTACTGTTGTTGCCATTATTGATGTTATCATCATTTTCATAAGACGTACTATATGACAACTTATGTTTCTTATCTCCGACTTTTACATATACCTCTACATCGCGTAAAAAATTATCTCTCATATCACGTATTACAGCTGGCATTTCTCTTAGGAATTCCTTGTCTGAATTAGATAGGGTTTCTCCCCTCTTCTGTTTTTCTTGTAAGATAACCAGAGACTCATAATATAATTGGCATTCTGAATCTGTTAGGGTAAATGTATATTGAGTTTTACCACTATCAGTTAACTTTGCATTATCATATTCTTTACCAAAATGATAATCTACATGATAACTAATCGTTTGCCCCCTAAATGCTTGTGACAAAGTGGAGTTGAATACAAATATGTGTTGATAATAGTTTTTATTCGTATATTCTACTTTGACATAATCTTCTACATCCAGACTCTCGTACTTTTTGTTGTTAATATAGGTATATACCGCATCATTACTAGAAAAAGCAAGAGGCTCATACACGACAGTCTCGTCAAAGTTAAAGAGGTATCCCGAATTACTTTCATACATTAGAACTTCTGAAGAATTCGAATATCGAATGTTTACCTTGTTTCCTGATACTGAATATGTAAACTCGTCCCATCCTTCATCTCTGGTAGTTCCCAAGCTACTATCCTTATCAGTGTATGTCCAATGAAGATACCCTTTATTACTGGGGAAGAAATACAAAGTCCAGGTATTTGTTTCCTCACTACCACCATAGGAATAAGTATGATATTCTTTTTCCGAATGATACCACTTTTTCGCCCTCAATGTGTTCTCGATACTTGAAGTGGATTCTCCTTTTATTTCATCATCATCATCGCCACATGATGAAAAGCCCAAACTTAGCATTACTGTCATCATGATGGTCAAATAGTTAAATAGATATTTCTTCTTCATAATTCAAAAAGATTAATTGTTAATACTATTGATATTTTGTTCTGACACAACTGGAGAACAGGATGGCAATACTAATTGCCAAAATCAACACTTTAAATTTCATTATTTCAAATCTCATTTGATTATTTTATTAATACCTTTCTTAAATCTCCACTTGAAGTTATAATTAAGTTTAAGCCTCTTTGAACTTGTTGCAAAACTCGACCATCAAGGGATATTATTTCACGACTAGCGGGTTTCTTTTCCACACATTTTATACTCGTTTCAATACTTTTCGCTATTATTATGTTGTCAACAAATAATGAAGAACCCTGCCCTGCACAACCTTCAAACGCCAATCTAAAATGTTTAACCCCATCTGGTAGTGGTATAGCCATCGTTTCCCATGAAGATGTTGTTACAATTGAGGCCTCACAAATAGTCTGCCAACTTTCATTCTCTGTAGTAATTAATACATTTAAGGCATCATTTGAATCTTTCTTTCTTGCATATTTACGCATATCAAAATATAGTACATATTTATCATCTGTCGTTAGAATTATATCATCCGTAATAAATTGACAGACATCGCGTTGACCTGTTAAACCAACCACTTGAGATTTGAGAGCAGCATATCCTTTTCCATGAGCAGGTACTGGCATTTGATCTGAAGATGAAAAGATTACCATACACGATTTCCATTCACCACTCCCTTGAATAGTTTTTTGCGAAAGAGAACTAGGAAAAGATACTTCCTCAAAATCTTCTTTCCAAATAACATCTATATTGTTTGGAATATCGTCATTAGAGGCATCTCCATTTATCGTTTCATCAATAATCAAACATTCAACGGCATCATATTTCCCCCCTAAAGTGCGAATTCGTGTAGGCATCATACTATTATTCTTTCGGGCAAATGGAGCGATGTAATAATCTCCATCTTGAAGTCCTTTTCCTGTAAGTTTGAATGATAGACTAATCTTGGCTGCCAAATCATCTGTATGAATATTCTGTATCGGCTTTTCTATTAATGATTTTACAAAATTCATCTCATCATCAAATAAGCCTATGCCAATAATTCCATTAAAAGCACCGCTTTCATCTGTATAAGAAGAGCTGTTTGCTGCACACCATGGCTCAATTAAGTTCCCTGTAAGAGATACATTTTCATTCAGATCGCCCTTAATTTCAAATTTATTTGCATAGAAAACATCTTCGCATGTTCCAACTTCATCTGGAGAGAAGTTAATTACCATGCTTTGGTTTGTTGAGAAACGATATCGTTCAGGATTCAACGAGTTTAATACATAATACCCATCAAAGTCGCCATTCCATCCCCAATTTACATGCACTTTGTTGTCAGACGAGCGACATCCATCTATCACAAAGGCATGACCTCCTAAGCGGCTGTCTGCACCACAATAAAGTACAGGTCTTTGAGCCTCTAACTCTGCAAAAAGAAGTGTCATCCATTCATCGAGTTTATAATAATCACGTTGTAAACAATTGGTATTTGGGTTATAACCAAAATAATTAATAACCGCGTACGGAATATCAAAATCATATGCGCCAGACCCATCTTTGTCATAATCCATGGATACAGCAACACCACATGCATACAGTAATGTAGCCACAGCTTTTCTTTGTTGAGATGTCGCATTTGAATCATAATAATTCTTAATATTATCCCAATCAAATAGCGTAGAAGCGAAATCACAGGAAAGATTGAATCTTTTTGCCCTTGAAAGATATGAATACTTTCCAAATCCTCTGTCCGGATATTGATGGTAATTCATAATCTGTGCCATTGCAGTAGCAACACATCCTGAAGGACACCCCTTTGGGCACTGGTCATTATATGGCGAACCTTGCCCCCACTGTGTCTTAAGCAGTGGTGACACATTAGGTGCCGCCACTGCATTATAATAAGCATCATAAAATTCAAAATCTAATTCCTGCAAATAATTATATTCTTGAGTATACAAATTGATTAAATCCTGCATAGCAGGTGGAATGATAGCATCTACAGCTGGCATGACATCTATCGTTCCGACAATAGTTTCCATACGAGCGTCACCTGCTATGAGGATAGAACGATGTTCGATGGAATCAACCAAGAAATAGATTGGTTGAAACGAATTATCTTTTTCCGTTTTAAATGCCTTGGTTATTGTCTGTTTATAAGGAGCAATTCTTGAAGCTTGTACACCATAATAATCAGCTGCAATATTTACAGCTTGTTCCAATGAACGAGGTTGTCCATTCAGAAACAATGACATTTGTAACAGGATAATAAAATAGAATAATCGTTTCATACTATCTAGTTTCAATTAACGTAATCGTATAAGTTTTACGTTGTTCTCTAATTCCTTAAAATTATATTTAGAGAATTGCGGCTTGACATTTGGAGTAATCGCATTTACCCTCATTCGGTTCTTTGCACTACTACCATCATCTAACAAATCAGCAAACCCATTAAAAATCATTCCAGAAAACTCTCCATTAGACAATAGGCACCAGTTTACCACTTGCAAATATCTATCATTTGAAATATCAGCAGGAATCATATAACTAGCTTCAGCCACAGGACCTTCCAAATGTTCTCTTACAGAACTTCGGTCTGCACCATTTACAAATGTATCATGTGGATTGGGGTTTTTCTGTAATTCCAAATAGATATATAAAGCCAACTGAGCTCTAGTTGCATCTAAAGTCATATAATAATTTGTACCGACAATAGCCCATGAATAGAATTTATCGGAGTAAGCACCATGTTCCGCATCTTTTTGAACCGCTATATTATACAAAAAACGACCAGTTTTATCATCAACGGTAATTCCATAAGAAACGTTGCTTGTCCAAGGAGACTGGTACACATTGTCTTGTTTTGTACTTACAGGAGTCCTAGTTATCTTTCCTAATCTATTATTCTTATCATACGCAACAGATAATATCACATGCTTAGTGTTTGGCTGTAACCCATAAAACGAGAAAGCGTTACCATATGTTATAAACTGTTCAGGTGTCCTTCGCATCCACATATCATCATCGTCAGCTTTTTCCTCAACATATTTTTTCACATCAGCATCTGTCATTGCATTAGCATCTAACTCGTCCATAAGAGTAAAATATACATGATGCAAGTCATTACTAAAGTCATAATCCCATGCAATACTTTCTGTTAACCTAATAATAGTTGATGGTGTAGCATAGCATGTTGCAACATTACTACCTCGCTGTACAATTACCTTAGTCTCCACAACATCACCAGATGAAATAGTAATTGTTGCTTCACGCTGTTTAGAATCTGTATTTTCACTATTCGGCCACACTTTAACAGTTGCATTTCCAGTTCCACTTTGTGGTGTTATATCTAGCCAATTTGGTTTCCCCGAAATCTTCCAAGCACTATTACATATAATATAGAGTTCTTGGGCCGTTGACTGAGAACCAATTGTCGCATCAAATGGAGCATCTAATCCAGAAATGGTCAGAGTCGGTTTGTCTTTGCCATTTTGGGTTACTTTAATAAAGCATGGAGTGAGATCTGCCCCAACTGCCATAATAGTTATTTTTCCTTCATGAGCCTCATATGCGTCATGTTCTTTAACAGATACTTTGAAATCTCCATTTTTTTCTCCTGTTGTTTGATCTATTGTTATCCAATCTTTATCTACAGAAACAGTCCATTTAACATTACTAGTAATTGTCACTGTTTCATCCCCACCCTTTTGTAAAAAATTAATGGATGTCTTGTCTATTTTCATAAAAGGCTCAGGTTCATCATCTCCACAAGAACAAACCCCAAAACCAAATAAAGTTGTTAACACTACAGCCAACATACTCCAAAGAAAATTTTTCTTCATAATTCAAAAAGATTAATTGTTAATACTATTGATATTTTGTTCTGACATTCTTTTCATGTATTTTAGAACAATCTTTTCGTCATTAATCATTGCCGTTCAATACAATAGTTCATTGATAGATTTGTTCATAATTTCATATTTCTCCAAGGCTCGAAAGAGATTAGTTTGTTAATAAAATAAATGAGAATGGCACAAAAAGAAAGGTGTGAGCCTGAATATGCCCATTCTCTGCATGTAGGTTCTGGACTGACCCGTGTAGAAAGAATAAGTTTACAGCTCACACCTCCGACGTATATGCGGACGCAGCATAAGCTGCAACATAATACAGTCGAAGAGGAGCGATAACGTCTTTTCTTCTACACGGCCTAATCGTGCATTATAGATTCCCAATTAGCGAATTGTCCAGATTCACATGCAGGAAATAAAGCGTACACGCTTCCTAAATATGTCTGCCACCTTAAAAAGGGTGACAATGCCACAAGGCTGAAATGTTCTGGTATTCATACCAACTTAATAACAACACAACGTGACATCTCGGCTGCAAATATAAGAACAAATAATAATACTGCCAAATCTTTTCTCAAAAAAATGCAATGAAATCTAAAAAAAGTATAATTCCATGCGTTGTTAGATTCAAAACCATAGCTAATAAAAGAAAAAGGCATAGCAATTCTACACCTTAATTATTAATTAACGCAAATCGGTCATTAGCCTGTTATGCGTAAATAACCTTGCTTTTTGTCTCTTTTACAGCTATTTTTAGGCAAAAAAGCAGAATTATGTTAAAATGTATGGCGGTATCGAAAATAACACCTATATTTGCATACTACAATTTGGATCATTACATATTATTAGTCACAGAATGTCGGGACAGTGCGACATAAGAACGAAAACAGCGGTTGGAGTTTCTGTGATGTAGAGGGCAAAATCGATATTGTCTAACTTTAATATGTGTGTTTATGAGCAAGTTGTATTTTCAATTAAGTAAAAAGGTTATTGACAGAATTTTGTCAAAGCACAAGAATGCGGATTACCAAATTCGCATCATCTCGCTTCATGAGGTGAACAGACTACGTCGTCAAGGCATCAAGGTTTATATCCTTGGTGCCATTGATCGGATAGCGGTAAAGCAAAAACAAGTACCAATAAAGTTGAAACGTTTTGCGACATTGAATGGTTCACAACCGTTGGTCCGTCATAATGGTCGCATCATCTGCAGTTATGGAGGTAACGATTCCCAAGGTGACAATGAGGGCAATCTTGATGTATTTTCATCTTCTGGCATTGATAGCGGTGAAAGATGTATAAGTATATCTTATGATAATGTCAATGATGAGTTTGTGGTTGTGATAGTTGTGAAACCGAGAAATGGGAGTGACAAGACATTGCTTAAATCACTGAGTCAGCGCATCTTGCAGAATCCTCCTTATAGTACCGAGACAGATAATGATAAAGACCGTGCACTCGTGGATAAACTATCCCTGTATATCAAAGGTAATGACGATGTTACAGATATAGATGCACATAGAAATGCTGCCCGACATTTTTTGAATTCAGTTCGAACAATGAAAGACAATCAAATCATTAACTACGTAAAACAGCTTAAAGAAAAACGCTGTTTAACGGGAACATCAAAAGGCCTATGGAGCGCACTTCACGAAGTTGGGCTGTACAGAAAAGGGTACTCAAACTGGAATGAGCAATTAAACAAAAGATAGATATACGACAAACACTAAAAAATGAAGGGAATCGGCCTGCGCCGGTTCCCTTTTTCGTGTGGACTGGATTGAAAATGTATCGAAAATGGATTTGTGCTGGATTGCCCAAAAATAGTGGTTTATTTCTTTTTTCTGAACAAAAAATCGCCGTACCTTTGCCGTCGAAATCCCGAATAGGATGATAATCGGTCTTTGATTTGTTGCTCTTATGTCGACCTTATGTCGGTGTTATGTCGACCTTATGTTGACCTTATGTCGGTGTTATGTTGACCTTATGTTGAGCTTATGTCGGTCTTATGTTGGGCCCTATTCGATCGTTCATTGCTCTCATATCGAGCCTCAATCGGCCAAAGAATCCAGGGATTAAACAATTTTATTAACTAACATTTTAAAAACTTAAAAAACAATGAAAACCATTCAATTAAACATGAATGTTGCCTCAGGGCATCGTTCAACCAACCGCAAGACTGCGCTTCAAATTCTCCAGCGCATCTTTGTAAAGGTTGTAGGCATAGCCTATGGCAAGTTTAAGGAGCTTTGCGGACACTCTTTTGAGGGGGTCAGCACAGGCTATGCGAGTATGAACAAGTTCAAGAGGGTGAACCTCAAGTACCTTCGCGAACGTGCTGCAACGCTGCAGAACTCTGGACAGAGCCTCAGCCAGTTCTACCAGTTCATGCCTATCGATAGTGAAAGATGGTCGCCCTTTGCTGTCATCATCTCACAGGGCCATTTGCCTGAGGTCTCAGTGAGCATCGATGCAGAAAACGACCAAATGGCGTATGTGAACGCACCAAGCCGTACCTATGCTGATTTTATCAATGCATGGTGCTTGCAGCGTGGTGATCAGATTACCTTTGTAACCGTCCAGAAACGTAATGGCAATTACGAAGTGGAGTATGCCCGCCTCGTGCTCAATCCTCGTAACGCCGATGGCTCGGGTGCGCCCATGAGTACAGAGATTGTGAACAGCGATGGTGAATTCCCTTGTTCAAATTGGAAGAACAAGTTGAACTTCTCAAAGTTTGAGTTCGACACCAACCGTTTCAACTTCGTCCTTGGACGTGGTGGAGATGTGGTAGCTGCAGGCATCATTGTCAGTCGCAAGGACAGAAGCGGTGACTGGTTCCGCAGCAACTGTCAACTGGTACTCAACGAGGCTGGTTTTGGCTCAGACTTGTGTAGCCTTGCGAAGGCTGTCGAGCTTAGCTATGTAACATCTGATATTGACGTGGAGTCTGAGTTCTACCTCAACAACGCAGGTGGAGGCGGCACAGGTTCTACCGAAGATGTCACTCCTGGAGGTGGCAGCGGCGGTGTAACACCCGGTCAGCCCAGCTACAACACCTCAGCCACTATCAATGGTGTCAACCAAAGTATTGCAGGCGGCAGCGTGAATGCCACGGCTCCTGTTACCTCTGTCGTTGTAGGCGGCAGCAACCTCAGCGACGTGGTCTTCACAGCGAAGATCGACGGCACAGGCGATGCCATCAACCCCACCAGCCACGATGCCAACGGTGCGACATTCAGCGGATTGAACGTAGAAGCCAGCCACAGCCTTGTGGTTTACCGTGATGGAACCGTATGGTTCACCATCACTGCCTATCCTCCAAGTGGCGATGAACCGTTTGATGATGGAAATTAACAGAGCAGACCCACCCCCTTGCCCCCCTCATTCCCCCGAAGGGGGAAGACGGGGGGAGTGGGAACCTTGAACCAAGACCCCCTCTAACTCCCCCTCTAGGGGGAGGAAGGGGGTTTGGTGTTTAAAACGAAATAGGGCTTCCGCCCTATCCTAAATTATGTCGCCCCGTTGGGGCTATCAAAATGGTCAATGATCAATAATCAATGATCAATAATCAATGGTCAATAATCAATAATCAATAGTCAATGGTCAATTAATCCAGAGGGGATGTTAGCCCATAACAACATCAAGTACCATCATGAGAACGAATCCGATTGCAAAACCTATGGTGCTTAGATTGCTGTGCTTTCCTGCGGAGGCTTCGGGTATCAGTTCTTCAATCACCACATAGAACATTGCTCCTGCTGCAAAGGAGAGCATGTATGGTAGGACGGGCATCAGCAGGGATGCTAACAGCAAAACAGCGACTGCTCCGACCGGCTCTACGGCTCCACTTAAGGACCCAAGAAGGAAGGACCGCCAACGGCTGTTGCCTGCTGCTCGCATGGGCATGGAGATAATGGCTCCTTCGGGGATATTCTGTATGGCAATTCCGATAGAAACAGCCACAGCACTGGCTAAAGAGATATGAGCCGAGCCGTTTTCTGCTCCTGCGAAGACCACACCTACTGCCATTCCTTCGGGCAGGTTGTGAATGGTGACGGCGAGTGCCAGCATGGCTGTCTTCGACAGGTGTGCGCGCATTCCTTCGGGTTTGTCTGTTCCGATGTGGAGGTGTGGTGTCAGTTCGTCAATGAGCAGGAGGAAGCCCATACCCAACAGGAAGCCTGCGGCAGCTGGCCATACTGACCATGCTCCCCTTTCGGCCTCCATCTGCATCGCAGGTATCAAGAGCGACCAAACGGATGCTGCGACCATAACGCCTGAGGCGAAACCAAGCAGGGCCTTCTGCAATCGCTGGGACATCTGATTCTTCATCAGGAAAACGAAGGCAGAGCCTAACATTGTGCCTAAAAGGGGTATGAATAAACCCAAGAGAATTGTTTGCATATAGCAGCTCAATTTGACTGAAATTCTATGATTGCGCTGACTTCATTGCCAATTGATAGAGCTACGATATACGTTCCATCCTGTTCGTAGAGGGTAGGAATGAGTTGATCGGCGAGTTTGGCGGCAACTCGGTGTTCGACTCTCAGTCCCCTCACCTCAAAGTCTTCGGGTAACAGCTCCATTGCCACTCGTACATAATTGGCATTGTTCATGTGCTTGTTGTAGTCGATATCGGCACGTAGCACACGGATAGGCTCAAGGGTCTTTCCTCCTTCTTTTGGCAGGATGATGCGACGATCTTGGTAGTTCAGTTCTAATTGTGGGTCGAGGTGCATGGAGTCTAAGGTCGCCTCGTCGATACGTTTCAGCTTGCCATCGGACTTATCGACAAATGCTCCCATGCTCCATGTCCGATAGCATGGTTTCCCTTCTGCATCGTAGATGAAGGTGTTGCGGAATCCGAACATGGGTTTCATACCATAAACGGATGTCGTCACCGTCAGTTCTTCCTTATATGATGGTACTCGTATGATTTCCACTTGACGCGACACGAGCAACTGTGCCATATTCTGTACGGTGAAATACTGCTTGATTCCTGGCTCGGAGTCAATCCACATCTCTGAGCAATCCTGCATCATCTGGAGGGCAGAATAGAGTTTCAGCCGTCCTTCGCTATCGCAGGTGCTCGTTGTTACCTTATACTTTAAACTATACATTTTGACTTGTAAATTCGTTTCGGACTGCAAATTTAGTCTTTTTTAGGCAGAAAAACTCAAAAAACATATAAGTTTACGCTCATGCTGATGTGTTTTAGAGTTTTTTTAGTAATTTTGCAACAACAAAATTCCAAACAATCAATTACCATGAATAGAATTAAGATTGCAACATTTCTTGCCTCTGTCATGATGGCACTATCGGTTTCTTCCTTTGCTCAGGCGGAAAACGGCTACAAACAATTCAAAGTCGAAGAGGGCTTTGAGGATAATGGTTTTCAATGGTTCCGCGATGCTCAGCTGCTGTGTGCAGGAAACAAGGAGAAGAGCAACGCTATGACAATTGGCTGGGGAGGCATTGGGACGCTGTGGGGGAAAACAGCCCTGACGGTGTATGTTGCCGAGAAGCGCTACACGAAGAAGTTTATGGATGAAGCTGAGTATTTCACGGTGCTGACCTTCGATGTCAAGGACAGCAAGGTGCTGAACTATATGGGAACCAAAAGTGGACGCGACGGCGACAAGGCGCAGGCTCTTGGGCTTCATACCGCCTACACGGCTAACGGAACGCCTTACTACACGGAGGCTACGATGGTCATTGAGTGCAAGACGATGTATGCAGCTCCTTTTGACCCGAAATACTTCAAGAGTAACGTTCCGAAACAGATGTATGCCAACTTCCCTGCAGGAATTCATAGCATGTACATAGGCGAAGTGGTCAATGCATGGAAGAAGTAAAGCTAAGGGCTGTAGAGCTGTAGAACTGTAGATCTGTAGAACTGTAGAGCTGTAGAACTGTAGAGCTGTAGAAAGGTTAAGAATAATTATACCAAATCAAATTAATAACAACCATGAAGACAATTGTAATTGCTATTTTAGCAGCTTTGCTGATGTGTACTCCCAGCATGGCTCAAAAGAAGGGAAAGGTCAATTCCCTTGAAGTTTCGTTCAACTATCAAAAGCAGCCAGGTGCAGGCTCCAACCAATATGCCATCTGGATAGAGAACGAAAAGGGTGAGTTTGTAAAGACACTCTTCGTCACCGCTTACACATCGAAAGGACGTGCTCGGGGTGGAGAGAAGGCGCAACGAGGCTATATCGTACGACCCACATGTGTGCCAACATGGGTGAAGACCTCAAAGGCAGAAGAAAAGACCGACGAGCAACTGGATGCTGTCACTGGAGCTACACCTCAAAACAGCGGCATACAGACACTCACATGGGATTTCACAGACGAACAGGGTAAGACGGTAGCGCAAGGAACTTATAAGGTAAAAGTAGAAGCCACACTGTACTTCGAAAGCGATATCATCTACACTGGGACCTTCTCTTCGAAGGATAAACCAGGCAACATCGTTCTTACGTCAGAACTCACCAAGCCCGACGAGCAGCATAAGAATATGGTGACAGACGTGAAAGCCGTGCTGAAATAAAAAGAAGGTTCAAAGGTCAGATGGAAGGGCTAAGAGCTAAGAACTAAGAGCTGTAGAACTAAGACAAACTCCTCCACCATAAATGGTTCCCCTCCTCTAGCTTAGAGGAGGAGCTATAAAAAGGCTCTCCCCCTATAATAGGGGGACCGAGCGAAATCGTAGCTCGGTTTGCGACGACGGAAGGTTTATCTTCCCAAAGGAGGACTCAAAGAGTCTTTTAGGTTTATCTTCCCAAAGGAGTGAAACGAAGTGTACTTTTACCCCGAAGGGGGAGGGAGTATGAAAACCTTGAACTTTGAACTTTGAAACTATAAACTATTTGACGTATGAAGAACTATTTTTCTTTGATGGTAGCTACATTGCTGAGCGCCAATGCTATGACGCTCCAAGCACAGCAGTTAACACTTCGACTCGACAAAGCCGAAACAGAAGTAAGTCCAATGCTTTATGGTCTCATGACCGAAGAAATCAACTATGCCTATGAAGGTGGTCTCTACACCCAGTTGATTGCCAACCCGTCGTTTGCCGACATGTTCAATCCAAGAGGCGGACAACGTGGAGGACGAAATGCCAATCAACCTCGCAGTACGGTGCGGCCAGACCGCTGGCAGCTCACAGACTCAATCAAAGTGCGTGTGCGACAGAATCGGCAAGGAGGCATCAACGATGCCAACCCGACATCGCTCATCGTGAATTGCGAACAGGCAGGCTTGGGAATTATCAGCGAAGGTTATTGGGGATTCCCCATCAAGAAGAACACAACCTTCAACGGGGCACTCTATGTGAGACAGCCTGCTGCGGGTAATAACCAAAACGCGACATCTACTCCTGTGAAATCTCTGACAATCGCATTGAAGAGTGCTGACGGAAACACAAATTATGCGGAAACAAAGGTAAGCGGCTTCTCAAACGGATGGAAACGGTTGGACTTTCAGTTGACCACATCAGCCACTCAGGCAGACACAAAAGATGCACGCCTGTATATCATCGCCAATGAAGCAGGTAGCATCGAGTTAACACGTGTGACACTCTTTGCTCCTAGCTATAAAAACCGTAAGAACGGTCTGCGCATAGACCTGATGGAAATGATGGCGGAAATGCAACCTAAGTTTGTCCGATTCCCTGGAGGCAACTACTTGGAAGGTAATAACTTCGCCAACCGATTCGATTGGAAACAGACAATCGGCAACCCAGACGAGCGTCCAGGTCACCAAAGTCCTTGGGGCTATCGCTCAACTGACGGGTTGGGATTGCTTGAGTTCTGTCAGTGGGCAGAGGATACAGGTGGCGAGCCTGTAGTGGGAGTCTTTGCAGGCTATGTGCTGAACGGCGACCATCTGGATGGCGACTATATCAAGCCTTTCATCCAAGATGCTTTGGACGAGATAGAATACATCATGGGTGACGCATCGACCAAATGGGGAGCCGTACGTGCTCGTGACGGTCATCCTCAACCCTTCCCTCTTCACTATGTAGAGATTGGAAACGAAGACTTTTTCGACCGCAGCGGAAGCTATCCCAACCGATTCAAGATGTTCTACGACGCCATCAAGGCACGCTACCCTCAACTGCAGATTATATCAACGGTGGGATATGATGCCTTGAAGTCGAACGCCATTCCTAACCCTGTGGTGGATGTAATCGATGAGCACTACTACCGTAATGCAAATGACATGTACCGCAATGCCTTCCAGTATGACCGCTATGATCGCAAGGGTCCGAAGATTTTCTGTGGAGAATGGGCCACTCGTGAAGGTTCACCTACCACTAACATGAATGCAGCTCTGGGTGATGCAGCATGGATGACGTGTATGGAACGAAACTCCGACATTTGCATCATGTCGTGCTATGCCCCGCTGTTTGTAAATGTAGAACCAGGCGGTATGCAGTGGGAAAGCGATTTGATAGGCTATGATGTGCTTCGTGCTTACGGCTCACCATCGTATTGGGCACAGGTGATGTTTTCAAAATATCTGGGCGACCGAATTGTACCTATGGAGGCTGTTGACATTCCTAAGCAGAAACTCGACCGTAATGACGAGGCTAATGCTGTTTTCTACACGGCCACTACCGATACCAAGACTGGTCAGACCTTCCTGAAGCTGGTCAATGCAGTAGGCGACACCCAAAAGCTGACGATCAAGTTGGAAGGAGCTAAGAAGGTAAAGTCGAAAGCCAAGAAGATAGAATTGAAGTCTGCCCGTCCTGAGGACACCAACTCCATTGACTATCCCCGCAACATCGTTCCTCAAGAATCGACCCAGAAAGTGGGCAAGCAATTCACTATCACACTCGACCCCTATTCCGTAACCGTATTAGTGCTTGAGAACTGATTACTATAACATTTAAGCATCAAAAGTCCAACGATCATGAGAAAGACAATTCTTACTGTGATGGTGCTCATGGCACTTGTAGCATGCACAAATCAAACGAAACAGACGAGTGAGATCATCGACCTGCCACGTGCTGAGACTCCAGATAGCGTAAAAGCAGCAATGGAAGGATTCTTTGAGCAGGCAGAAGCAGACTCAATGGACATCCACAGCGTGATGATCGTAAAGAACGGTAGCGTCATCTATAGCAAATGGCAAAGCCAAGGAGCAGACAGTTTACCTCATGTACTCCATTCAGTGAGCAAGACATTTACAGCAACTGCCGTCGGGCTGGCAATTGCAGACGGAAAGATGGCACTGACTGACAAGGTAATCGACTACTTCCCCGATAAATTACCTGACGAGGTGAGCGACAATCTGCAGGCAATGACTATACGCGATTTGCTCACGATGTCATGTGGGCACGATGAAGAGCCACGTATCACAACTCCAGAAGAAGACTGGGTAAGCACATTTCTGGCTCATCCTGTGGAACATGAGCCAGGCACATTCTACCTTTACAACAGTCTCGGAACTTATATGCTATCTGCTATTGTACAACAGGTGACAGGCGAGAAAGTTGTGGACTATCTGACACCAAGACTATTCGAGCCACTCCATATCGACAAACCGAAATGGGAAGAAAGTCCTCAGGGAATCAACTGTGGTGGCTGGGGACTCTACCTGAAGACAGAAGATCTGGCAAAGATGGGGCAGTTGCTCTTGCAGAAGGGAGAATGGAACGGTCGGCAGTTGATACCGGCAGAATGGGTCGAAGAGATGTCGAAGAAACAAGTAGAGAGCATCAATCCTGGTACAAGATTGGAAGATGCTGCAGCTAAAGGGATGACCGTTGAGACGAGTGATTGGATGCAAGGTTATGGCTACCAAATGTGGCGATGCCGTCCTGGTTGTTTTCGTGCCGACGGAGCAAGAGGACAGTATATCATTGTGGTACCCGACAAAAATGCCGTAATCGCTATCACTTCTGATGTCGAGGATTTACAAGGCGAATTAAACCTCGTATGGAAACACATCCTGCCTATACTATAAAAACAGGTAGAACGACTATGAAACTAAACAACGGATCAGAGATTCCACAAATCGGTGTCGGAACTTGGACCTTGCGTGGAGAGACGGCACGTGAGAACGTGCGACTGGCTTTGGAGGCAGGTTTCCGTCATGTAGATACAGCGCAGATGTATGAGAACGAAGCAGAGGTAGGACAAGGAATCCTCGATAGCACCATTTCAAGACCAGACATCTTTGTGACGACGAAAGTAAATACCACCATCATGCGTCAGGGATGGAAAGCTGTAGGTAACTCCATTGATGAGAGTCTTGCAAAACTGAAAACAGGCTACATTGACCTGCTGCTCATTCATTGGCCTGTTAAGAACTGCGTGAAGGACACTTGGCGAGTGATGGAGGAATATGTGCATAAGGGATTGGTGAAGTCGATTGGTGTGAGCAACTTCAACCGCCATCATCTGGACGACTTGCTCACGTATGCCGAGATACGACCTGTCATCAACCAAATAGAGGTGCATCCCTTCATGTCACAAGAGGAAAACATTAGCTACAACCATCAGCTTGGCATTCAGGTTGAAGGCTGGGGACCATTTGGGCAAGGCGACATCGATGTGGTGGGGCATCCGCTGCTTCAGTCGTTAGCAAAGAAATATGAGAAGACTGCCTCGCAAATTGTACTTCGTTGGATCATACAACGAGGACTGATTACGATTCCTCGCGCCAAACCCCATCATTTTGCAGAGAATCTCGGCATCACAGCTTTCACTCTCACCGATGAAGATATGCAAGCCATCGGTAGCCTCAACGAGAACAGACGTTCAAGCGAAGACAACGATCCTGAGAATTTCCCTTGGTAATAATTCAATAATGACCCTACCTACAATATGAACCCCGAAAGTTTGCTAACTCTCGGGGTTCAATTCAATCATCGTTACTTCTTTACTTCTTTGGTATTATAACCTTGAGTTTGTCGCCACTCAAATCGATTTCGAACAGATGGGGTGTACGAACGGTACGTCCGAAAGCATCTTTCTGATGAAAATGTACAGACATCATCCACTTACCATCGAAACGCTGGAAAAGCATTGAGTGACCGTAGCCTGGAGGTGTGATAGGTTCGGGTTCCTGCACCCAAGGTCCATCGAGGGTACCACTCGTGCTGTAAGCCACTCCTTGTGTATAGACATCATATACCCACGAAGTCCAAACCATACCCAGACGACCTGTCGCTGTACGGAAAAGGAATGGACCGTCAGTCACTTTGTTCCAGGTTATCTCTCCCCTATCGTTCTTCTCGCGACTCCAAGGCGAATCGCTTGCACGGAATAGGATACGAGGCTCGCCCACAGTGCCACTGAAATCGGGCTTCAGTTCTATCTTTTCAATCGTTCCATTCCAATTCTGCAACCACTCGCCACAGAACACCATGTAGGGCTTACCGTTTTTGTCACGCCAGAAAGTACCGTCGAGTGTAGGACGGTCGGCAGGCAGATAGGTTGCATCGCCAAATGCCCGATAGGGACCCATCGGATTGTCGGCACGCAACACCTGCGATGCACGTCGCTCGATGACGTTACCGCGTACCGTATCGATTTTCACTGCTTGGTTGGTAAAGGTAGCGAAATAGTAGTACCACCCATCACCTGTTTGGTGAAGTTCGGCAGCCCATATCTGCGGACGAGGTCCCATCCACGAGTCTGCCTCAAATTCTGTGACACGAAAGGGACCTTCCCATAATCGCAAATCGGAACTGCGCCACATCATGCCTCCTGTGCCAGTCATGTAGTACATCTTCGTAGCTTTATCGGCCAGAATAGCAGGATCACTTAGGCGGATGGAGTCGAGGGGTATGTCCTTACGAACTCGCATGCCACGTTGCGCTGAAGCGGAAAAAGCTATGAGCGCAAAAACCAAGAATATGTATGTATGTAATTTCTTCATCATCGGTTGAAAGTTGAAAGTTGAAAGTTGACAAGTTGAGCCATGAATCAATCCATAGGATAGCATACACCCCATTTCTGGCGTAGGGTGTCCATGAGTTGCATGATGTAGAGGATTTCATCGTGAGGCATCTCGTGCGGTTCGAGCAACCCATCGATAAGAGCCTGACGGCAGGTGAGGAACTGGTATTCGTAGCCTGTAATCTGTTGGGGCACATGAATGGTCTCTACAAAAGTGCGATCGGGACCATTTACGGTGATTGTTTGCGGGTTGTTGATATTGTCGATAATGAGATTACCTTCAGTACCTGCAATCACACCAATATTATCGCCCACACACGCAGCACTCGACTGGAGATTACACAGCATACCATCCGCCAGAACAAGACTGATAGCGTTTGTCAGATCCATACCCGTCTGGCTCTTTACACACAGACTCTCCATCTGCACAATATCAGCAGAGAAGAACATCCGGACAAAGTTGAGGGCATAGACACCCAGATCGAGCAAGGCACCACCACAGAGGTCTGGTCGCATGATACGCTCTTTGTTTCCCATCGAGTACCCCAGTGTGGCAGTTAGCAGACGAGGTGTACCGATACGTCCTGTACTGATAAGGTTGCGAACAATGCCGACAGCTGGCTGATAGCGTGTCCAGATGGCTTCTGCCAGAAAGACATGACGCTGATGAGCTAACTCCACGATTTCTTTAGCCTCTCGGAGGTTGGCCATAAAAGCCTTCTCTACCAGACAAGGTTTACCAGACAACAGAGCTTCACGTGTCACGTCGTAGTGGTGAGAATGGGGTGTACCTACATACACCAAATCCACATCCGGGTCAGCTATCAATTCGCTGTATGAGCCATACGCCTTGCTGATATTCCATTTCTCAGCAAACGCATCAGCTTTCGCCTGTGAGCGCGAACCAACCGCATAAGCCTCGCAGAGAGAGAGTCCGTTGAGGGTGATAGCTGCCTTCTCAGCAATCCACCCTGTGCCAATGATGCCTACACGCAAAATATCATTCTGTTTCATCATAATTATTTACAATCTGCGGAATTACAATTAAAGGAATTAGAAGAACTTCACGATATCATCCAAAGAACGATGTACAGGACGACGAGGCTCTTCGGCTCTGTAGCCAAGAGCTATGACAGCCATAACAGTTTCATTCTCGGGGATAGAGAAGAGTTTGCGCAGTTTGTCAGCCTCGCGCATACCCATAATGAGTGTGTCGAATCCCATAGCACGGGCTTGAAGAACCAGATAACAGTTAGAGAGACCATTATCATAAGCTCCCCACCCATCACCTACCTCATTGGCAGGATCGCCTTGAAAGAAACCAGACTTGCCACGTTCGTATGTCGATACGATGAGAACGGGAGCACCAATGATGCGCGACTTGTTGCCTCCAACCATATCTTGTACAGCAGACAGCTTCTCAGGTGTGATTGCCACATAATACTTCGTAGGTTGCTGATTTGCCCATGAAGGTGCGTCTTGAACAGCAGTAAGCAACTTACGCACTTCTGCCTCGCTAATCTTCTTCTTTGCATCGTAACTACGGATGCTGCGACGAGAGGTGATGACTTCGTCGAATGACGGAGACTTCTTTTGTTGAGCCAAACTTGGTAGCATGACCAATAGGGCTAAAGTGATCAATAAAACCTGTCTTTTCATTGTTATTTCGTGTATTTATTGGTTGTTTGATTGTTTGAATCACAGTTTCGAGGCGTTGAGATTGAAAGTGACCTTCTGCAACGCATGATCGGCACTCGACGGTCCTACCATCAATTGATATTCTCCCGATTGAACATGCATGGTGTTGCTATTCGAATCCCAACTTTCAAGATGCTTCAAAGGTAAGCTGATCGTCACCTTGCTTGATTCACCAGCCTTCAGACGCACCTGCTGATAGCCGCAGAGAGTCTTAATCGGGCCCTCCTTATCGGCTGTACGACGGAAATAGACTTGTGCGGTCTCTGTACCCTCTACCTTTCCGGTATTCTTGATGGTGAATGTCAGAGTGACGGTATCGCCTCGCTGTCGAGCTGTAGGCTTAGAGAACTCGAAGGACGTATAACTCAATCCGTGTCCGAAGGGGAACAACGGTTCACCTGTGAAGTAGCGATAAGTACGGTTCTTCATCGTGTAGTCGAGGAAGTCAGGCAATTGATCGGTATTGCGATAGAAAGTAACAGGTAGCTTACCACTTGGATTGTATCGGCCAGAGAGCACATCAGCTAGTGCAGCTCCACCTTGTTCGCCGTCATACCACCATTGTACAATCGCATCGCAAGTTTCCAACTCGGGTTGCATCGCCATAGCGCCACCTGAACAGTTGACAAACACGACCTTTTTACCAGCTTCGTGAAGTGTGCGCAACACATCACGCTGAGCCTGAGGCAATTCAATGCTTGTGCGATCGCCACCTCGGAAACCTGGCTCACTGACACGCATTTCCTCGCCTTCCAATCGGGGTGAGATGCCACCAACAAAGACGATAGTCTCAGCATTACCCACCTGAGCTAACAGTTCTTGAGACGTAGGTGTTCCCCTATGCTGAATATCGAAATTAAGCGCTCCATATCCCGACTCCTGCACATAATCTATCTGGATGCGGTAAGGCTGACCAGCCTTCACTGCAATCTCTTGCTGTGCCTGTTGAATACGTTGACGCGCCTGCCATAGGTTTACGATTGTATCACCATTAATTATCAACCGGATTCGGTCATCTCCGCTGATGGTAAAGATAAGCGTCTCATTGCGAGTGGGAACAAGCGTTCCCTCAAGATGAGCAGAACAATTCTCAAGATTAACACCAGGAGCAAAGACGGTATTACCACCATTGCTCAGTTTAACAGGCTCAGTTATGGTAACGGTAGCAACTGGAGTTCCAGACAAATCGATATTGTTGTAATAGACAGCCTGTAATCCCCGACTACCAGAAGGAGACTGTATCTCAGAGAAACGACTCTCCTGACTCTCGTTGCGAGTAAGTCCACATCCCTGTACGTAAGGCACATCGCCAAACTGACGTCGGATGCCCTCAAGAGCTGTGACTGTCTTCGTAGGATAGCCAGCATAATTGCCCCACTGCATCACCGAGTCGTTGGCATTAGGTCCCATCACAATAAAGCTGGAGTTTCTTGATAACGGGAGCGAACCGTTGTTCTTAAGCAACACGATACTCTTTCTCGCCATATCAAGCGCTAATTGTTTGTGCTGCGCGGAAGCTACAACAGAATCAGGAATCTTCGTCCACGACACAAGATCATCACTATCAAAGTCGCCGACCTCGAAGCGTGCTATGAGCAGACGCCTCAGCGAACGATCGAGATCGCTCTCTTTAATATCACCACGACGCACAGCTTCTGGCAAATTACGATATTCAGAACCGCACTCCACATCTGTTCCTGCAAGCACCGCTTGAGCAGAGGCTTCCTCACTATCCTTTGCGGTGTTATGCCACCGAGGCAGGAAGTCACGTATGGCACCGCAGTCGCTCGTAATGAGTCCCTGAAATCCCCACTCGTCACGCAATATCTGCTGCTCGTAGCGAGTCTGACTGCAACATGGCTGTCCATCAATACGCTGATACGCACACATCACCTCAGCAACCTTTCCTTCTTGAACCAAAGACTTGAAGGCAGGCAAGTAGGTTTCCCATAGGTCACGTTCGGGCAACTCCTCTACATTGAATGTGTGGCGATTCCACTCCGGACCGCTGTGTACAGCAAAATGCTTAGCGCATGCCAATAGTTTCTTATATTTGCCAATCCATTTACCATCGTAGGTCATCCCTTGCAGACCACGCACTACAGCTAGTCCCATCATCGAAGTCAGGAAAGGATCTTCACCGTAGGTTTCCTGACCACGTCCCCAACGAGGGTCACGAAAGATATTGATATTCGGAGTCCAGAACGACAGACTTTGGTAGCGTCGGATATTACCGGACTCTTTGGCTTGACGAGCTTTCACACGCGCCTCATCGCTGACTGCCGTGAAGATACGATGCAGTAACGCATCATCCCACGACGCAGCCATAGCCATCGTAATTGGGAAAACAGTAGCGTAGCCATTACGTCCTACACCATGTAGCGCCTCATTCCACCATTGAAACTGCGGGATTTGCAGTCGATCGATGGCAGGTGAGGTATCCATCATCAATCGCACTTTCTCACCAATCGTCAGCCGTGACAGTAAGTCATCAGCACGTTGGGAGGCGGTTAACTGCGTATTCAGATAAGGGAGCGTACCTGTTTGCGCATTCAGCGATAGTACACTTATGACAGCTAACAAACATAAGAAAATTCTTTTCATACTAACTAATGGTTTATAAATCATATTTCATTGAGCCTTCACGATATTCTTCAATGATGAGCCGAAGATTATATACTGCGTATTACCTGCAATGGTACCCTCGTTCTGTCCCCAAAGGAATGGCCAGTCGTCGAAGTTCTCGAAGTGATCGGGTTTGCGGAACAGCAGACCTGGAGCCACATTGCCAGGAATGGCAGAGAAGTCGGCACGGTTGTTTCCGTAGAATACCTGCTTCGGACGGGTAGCACCTACAACTGCCACAAACGAATAGTTGTGGTAGGGATGACAACCATAGAGCCAGTTAGCTACGCGGTAAACCTCGTCCTTCTTGACGATATCTGGATAATAAATATGTGCATAGTTCACGGTGATGCCGAAGTTCAGCACGGCATTCACACCAGCCCAGTTTCCAAGTCCGATGGGCACACCATACGGGTTCTGCGTGTCGAAACTATGGATGTATTCGACATAGCGCTCGACCATAGGACGCAACTGCTCCTTATAGGCGGCATCCTTCATAGGGATACTATCAAGCATAGTCTGCAAGTTGCGAGGAACATTGCGGTTGTTGCCATTGCCAACACCTGTTAACCAGTTGTTGTCTGCTTCAGCCTGTCTGTTGCGACGACGTGGATTGCTGGCCATCAACTGTTCAGCCTCTTGACGCAAACGATCAGCTTGCAATTGTGCTCTATCAGCCAACTCGTTGTTATACCCCCGAAGTACACGGGCTGCTGATGTAAACACACCTGCGGCCTGAAGGTCAAGACTAGGATTACGGGTCGTAAAGGCCCACATATCATCTGGAGTACCACTACTTTTTCCATCAGCACTCACTTCATAAGGCTTCAACGACGGATCGTAGTGCAAACCATCGGTGATCGAGGCAGCATCGCCCAAGTGGTGATAATTGTCTAGGACGGAGTTTGAAAGTGTTGAGGACATGTGACCGATTTGCTCTGCCTGAGCCACAAGATTTAAAATGCCGTGCTCGATAAACTGCAGGATATCGGGCTTGCCATCAGGACGGTGCAGTTCCACATAACGCTGCTCCTGACTGACAAATGTTTCATCACGCTGCGGTTTAAATAAATCCCACGTCCGTATTAAGTTCTGCACAACATTAATGTTCGAACTTGTTTCGATATCAAAGTCGCCTGCATCGAAGAACCCACCAATGTTCAGACCAGGAATGAGTTCATACGGTTTATATTTCGTATCTGTCGTCTGACCCTGACTATGCAAATCGAAGTGGTCACTAGGCGGAGCCTGCAGGTAGCCCTCCTTGAACGGTTCTCCATGCCAAGTGCGGTAACCCTCGGTAACATACATGTGATTCATGTGTATGGGAACCCACACATCGGTTGTCGCATCAGTGATTTTGTCATATACGTGTTCGTCAATCAAAAAATTGTTCGTCTTCGTATCGCCATACTGTATATAATAGATTCCTGGGGCTTTAACAGTCGAAAAATCGAACTTGACATAATTGTATTTATAATAGGGTCCCCACGTCTGGATCTTACCCTTGAATGCCTGCTCCGTAGTGCCGTCTTCCTTAATACGCATAAGCGTGGCTGTTGCTTGCGGCTTATCGGTCTTGTCCAGTTCTATGACTGCTACCTTGGGTTGTTCGGGTGTGTATCCTATCTGTGAAAAACCAATGTTAGGCTCACGAATCCAACCAGGGATAGCATGAGGTTCCACAGTCCATGAAACAACTTTGCCTGTCTTTCCTTTCGGCAACACGCTACGAAGCACGAACCAACCATTCTGAGCCAGCATACGCCCGTCATAAAGTTCCAATTCTGCATCAGAACTAATACGAATCATACGTTCGAGAGCATCCAAAGCCATCGTGATAGAATGACCCGTCTCTAAGGGACAGGGATCTACAAAGCGATCGGTACCACGGTCATCGTATGTCTTGAAACCCTTAAACTGGCGAGGCTTCTCGCTGTTAGGGCGGGTAACAGTCTGACTTGTCGCATAGCGAGGAAAGCGATTCAACCGACCATCCATCATAAAAGTCTTCAACCAATATTGCGAGGGCAGGAACTCCAAATTGAAACCAGCTTCTCCTACCAATTTCTCTGGCACGGGCTTATCGAGCCAGACAGCAATCTCCACAGCTTTGCCTTTGGCTGTTACCTCCACACGGCTGTCGAAATCCTCTTGGAAGCCAGCTGATGGACCACCCAAAGCAGCCGCTGTGTAGCGCAGAGCCACCTCTATGCTACCTTTATTACGATCTACTTTACGATCAGTCATCGTTGGTACCAAATCCCATTGTTCGGGGGTCTTGTTCAGACGAACAGCACCACCCTGAATGGTGCGCACCCCATGATGGATGATTTCGATACCAGAGTTCTTCTCATCGTTGAACCCACCGTTAAAACTATTGCTGAACACCAGCACATTCACGCCTTGACACTCGAAATATTCAAGGTCGTTCAACCTTAGATCTTGTGCCATTGAGAGGGCACAAAAAAATAGGAAAAGAGTCGCTGTAATAAAAGGTTTTTTCATGTGTATGTTATTTATTGATGCTTACCATCGGTAATATTACCTAAACCTCCGGCAGCATATTAAGATAGTAAAATGGATGCTTTAAAATCGTTTTATCTCTTCATACTTACGCTGATGATTGTCTGTTGATGTTTTAAATGCTCGGGACAAAGTTAGGGAAAAAAACTCAAATAACTATATAATAAGGTGTAAAATATGTGAAATGGGCAAAATTTTAGCATTTGATACTTAATAAATCATAATTTTTTGACTTTTCTTGCTAAAACATATCGTACATAAGAATCTTTTTTCATACCTTTGCCCCCCGAAACGAAAAAATGTATAAACGAAGAACTAAAGAAGGGGTTATAATCACGGTTAACGGTCGGAGGTTCGCGACCAAGGCGAAACAGGAACGGTTAGCGGAGTGACAACTTCTAAAAAAGAAAAATCGAAGAGTTGAAAATGCAGAAAAATCTGGTGATTGTAGAGTCTCCTGCCAAGGCGAAGACATTAGAGAAATTTCTTGGAAAAGACTATAAGGTGATGTCTAGTTATGGTCATATTCGTGACCTAAAGAAAAAGGACTTTGGAGTGGACTTGGACAACTTAAATCCTGAATATGAGATTCCATCTGACAAGGAGTCGTTAGTGAAGTCATTGAAGAAGAATGCAAAAGAGGCAGAAACGGTGTGGCTTGCATCCGATGAAGACCGTGAGGGAGAAGCTATCTCGTGGCATTTAGCCCAAGTATTGGGACTGAACATGGCTCAAACCAAACGTATCGTGTTTCACGAAATCACGGAGAATGCCATCTTAGAAGCCATCAAGGCACCTCGCACCATCGACATAAATCTTGTAAACGCTCAGCAGGCACGTCGTGTGTTGGACCGTATAGTGGGATTCAAACTGTCACCCGTGTTATGGAAAAAATTAAAACCTTCCTTGTCAGCAGGTCGAGTTCAGTCGGTGTGTGTACGCCTGATTGTAGAACGCGAACGTGAAATTGAGCAGTTCAAGGCAGAATCGAGCTATAAGGTAGAAGCAGAGTTTGAGACGACTGACGAGAAGGGTCAGAAGACGGGGTTCCGTGCAGATTTGAACACACGTTTCAAAACAGAAGAGGATGCTCGCCATTTTCTCGAATCGATTGAAGGCAAGACCTTCACTGTGGTTGACATCTCGAAGAAACCGATGAAGAAAACTCCAGCACCTCCATTCACAACCTCAACGCTACAGCAGGAAGCTGCCCGCAAGTTGGGATTCACGGTATCACAGACTATGATGGTGGCTCAGCGTTTGTACGAATCGGGATTCATCACCTACATGCGTACTGACTCTGTGAACCTGTCAACCCTGTGTTTGGGAACCAGCAAACAAGAAATCATTGCTCAATGGGGTAAGGAGTATAGCAAGACACGCAACTACCACACCAATTCGAAAGGAGCTCAGGAGGCTCACGAAGCCATTCGTCCGACCTATATCTCTAACCACGAAATTACAGGCAACGCGCAAGAACGCAAGTTGTATGAGCTGATTTGGAAACGTACGCTGGCTTCACAGATGGCTGATGCAGAGACAGAGAAGACAACTATCAAGATAGCCCTCGACGGCACGAATTATGACTTCACAGCAAATGGAGAAATCGTAACTTTCGATGGTTTCCTGCGCTTATATCACGAATCAGTGGAGGAAGAGGATCTACCCGATGATGAAACCCGCCAATTGCCAAACCTCAAAATCGGCACACAGTTGAAACCCGTGGTTCTACAAGCAATGGAGCGTCTTTCGCAAGCTCCTGTCAGATACACAGAAGCCAGTTTGGTACACAAGTTGGAAGAACTGGGTATTGGACGTCCTTCGACCTATGCGACTTTCATCTCGACCATTCAGCAGCGCGAATATGTGGCAAAGGGCAATAAGCCAGGCGAGAAGTATCAGTTCCATATTCTAAAACTGCAAAAAGGCAAAATCAAAGAATCGACCAAGACAGAGGTTGTAGGGCAGGAGAAAGCCAAACTGCTACCAACAGACATCGGTGTAGTGGTGAATGACTTCCTTATGCAGTTCTTCCCTGAGATTATGGATTACCACTTTACAGCCAATGTAGAGAAGGATTTCGATAAAGTGGCAGAAGGTAAGGCTGACTGGAAAAAAGTTATCAAAGACTTCTACGGAGACTTTGAGCCTTTGGTTGAAAAGACAATGAATGACAAGATGGAGCACAAGATGGGCGAACGCGTGCTGGGTACCGACCCTACGAGCGGAAAACCTGTATCTGTGAAAATCGGTCGATTTGGCCCTGTGGTACAAATCGGAAGTGCAAACGACAAGGACAAACCTCGATTTGCTCAACTAAAAAAAGGTCAAAGTATCCAAACAATCACTTACGAGGAAGCTATGGATTTGTTCAAACTGCCTCGCACCCTCGGCGAATATGAAGGCTTTGAGATCTCGATCGGAACAGGAAGATTCGGACCATACATTTTGTACAATAAATCGTATGTAAGTCTGCCTAACAATTATAACCCGATGGATGTTACGCTCGAAGAGGCCATTGAGCTGATCAACGAGAAGAAACAAACCGACCAGAAGAAGCATCTTAAACAGTTTGCAGAAGAACCCGAATTGGAAATACTCAATGGACGATTTGGACCATATCTACACTACAAAGGCAACAACTATAAACTGCCTAAAAGCCAAAGCGACCTTGAGACTCTCACAGCAGAGAAGTGTTTGGAGATTATCCGGGCTCAAGAAAGTAGAAATCACAAAGGCAAAGCAAACAAGGACTGATGAGAGTTATTCTGATAGGATACATGGGAGCTGGTAAAACCACCTTTGGAAAGGCACTCGCTCAACAGATGGATATGACGTTCTGCGACCTCGATTGGTACATCGAAGAACAAAACAGAACCACAATCTCACAAATCTTCAAGAATGAAGGCGAAACTGCCTTCCGTGAGAAAGAGCGGGAAGCCCTCCACAAAGTGATGCAGCAAGATAACCTCATATTGGCAGTTGGAGGAGGAACTCCCTGTTTCTATGATAATATCGACTTCATGAATCAAAAGGCTCACACTATCTATCTTAGCGCAACGCCTGAGACACTAAAGGCTCACATCAGGATGGGAGGATCGAAACGTCCACTTGTCGATGGAAAGACTGATGAGGAACTAACGGAGTTTATTACCACATCACTCAAGAAACGTGAGTCTTATTATCAAAAAGCGGCAGATACCATAACAATTCCAACTATCACACGTCAGGAGGAAATCGACGAATGTGTAGAAGTCCTCAAAAAAATCATAATAAATCGAGTATCTCAACAAAAAAAATAGAGGAATGGAAAAGCTGACTATCATTAAAGTTGGAGGAAAGATTGTAGAGGAAAAACAATCGCTGGAACAATTGCTCGACAGCTTTGCTGCCATTGAGGGAAATAAGCTATTGGTTCACGGAGGTGGTAGAAGCGCCACTCAAATAGCGGCTCAACTTGGCATTGAGACCCAAATGGTTGATGGCCGTAGAGTGACTGACGAGGCGATGTTGAAAGTAGTGACTATGGTATATGGCGGATTAGTAAACAAAAACATCGTTGCTCAATTGCAAGCCCGTCATATTAACGCAATGGGACTCACTGGTGCCGACCTAAACGTTATTCAATCACACAAACGGCTGCCCAATCCGATAGATTTCGGTTTCGTAGGCGATGTAGACAAAGTGAATGGCAAGCAACTGGCGAATCTAATCAGCACAGGAATCGTACCCATTATGGCACCACTTACACACGATTGTGAAGGACATCTTCTCAACACCAATGCTGACACAATAGCAGGCGAAGTGGCAAAGGCGCTTACTCCTTATTATAATATAAGGCTCATATTCTGCTTCGAAATGGCTGGTGTGATGCAAGACGTAAACGATGAGCAAAGTGTCATCCCGCACATTAATGCGACCGATTTCAAACGGCTTGTAGATAACGGAACGATTCAAGGAGGTATGATTCCGAAGATACAAAACGCAATTGACGCCATCAATGCAGGAGTGGAAGAAGTAATCATTACCAAAGCAAGCGCTATTGATAGCAGTAAAGGTACTAAAATAACAAAATAAAAAAAAATCTCGGATGAATTGTAACTTTTGTACGGTTCATCCGTCTTAATTATAGCCCGATGGAAGAAATCAGTTTCAAGAATGATGTATTACCGCTTAAAGATAAGCTCTTTAGACTGGCTCTACGCATCACGTCGAACAGAGAAGAAGCGGAGGATATCGTTCAAGACACACTGATGAAACTATGGAACCAACGCGATGAATGGAGTGCCATTCGTAATATGGAAACATACTCAATGACCGTTTGCAGGAATCTTGCTTTAGACGCCATCAATAAAAGCGAACGACAAAACATATCGCTTGATGAAACTGCACATGATCAACCTGACACCTCTCGGATGCAGGACGAAGTGCTGATGAGACAGCAGCAAATGGATAGGATACGAGCAATTATCCAACAACTGCCTGAAAAACAACGGACAATCATCCTGCTACGCGACATAGAAGAAAAGTCCTATCAGGAAATTGCAGAAATCATGGGTATTAACCTATCGGATGTAAAAGTAAACCTTTTTAGGGCTCGTCAAACGTTAAAAGCAAAGATTAATAAATCATAAATCGCTAAATCATATTAAGTTGATGAATTATCAGTACATAGAGCAATTGATTGAACGCTACTGGGATTGCCAGACAACATTAGAAGAAGAACAGATCTTACGTTCGTTCTTCAAACAGGATGACGTTCCCATGCATTTGATGCAATACGCTCCCTTCTTTGCTCATGAGGCAGCAGAGAAAAACGAGAAACTGGGCGAAGACTTCGACAAACGTATTTTAGCGATGACTGCTGAGGAAAGCAAAACCGTTAAGGCGAAGCAAATCAAACTGCTCACAAGAATTTCACCGTTCTTCAAAGCAGTAGCTGTAGTCGCAGTGATTCTCACCATCAGCAATATTGCAGAAAGAGCATTGCAGAACAACTCAGCAAGCGGTACAACCGTTGGTGTTACTGACACCTACACGAGGAAAGAAGACATCACAGCGAAAATCAAAATCATAGACTCCTCCCAATCGGAAGCAATGGCAAAGACCGACTCACTAAAGCAGGCTCCCGCAATCAACAAGGAAGACATGATGTTGGAATAGCTGATGAAAAGACATAATAACAATCATTTTCTTTTATATGCTTTAACTAAAACCTAAGAAAGCGAAACTGTGAAGTTTCAATTCTCTCAAAAACCAATTAAGTTTTACAAAACTTCGAAACAGAGCTGACGAGAAGTCAGCTCTTTTCATTTAGGTAGGAGTTTTTTATTTCCCCCTAGGGGCTGCAAAATTTTCCCTTAGGGGAAACAAAAAATGCGATAATTCAAAAAGTCTTAGAATTCAAGGTTGAGGAAGCATCCATATAGACGAAGATGATACTGATGTTCCAACAGCTATATCATTGCCTTTCATTTTATTCCAAACATCATCTAAACCGCAATCTCAAACCCGTTTTATGTCTCAATCAACACATTTACCATTATATTATTTGGTTATAATTGGAACTTTGCGTAAATTTGCAGTCAAATATTTTGAACTAAAATAAATAATATGTCAGACGAATTGGAAATTAAAGAATTGGAAGAGGTTGTTGTCCGATTTTCGGGCGACTCTGGCGATGGAATGCAACTCGCTGGAAATATCTTCTCTACAGTCTCAGCAACTGTAGGTAATAGTATCAGTACCTTCCCCGATTATCCAGCCGACATTCGTGCCCCGCAAGGCTCATTGACTGGTGTATCAGGATTCCAAGTACACATCGGAGCAGAACAGGTTTATACACCAGGCGACAAGTGTGATGTGTTGGTAGCGATGAATGCAGCTGCATTGAAGACACAATACCGCTATGCTAAACCTGGTGCTGCTATCATCATCGACACGGACTCTTTTGGTCCCAAAGATCTGGAAAAAGCTGCCTTCAAGTCAAATGATTATCTTGGCGAAATGGGTATCGATCATGATCGAGTGATTGCATGCCCTATAAGCCAGATGGTGAAAGACTGTTTGGCTGATTCTGGTATGGACGTGAAAGCGATGATGAAATGCCGTAACATGTTTGCTCTGGGATTGGTCTGCTGGCTGTTCGATCGAGATTTGGACGTAGCATTCAACTATCTCAAGGAGAAGTTCGCAAAGAAAGCAGGAGTAGCCGAAGCTAATATCAAAGTGATAAAGGCTGGATACGACTACGGACATAATACCCATAGCTCTGTTGCAAATGTCTACAGAATCGAGACCAAGCACAAAGTGCCAGGACGATATATGGATATCACAGGAAACAAAGCTACTGCTTACGGATTTATCGCAGCAGCAGAAAAGGCAAGACTGAAACTATATCTGGGTTCCTACCCCATCACCCCTGCTACTGATGTGCTGCATGAGTTATCAAAGCATAAGTCACTTGGAGTAACTACAGTTCAGTGTGAGGACGAAATCGCCGGCTGTGCATCTGCATTGGGTGCTTCATTTGCTGGAGCCTTGGGAGTAACTTCTACATCAGGTCCTGGTATCTGTCTGAAGAGTGAAGCGATGAACCTAGCCGTCATCATGGAACTCCCATTAGTAGTACTCGACGTACAACGTGGCGGTCCTGCTACAGGTTTGCCGACAAAGAGCGAACAAACCGACTTGCTTCAGTGTCTGTTTGGGCGTAATGGCGAAAGTCCAATGCCTGTAATTGCAGCTACAAGCCCTACAGATTGCTTCGATGCCGCATATCAAGCTTCGAAAATGGCCCTTGAACATATGACACCAGTTATCTTGATGACAGATGCCTATATTGCAAACGGTTCAAGTGCGTTCAAACTGCCTAACCTTGCTGACTATCCAGCCATCAACCCTCCATACGTTCCTGAGGAACTGAAAGGGAAGTGGGCACCCTACCTGCGTAATGAGGACACAAAAGTGCGATACTGGGCAGTTCCTGGTCGCGAAGGGTTTGAACATATCCTTGGAGGATTAGAGAAAGACAACCAAACTGGCGCCATCTCTACAAACCCAGAGAACCACGACCTGATGACTCGTCTGCGCAAAGAGAAGGTGGACAAGATTCCAGTTCCTGACCTCGAAGTTTTGGGAGACAAAGATGATGCAGACCTACTGATTGTGGGATTTGGTGGCACATTTGGCCATCTTCATGCTGCTATGGACACCATGCGTGCTTCAGGAAAAAAGGTAGCAATGGCACATTTCAAGTTCATTAACCCACTTCCCAAGAACACTTCAGAAGTACTCTTGAAGTATAAGAAAGTGGTCGTAGCAGAACAAAACATGGGACAGTTGGCCTCTTGGCTCCGCATGAAAGTGGACGGCTTTGTACCTTATCAGTTCAATCAAGTTAAGGGACAACCATTTGTCGTAGAAGAGTTAGTTAATGCTTTCGAGGACATTTTAAAGAAGTAAACGATTATGAATTATACAGCACAAGACTTTAAGAAAGGACAACCACGTTGGTGTCCAGGATGTGGCGACCACTTCTTTTTGGCATCGCTCCACAAAGCTATGGCTGAAATAGGTGTTGACCCATGGAACACAGCCGTGATTTCAGGTATTGGATGCTCAAGCCGTTTGCCTCACTATATGGCGACATATGGAATGAACACCATTCACGGACGTGCAGCAGCAATTGCTACTGGTGCGAAGGTTGCCAACCCAAACCTAACCGTTTGGCAAGTTTCTGGAGATGGAGACGGATTGGCTATTGGTGGAAACCACTTTATTCATGCCAATCGACGCAACATCAATCTCAATATGATATTGCTGAATAACCGCATCTACGGACTGACAAAGGGGCAGTATAGTCCTACCAGCCCACGTGGATTCGTCTCAAAATCAAGCCCTTACGGAACAGTAGAAGACCCATTCCGCCCAGCAGAACTATGCTTTGGAGCTCGTGGACATTTCTTTGCACGCGCAGTTGCTACTGATGCCCCTGCAACAGTTGAGATATTGAAAGCCGCATACCAACACAAAGGTGCCAGCGTATGCGAGATACTGCAAAACTGTGTTATCTTCAACAACGGCACACACGATAGCGTTTACACTAAAGAAGGACGTGCTAAGAATGCCATCTATGTGGAGCATGGAAAACCATTAATCTTTGGCGAGAACAACGAATTCGGACTTATTCAGGAAGGATTCGGCCTAAAAATCGTAGAGATTGGCAAGAACGGCATCACAGAAAAGGACATATTAGTTCACGATGCTCATTGCGAAGATAATACCCTACAGCTGAAATTAGCATTAATGGGTAATGGTGATGGATTCCCGATCGCATTAGGTGTTATTCGTGACGTAGAAGCCCCAACATACGACGAAAGCGTTACTTCACAAATTGAAGAGGTGAAAGCATCCAAAAAGTACCACAACTTTGCAGAACTGCTCGAAACAAATGACATTTGGGAAGTAAAATAATTTGCAGAACATTTATCATAAGTCCCAGTGTGACAAAGTGCACATTGGGACTTCATTTACTAATCACATCAAAAACATCATAGATGAAGATAATACCAACCAAGATTTGTACATCATTAATAATTTGTATGATGATGCAAAATACGATTGCTCAATCGGTAGACAAATACACTACCACGAAAGATGCCAACTTTGTTCATTCGTCCATGAAGTTAGCAAATAAGGCTGAGGGAACAATCGTAGCATCAATCAAAGGTTCTGAGCGGGGAACTGTTTTTCGTGCTTGGGGTACGACATTTAACGAATTGGATTGGGATGCCTTCAATCTTTTGTCACGAAATGATCAAGACGAGCTGATGAAAAATCTATTCTCTCCGCAAGGAGACTTAAGATTTACACATGGGCGCGTATCGATGAATGCAAACGACTATGCACGCAGCTGGTATAGCTGTGATGATGTGGTGGGGGATTTAGGTTTAAAATACTTTAATATTGAGCGAGACAAACGAAACATTATCCCATTGGCACGAGCCGCTCAAAAGTACTGCCCTCAACTGCAGTTGTTTATGAGCCCTTGGAGTCCTCCCGCTTGGATGAAGATTAATCAAGACTATCCTGTTTCGCCTAATCAATACAACACAATGGACAACCGTCAGGGCTATCTGCTTTATATGGAGAAAGATTCCCAAAATCAAAGCGTCAACTTCGACCCTGACGAAATGAAACTGCTTGGAGAGAGGAACGGAGTATTCCCTCGCAGGTTAGCTACACAAGACTTTTTTATTCAAGACCCACGTTATTTGCAGTGTTACGCAAATATGTTCTGCAAATTTATTGACCTTTATGCTGAGCAGGGACTTCCGATAACAAAGGTAATGTATCAAAACGAAGCTTATTCTTATACACCCTATCCAGGCTGTGCTTGGACAGCAGAAGGGACACTACGTTTCAATAACGATTATCTTGCTCCGACATTGGCCAAAGCGCATCCAGAGGTAGAATTGTGGATTGGCACATTCAACACTAACCGCTTAGACTATGTTGAGAAGATACTTGATGACAAGACGTTACAATCAAATGTTCATGGAATCGGGACACAGTGGGAATGCCGCGAAAACCTTCCACAGCTACGCGAGCGCTATCCTAATCATCGATTCATGGTGAGTGAAAGCGAATGCGGTAATGGTCAGATGGATTGGGCGGCTGGTGAACACACTTTCTTCTTAATATCAGATAATCTTGGAAATGGTTGCGACGAGTATTACAATTGGAATTTTATTCTGACAGATAATGGCATATCTCCTTGGGGATGGACGCAAAACGCTCTTGTACAAGTAGACAGCAAGACTCGCTCAATGCGCTACACAGCAGAATACTTTGCCTATAAGCATTTCAGTCATTTCATCACTCCAGGAACAGAAATGGTTGGCTATGCTGGTCGCAATTACAGCAAAACACCAGTCACTGTTTTCAAAAATGAAAAGAACATTATCATTACTGCCGGAAATTTCACAGATTCAGAATCTTCTATCAGTGTAAAGATTGCTGATAAATATTTGAACATTAAGCCACAGCCACATTCCTTTAACACATTCATAGTAAAGAAATAGCCAAATGAATCATGATGAATTCTATATGAGACGATGTATTCAACTTGCCAGAAACGGCAAGATGAACACATCTCCAAACCCTATGGTTGGTGCAGTTATTGTAGCCAATAACAGGATTATCGGGGAAGGCTATCATGTAAAATATGGAGAAGGACATGCAGAAGTGAATGCATTTGCATCAGTAAAGAAAGAAGACGAACCTTTACTCTCACAAGCCACTATTTATGTGAGCCTGGAGCCTTGTAGCCATTATGGAAAGACTCCTCCCTGCGCAGATCTGATCATTAGAAAAGGGGTGAAGCGCGTGGTTGTGGGATGCGAAGATCCGTTTGCAGAAGTACGAGGTCGAGGCATTCAAAAAATCCAAGCTGCTGGTATCGAGGTTACAAAGGGAATATGCCAAACAGAATGTCAAGAATTAAACAAAGTATTCTTCACATTCCACCAACTCAAACGTCCTTTCGTCACGTTGAAATGGGCTGAAAGCCAAGATGGTTTTATCGGTAGTATCAACTCTGAAGGAAAACTACAATCCTCTCAGATTTCCACTCCTTTGACACGAATGCTTTGTCACAAACTACGTGCCGAACATCAAGCAATCCTCATCGGACGTAACACACTTGAGACAGATAACCCTTCGCTCACTACCCGTTATTGGATTGGCAAGAATCCCATAAGGATTTTACTAACCAACTATAATCCCGACAAATCTTTTAATATTTTCGACAATACGGCTCCCTACCTTGTGATGAGTGGAACGATTTCCGAACTAATGCAAGAACTCCACTCAAGAGGTATTCAATCATTGTTGGTAGAAGGAGGAAGAAATGTACTTCAACAATTTATTGACCAACAGATTTGGGACGAAATGTACATAGAGAAAGGGGATTTAATAATCGGGAAAGGGACTAAAGCACCCCAAATTCCCAATCTGCCAAACCTGCATCAATCGACAGACTTTTTCTTCAATAGAAGGATCGTTAAGATAAGACATTTCATGCTATAAAAAAGACGACGAAAGTTCATGATGAAAATGCTTAAATCCAACACAAAAATTTGAAGTATCTGGAGGCTTCAAAAATAGTTATCCTTAAGGGAAAAATTTGTTACCCCTAGGGGCTGCAAAAATTCCCCTTAAGGGAAACAAAAAAGAGACACTTCAAGAGACCTTAAAATTCAAGGTCGAAATGCGGCAAAAAAAAAGAAGATGATGCGCTTGAGCTGACGGCATTTTCTACCATAAGAATTGCGTTAAATGCCTGAGAAAAACACCCGCTTTAAGGCGTTTAGGGCTTAAAAGAACAAAAAAAACACCTAAAAAATATTAAAAGTCTGTTATATACTTCTTTATAGCAAAAAATGTTCGTATTTTTGCATGTTAAAATACATACAATCGTATAATGAGAAAGTATATTTCAATCATATCGTTTGTCATAACAAGCCTTTTTCTCACCATTGTCTATTCATGTATCAAAGATGACGAAGTTGAGAACACGCCAACTTGTGTGATTACCTCCATTGCCGTAAATGATATAACTTCATATCTCACAACAAAAGCATCGGACGGGACAGACAGCATCTATACCAGAACAATTAGTGGTAGAAACATAAAATTCAATATTGACCAGGTAAATGGGAAAATCTATTCTATAGACTCCTTACCCAGTTGGACAAATCTCAAACGAGTAGTAGCATCTTTCGGGTATACAGGTACGTTATACGTACGATATAGTGTTGATTCACTTTATTATCCATTAACAAATGGAAAAGACTCGTTAGACCTTTCGACTCCTTTAGATTTGTTAGTAGTAGCTTCTGACGGCATATCATCCAAACATTATACGGCCGTCATCTACCGCTATACAGCTAATGCAGATTCAATGATATGGACATCTCCCAACACCATTAACATCCATCCGACATCCTCAACCAAACTCATTGCGGCAAATGGGCAGTTGTACATCTTCGCAGAAAAAGAAGGAAAACCATTCGTCAGTTGCGGTGATATTGACGGACGCTCTTGGCAAACATCCGAGTTGGCAACAACAGCCAACCAACTCGATTATCAGTCAATACTATACTTCAATGGAAAGTTCTATGCCCTTGATCTTAATGGCACCATTTTTGCATCTATAGACGGCATAACCTGGAATGTAGCATCAAGCCAGACGGTTCAGAAATTGTTGGCTGCAGACAGATTCTTCCTTTATGCATTTGATGGCACACAAATAATCGCAACTTCTGACCTCAATAAATGGACAGCGAATGGGAACCGTCACCTTGACATGTTACCAGAACAATTCATAACATCAACAGCATACGATACACGAACCAACTCAAATCTACAAGTGAATGTGTTGGCTGGAGTAAGCAGTAAAAAAGCCAATTATGCTGTAGTATGGTATAAAATAGCTGCAGAAGAACAGGCAAGCAATCAGCAATGGGATTACATTTCAATCACTTCTGAAAACAATTATCCTTTGCCAGCCTTTAACAACCTAACAATCTTCCACTACAACGATGCTTTATACGCTTTAGGAGGCGACAACAAAACTTTTTATAAGTCAGAAGATAATGGTATCACCTGGAAACAAGTGACCGAATACCAGTTCCCTCCCACGTCTTTAAAGGCAAACAAACCCGTTAGCGTGGCCGTAAATGGAGAACAAGTGATCATGATACAACCAAGTGATGAGGGCAATCTCACTATGTGGAAAGGCAAAATCAATAAGTTGAAATGAAGTTACACAAATTCATATTAACATTGACATGTATTCTCTGCACCACAGCATTGTATGCACAAGAACTTGAATACAGGTACGAGTTAGGAGGCATGCTTGGTTCAGGGTTCTATCTTGGTGATGCCAACTACTCCTCACTCTACAAGAACAATCATTTGGCAGGAGGCCTTTTGTTCCGCTACAACCTAAACCCACGCATGGCATTGAAGTTCGACCTCATGTACTCAGGCATCTCAGGCAATGCTCTTGAATTACAAAACAAATACCCAAATGTAACAGGACAAGAATGGAAATTCAGCAACTCAGTAATAGACCTTGGTTGTCAATACGAATTGGGATTCTGGGGATACGGCACAGGTCGTAGCTACAAAGGAACTAAACGATTGGTACCATACATTCAGATAGGAATGGGATTCACATACGGAAACAAAAATATAACGATGAACATCCCTATCGGATTTGGTGTAAAATACAAGTTGAAAGAACGACTCAATATCGGCTTCGATTGGAGCATGCATTTCAGCATGAGCGACAAACTGGATGGGATCAGTGATCCTTACTCCATCAAAAGTGGATTTTTGAAAAACAAAGATTCATATTGCCTGACAAAAGTCTATCTATCATTCGACTTAAGTCCTAGATTTCGAGAATGCAATAACGATTAAACTAAAACAAAATACAACGATATGTCAGTTCAGTTAGACCTCAATAGAATACCCCGCCATATAGCTATCATAATGGACGGAAATGGCAGATGGGCCAAGGCTCGTGGAATGGAGCGCACCTTCGGACATCAACAAGGGGCACAACAAGTTCATGAGATCATGGAAGAGGCCGTACGTCTTGGTGTTGACTACCTCACCCTATACACATTTTCAACAGAAAACTGGAATCGACCTATCGAAGAAGTTGCTGCCTTAATGGCATTGTTGTTGCAACACCTTGAAGAAGAAGTGTTTGTAAAAAACAACGCAAGATTTACTGTGATTGGCGATTTTGGCAGACTTCCACAAATTGTTCAAGATGCTTTAGCACACTTAATAGAAGTCACTAAGAACAATACAAACACCTGCATGGTATTGGCTTTAAGTTATTCTTCAAAATGGGAACTGACGAAAGCCATGAAAGATATAGCGGCAGAAGTAGAAGCAGGCAAAATAAAAAGCACAGATATCACTGAAGAAACAATAAATCAACATCTAGAAACAAAAGACATGCCAGAGCCAGAATTGATGATTCGTACAGGTGGCGAATTGCGCTTAAGCAACTATCTGTTGTGGCAATGTGCATATTCTGAGTTTTATTTCACAGATGTTTATTGGCCAGATTTTACCATCGAAGAATTCAGGAAAGCAATTGCTGACTATCAAGGACGTCAAAGACGCTATGGGAAAACTGGTGAACAAATAGTTGAAGAAACGAGCAAATAAGATGATGAAATATTTGACACATATAAAAAGTTTAATATTGGCGTGTTTTTGCATGGGCATAAGCTCAGTAAATACTGTGACTGCGCAAGACAAACCCACTATTATCTATGGGCAATCCCACAGCTATCCTATTGGAGGCATAACTGTGGAAGTCACAAATGAAGGAGCACAAAAATACGAAGACTACATACTTATCGGCATCTCTGGATTAAATGTAGGTGATAATATCACGGTTCCTGGAGACGACATCACTGAAGCCGTAAAACGCTATTGGAAACATGGATTGTTTTCTGACGTAAGGATTGAGGCTTCAGAAATCCGCAATGACAGTATCTTCCTTAACATCGTTTTAGGCATACGTCCACGAGTATCAGAAGTAAATATCTACGGCGTAAAGAAAAACGAACGTGAAGACCTCGCCGACAAAATCGGTATCGTCAAAGGCAACCAAATAACCCCAAACATGGTGGATCGGGCCAAGATCATCATAGAAAGATACTTTGAGGACAAAGGATTCAAAAATGCTGAGGTTGAAATTGTTCAAAAAGATGATATTGCACACAACGACCAGTTGATTGTTGACGTTAATATCAACAAAAACGAAAAAGTTAAAGTTAACAAAATATACATCACAGGCAACGAACATATCTCGCGTAAGAAGTTCATGGGTGGATTCTTCTCTGGAGGTCTGCTGAAGAAAACCAACGAGAAGGGTATAAAAAGTCTCCTCAAGTCAAAGAAGTTTATTGCTGAAAAATACGAGGAAGACAAAGAGCGTGTCATAGAGAAATACAATGAATTAGGTTATCGAGACGCTATCATAGAATCGGATAGTGTTGTTGACCTTGGCAACAATCTCGTCGACATCTACATCAACATATACGAAGGTCAAAAATACTATCTACGTAATGTAAGTTGGGTGGGCAACACAATTTACAACTCCGATGCGATGTCCGAGGTTTTGTCAATGAAACGTGGAGACGTATACAATCAAAAGAAACTAAACGAACGACTGAATAGCGACGATACATCTATCGGCAACCAATATTATAATCATGGATATGTGTTCAGCCGTATTGAGCCAAAAGAAGAAGAGATTGACGGCGACTCCATCGATCTTGTCATTTATGTAACAGAAGGAAAACAAGCATCTATCAACAAAATCCAGATATACGGAAACGACAAAGTCTATGAAGAAGTCGTTCGTCGAGAGTTGAAACTAAAGCCAGGTGACTTGTTCACGATGGATGCATTCAAAACTACTGCACAGGAAATTGCTCAGATGGGGCATTTTGATCCAGAAGCACTCGATCCCAATAAATGGATCAAAGCAGACCAACAGAACGGCACAGTAGATCTCAGCATCGGATTGACTCCAAAACCAAGTGATCAGGTTGAATTCTCATTAGGTTGGGGACAAACTGGTATTATTGGTAAACTTGGACTCAAATTCTCAAATTTCTCAATGCAAAACCTTTTTGGGAAAAATAAAGCACGTAGAGGCATCCTGCCACAAGGACATGGACAATTATTCGAATTGAGCGGCTCAACCAACGGAAGCTATTATCAATCCTATAGTGTTTCATTCTCAGATCCTTGGTTTGGAGGCAAACGTCCTACACGCCTGTCTGTTTCCGCATTCTATTCTCGACAGACAGACGTTAATAGCAGCTACTACAACAGCAACTACTACAACTCATATTATTCAATGTTATACGGTCAGGGCAACTACAACAGCACATACTATAACAACTACTCATCATACTACGACCCCGACAAATACATTCAACTATTTGGATTATCCGTAGGATGGGGAAAGCGACTCAATTGGCCAGATAACAATTTCTACCTGAACGCATCATTAGCATATACACGATACATGCTGAAAGATTGGGAATACTTCCTCATCACAAATGGAAACTGTAACAACATCAACCTGACACTACAGTTGATTCGTTCATCTATTGGTGCGACCTTCTTCCCCCGTCATGGTTCAGAGATATCATTATCAGTCAGTGCAACTCCTCCTTATTCTTTGTGGGAAGGTACTGATTATAGCAAGCTTGCCACTTCGACAAGTGATGCAAATTACCAACGTGACCTTCAAAAGAAATACCGCTGGATAGAATACCATAAGTGGAAATTCAACTCGAAGCTCTATATACCATTATCTGGAGCTAAGAAATGTTTCGTGCTGATGGCACGTCTGGACGCAGGTTTCCTTGGACATTATAACAAAGACAAACGTTCTCCTTTTGAAACATTCTATGTAGGTGGAGATGGAATGTCTGGTTATTCAACAAGCTACTATTCCGAGACGATTGGTTTACGTGGTTATGAGAATGGAGCTTTAACACCAAGCGTGGGTTCTGAGGGTTATGCATATACTCGTATGACAATGGAGTTGCGTTACCCATTACTGCTTGAAGGCTCAACCAACATCTATGCGCTCGCATTCCTCGAAGGAGGAAATGCCTGGAACGACATTAGAAAGTTCAACCCATTCGACATCAAGCGTTCTGCCGGAATTGGTGTTCGCCTCTTCCTCCCTATGGTGGGACTTATGGGAATTGATTATGCATACGGTTTCGATAAAGCATTCGGTTCATCAAGTTACGGAGGTGGACATTTCCACTTCGTTCTCGGACAAGAGTTTTAATATAATTTCAAATTTAAATAAGATACGGATATGAAAAAACTATTATTCATAGCACTCATAGCACTTCCAATGAGTGTATTTGCGCAGAAATATGCGCTAGTTGATATGGAATATATTCTCAAGAATGTTCCTGCTTATGAACGTGCCAACGAACAATTAAACCAAATCTCAAAAAAATGGGAAGGCGAAGTGGAAGCCATTCTTAAGGAAGCTGAAACTATGTACAAGAAGTTTCAATCTGAATCGGTGTTTCTTTCGGATGCACAAAAACAAAAGACTGAAGAGGCAATTATGTCTAAAGAAAAAGAGGCTAGCGACCTGAAGAAAAAATACTTTGGAAGCGAAGGTGAGCTTTTCAAAAAACGCCAAAGCCTTATGGCTCCTATACAGGATGAGATATATAATGCTGTTAGAGACATCAGTGATCAAAAAGGTTATCAACTAGTTCTCGATCGCGCATCAGGTGGAAGCATTATTTATGCGTCTCCTAAGATTGACATCAGTGATGAAGTATTGCAAAAACTTGGTTATTCAAATTAAAACATTAATCAATTAAATCATAAAACAAATGAAGAAACTTATCATTTTAGCACTTATTGCACTCCCACTGAGTGCGTTTGCACAGAAGTTTGCACATGTAAACACAGCAGCAATCTTGTCGACTATGCCAGAATACACTGCTGCACAAGAAGAACTCCAGAAACTGTCTAAACAGTATCAAGATGAATTAAAGCGAATGCAAGATGAACTCCAAACTAAATATGAAGACTTCCAGAAGAATGGAGAATCACTACCAGAAACCATGAAGCAACGTCGTCTGCAGGAGTTACAGGACTTAGACACTCGTCTCACCCAATACCATCAAACTGCTCAAGCAGATGTTGCCAAGCAAGAAAATGCTAAGATGGCAGAGATTTCTGAAAAGGTAACTAAAGCTGTTAAGGAAGTAGGCACCTCTGGTGGATATGTTTACATTATGGATGTTGCTGGCGACATTCCTTTCATTAACGAGACTCTCAGTACAGATGTGACAGATCAAGTAAAAGCAAAGTTGGGTATAAAATAAAAAAGAGTGTTTTACACCAACAAAATGGAGAGCAGCCGATAGGTCTGCTCTCCATTTTTATTATGCTATGAAGGATTACAATTTCTTATATGCTGCATAGATAGCATCAGCTGCAACTTGCATCTCTTCTTTTGAGAAACTCTTTTTAGGATTGCTGAATAGCATGTCTTTTTCTGATTGCATAGGAATCAAATGTATATGTGCATGAGGGACTTCTAGACCAAGAACTGCCTCTCCGACTTTCACGCATGGGAATGCCTCTTTAATGGCAATAGCGACTTTCTTTGCAAATACTTGAAAACGTGCTATCTCATCGTCTTCCATATCAAAGATATAATCGACCTCTCTACGTGGAATACACAATGTGTGACCTTTCACCAATGGGTTAATGTCAAGAAAGGCATAGAATTCCTCGTTCTCTGCACATTTGTAACTTGGAATCTCTCCGTTTACTATACGAGTGAATATTGAAGCCATACGATTTCTTCGTTTTGAGATTACACAGATATGCTAAGGATTTCTAGTTCTATCACTCCTTGAGGTATTGTGATTGTAGCAACATCACCTACTTTCTTACCAAGTAGTCCTTGTGCAATTGGGGTTGCGACAGAAATCTTACCTTCGCTGAGGTTTGCTTCGCTTTCACTTACCAATGTATACTTCATCACCATCCCTGTTCTCACATTTTTCATCTCTACTTTGGAAAGAATCTGAACCACGTCTGTCTGAACCTTTGATGTATCAATGATCTTTGCATCAGCAAGCATTGCCTTCATCTCAGCGATTTTTGTTTCAAGTTTACCTTGGGCTTCCTTAGCTGCATCATACTCAGCATTTTCGGAAAGGTCTCCTTTTTCGCGAGCTTCCTGAATTTGACGTATCACTTCTGGGCGCTCAACTTCCTCCAGTTGTTTAATTTCGGCTCTGATTTTATCATAGCCTTCTTGTGACATATAAGCCATATCTTCAATAATTTCTTTTTACTGTTATTAGAATTGGTATTTTTAGTTTGTTTTGCGCAGAAAATAATAAGAATTCCAACACGTAAGCATTGGAACCCTTTTTATCCTCTTGCGCTGCAAAGTTACAACTTTTATTTTGAATGACAAAGTATTTTGACTGATTTGTTTCTTTTTGGCACAAAAAGCGGCTAAAAACGACCTAATAACTCGACTAATTACTCAAATACATCTTGCAACACCGTAAGAGACTTTGGCTCACGAAATCCTGAGAAATGAAGCATGTAGTACTCAATGATAACTTCAAGACAGCGACGTCGCTGATGACGATTCATCCGATAAAGATGCATGTTCGCATAGTCCATATATAATAAATAAGGTATAGCTTTTGCTTCGTTCGGCTGAAGATAATGTTGATGAACTGGCTGGATGCTACAATATTCGCTGTTCATCAAATCGTAGAATAGCGAATGATGCGAAGGCTGTGCCTTCTGAGTCTCTGTATTGGGGTAAATACCCAAAAACCTTGTCAGCCTCATCAAAAACACAATATGGAAATTCATGTAGTCTTTTTCTGCATAGTCAAACCACTTCAACGAATCCTCAATATATTGATAAAGTAACTTGTTCTCGCCTTCCTCACGCAAAAGATTGCTCAAACATTCTGCGATAAACAATACGATAGAAACCTTTAGAGGATCGAAATGCAAGGTTCGGAAGGGATGATAAGACTGAATTGCTTTGGCTGAAGGAAGGCGTTCCTGACCATGAATGTTTGTGTCGAATTCAACTAAACTGAGCGGAAGTAACAGAGACGGAGTAACTTTCCCAGCCTTAAATGCGGATTGACGATGAGAAGAACGCTTGGCTACAAACGACATACGCCCTCGACAATCTGTGAACATATCCACAATATATCCATTTTCGCCATATTTCACGGTTCGCAGAACAATACCTCTTAGCCTTTCCATCACTAATTTTACTTAATCGCAATCTTTCGCGATTGCAAATGTATGAAAAAAATATGGAAAAAATGCAGAATATGAAAAAAAAATGCAAAAAAATTTTGTCAGTCAAAATAATGTCCGTACCTTTGCATCCGCAAATCGCGAAAGCGGTTCGCTAGACGCAAGTCAGAGGCTGGTCCCTTCGTCTATCGGTTAGGACGAGAGATTTTCATTCTCTAAAGAGCAGTTCGATTCTGCTAGGGACTACTTCACGAGATAAGAATTGAAGAACGAGCTATAAAAGTAAGCTCACAAAACAGTACAAATAATAAACTTAAATAATGGCAAATCACAAATCAACAATCAAACGCATGCGTCAGTCTGAAACTCGCAGACTGCACAACCGCTATTATGCAAAGACGATGCGTAATGCTCTCCGTAAGCTTCGCGCTACAAAGGAGAAAGAGACCGCTTTAGAACTTTATCCAAAGATCCAGAAGATGTTAGACAAACTTGCAAAGCAAAACATTATTCACTGGAAAAAGGCAGCGAACCTCAAGTCAGGAGCAATGTTGCACATTTCTAAGCTCTCTTAATCGCAGTAAACTTGGTTTACATGTCATTATAGAATAAATAAGGTGTCGATTCGACATCTTATTTTTTTATAGCAGTTGTTTTAGATGACTTAAGCCCATAAAAAAAGCCACAATTAGCAGAGGCGAAAAACGATTACCCCTAAGGGAAAAATTTGTTACCCCTAGGGGCTGCAAAAATTCCCCTTAAGGGGAACAAAAAACATGATGTAATTCAGATGCCGCAAAACCCAAGTTCAGGGAGCAGCAAGAGTAGAGAAAATCACATTCATTTCATACACAAACGAATTTAAACGTTTTTAGGCAGAAATAGCAACATAATACACCAAAGGTGTATTTCTTATGGATTTTTTAGGCAGAAAGTTTGCATAATTCAAAAAAAAATCGTAAATTTGTACCGAAAATGTGATTTAAACGAATAATGGATGATTTGATTCAAGCAGGAGCTGATTACTCCGCAAGTAATATTCAAGTCTTGGAAGGCTTGGAGGCAGTACGGAAGCGCCCTGCAATGTACATTGGAGATATTAGTGAAAAGGGACTTCATCACCTAGTGTATGAAGTGGTTGATAACTCTATCGACGAAGCATTAGCTGGTTTTTGTACCCACATCGAGGTAACAATCAATGAGGACAACTCAATAACCGTTCAAGACAACGGACGTGGAATTCCTGTTGACATGCACGAGAAAGAGCATCGCTCTGCACTCGAAGTCGTTATGACAGTACTTCATGCTGGAGGTAAATTTGACAAAGGCTCATACAAAGTATCTGGCGGACTTCACGGTGTAGGTGTAAGTTGCGTAAACGCATTGTCAACCAGAATGATTTCACAAGTGTTCCGCGACGGAAAAATCTACCAGCAAGAGTATTCTTGCGGTAAACCACTCTACGACGTGAAGGAAGTCGGAACTACCGATATACGAGGCACCCGTCAGCAATTCTGGCCCGACGGGAGCATCTTCATCACACGCACATATCGTTACGAGATATTAGCAAACCGAATGCGTGAGTTGGCATACCTCAACGCAGGAATCACCATCACGTTGCAAGACATGCGTCTCGACATGAATGCACAAGCAGGATATGAAGGCATACGCAAAGACGTATTCTATTCCGAAGGTGGACTTCGTGACTTCGTGAAATATATCGACTCCACACGCACCCACCTCTTCAACGATATCATCTACCTCAACACAGAGAAAGGTGATACACCAATAGAGGCAGCCATCATGTACAACACCTCATATTCAGAGAACATTCATTCATACGTCAACAATATCAATACAATAGAAGGAGGTACTCATCTGCAAGGATTCCGTACGGCTTTAACCCGTGTGTTGAAGAAATACACGTCGGATGACCAGAAACTAATGGATCGCCTCAACAAGCAAAAGATTGAGATTAGCCCCGAAGACTTCCGCGAAGGACTTACTGCCGTCATATCAGTGAAGGTAGCCGAACCTCAGTTCGAAGGACAAACCAAAACCAAACTTGGAAACAACGAAGTGATGGGAGCAGTCAACTCCGCTGTAGGAGAAGCACTCACCAACTACCTCGAAGAACACCCCAAAGAAGCGAAGCTCATCATCGACAAGGTGGTACTTGCAGCCGAAGCACGTATAGCAGCTCGTACGGCACGCGAAAAAGTGCAACGCAAGAACCCAATGTCAGGAGGAGGACTTCCAGGCAAATTGGCCGACTGCTCAGACAAAGATCCTGCAAACTGCGAAATGTTTATCGTCGAGGGAGATTCTGCAGGCGGTTCAGCCAAGCAAGGACGAGACCGTCACTTCCAAGCCATACTGCCTATACGAGGTAAAATCTTCAATGTAGAACGTGTAAAGTGGCATCAAGCGTTCGATCATGAAGAAGTTAATAACATCATCAACGCACTAGGAGTACGCTTTGGTATCGATGAAACAGACAGCAAGGAAGCCAACTACGAAAAGTTGCGCTACTATAAGACAATCATCATGACCGATGCCGACGTCGATGGTTCTCACATCGACACCCTCCTACTCACACTCTTCTTCCGTTATATGCCACAACTCATCAAAGACGGACGACTCTATATTGCAACCCCACCACTCTACAAATGCACAAAGGGCAAGATAAGTGAGTACTGCTATGACGAACAGGCACGTTTGCGTTTCATCGACCAATATGGCGACGGAAATCAAGACAGCATCAAGACCCAGCGCTACAAAGGTCTTGGAGAAATGAATCCAGAACAATTGTGGGAAACGACCATGAACCCAGAAACCCGTCTGCTCAAACAGGTAACCATCGAAGATGCCGCAGAAGCCGACTACATCTTCTCCATGCTAATGGGCGATGACGTTCCACCACGTCGTGAATTCATTGAACGAAACGCTACATATGCAAACATTGATGCATAAAAAAGGCATAAGTCAGGGACTACCTGACTGCGAGAAATAAATAAGAAACATTTCATTCAATTCTTACATATATTCTCGTGCCGACCAAAAAGAAGTGATTCTGACCGAGTCGGCACATCTTTCAAACAAAAGAAAAAGGTCAGTCGTGAGACTGGCCTTTTACGCATCTATTACCCCCCCATTCCTACTTTTCAATTTCTTTTAGATATGAAGGAGTATGCTTAATATATTCATAGCCAAACCTGCAATGCAAACAATCTTTAGCGTCACAATAGCGACTCGTTAACTGAAGAATAGCCTGCGATTCCGATGCAGAACGACAATCTATCCCAGCATCACTCCACATTGAAATAATACTATTGCGCTCAGGTTTTGTCTGCTCTAAAAAACTAATAGCTCGTTGGCACATACTCTCATCCGCCTTATACTTACCATAAGCAAACAATAGCGGGACAATACTATTAATAATTATTAGGTCTTTAGTTGCATTTGAAATAGACTTAACACCCTTAGTAGTCTCTACGTCAATAAACGAATAGTGATGATGCCAATAATCACCAACAGAAATGCTCAACAAATCAAGCAAGTCATCAATCGTGTTAGCTTCAACTAATCGAGAAAGATTGAGACGATTAGAATAATAAAGCATAGCAAGTTGTGCTATCCTGATATAAGGAGAACTCTGAGGACGCATACGCATAAACCTCCATAAAGTAGGGTCTATACTTTGAAGATTGAACTTTTTGCTTAAATAAGAATACTCCGCCTTCAGTTTGTGGTAATAGTCAGATAATTGAAGATGTTGATGTTGGAATGTGTCATTTAGAAAACCAGCTTGTCCGAAAAAGACAGCCTCAATCTGGAACAAATTATCTCTATGTTTACTGATAGCACTCATTGGTATCGACAACGCCCATCGTTCAAAGGCATCACCATTCTTTCCAAAACCAAAGTTACGGGCAATCGTCACAAAAGCTGTTTGTTCCCAACTCAAATCACATTTCTTCCTACGCTCTGTAATTTGCAACGTACGCTGCTCAAGGCGCTCTACATACAAAGCAGAAAGCCACGATGTAATTGTAAGCCGAGATAATGATACTAAAGAATTGCGACATCGAGGATAACGATCCGATTGCATCAAAGCATCATAATTTTCCTGAACATAAGAAGGGATCTCCAACTTCAATTGAGGAATCTCTAAACCTTTTGAGGTCTTAACCTCACAATCAGCCTCAGAGACTACGTGCAAGATAACATTATCGTAAGCAGCATCCACATCGTGATGATGACGATACCAGTCACTCGACCGAAGATGAATCTCTACGTTTCCAACCCACTCTACATCACCAATCTTGAGCTGCGCCCCAACGAAATCGGGACCAGCGTCTGAGTTATGCCGTCCAACGCTGATTACCTCAATAAGCTCACCATGTTCCGTCTGCAGTTGACCAAGTGGGAACATGCGATGTTGCCATGCATAATGAAGCATATATTCCATAAATTGCTCTCTTTGCTGCAAAGTTACTTAAAAATCTTTAAACTATAAACCATAAACTATAAACTTTTATTATCTTTGCAGAAAAATTAAGACATTTATGAAAATTGCGTTAATTGGATATGGCAAGATGGGAAAGATGATTGAACAGATTGCCATCAGTCGTGGACACGAAATCGTAAGCATCATCGACATAGACAATCAAGACGATTTCAACACACCTCAGTTTCGCTCAGCAGATGTTGCCATAGAGTTCACGGCTCCTCAGGTTGCCTATAACAATTACTTGAAAGCATGGGAGCAGAACGTAAAAGTCGTTTCTGGCAGCACTGGTTGGTTAAAAGAGCATGGAGACGAAGTGCGTAAAGCTTGTAACGAAGGGGGAAAAACCCTATTCTGGGCTTCGAACTTCAGCATTGGTGTTGCAATTTTTTCTGCTGTAAATCGTTATCTAGCCAAGTTGATGAACCAATTCCCACAATATGATGTGGAATTAGAGGAAACACATCATGTCCACAAACTTGACCATCCATCAGGTACAGCAATCACGCTTGCAGAGGAGATTGTGTCTGCTCTCGATCGCAAGGAAGGGTGGGCAGAGGAAACAACAGACCCCAAGCTTTTACGAATAGATGATATCCGTCGCGGTGAGGTGCCAGGCATTCATACTGTACGCTACGACTCCGAAGCCGATCTAATTACCATCACTCACGATGCTCACAATCGAAAAGGCTTTGCACTTGGTGCAGTACTTGCTGCAGAATACACTGCAAAGCATCAAGGTCTTTTGACAACAAGTGATCTTTTTCAGTTTTAAGGATTTTTAACCGCACGTCCTGTAGTCTTTATCAGCAAAGCGACGTCAAACAAATAAAAAGACTCAACATTTATGGTAAAATTTAAGGGTACTAAACAAATAAAAGCAGAAAGAGCCAACGCAGAGAAAAGCGAAAAAGCAGAGAAGAAAAAGAACTGGGTAATGTTTATCATCGTATTAGTACTTTACCTCGCATTCCTCTATTGGGTTGGTAGTTGGTGGGGACTGATCGTCGTACCATTCATCTTTGATGTATATATAACCAAGAAAATCAAATGGACCTGGTGGAAAGACCTTGATAGTCCAATAGGCCGTACACTGATGAGTTGGGTAGACGCACTGGTATTTGCGCTTGTAGCTGTTTACTTCGTCAATCAGTTCTTCTTCCAGAACTACCAGATTCCAAGTAGTTCTCTAGAGAAGTCACTCCTGACGGGCGACTATTTGCTGGTAAGCAAGCTCAGCTATGGTCCTCGCATCCCTCAAACTCCACTTACAATGCCTCTCACACAGCACACACTACCTATCATCAATGCGAAGTCATACATCGAGTGGCCACATTGGGAATACCGTCGCGTGAAAGGCTTGGGTAAGGTAGAATATGGAGATATTGTTGTGTTCAACTACCCTGCTGGCGATACAGTAGCTGTCAACTATCCAAACGACTTCTACGAACTCTGCTATATGTATGGTGTAGAGGCCTACAAAAACGAAGGGTATAATTTGCCGGCTATGCGTACACTCAGTACTGAGGAGCAGATGAAAATGTTCGACGAACTCTACCAAGTCGGAAAGAAACTCGTTGCGCAAGAGAAGTATAAATATGGAGATATAACCAGCCGCCCTGTAGATCGTAGAGAAAACTATGTGAAACGTTGTGTAGGTCTGCCCGATCAAACATTGGAAATCAAGAATAAGATTATCTACATCAACGGTGAAGCTCAAAAGACTCCTACAGATGCTCAGTTCAACTATTATGTTTATGCAAAAAACGAACTAAGCGATGAAATGCGCGATGAGTTGCAAATCAGCGATGAAGCATACGTTCACTGGAACGACCGCCCAGATCATCCGTTTGAGGAGCATCGTTTAGGTGTTCCACTCACTGAGCAATCAAAGAAAGAACTCTTGAGCCACCCAGAGTTGATTGATAGTATTGGAGAGATTATGGATATCAATTCTGGACATGTGTATCCACTCAACCACGACTATGGATGGACACGTGATAATTACGGACCTATCTGGATTCCTGCAAAAGGAAAGACTCTCAAACTCACAATGGACAATATCGCAATCTATGACCGCCCTATCCGCGTTTACGAAGGGAACACTTTGAAAGTAGAGAACGGCAAGATTTTCATCAATGGGCTTGAGACTGACGAATACACTTTCAAGATGGACTATTACTGGATGATGGGTGACAATCGCCACAACTCGGCAGACAGTCGCTATTGGGGATTCGTTCCTGAAGACCACGTAGTTGGCAAACCTCTATTTATTTGGCTATCTATCTGTCCAGATACCAATCCTGCTTCTTCGAAGATTCGATGGAACCGTCTATTCAAATGGGTAGACAATATTAAATAAGCAATCCGACATAAGAGTAGTAATTCCTTAAATCAAAGAGCGGAGCCGATTGGCTCCGCTCTTTGATTGCTATTGTATTGCGAATATCAGACGCAAGAAGAAGTGGAAACTATTTATTCTTCTCACACCAACGACGAGCATTCACGAACGCTTCAATCCAAGGAGTTACATCATCGTGCTTACGCTCCACAGGATAATCGGCCATCTGCCAAGGGAAGATAGCACGTTCCAAGTGAGGCATCATCGCCAAGTGGCGTCCGTCAGCCGTACAGATACCTGCAATATCGTAATCGCTTCCATTTGGATTAGCTGGATAGCCATGATAGTTGTACTTCGCAACTACATTATAAGCACTTTCAGGATCAGGCAGCACAAAGCGACCTTCACCATGAGCCACCCACAGTCCTAACTTGTTACCACTAAGAGATCCGAAGAGTACTGACTCGTTCTGTGGGATGCTAAGTGTGAGGAATCCACTCTCGAACTTATGGCTGATATTATGCTGCATGCTGCCCTTCACACCCAGCAATCCGAGTTCCATCATTAACTGGCATCCGTTACAGATACCCAGCGACAGAGTGTCCTTGCGAGCGTAGAAGTTATCAAGTGCCTGTTTTGCTTTTGGATTGAAGAGGAATGCTCCTGCCCAACCCTTTGCACTTCCAAGCACATCTGAATTGGAGAATCCGCCACAGAATACAATCATCTGTATCTCCTCAAGGGTTTCGCGTCCACTTACAAGGTCGGTCATCATCACGTCCTTCACATCGAAGCCCGCGAGATAGAGGCAGTAAGCCATTTCGCGCTCGCCATTCGTACCTTTCTCACGAATGATAGCAGCCTTTGGACGTGTCTCAGAAGGTGCTGAATCACGATCAGGACTGATGCCATACTGAGCAAATGTTCCTGTGAAGTCGGCATTGAACTTGTGTTCGATAGGTTGGTTCTTATAGTTCGCAAAGCGTTCGTCCGCCTGGCCGTTCATGCTCTGCAAACGATCCAACTCGTGTGAAGTTGAATACCACTCATCGCGCAACTCGTCTATATTAAATAAGGTGATGCCTTGAGTGCCTTCAAGCTTGATTACCCTTTCTGCGATTGGCTCGCCTATCTTGGCAAAGCCTACTCCTGCATCTGCCAATATGCCTTCCACCTTGCCGGCATTCTCTTTCGCTACCTGAATCACAACAGCCGGATTCTCTGCGAACAGCTGCTTCACGAGGTCTTTTTCGCCCATTTCATCGAGTTTTATCTTCAATCCGCCCTTCGTATTTGCGAAACACATCTCGAGCAAACATGTAATCAAACCTCCTGCGCTGATGTCGTGACCAGCCAGCAACAATTCATCATTTACCAATTGCTGCACAGCCATGAAGGCATCGCGGAAGTACTCTGGATTCTGAACAGTTGGCACATCGCTGCCCACCTTTCCTTGTGTCTGAGCGAAAGCGCTACCTCCGAGCTTCAGTTCATCGAACGAGAAGTCAATATGATAGAGTACAGAATCTACATTCTGAACCACAGGCGATACCACCTTGCGGATGTCACTTACCTCACCTCCACTACTTACGATAACTGTTCCTGGGCTTATCACCTTGGTGCCATCAGGATATTTCTGTGTCATCGAGAGGGAGTCCTTACCTGTTGGCACATTTACCTGAAGTGCACAGCAGAAGTCGCTCAAAGCCTTCACTCCAGCAAACAGACGTGCGTCTTCACCTTTCTGGCTACGACAAGGCCACATCCAGTTGGCTGACAGGCTTACGCTGTCGAGACCTTCTGCCAAAGGTGCCCAAACGATATTCGTAAGTGACTCTGCCACAGAGAGTACGCTACCCGCAGCGGGATCTGCCAATCCTGCCTGTGGAGCGTGTCCAATAGCTGTTGCGATACCAGCCTTTCCTCGATAGTCGAGAGCTACCACACCACAGTCGCTAAGTGGCAACTGCAGTTCACCCTGACATTGCTGACGAGCAATCTTACCTGTCACAGAACGGTCCACCTTATTGGTCAGCCAGTCTTTACAAGCTACAGCTTCGAGCTTGAGAACCTGCTTCAGGTAGTCGTTCAGCGCCTTTGTATCGTATTCCACATTTGAATAGTGATGCTCTACAGTCTCATCACGCATAAACGTTTTTGGTGAGTGACCAAACATCTGCGAAACCTCCAAGTCGAACGGACGGACTCCGTCACCCTGCTCGAATGCAAAGTGAGCATCGCCTGTCGTTTCACCTACCACGTATAGTGGTGCACGTTCGCGTTCTGCTATCTTACGGACATGATCAATGTGAGCCTCATCGATGAGGAGTCCCATACGTTCCTGCGACTCGTTGGCGATGATTTCCTTCGAACTGAGGGTTGTGTCGCCAATAGGCAATTTGGTCATATCGATGGTTCCACCACACTCTTCGACCAACTCGCTCAAGCAGTTCACATGTCCTGCGCTTCCATGATCGTGGATAGACACGATTGGGTTCACATCTTCTTCGCAAAGTGCACGTACGAGGTTGTTGGCACGCTTCTGCATCTCTGGGTTGGCACGTTGAACGGCATTAAGTTCGATGCCGCTCGAGTAGCGACCAGTATCTACGGAACTAACACTTCCGCCTCCCAAGCCGATACGATAGTTATCACCACCCACTACAACAATCTTGTTGCCTTTCTGGGGTTCGCCTTTCAGACAGTCGCGCTTGGTTCCGTAACCAACTCCACCAGCCAGCATGATGACCTTATCGTATCCGTACATAGGCTCCGACTTGCCTTTCTCCTGATGCTCAAACGTGAGCACAGAGCCGCAGATGAGTGGCTGACCGAATTTGTTTCCAAAGTCGCTTGCTCCGTTCGAGGCCTTAATCAGTATCTGCTCCGGTGTCTGATAGAGCCAATGACGAGGATGCTCGCCGTTGCGGTAGCTGGTCATGTAGACAGCTGTTCCGGCAATTGGCCACGAACCTGTTCCTCCACCCATACGGTCGCGAATTTCACCTCCCGTACCTGTTGCTGCACCATTGAAAGGCTCCACAGTCGTAGGGAAGTTATGCGTCTCAGCCTTCAGCGAAATGACAGACTCGATGTCTTTCGTCACGAAATAGTCGCTGGTGCTGTGGTCCTTTGGGGCAAACTGCTCCACGATAGGACCTTGGGCGAATGCCACATTATCTTTATATGCAGAGATGATTTTGTTCGGATTCTCCTGTGTGGTCTTCTTAATCATCTGGAACAGGCTGCTTTCCTGCTCTTTTCCGTCGATGATAAAAGTGCCTCCAAATATCTTGTGGCGGCAATGTTCCGAGTTAATCTGCGCAAAGCCGAACACTTCCGAGTCAGTCAGCTTACGTCCCAACTGGCCCTCCACCTTATGCAGGTATTCTATCTCCTCAGGACTTAGCGCCAAACCCTCCTGCTCGTTATACTCGTCCAGATTATCGATGTGCTGGATGGGAGCAGGTTCGATGTTGACTGTGAAGATGTCCTGATTCAGTTCCTTGTACTTGCGTTGCAGCATCGGGTCGAGATTCGAGTCGTCCGTAATTGGAAAGAACTCTTCGATGCGCTCGATGCCTGTTAAGCCCATGTTCTGGGTAATCTCAACTGCATTTGTACTCCAAGGAGTAATCATCTCTCTACGTGGACCTGCGAACTGTCCGCCAACTGTCACTTCGTCAAGCTTGGTTGCACCACTGAAAAGCCACTGAAGGGCATCTGTTTCCTTTTCACTGATGTCATGATTCATGCTCACAGCGATGACGCTCTTCTGAGGCGTGCTAAAAAAGTAAATCATTGTTTCTTATTGATAAGTTTGAAATATTACACTGCAAAGTTACGAATAATTATCGGAACAACAAAGGCGTCGATACGAAAATGTTTGATTTATGAATAAAAAAGGTGTTTGAATCCATCATCTTTGATGATGACTCCGTTTTTTGCTGAAGATAAATTTTTCAACCCTTAGGGAGAAATGTTTTTTCCCCTAGGGGGATTTTCTGTTGCACGTCGTGCAACGTACGTTGCAGGTCGTGCAATGTATGTTGCAGGTCGTGCAACGTACGTTGCAGGCCTTGCAACAGAAATTACCCTTAAGGGTTGCAAAAAAAAGCCCTAAGGGAAAACAATTTTCCCCTTAGGCCTTTCTCATGACTGCTGGAAACCAAAGAAAGCGTCAATACGACACTTGACACTTCATACCCACAGCCTCCACTCTTGCAGCAATTGTATCCAACTCTTCATGTGATGCTTTTTGTAAATGATGTGCAGGAGTTTCGCGATCGATAGTGTATATCATCACTTCAGCTGGGCAAATGGTAACGAGAGCCTTCAACCAAGGTTCTACATACTCGTCAGCAAGGTTGGAAACATCACGTCCCTCAAATTCGCCCTTCAAAAACATCGTCTGAACAATACAATGGCCTTTGAATTCTGCCATCTTGGCTATAAGTTGATTCACGTCATAGTTGTTGCTGACCGGACGGTCTAATAGTCGTATGTAATCATTCGATACTGTGTCGAGTTTTAATATATTATTATCAACCTTCAACAACGCATCGAACACACTTTGACGAAGTATCTGTGTGGCATTGCTCAACACACTCACCTTCGCTTCTGGAAAGAACTCATTGCGAAGTGCGATTACCTCGTCGACAATTTCAGGGAAATGAGGATGCATCGTTGGTTCTCCATTCCCAGCAAACGTAAGCACATCGGGCTTCGGACCCTCCTGCTGCATCTTGATAAGCTGGTTGCGCAAAGCAGCCACAACTTGCTCGCGAGTCGGCATCCGATCATGAGCAATGAAATCGTGGTTGAACCCGCATTCACAATAGATGCAGTCGAACGTACAGCACTTCCCATCGTGAGGCAACAAATTGATGCCCAACGACACACCCAACCTGCGGCTGTGAACAGGTCCAAAGATAGGAGAATTATATAATACCGTCATAAGCAATTCTGGTTTTTACGCTGCAAATTTACACCTTATTTATAATATAAGCAAGTATTTTCTACCTCAAACAGCAACTTTTCCTTAAAAAATTTGGTCGTTTCAAATAAAATGCGTTCCTTTGCATGAATAAAAGACAAAGAATGCAACCATAGGCTAGTTCTTTAGAACTACATAGAGAAAAAAAACAATTGAGATAATTATTCTTTAGTATTAACTATTCATTAAAACCAAAAACGTATGAACAAAAAATTACTTTTGTTTTGTGTAACGATGCTTGCATCTGTTACAATGTTTGCGCAGAATTGGGACAGACCAGTAGCGTCGAACTATCAGTTCGTTACTGAGATGAAGAACACTCTGCAGGCAAACGCTCCGTATTGGGAAGGTGACACAACCGTTTACTACCTCTACAATGTAGAAGCAGACGGTTTCCTTACCAACGCAACATGTCCAACCCATGCACAATGGGCAACACATGCAGCACTGAAAATTGGAACAGGAAACAAGGTCATGATGGCTCAGTATCGCCTGGCTCCAATCATTGAGACTGACACAACCTATTATGACAGCCTCATCGTAGAAACCGATCCTGACACTTCGTACACGAAGCAGTTCATGAAGATCGACACAGTTAAGATCACAATCCCAGAATGGGACGGTGTGACTTACAAGATTCTCGACTTCTACAACGGATCTTGGAGAGGCGTGTTCCCAACATCTACTTATGCAATGTTCGTGGACAGAAACGGTCAGGCTGACTACATGTGGAACGTAAAATCAATGGGTAACGGCGTCTATCGCATCAGCGTATCAGACCTGAACCCTGCATGGAACTCACACGCAGCAGACAGCTTGTTTGGCAACACTGAGACCTATCTTGGTTTCAATAAGTTGGACAACGACTACGATCCAAGTTTGGAGGAAAGCGCAATCGTTATGCCTTTGACTCCTATGTTGAGCATCACAGGTAAGGCTTACAACCCAGGTGCTGAAGAAGGCGAAAGAATGGAAGACGCAGAACTTGCTATCGACTGGAAGTTCATGTCTGAAGCAGAATTCAACAAGTACGCTTCACACTTGAAAGCATGGGACTACATGGCAAACGGAGATTTGGACAACTACATTGTTAGTGTAGAAGACAAATACGGCACAAAGATCGACCTGTCAAAGCTGAGAGCATTCTTCGATACAACTTCTCCTGTTCTCTATGAGGACATCGAAGCAGCAATCAAGGAGGTTGAACAAGCAATCCGTCAATACATCATCGACACAGTCTTCGGAGACGCTACAGACGAGAATCCTGCTAACATCACAATTTTGATGGAGAACGCACGACTCGAGAAGCGCAACATGGACGGATGGTCAATCACTCAAGGTATTGGCGACAACCTTAAGTATCAGGAAACTGACGGTAACTTCACTACATTCACTGTTGACGGAGAATCAGTAAGAGGTTACATCAACAATGAAACAGGCTCATGGATCAGTGGATTTATCGAGGCTTGGTTGCCTGCTCCTGGTCCACTTGGAAACGGTACAATCAGCCAGACAATCAAGGGTCTGCCAGCTGGTAAGTACAGCTTCTCTTGCGACGCTATTGCATGTAACCAGAATGCTGGCAAGCAAGACAACGTAGGCGTTTACCTCTTCGCTGAAGGCGGTGGCGTAAGCATGAAGAAATCAATTTCTACAGCAAACGAAAAACCAGAAAGCGTTGAGTTGACATTCATCAGTGGTGGTGGTGACATCGTTATGGGATTGATGTCTCAGGATTCAAAAGCAAACTGGATGGCTGCCGACAACTTCGAACTTTGGTACTACGGTCCAGTAGAAGGCGATCCATATGAGGCAATCCTCAAGACCAACATTGCTAGCTACGAGAAGCAGTATCCAGACATCGAGTCTCTGATGGCTAACAACGACATCAAGGACGCTTACTTAGCAGAACTTGACAATGCAAAGAACTGTACAGAAGGATTCGAGAAAGAAGACTCTGTATTGGCAGCCGCATTCAACAGCCTGAAGCAATCTATTGCTGACTATGTCAGAATGGAAAGCTTGATGGAAGAAGTTCACGCAAAGGCTGACGCATTCGAAAACAGCGACTTCCCAGGTCTTGGTGAAATCCTTGGTGAGTACTACGAATTCGAACTGCTATCTGCATACGAAGAGTGCACAGCTGACGCTGCAATGATTGACACAATCGCTGCTACAATGGGTAAGATGATTGTTGAGCACATCACAGCTAACGTGAAGCCAGGCGACGAGCTGACTCCACTCATCTCTAACCCTGCATTCGACACTAACTTCGACAGCTGGAGCACCACAGGTGCACGTCCTGGATTCGGAGGAAAGGGTGGTAACGGTGTCAACCAGATTGGCGACATTCAGAAGCTGTCAAGCGGTAACGCAGAGGTTTTCCACAACACATTCGACATGTACCAGATTGTACGCAACATGCCTAAGGGGTCATTCAAGTTGACTTGTCAGGCATTCGAGCGTAACGACGGTGGCTGGAAGGCTCAGTGGGAACAAGGTCCAAAGGTTGGTATCAACGCAGTTCTCTATGCTAACAACTTCACTCAGAAGGTGAACCACATCATGGAAGGCGCTCAGGACGAATTCATCTACCGTGCTAACGACTCTGACGGCTATCCATCAGATGAACAATGGACTGAAATGGCTAAATTTGTGCCTAACTCAATGGACGGTGCTAACTTCTACTTCAACCTTGGAGAAGACCACCAGATGTATCTCGTAGAACTGAACTTCACCTTGCCAACTGCTGGCGACAGCATCCGCATCGGATTGAGAAACGACTACAACAACAGCTGGGTAATCTTCGACAACTTCCGTCTCTACTACAACGGTTCTGACGCAAATGCATACAAGGAAACTATCGACGTACTCTCAGAGAAACTCAACAACGTATTTGAGAATAGTATGGGCGGTAAGGATGCAGAGCAGAAGGTTACTGACGCTCTCCAGGCTCTCGCTCAGGCAGTAGCAAGCAACGATGGTGACAAGTGCCTCGAGGCTGTTACTATTGGTGAAGAAGCTTTGGCTTATGCAGAGAAATCAATCGAAGACTATGCAGCTCTTGAAGTTGCATGGGGCGAACTGAGCGACAACCTTGTCACTTACGAAGAAACAGCAACTCCTGAAGTTCTTGCTAAGGCTAACACTGTATTCAACCAGATTGAATCAGCTCTTGGGAAGATGGATCTGACTAACGAAGAAGTTGAAGCTCTCATCGAACAGGCTAAGTACTACGGATCTGCATTGAAGATTCCTAACACAAGCGGTGCATCAGTTGATACTCCTATCAACCTGTCAGAAGTTATCATCAACTCTACATTCGACACTATTGGCGACTTCACCGGATGGTCTTCTGGCTTCGGCGCAGGTGGTACAACTTCTACTAACGCAGAGTGCTACCAGAAGGGCTTCGATGTTCATCAGGATCTTGCAGGTCTGCCAGCAGGTTACTATGTAGCTTACGTACAGGCATTCCACCGTCACGGTAGCTCAGGTGACGACTATGCTAAGTTCTCAGGCACTCAAGAAAGCACTAAAGAAGCTTACTTCTATGCTACATCAAGCGAAGGAACAGCAGAAACTGAGATTGCATACTGTAGCGCAGGTGCTGTTTCTGGCGACACTGATTGGATTGGTGGAGGAACCTCAACTGTAGGCGACAAGCTCGTTATTCCTAACACAATGGCTGCATTCACTATCTGGTCACAGCAGAAGAATGAAGAAGGCGTTGAAAGCGTATTCGACAAGTACACTGAGAAAGCTCGCTTCTACAACCACATCGTACAGATTAAGGTTGGTGAAGACGGCAAACTCCGCCTTGGTGTGAAGAAAGATGGCAACATCGGTGCTGACTGGTGTATCTTCGACAACTTCCGTCTCTACTACCTCGGAGCAGAGGCTGACCCAGCTGTCGATAGCAGCATCCAGAACATTGAGAACACTAACAAGGAAGTTAAGGGTATCTACAACCTCGCTGGTCAGAAACTCGCAGCTCCTGTTAAGGGTCTCAACATCATCGATGGAAAGAAGTACTTCGTAAAGTAACAGCCAACTCTTAATCCCCTCTATGGGGAAGATAAATAGACAAAGGTGCTCGGACATTCGTTCGAGCACTTTGTTTTTGGTAATTATTCTAAATTAATAATCCGTAATTGAAATAAATTTTGTATCTTTGCACATCATAATAATAAATAAGGTGTAATGAATACAGACTTTGACATACACGAAGAGCAATATGTAGCAGGAGGTAAGGAAAAAGATTTCGAGAACGCCTTGCGCCCGCTCCATTTTCAGGACTTCAGCGGACAAACCAAAATAGTGGAGAACCTGAAGATATTCGTGGAGGCAGCAAAGTATCGTGGCGAACCACTCGACCACACTCTGTTGCACGGTCCTCCAGGATTGGGAAAGACTACATTGTCGCAAATCATCGCTAACGAGTTAGGGGTAGGCTTCAAAATCACTTCAGGCCCAGTGCTCGACAAACCAGGCGACCTCGCAGGCATCCTCACCTCGCTGGAAGCAAACGATGTGTTGTTCATAGACGAGATTCATCGCCTAAGCCCTATTGTCGAGGAATACCTGTATTCAGCAATGGAAGACTACCGTATCGACATCATGATAGATAAGGGCCCATCTGCTCGTAGCATTCAGATAGACCTGAACCCCTTCACATTGGTGGGCGCAACAACTCGAAGCGGATTGCTCACAGCACCTCTTCGTGCCCGATTCGGCATCAACCTCCATTTGGAATACTACGATGCTGACGTGCTGGCTAAAATCATCATTCGCTCTGCACGCCTACTCAATATCCCCATCAACGAAGAGTCGGCATACGAGATTGCAAGCCGCAGTCGAGGAACTCCTCGTATCGCAAATGCCCTACTCCGCCGAGTACGCGATTTCGCTCAAGTAAAGGGAAATGGTAGCATCGACACCAAGATTGCCAAAGTAGCACTCGAAGCCCTCAATATCGACAAATATGGCCTCGATGAGATTGACAACAAGATCCTCACCACCATTATCGATAAGTTCAAAGGTGGACCTGTAGGCATCAATACCATCGCTACAGCAGTAGGCGAAGAAGCAGGAACTGTTGAGGAAGTGTACGAGCCATTCCTCATCAAGGAAGGTTTCCTCAAACGTACACCTCGAGGACGCGAAGTCACGGAGTTGGCTTACAAACATCTTGGCCGCAACATCTACGAATCGAATGGAGGAGGAATGAACAACCTATTCGACTGAGTTTAACACATCTGATTGAGTATAATAAGAATAATGGCAAGTATAAAGGGATTAGTAAAGGACACAGCAATATATGGGCTGAGTAGCATCATCGGCAGATTTCTAAACTACCTGATGGTGCCTCTCTACACCTATACGCTGAAATCGTGCTCCGACTACGGCATCTATAACGACATCTATGCCCAGACAGCACTATTGCTGGTCATTCTCACATTCGGCATGGAGACCACCTTCTTCCGTTTTATGAATAAGGAGGATGGCGACAAGATGCGCATTTATAGTACTGCGCTGATAATGGTGGGAGGCGTGTGCCTCACCTTCGCGATTCTCGTGTTGGCATTCATCAACCCTATTGCCTCATTACTCGACTATCCTAACCACAAATGGTATGTAGGTATGATGTTTCTAACCGTAGCTCAAGATGCTTTTCAGGCGATTCCTTTTGCCTATCTTCGCTACAAACATCGTCCCTATAAATTCGCAGGATTGAAACTGCTGTTCATTTTCCTCAGCGTGGGACTGAACTTGGTAGCTTATTGGCTAATGCCCAAAATAGACCCTTCGTGGGAAATCCATATTGGCTATGCATTCGCAATCAACCTCATCTGTACATCCATCATCTCACTCTGCCTGATTAGCGAACTCGTTGGGTTCAAATGGAGATTCGACACTCAGAAATGCAAGGAGATGCTACGCTACTCATGGCCTTTGCTGGTTCTAGGCATAGCAGGCATTCTGAACCAAGTAGCAGGACAGATGATGCTGCCTCGTATCCTTGACCCAGAAGAAGGACGCAGACAACTGGGCATCTATGGCGCCTGCATCAAGATTGCAATGATTATGGCACTCATCACCCAAGCCTTCCGCTTCGCCTACGAACCAATCGTATTTGGTTCCGCAAAAGATAAGAACAGCAAGGAATTTTATGCACAGGCAATGAAATACTTCGTCATATTCACCCTGCTGGCCTTCCTCTGTGTTGTTGCATACATGGATGTGCTCCAGTTTATTATCGAAGAGAAGTATCGTGAGGGTCTGGGCATTATTCCAATTGTAATGGCTGCGGAAATCATGATGGGCATCTACTTCAACCTATCGTTCTGGTACAAGTTGATTGACAAAACCTTGTGGGGAGCTGTGTTCTCGCTGACAGGTTGTGCTGTGCTGCTGTTAGTAAACTATTTCTTCATCCCTCAGTTCGGTTACACAGCATGTGCATGGGCTGGCTTTGCAGGATATGGGGTAGCAATGCTGTTCTCTTATTTCGTAGGTCAGCAGAAGAATCGTATTGACTACAATCTGAAGAGCATCTTTACCTACATCCTGCTTACGATTGTGTTCTTCGCAGCAATGCAGTATGTAGCATCTGCCGTCAACTCTAATATCTTAAGGATGGTGATCAACACAGCATTCGTACTGCTGTTTGTAGCATATATTCTCCATCGTGACTTGCCTTTGAGTAAAATGAAAACTATTAGAAAAAAAAGATAATGATGAAAAGAATCGTATTTGCAGTTTTATGTCTGATGGCACTAAGTGCTAAAGCAGACGAAGGAATGTGGATGCTGGGAAACATGTCAGAGAAAACCCAGAAAGTACTAAAAGAAATGGGATTAGAACTGACCCCAGATCAGATATACAATCCAAATGGGCCATCTCTGAACAACGCTATCGTGATGTTTGGCGGATTCTGCTCAGGTGTGGTAGTCAGCAATAACGGATTGGTATTCACGAACCACCATTGTGGATTCGATGCAATCCAAGACCATTCAAGTGTTAAATTCGACTATCTTAAAAATGGATTCTTTGCCAAAAAACTAAAGGATGAACTTCCTAATCCAGAATTATATGTAGCATTCCACCTTAGTACCGTAGATGTGACAGACAAGATTCTTGGAGGAGTAAAGCCAGACATGGATCAAATGCAAAAAGCTGCATATATGGACAGCGTTGCTATGAGCCTGGAAGAATCCGTACTCGACACTATCAACTGCATCTATGGAGAAATCACACCTTATTATAAAGGTAGTAAGTATTACCTGTCTGTATATCAACGTTTTGACGATGTAAGATTGGTATTTGCACCACCTCAGAGCCTCGGAAAGTTTGGAGGAGATACTGACAACTGGATGTGGCCACGTCAGACTTGCGATTTCAGTGTGTTCCGTATCTATGCCAACAAAGAAAACAAACCAGCAGAATACAGCAAGGATAATGTTCCTTACCACCCTGTCAGCTATGCACATGTATCAACTCAAGGCTATCAGCCAGGCTCTTTCTGTATGACATTTGGCTATCCTGGCAGCACAGATCGCTATCTCAGCAGTTTTGGAATCGAGAACACCATGAAGACAGCAAATGACTTGCGATATCAGGTACGAGGGGTGAAATTAGCTATCCTTGATGAAGCAATGAAGCGTGAGGATGCCATCCGTATCATGTATGCATCCAAATATGCAGCCAGTTCCAACTATTGGAAATTCTCACTTGGACAGAACAAAGCCTTGAAGGACTTGAAAGTGATTGAGGAGAAACAGGCGTTGGAGAAAGAAATAAAAGAATGGGCTGCCCAGAACAACAAGACCCAATACATCGGCATTCTCGACTCACTGAAGGCACTATATAAGGAAAACTTCCCTGGCGACTATACCGTTACGTTGCTTGAAGAATCATTCTATAGCGGAAGTGATATCATGCAGTTTGCCATGAAGAGCATGATTCGATATTTACGTCCAGATGCCGAAAATGACGGATTTAAGGAAGATGTGAAGAAAACATATCGTGATATTAACATCGATTTGGATAAGAAAGTGTTTGCTGCGATGATCAAGAACTACAAGCAACAGGCTTTGAGTGAAGACGACCTGCCTGACTTCTATGAAGAAATTGACGAAAAATTTGATGGCAATATCGATGCCTATGTGGACAATCTGTATGCCAATTCTGTCTTGGCAGATCGCGAGAAGGTTGAGCGTCTTGAATCAATGGAAGATTTACACGATGACCCCATCTACTATGTAGCTGTCAGTGTTATCACCAAACTCCTCCAAAGCCATCAATCCAACAATATAACTGAATTCGAGCGTCTGCTAGGTGATGCACTGAGGGAGATGAATCATGAGAAAGAGTATTATCCAGATGCTAACTTCACCATCCGTATGAGTTTCGGAATTGTGGAAGGCTACTCTCCTTCTTCAGACTTGAATTATGTCCACTATACCTTGCCTCAGTCGCTGATTGACAAGAATGAGAAAAATCCCGAGAACTACGATTATCAGCTGATTCCATCCGTTTATAAATGGCTGAAGAAAGGCAAGTTTGGCAATCGCTACATTGACAAGTCGATTGGGCAGATGCCGCTTTGCTTCCTCACCAACAACGATATAACAGGAGGAAATAGCGGTAGTGGTATGTTTGACGGGAAAGGACGTCTTATCGGATTGGCATTCGACGGAAATTGGGAAGCTATGAGTAGCGATTTGAAATTCGACACAAAGTTGCAGCGTTGTATTGGTGTAGACATACGTTACGTGCTCTCTGTCATTGAGACATACGGAAAGGGGAAACGCCTAATTAACGAGCTAACGTTGGAATAAAGACAAAAAAGTTGAACAATTAATGGGGCCTTGGTCAGCAATGCCAATTAAAGATTAGAAGTGGAGAAGAAAGAAAACCAGCAACGTCGCATTATGCCCATCTTATTTCCTGTTATCCTTGTGATAGCAGGAATCTTGTATTATGTGTTCAATCCTTCGACTGATAGCTGGTTCTTCAAGTGCCCTTTTCACCTTCTGACAGGCCTACAATGCCCAGGGTGCGGCTTCCAACGAGCTTTGCATTGTTTGCTACATGGCGATGTGATGGAAGCCTTACAATTCAACGCATACATTGTTGTCATTCTGCCTGTACTCACCCTAATGGTTTTGGGCGAATGGTACAACTACCATCATTGGTTCGATTGGGCCAATCGTTTGATTAACAATCGCTATGCGATGATTATCATAGGTGTGCTGACGTTAGCGTGGTGGATTGTTAGAAACATCATAGGCATTTAAGGGAAAAAGCTGAACCTCAATAGCTGTAACCTTACTATTTAACAGAAAAACCTTACTATTTAACAGAAATAGCTGTAATCGTAGGTATCTAACAAAAAAGGCTGCGTTTGCAGCCTTTTTCTTTAGTATGTTACCTTTGGTTCCAGTTCTTTGGCCTGGTCAATCATCTTCTGCACTTCAGTTGTTGCAGGAACACGTCCGCAGATGTGGAACTGAGCATTGATTTCCTCAAGCTTTGGTTGCAGGTTCTCTGCTACACGATGACGGAACTCCTTCACTGTGTCTACACCAGCCTTCTCGAGTAGCTCTGCAAACTGAGGACCTACACCATTGATGCGGAAGAGGTCTGCATGGTTTGTCCAACGAAGAATCAATTTATCGCTAATGCCTGTTGCATCAGCCAATTCCTTACGGCCCTTTGGTGCAGCACACTTCTCGAGCAGTTCGCTTACCTTGTTGATACCAGCTGCTGTCAGCTTCTCAGCGTAAACATCACCTACGCCTTCGATGTCGATAATCTTGTAATCCATAATCGTTTTGGTTTTGATTGTTAATAAAAAGGGTTATTACATTTAGTTTTTGACTGTTTTCGTTTTTATTGATTATTTCTAAATTTGCCAATTATCTTCTTTCCCCACAGTTTCAGGTTGTTTCCAAAATGTTCTATCTGTTCCTTGTCGGGCAGTTGCTCCTTAATCTTTTCTGCTCCCTTAGCCAATTGCTGCTGCACTTCTTTCATTTTCTCCTTGAGAGCCTCTGTGTTGATGCTGATAATGCTGTTCTGTGGTGCTGAAGCAGGTTGCTGGGGCTTTGGTGTTTCTGGCACCCTAGACGTTTGTCGATACGTCTGAGGCATATCCGCATAGAAGTCTTCTATTTCTTTCGAAACTCGGAACTCAGGAAGTTTTGGAGAAGATTGGGTTGGAGCTTTTGGCTCAACTGTAGTAGGTTCAGCAGGTTGGTCGAAGATGGTTGGTTCTGGGACAACTTGTACTTTTACTGGCTCTTCTGGCTTATTTGGCTCTTTCAATTCTTGAGGTTCTATTACCGCTTGAACCTCTTTTACCTCTTGAGTTTCTTTTTGAGTTTCTTTCGGCTCTTGAGGTTCTTTCACCTCTTTTTCATCTTTGACTTCCTGTTTAACTTTGGTCGCCTCATTATGCTTATCAAAAGCTTTGATTGCTTTGGCAACCTCACGCGTACAGATATCCAGATTGAAGGACGACTCTGCCAACTGGCGTGCTTTCTGACCCATTTTCTCTGCTTCGTCAGGATTGCTGACGATATATCTGATTGCTTTTTCCCAAGCTACAGAGTCATAGTAAGGTACTACGATTCCCACTCCTTCTTTCTCGATGTCGAATGGATAAGTTTCATTGCGTGTCGAGATGACAGGCAATCCAAGTGCTAAAGCCTCAACGAGGGTTGTCAATCCGACTGTGTAGTTTGTTTCCTGACAACAGATGACCACACACTTTGCTGCCCATACTTTCTGTGCCAACTCATTGGGAATCAATCCCTTTACGAAGTTGATATGTACATTAGCCGATGGGCGCAGGTCGTTAAGAATCTCTACGTAGTTATCTCCACATGCATTGTAGGCGATATAGATGTTGAGTTCCTGACCAGTAGCGCTGAATGCGCGAATCAGTGTTGGCATATCGCGCTTTTCCTTACCTGTCGACACGAATCCCACATGCTCCTCGACAGGATACTCCAACTTCAAGCGGTCGTAATTGTCCAAATCTGCTCCCCAAGGGCATACCTGCATACGTTCTTCGTTGGCTTTCGGGCTCTTCAACGACTCCTGCATCAGTTTCTCGCTGAAGAAGAACATGTGGTCGATTCCTTTATAGAATAAGCGTGCCATCATTTCGCGGAACTTACTGTCTGCCTCCACGATGGGCTGATGGTGCCAAATGATGATAGGGCGAGGATAGAGATGGAGTGCTCGCATGAAGATAATCAGTTCAAGCCCGTCCCAATGGGTTGCATAGATGGCATCGAAATGTTCCCTACAGGTCAAAACACTCCAGGCAACATATATCATCAGCTTGAACCTGCTGCCAGCTGCCTTGTATTTATGCATCACCACATCCACTCCCTCTTTTGGCAGATGAGTGGCTCCATAAAGGAAATGGCCAGGAAAACGTCCTTCTTTCCATTTCTTCTGGATCATGTTCAGATCCTGTGTATGATAAAAGTATATTTTCATATTTCCAATTTTCTTCCAAACAGATACTTCTTGAATAACGGACTTAAGCACAAAACACACGAAACCAGCAGAATGAAGCCTTTCGGTGTTTCAAGCGGGGCATAAATCGTTGGTTGCCTCTCGTCCATACTGTATCATTCAAAGCTATTACTTTGCAAAATTACGAATTTATTACCAAATAAGTATAATTCAGCATGAATTATTTTTGTTTTTCTTGATAAAAACTGGCTGATAGCTCTCATTCTTCATTATTTTCCCTGTCCCACATTATAATTATCGTCTTCAAACAAAGAACAAGTCGATGTACAAATTGGAAAGCAGCAACACATCCTTTTTTCTTTACCCTTAGGGGGAAATGTTTTTTCCCTTAGGGGGAATCTCTGTTGCAGGTCGTGCAACGTACGTTGCAGGTCGTGCAACATAGGTTGCAGGTCGTGCAACAGAAAACACCCTTAAGGGTAAGAACAAATATCCCTAGCTAGCAGAACTTTTTTCGTATAGCTCGATGCCCTCAACAACACGAGTAAGAGTCGGAAAACGACAAATGCTAACAACTACACAAAAAATGTTAAAAACAACTAAAGAATTTGGTTGTTACTACAAATTGTAGTTACTTTGTGGCAGAACTTCAAAAAGGAGGTTCGAAAAGTATTTATGAAGAAACTGACAGACAAAGAACTAGCTATCATGGAAGTGCTGTGGGAGCATGGTGAGCTGCCGATTCGCGACCTCATCAACTTCCTTCCAGGACCTGCCGCTCATTTCAATACGATTGCTACTTACGTTCGCCGATTAGAGGTGCATGGCATGATCCGTCACAAGGAACTGAGTGCGAAATTCTATTTGTACGATGCAGCAGTCACGCGCGAACAGTATATTAATGCCTATCACAAGGAGAACGTCGATAAGTTCTTCGACGGCTCGTATATGGATTTTATCTCCAATCTGGTGAAAGAGCATGAAGTGAGCATTGAGGATCTGAAAGAACTGATTCGGATGGTGGAAGAAGAGTAAGAAGAATTGAAAAGTGAAAGCAAACTATGGGAAATTTTGTAGTATATATTCTCGAATGGACATTGTGCCTGTCGGCATTCCTGTTGTTGTACAAGATGTGCTTCAGCGGCAGTACTTTCCATCGTTTCAATCGTTTGTTCCTCTTGGGCAGCGTAGTAGTATCTGCGTTGTTACCACTAATTCACATCACTACCAGCGAGGAGATGGAACCCATTGCTGAGGTATGTCGACTGAATACTGAAGAGTTAGAGCAGATTCCTGTGGTTACTACGCTTTCAGCCCCAATCGTCCCACAATCGGTCTCTGTACTCCTTCAGGAAGGACAAAAAGCCGAGTCGGAATGGGAAATAGAGACTCTTTCAACTGGTCAGAAAGTCTTTATGGTTCTTGCACTCATTTACCTTATTTACATTGCTATACAGGTAATTGGCTGGCTGAGGTCTTTCACGAAGATGATGTTATTCCTCAAAGGAAAACGGATGCGAAGAGTGGGTAAATGGATTCGGCTGGTCGCACATGAGGAAGAGTATGGGCCCTTCAGCTGGATGAACTATATGGTCATCTCAGACAAGGAGAACGGCTTTGCACGTCGTGCCAGCATGCGTCATGAGCTCTCGCACATCGTGCTGATGCATCACCTTGACCTAGTGTTCCTCCTGTTGTGTACGCTGGTCAACCCTGTATGTTGGTTTGTCATGAAAGAAATAAAGGTAGTTCACGAATATGAGGCAGATGATGAAGTAATCAATCATTATCATATTCAGAGTCGTGACTATCAGCGATTACTAATCATGCGGACAGTTGGAGCGGAGGCCTACGCGCTAGCCTGTTCGTTTAATCTTAACATTAAAAAACGAATTATGATGATGAAAAAGAAACAGTCAACTTGGTGGCGCATCATGTGGATTGCAGTCACCATTCCGCTCGTAGGCATTGCGCTTACAGCGTTCTCGAAACCCAAAGAGGCCTTGAAAGAAGTGGTGGACAGTAGTGTTAAAATCATTGAAAGGCCTATAGTCGAAGTACTCACCGCAGAAGCAGAAGAAAGCGAACTCGCTGAACCACAGGGTCCTACACCTGTGGAAGAGGTAGAAAACGTCACAGCAGAGGTTGAAGCCATCGATGACGTAAAGCCAGGTGAAATGGTCACTGGCTGTGTCACAGACGAGAAAAACATGCCGCTGATGATGGTGAATATCTTTGAAAAAGATGAATTCGGTCGTATTGTGGCTCATGCAGTGAGCGACCTGAATGGCGATTTCGCCTTCAAGTTGGTCAACCCCCAGCATAAGCTGACGATATCCTGCCCTGGTTTTGCCACACAAACGTTAGACATCAAGGACAAAGAAGTGAACGTCACCTTGAAGCATAATGCAAAACTCGATGAAACGACGGTATACACAGCAGCCGATGCGATAAGGAAGGAAGACTCACACTTCAAGGACGAAGCCTTGCCTCAAGATGGCACTTTCCAAGTTGTGGAAAAGATGGCGGCTTATCCAGGAGGCGCAGAAGCCCTTACGGAGTATCTGCGCATGAACCTGAGGTATCCTGTCATTGCAAAGGAGAACCAAGTTGAAGCAGACATCATCGTGGAATTCACCGTTGGCAAGACGGGATTGGTTTCCTCTGCCAGAGTAGTCGAATGCAATGCAGGTTCTTCGCTGGTAACAACTGAAGTCCAAAAGGCAGCCGACGAATATAACTCAGAAGCTTACGAGACAATGAAAGCCTACTACAATGCTGTAGAAGCCTTGAAGGAAGAAGCCGTCCATTTGGTACGCAGCATGCCACGCTGGGAACCTAGCCGTCGCAATGGGTTGAGATTCGAAACAGAGATGACCATTCCTGTCAGCTTCAAGCTGATGAAGTAAAAGCCTTCAGGTCCTCCCCTGTCTCCCTTTAGGGAGATGATATAATAAACTTAAGTATGCTCCCACTTCGCGGTGGGAGTATTTTTGTGCGCAATTTTGGACCAATTCCTCATGAACACACTCTATTCACGTAGAAAATCTACGTGTTATTTTGCTGATTCAGAATAATGTGCTATATTTGCAGTCTAAAAGAGAATATGATGACTTTACAATATGATGTCATAGTGGTGGGAGCAGGACATGCAGGATGTGAAGCAGCTTGTGCTGCTGCACGCTTAGGTGCGAAGACGTGTCTGGTAACGATGGATATGAACAAGATTGCGCAGATGTCGTGCAATCCTGCTGTTGGTGGCATCGCAAAGGGTCAGATTGTACGCGAGATAGATGCGCTGGGCGGCATGATGGGCATCGTGACAGACCGCTGTTCCATTCAGTTCCGAATGCTGAACCTCTCGAAAGGTCCTGCAGTATGGAGCCCACGGGCTCAGTGCGATAGAGGCAAGTTCATCTGGGCTTGGCGCGAGGTGTTGGAAAATACACCCAATCTGCATATCTGGCAAGACCAGGTTTGTGAATTGCTAACAGAAAATGGTTGTGTCTTGGGTGTTCGTACCATCTGGGGAGCAGAATTGAGAGCGAAGTGTGTGGTGATTACAGCTGGAACTTTCCTCAACGGACTGATGCATATAGGTCGCAAGCAGATACCTGGCGGACGCATAGCTGAACCTGCTGTGACAGGACTGACAGAGTCCATCACCAAACTGGGCATCCGCAGCGACCGTATGAAGACAGGTACGCCTGTGAGAATCGATAAACGCAGCGTGGACTTCTCGCAAGTGGAGATTCAGGAGGGCGACGACACGTTCCATCGTTTCTCGTTCATGACAGAACCTCGACGACTGAAGCAGTTGCCTTGCTGGATGTTCAAAACCAATAAGGAGGTGCACAAGATACTACGTTCAGGACTGGCCGACTCACCTCTATATAATGGACAGATACAAAGTATAGGTCCTCGATACTGCCCCAGCATCGAAACCAAACTACATACCTTCCCCGATAAGGAAGAGCACCAACTGTTTCTAGAGCCTGAAGGGGAGACCACTAATGAGTTGTATCTCAATGGCTTCTCATCATCGTTGCCGATGGACATCCAAATAGAGGCTCTGAAGAAGATACCGGCTTTGAGAGATTTGGTCGTGTATCGTCCAGGCTATGCTATCGAGTACGACTTCTTCGATCCTACCCAACTGACCCATTCGCTGGAGTCGAAGGTGGTGGAAGGTCTGTTCCTCGCTGGTCAGGTAAATGGTACGACAGGTTATGAAGAGGCAGCAGGACAAGGATTGATAGCTGGCATCAATGCGGCTATCAAGTGTGGTGGAGGCGAACCTTTCACCCTGAAACGCAACGAAGCCTATATAGGTGTGCTGATTGACGACCTGGTGACGAAAGGCGTTGACGAGCCCTATCGAATGTTCACTTCGAGAGCTGAGTATCGTATTCTGTTGCGCCAAGACGATGCTGATATGCGACTGACTGAGCGTAGCTATAAACTGGGATTAGCCTCTACGGAACGTTACCAATATCTGCAGAAAAAACGCGATGAAATCGAACATTTTATAGACTTTGCGCAGAATTTCTCAATCAAACCCGCCCTTATCAACGATGCACTGACACAGATTGGCACTACCCCACTCGAGCGAGGCTGTAAATTGGTAGATCTGTTAGGGCGACCAAATGTTACCATCGACAACCTCACCCCCCACATCAAAGCCCTCAAAAGCGAGACGGACAAGATAGTGGAACGCAAGGAAGAAATACTCGAAGCGGCAGAGATTCGCATCAAGTACAAGGGCTATATAGAACGAGAGAATATGGTAGCAGAAAAGATGCTTCGCCTTGAAAACATCAAGATCAAGGGAAAGTTCGACTATATGAACATGAACCAAATCACCATCGAAGCCCGCCAGAAACTAGCAGCCATCAACCCTGAAACGCTGGCGCAGGCAAGCCGCATCCCAGGAGTTTCGCCTTGCGACATCAATGTGATGCTGGTGCTGTTGGGAAGATAACTAATAATAACCCATAGGCCCCATAAAACCCATAAGTCCCATTAGACCAATTAGACCAATTAGACCAATTAAAACCAAACGATATGAACAACCAATACTTGTTAGATCACCTAAGAGTGATCCCAGACTTCCCTCAAAAAGGGATTCAGTTTCGAGACGTAACCACCTTATTCAAAGATGCAAAGTGCCTTGACATCATGGAAGAGGAGTTATACGAACTCTATAAAGATAAAGGTGTCACGAAGGTGGTAGGTATTGAGTCACGAGGTTTCATCATGGGTGCTATCCTCGCAAAGCGACTTGGTGCAGGATTAGCCCTATGCCGCAAGCCAGGCAAACTACCAGCTGAAGTTATCAGTCAGTCATACTCAAAAGAATATGGTACTGACACTATCGAGATTCACAAAGATGCTATCACAGAGGATGATGTGGTACTCATTCACGATGATCTTTTGGCTACAGGAGGAACCATCAAGGCAGCATGGGACCTAGTGAAGAAATTCAATCCCAAGAAGTGTTACATGAACTTCATCATTGAAATTCGCGATGAGGGATTGCATGGACGCGAGTTTTTGGGCGACGAAATTGAGATTACGTCACTCATCACCGTATAGTAAGTCGGAAATTGAAAATGGGCGAAGAAACACGATTAGAACGGCTGAAACGCATCGTGCTGGCACTTCCCGAGAGTCCTGGATGCTATCAGTATTTCGACGGAGAAGGTACCATCATCTATGTAGGAAAAGCAAAGAACCTGAAGCGTCGTGTCAGTTCGTATTTCAACAAGACCGCCCAGACGAGGAAGACGCAAATACTAGTCAGCAAGATTGAAGACATCAACTATGTAGTTGTACCCACAGACGAAGATGCTTTGCTGCTAGAAAACAACCTCATCAAGAAATACAAGCCGAGATATAACATCCTGTTAAAGGATGACAAAACATATCCGTCTGTCTGTGTAACCAATGAGGAATTCCCAAGAGTGTTCAAGACACGTAAGATATTCCCAGGTGTGGGAACCTACTACGGTCCTTTCAGCCACCTAGGCACCCTCAATAACATGCTGGAACTCATCAGTCGCATCTATCCGCTTCGCAGATGTCGCTTTACGATGTCGAGCAAACAGATAGAAGAAGGAAAGTTCAAAGCCTGTCTGGAGTATCACATCAAAAACTGCAAAGCCCCTTGTGTGGGTTGGCAGACAAAAGAAGACTACATGGAGAGCGTGTCTGAGGTGAAGGAAATCCTGAAGGGTAACACTCGCAAGGTATGCGAGAAACTGAGGAAAAAAATGACAGACCTGTCTGAAGAGATGCGATTTGAGGAAGCGCAAGAAGTAAAACGCAAGTACGACCTTGCTCTTGAGTTCTGCGAGAAAAGCGAGGTAATTGCTCAATACAGCCACAACATCGACGTTTTCTCTATCGCTGACGACGAGAAGTCGGCATTCATCAACTACCTGCATGTCACCAATGGCTGCATCAATCAGGCTTTTACCTTTGAATACGCAAAACGGATGGACGAAGAACCTCAAGAACTACTCGCATTGGGAATCGTGGAAATGAGGCAACGATACAACAGCAACTCTAAGGAGATTATCGTACCCTTCCCAATAGAGGTAGAACTGAAAGATGCGGTCATCACTGTGCCCCAGCGAGGCGATAAGAAGCATCTGCTAGACCTCTCGCTCGCAAATGTACGACAATATCGATTCGATAAGGCGAAGCAGGCTGAGAAACTCAACCCTGAGCAACGCTCGACCAACTTGCTTAAAGAGTTACAGAAGAAACTCAACCTTGAACGACTGCCTATACATATCGAGTGTTTCGACAATTCGAATATTCAGGGCGCAGAAGCGGTAGCCGGATGTGTGGTATTCAAGAAAGCCAAACCCGCCAAGTCGGAATATAGAAAATACATTATCAAGACAGTAGAAGGACCTGACGACTATGCCTCGATGGCTGAAGTGGTGTATCGTCGGTATAAACGGCTGATTGACGAAGCGGGAGAATTGCCTAGCCTCATCATTGCAGATGGAGGAAAAGGTCAGATGGGCATCATCAAGCATGTGATTGAGGAAGAATTACAATTGCAGATTCCTATTGCAGGATTGGCCAAAGACGGCAAACATCGCACATCAGAATTGCTGACCTATCAAGATGGACAAATAGTAACTGTAGGTGTAGAGATGAAGAGTGCTTTGTTCCAGTTCCTGACACGTATTCAGGATGAAGTACACAGATATGCCATTCAGTTCCATCGTGATAAACGTTCAAAAGCACAAGTCGCATCAGAACTAGATCAGATAAAAGGCATTGGTACAGCCACGAAGTCGGCATTGTTAAAGCAATTCAAGAGTGTGAAACGCATTCGTGAAGCAAGTGAAGAAGAGATTGCAGCCATCATAGGAAAAGCAAAAGCAAAAATCATCAAGGAAGCATTATGAGAGTAGTCATACAAAGAGTCAGCGAAGCATCTGTCACGATTGACGGAATGATAAAAGCACAGATAGGGAAAGGATATCTGCTATTGTTGGGTTGCGAGAATGCAGACACACAGGAAGATATCGAGTGGTTGAGCAAAAAGGTGGTGAACTTGCGAGTATTCGATGACGAGAATGGAGTGATGAACCGCTCAATACTTGATGTTGGTGGTGAAATCTTAGTGGTCAGTCAGTTCACCCTATGGGCTTCCTACAAGAAGGGGAACCGTCCCAGCTATCTCAGAGCAGGTAGCCACGAAATCACCATTCCGCTCTATGAGCAATTCTGCCAACAACTATCAGCAGATTTGGGTAAAGAAGTAGCTACAGGCGAGTTCGGCGCAGATATGAAAGTTGCGCTTATCAATGATGGACCCGTCACAATATGCATGGATACGAAGAATAAAGAATAAATCATCAAGAATATGGAACTATCAGAAAGTAAAATTCAACAAGCATTTGCCAAGTACAACTTGGAACTTGACGATGAAAAAGTAAAAAAAGAGGTTGCAGCTCTAATTGCAAACCACCGTGAAGAGAATAATACTACTACAGTAAAGAAGTTCCTGCTCAACAGTGTGGAACTGACGACTCTGAAAACTGACGACTCTGAGGATAGCGTAATGCGATTTGTAGAAAAAGTCAATAAGTTCGACGACGTTTACCCAGAGCTAGGACATGTTGCGACTGTCTGCGTATACCCTTGCTTCGCATCCATCTGTCACGACACCTTAGAGAATGATGAAGTTGAGATTGCTTGTGTATCAGCATGCTTCCCTTCTTCGCAGTCGTTCATCGAAGTCAAGATAGCCGAGACAGCATTAGCAATCAAAGATGGAGCAACAGAAATCGACATCGTTCAGTCTGTAGGGAAATTCCTGGCAGGCGACTACAAAACCGTTGCTGACGAAATCTCAGAATTAAAAGAGGTATGTGGTGACAAAAAACTCAAAGTCATCCTTGAAACCGGATGTTTGAAAACAGCCTCTAATATCAAGAAGGCATCACTGCTCGCCATGTATGCTGGAGCTGACTACATCAAAACCTCAACAGGCAAACTTGAACCAGCAGCCACCCCTGAGGCTGCATATGTAATGTGTCAAGCCATCAAGGAGTACTACGAAGAAACAGGTATTCAAATCGGCTTCAAACCCGCAGGAGGAATGAAGACGGTGGAAGATGCTCTCACGTACTATACTATCGTGAAAGAAGTACTTGGAGAAGAATGGCTCAACAACACGATGTTACGCCTCGGAACCAGTAGCCTTGCCAACAAACTACTCAGCGATATTCAAGGAGAAACCATACAATTCTTTTAAACCCCAATCACAATGAAAAGAGTACTATTATCGTTCATACTTCTGTCTGCAACATTCATCTTTGTTGCTGCACAAGAGTCCACACCCACAAAGAAATTTGGCTATCTTAGCTATGATGCTGTACTGAAAGCAATGCCATCATACGCAGAGGCTCAAAAGAGTTTCAACGACTTGAAAGCCAGCTATGCAAAAGAACTTGAACGGTCGGAATCCGAGTTTAGCAAGCAGTTTGCCGAATACGTGGACGGTCAGAAGACATTCCCAGAAAATATTCTTCTCAAGCGTCAGAAGGAATTGCAACAATTGATGGAACAAAGTCTGACTTTCAAGCAGGAAGCCCAACAATTGCTTGACAAAGCAGAGAAAGAACTGATGCAGCCCGTACATCAGAAATTGAAAGAAGCCTTGTACAAAATCGGTTCGGAACGTGGTTATGACTACATTCTCAACACAGACAACAACAGCTATCCATTCGTGAACAATCAAACGGGTGAAGACATTACTGCTGAAGCAATCAGCGCAGTTTCAAAATGAGCAAAGGACCGATAGGAGTATTTGATTCAGGATATGGCGGACTGACTATTCTCGATAGTATCCGCCGATTAATGCCGCAATATGATTATGTATATTTCGGTGATAATGCTCGTGCTCCTTATGGTACACGCTCCTTTGATGTAGTATATCAGTACACACTAGAAGCCGTTCAGCATCTGTTTAATATGGGATGTCCGCTAATCATCCTTGGATGCAATACCGCTTCAGCAAAGGCACTACGGACCATTCAACAGGTATATCTGCCAAAGTATGCACCTGATAATCGCGTGTTAGGGGTTATCCGTCCTACCGCAGAAGTCGTAGGAACCATCACAAAGAATGGGCATATAGGTGTTCTAGCCACAGAAGGTACTATCAAGTCAGAATCGTACAACATGGAAATTCATAAGCTGTTCCCTAATTGCAAAGTGACAGGTTTAGCTTGCCCTATGTGGGTGCCCTTGGTAGAAAATGGAGAATACAATAAGCCAAGTGCCGACTACTTTGTAGAAGAACGCATCAAAACCCTTCTTGCTATCGATCCGCTTATTGATACGATTATCTTAGGCTGTACGCATTATCCTTTGCTGATGAAGAAAATACACAAGTTCTGCCCTTCAGGTATTGAGATTGTGACGCAAGGAAAGTATATTGCAGAGAGTTTACGAACCTATCTTCAGCGTCATCCTGAGATGGAAAGCCGATTAACACAAGGAGGCACCTGTCAATACTACACATCAGAATCTCCTGAACGTTTCAGTGGGAATGCATCCTTGTTCCTTAATAAACAGATAGAAGTAAAGAGATTATGAATTTCAACACAAAAAGGAGTCTAGATATTCTATGAAATCCAAAATAACAAAATCATTATTAGACATCGTTGCTGTTCTTCTCATATTTGGTTTGGGACAGGTGATTGGTGGGGGCATATCGGCAGTTATTCTTATCCATAATGAAGGAGCACATTCTACGCTTTTTATTGCTCTTGCACTACTAACGGCAAATGTTATTGCAATCGTCTTACTACTCTTCCTTCGTTATCTTCTCACAAGGTCACAATGGCTTGAAAGGGTCGATTTCATCGCAGAAATCAACCCTTTACGGCTACGTTGGAGTTTGGCACCAATGATGATGATTGCCACTTTTGCCGGTGCTGTTTCAACAGGTTGTTTGGCTCAAGCATGGGGGGTGGAAGACCGTTTGGAAGAAACCATACAAAATTTAGCAACTAATCCAATAGGCATTCTTACGATTGTCTTCATTGGTCCTCTCGGTGAAGAACTCATATTCCGTCATGCTATATTAGGAGGTATGTTGCGACGGGGCATCACACCTTGGATTGCAATCTTAGTATCATCTATCCTTTTCGGTATTATTCACTTGAATCCTATCCAGATACTCTTTGCGAGTGCATTAGGTATCATGCTTGGAATACTTTATACCAAATCACAGAGCATCGTTCCATCCCTCATCTATCATATCATTAACAATGGTTTCGCAGTAGCTGTCATTTTGATTGAAGGAAAAGGAGAAGATCCCACAACTTCATTATTAGAAACCCCTCCCATACTCTATAGTGTTTCAATCGTTGCAGCAGCCATCTGCATCCCTATTTATATTTATTATTGGCGGAAACCGACCCTCAACTCTAAACCCTCAACACTAAACCCTCAACTCTAAGCCACATGCATCCTTACACTACTGACATATCCGTCCTCATGTTATTCTTTAACCGTCCTGACCATTTTTCAAAAGTCTGGGCGGAAGTAAAGAAAGCACGTCCTGCGCGGCTGTTCCTCTATCAAGATGGGCCTCGTGAAGGACGCAACGACATGGAGGGCATACAGGCTTGTAGGGAATTGGTAAAAGACGAGAACATCGATTGGAAATGCGAAGTTCATCGCAACTATCAAACAAAAAACTTCGGCTGCGACCCTTCTGGTTATCTGTCTCAACAATGGGCATTCTCCCTTACCGATAAATGCATAGTGCTTGAAGACGATGTAGTTCCCAGTCAGTCATTCTTCCCTTTCTGCAAAGAAATGCTCGACCGTTATGAGAACGATCCTCGAATCACACTCATAAGCGGCTTTAATACAGAAGCAAATCAATTGAAGAACCATGGGGATTCTTATTTTTTCACACGAGTATTTTCCATCTGGGGTTGGGCTTCATGGAGCAGGGTTATCTTGAAGCGTGATGGAAACTATGGATTCGTCAACAATCCACAGCAGTTCCAATTGCTGAAAGAAAAAGTGAAACTATATCGACAGCGAAGTGATATGCCACAAATGTGTATTGATCATGCTAATAGTGGTAAACAATATTTCGAATCCATCTTCTGGGCTTACATGCTCCTCAATGACGGTTTAGCTATCATGCCCAATGTAAACCTCATCAATAACATTGGGATGGAAGATGGTACCCATTTCTCTGCACAACTCAACCTTATTCCACGTCGGCTGCGACAAGTATTCACGATGCCTCGTAGCGAACTCACTTTCCCCCTCACTCATCCTACTCAAGTAGAGGAATACCCGGAATATCAACGATTGCATTACCTACGCAACGCATGGAACAACCCTTGGAGGAAAATACAATACTCACTTGAAGAGCTATGGCTCAATCTCCTGCAAGGAAACTTCAGCAATATCACTTATGCTGTCCGCCGCCGTTTCCGTAAATGGACAGGTGTCGAGCGCCATAAATAAATAAGAAGGCTATCAAGAAATACCACATCACTACCCCTAATTCGTTTGCTCGCCAAGGAATCACTGCAAAATCGAGGGAGGAAAACCATGAGGTCACGCCATTCATCAATGATGCGATTCCCATCACACCAACACCTACCCATGCACTTAGTTGCGATTGCCAAATCACCATCCACCAAACAGCAGTAATTGCCATCAACGCTGTAGCCAGCAAACTCATTATGAGGTTCGAACCTATTGATAAAATTGGCACAATGCCGAAGTAATATGAAACCAAAGGCAAAGTCATCATACTACAAACCATAGTAGTAATAGCACTACTAACCACAAAATCAGTTACCTTTATCACCATCCTTCTTGTCCATCCTTCACGACTCATTGTCCGTCGTTTGTTCATCCACCGCTCGAATAGCCAATTTCCCATCGTCAATAATCCCAACATAGAGAGGACAGACAACTCAAATCCAACATCAAGCAACATGAAGGGGTTCACGCAGAGCATCGCCATGACTGTCACACACAACACATCCACAGTATTGACTCTACGTCTAACAATTTGAGACAACAAAAGGAGGGAAAACATGATGGCTGCTCTCACTAACGAAGGTGGGAAATCTGCAATTGCGACAAACGCCCAAATCGTGATAATACTCACACCTCGAGCAACCTTTCTCCATTTATCAGAACCCACCCATGCAAACAATAGTAGTTGAAGCAGCATATACACCACAGAAAGATGAAAACCTGAGAGTGCCAATACATGACTCACTCCTGCACGAGAATATTGATCCCGCAATTCCTTACTGAGTTCGTTTTTATTTCCTGTTGTCATAGCGGCCACGACCGCAAAGTCATCATGCTCACCTATCGGAATGGCCGTATCTCGCAAAGTACGTAGCTGGCTGTTAAGAACACGTTGCACAGCCCTTATTCCTTCCGGTTTACATTTCGTCACTTGCCACGACTCTGAGTAGCAAGTTCCAGCTATTTCATGTAGGAACAAATAACGACGATAGGCAGCAAACTCATCAGTTGAATCGGTCAGAAAAGAAGTTGGAACGAAACCATGTTTCGTAAAAACAACAAGCGAATCTCCAATCTCAGGATTCGATACAAGCCTTTTCTCCAAAGGATTGGGATTAAGATAACATATTATCGTAACTTCTTCCTTTGTTTGCAACTGCACGGCTAAAGAGCGTGTTTTACGTTGAGGGTTGTTAACGACCATCCCCCTCACACAATGCTCATTTGATAAAGCCGACATCTCCGATTCACTTTGACGATACTTAAGTTGGAATGCGACACAACCCAACAGCAGGAAAAACAAGAAAGCAGAGAAACTGAAAGCTACAACATACCGTCTTCTGTAAAGGAAAAACATGACAAATACCAACAATAGCATCAGTCCCATAAATACACCAATCAAGGGCACAACAACTCCTGCGGGAAGTAAAAGATAATCCACCCGACCTATCAACATACAACCTATTGCAAGTCCAATCACAAAGGCAATGAGAACTCTCTGCATCCTTCTCGGTTATGTTAAGATATCTGTCTTAAAACATCAGTTCTTATCCTCGTCCAGCCAGTTTGTCATAGAGTTCTTGCATTCCTTCTGTTGCTTTCTTGGCGATAATATGCACAGGAAGATAACCAGGCACATTATTCGGAGAAGGATCTATCAGGTAAATTTCTGCATTACTGCGAGCATAACCAAGCAAACCTGCTGCAGGATAAACATTAAGAGATGTTCCAACCACGACAACAATATCAGCTTCACTCACAGCATCTGCAGCCAGTTCAATCATCGGAACAGCCTCACCAAACCAAACGATGAATGGACGCAACTGACTTCCATCGGCTGCCTTATCACCTATATGAATATCCTTTCCGTCAGCTAAAGTAATTACCTGTGAGGGGTCGTTAGGGTTATCCGTTGAAGTGGCTTTTGTAAGTTCTCCATGCAAATGAATTATATGATGAGAACCTGCACGTTCATGCAAGTTATCAACATTCTGAGTTACTACACATACATCATAAAATTTTTCTAGCTTAGCAACCAATTGATGAGCCTTATTTGGCTCCACTGATGTCAACTGACGACGTCGTTCATTATAGAATTGAATCACCAGAGCAGGGTCACGATAATAACCCTGAATACTAGCTACAGCTTCTACTGGATATTGCTCCCACAAACCTCCAGAATCACGGAAGGTCGTGATGCCACTTTCTGCACTAATACCTGCTCCTGTCAGAAATACGAGTTTCTTCATAATTTAAACCTTTATTGATTTGACTCATCAAAAGTGTGAATTTTATTTGAAACGGCAATAGCTTTTCAGGAAAAAGGTGGCGGCTTCGTCATATTTCTACCAGAAACTGCCAACATTGACGTTTAGAGATTACAAATAACAACTTAAATAACCTTCGTATGAAATTAAAATTTTCGGTAATTCTAACCATTATCTTTTCGACTTTAAATCCAACATTTGCACAAGACAAAAATCCAGGAAAAGAACCCTTCAAATCTAACTTACCCATCATCATTCTCGAAGTAGATGGACAAATCAACGCCCAAGACAAGATTGCGGCTCACATGAAAGTTCTCTATAAAGAGGGGCAAAAGCAATATGCATCTGATGCTAAGGACTATAGTTTCGATGGCAACATACGTATCAAACTGAGAGGCAACAGTTCATTGGGATATAGCCAAAAGAAATTCACCCTCGAAACCCGCGATGCTGAAGATAAGGAATTGGACGTTCCACTTCTCGGCATGCCTGCAGAGCATGATTGGGTGCTTCTATCCCCTTATGCCGATGTGTCAATGATTCGCGATGCACTTGCATTTCGTTTATGGACAGATATGGGCTATTGGGCACCACGAATCAGAATGTGTGAGGTTGTATATAATGGAGAATATGCTGGTATCTATGGGCTTGCAGAATCAATAAAACCAGGCAAAGACCGTGTCGATATCGGTAAACTGAAAAAGAAAGACGTGAGTGGACGCGAGTTGACTGGAGGCTACCTGCTTCGTATCGACACTTATAACGAAAAGGATGCAACATTCACATCAGATGTACCAGGAATCGGTGAGGGAGGGTTCACAAACCAAATTACATGGACTTGCCGTTATCCGAAGAAGAAAAAACTGCAACCAGAGCAGTTTGACTATATCAAAGGGTTTATTCGCGATATGGAACACTGTATAGCTTCCGATAGCTATGCTGATCCTAAGGAAGGATATTCCAAATACATCAACGTCAGTTCGTTTGTCGATTATTTCATTCATACTGAGTTGAGTCTCAACCCTGATGGATATAAGCGTAGTGCATATTTCTACAAGACAAAGCAGAACGAGGACGGAACAGGCGGAAAGTTACATGCAGGTCCTACATGGGATTACAACCTCGCTTACGGAATGTGCAGTTTCTGTAATGCCGACGATATCAATGCATGGGTGTTTGAGGGGTGTAACACAAATCCCACACCTCAAATATGGAAGAAACTATATCTCGACCCCGCATTCCTTAAAAAGGTAAAGGCGCGTTATGCTGAATTGAGGAAGACCACGTTGAGCGAAAAACACATCAATGGCATCATCGATGAGTATGTAAAAGAACTATCCAAAGTACAAAAACGCCATTTCGACCGCTACCCTGAACTATTAGGCGAAGAAACCAAACGCAACGAACCAGGAACGGGTATGTTTGGCAATTTTGGTGGTTTCGCTGGAGGATTCCCTGGAATGGGTGAAATGCCCGAAGGAGGATTCCCTGGCTTCGGAGGAGGAATGCCTGGATTTGGAGGAGCGATGCCCGATAGTGTCAACTTCGGTGGGTTCCCTGGATTCGGAGGTGGATTCCCTGGCTTTGGAGGCGGAATGCCTGATATTAGTCAAATACCCAACTTTGGAGGTCGTTTCCCTGGTTTCGGTGGAGGTGGATTCCCAGGAATGCCCGAAGGAGGATTCCCTGGATTTGGAGGAGCAATGCCCGATAGTATCAGTTTCGGAGGGTTCCCTGGTTTCGGTGGAGGATTTCCCGCTATGCCCGAGGGTGGATTCCCAGGTTTTGGAGGCGGAATGCCTGATATGGGTCAGATGGGAGGATTCCCAGGAATGGGCGATATGGGAGGCATGATGTTGTCGATGTTCCGTTCTTACTCAGTAAAGAACTATGAGGACGAAATCAAAATGCTGAAGCAATGGCTATCTGAACGTCTGAAAGTGCTTGATGAGAAGTTGGATTACCATTCTTAAGCACAAAAACTGCCTAAAAACGCAAAAAAATGCAAATAGTAGGTTATTAAATGGCAAATTATTACTACCTTTGCAACGAATTATGCAGATAAAAGAAAATATGGACAAGTTAAGTTACGCTCTTGGACTCGGAATTGGGCAGCAGTTGAGACAGATGGGACTGAAGGACAAACTGCAGATTGCAGACTTTGCCCAGTCGATTACTGACGTCTTGGAAGGTAACGAATTGGCTATGAGCAATGCAGAAGCACAAGTATTAGTCAACTCGTTTTTTCAGGAGCAAGAGAAACAAATGCAGGAACAACGTGCACAAGCAGGAAAGGCAGAACTTGAGCGCGGCAAAGTGTTCCTTGCAAACAACGCAAAACGCAATGGGGTGATAACAACCAAGAGCGGATTGCAATACGAAATACTGAAAGAAGGAACAGGTAAGCATCCAAAGGCTACAGACAAAGTACGCTGCCACTACGAAGGACGCCTCATCGACGACACAGTGTTCGATAGTTCCTACAAGCGCAACGAACCTGCAGTGTTCGGTCTCAACCAAGTCATAGCAGGATGGACTGAAGGTCTCCAGCTTATGGGCGAGGGAGCCAAGTTCCGATTCTTCATCCCCTACCTTCTCGGTTATGGAGAAAGTGGTGCGGGCGAACTCATTCCACCTTATGCCACATTGGTATTCGACGTGGAACTACTTGAAGTGATCTAACTCAAACAATTTACATAAACTAAAAGAAAATGAAAAAACTTATTTTCGCAGCAACAGCATTTGCTGCAATCATGCTCACATCATGTGATAACACAAATGTCAAGGCTGACTTGAAAGACAGCGTTGACTCACTCACCAACTTCCTCGGAATTGCTCAGTCAGACGGTTTGAAGCAGTATATGAAAATGCAGCTTCAGGTTGACTCTGCATACACCAATGAATTCATCAAAGGTATGATCGAAGGCGCTACAGCTAAGGACGATCCTAAGCATGACGCATACATGAAGGGATTAACCGTTGGTAAGCAAGTTAAGGATATGGCAAATAACCTCAGTTCAGAGGTATATGCAGACGACTCAACAAAGCAAGTACCAGTCAAGAACCTCCTTGCAGGTATCATCGCAGGCTTGAAGGGCGAAAGCACTATGTCAACTGACAGCGCTTACGGAGAGTTCCAGCGCTTGCTGAAACCACTTCAGACAGCTGCTCTCGAGAAGAAGTATGCTACTGAAAAGGCTGCTAACGAGAAGTTCCTTGCTGACAATGCAAAGAAAGAAGGTGTAACTGTACTTCCTTCAGGTGTTCAGTACAAAGTCATTACTGCAGGTACTGGTGCCCTTCCAACTGACACATCAACTGTTAAGTGTCTCTATGAAGGCCGCCTCATCGATGGTACTGTATTCGACAGCAATACAGAAGAAGGTCGCGATCCATTCGAAGTGAACCTTGCTATGCCACGCGTTATCCCAGGTTGGGTTGAAGCACTCAAGCAGATGCCTGCTGGTAGCAAGTGGGAAGTATATATTCCACAGGAACTCGGTTACGGCTCACAGGATATGGGTCAGATCAAGCCTTTCTCAACACTCATCTTCACTATCGAAGTATTGAAGTAAAGGAATCATAAATCGTGAATAGCGAAAAGTAAAAAATGATTAATAAAACATTTTTCATATTCGTTTGTGCAGTTATGACCTGTGTGTCATTAACTGCACAAACTGTTAAAAGCCCCCTCTCGGCAAAAGAACTGAAAGCGCAACAAGCTGCAGAGCTAAAGGCTTTCAAAGAAAAGCAGAAAAACGAGTTGGCAGATTTCATCGCTAAGCAAAAGAATCCCGAACTTGCAAAATTCAAGCTCTCCAAGCCCGAACTGAAGGATAGCGGGGACACCATTGCTTACATCTTCGGGGCCTTTCAGGTAAACGGGCTGAAGAAACATCTCAACGACCAACTGCATGTCGATACAACCAACACCCAATATATGGAAGCCTTCTATCGCGGCCTCCTGTCAAAGGTGGATATCGACCATACAGATTCATTGTTACATGCTCAGCAGGTTGGCTATCAAATAGGTCAGCAGATTGAAACGCTAACAGCCAACGTATCGAAGGACTACTACGCAGCCGATCCCGACAAGAAGCTCTCATCAGCCATCATCGGCAAGTCTATCATCGTTGCACTCATGGGTCAGAACGAGTACTCCATTGAAGATGCACGAGCATTGTTCTCAGCTCAGATGGAAGAACGACAGAAAGAGAACATGGAACGCCTACACGGTCCAAACCGCAAGGCAGGCGAAGACTTCTTAGCTGCAAATGCAAAGAAAGCAGGAGTAACAGTTCTCCCATCGGGCCTTCAGTACAAAGTGCTGACTCAAGGCACAGGAGCCATACCGAAATCGACAGACAAAGTAAAGGTTAACTACGAAGGACGTCTCATAGACGGCACAGTATTCGACAGTTCGTACAAGCGTAACGAGCCTGCTACGTTCGGAGTTCGTCAGGTCATCCAAGGATGGGGGGAAGCCCTCTGCCTGATGCCTGTAGGCAGCAAATGGGAAGTCTATATCCCTCAGAATCTCGCCTATGGCAGTCGAGATCAAGGACAAATCAAGCCTTTCTCAGCCCTCATCTTCACTATTGAGTTGTTGAGTATCGAGAAATAAATACACTTCGAACTCCTTATATTTATTATAAAAGCCTGACATGTTGACTTTGCATGTCAGGCTTTTTTTTGCTATCATCACCCTTAGTAGTGCAAAAAAGTAAAAAATCTAGTATACCAATAAAGCGTAATTGAAAAATTATTTCTACCTTTGTAACCGAATCATTTGATACAATCACTGCCATGAAACATCTATTTTACATACTCTTGCTAACCTTCCTGCCACTCTCCTTACGTGGACAGGAGACGACTCATGGTGTCTGCGGTCTTTACGGAGATAATGTCCATTGGGAGTTGAAGGGAGATACCCTCCTTATCAGCGGAAGGGGTGATATGGCAAATTATGAATGGCAAAAACCTCTACTTTCTGCTCCTTGGACAGCATACTCGGAGCGGATTAAGTGTGTTGTCATTAAGGATTCTGTTACTTCAGTTGGCGATTACGCCTTTCAATATTGCAATTCACTCACCTCTGTGACCTTTTCTAATAGTTTGAAAACAATTGGTAATGGAGCTTTCTGGGAATGCGTCAATCTGGATTCAATTACGATTCCCAATGGCGTATTCGTAGGCGACAATGCTTTCAACAGATGTAGTTCGTTACGCTATGTGAAGCTACCAGAGAACGTATCTTCAATGGGGAAGACTCCTTTCATGCTTTGCACGAGTTTGGATTCCATCCGCATTCCTAACGGCATCAAGACCTTAAGCGGCACCTTCATCAGCTGCTCATCCTTGCAGTATGTAGAAATTCCGAATAGCGTCACAGCTTTTGATAGTTATGTGTTCAAAGGCTGCGAATCCCTATCATCCATAGATATCCCAAGCAGTGTAATCAGTATTGCGCAAGAAGCATTTGCACAATGTACGTCTTTAGATTCCATCACAATTCCCAATAGCGTCACTAGTATAGGGAATGGGGCCTTCAAGGATTGTACGGCTCTAAAGTCCGTCAAGCTGTCAAACCAACTCACTTCACTCTCGAACAATCTATTCCAGAACTGCACCAGCCTGGCTTCTATTACGATTCCTGAGGGAGTTACGACTATCGGACAATATGCATTCACGGAATGTCAAAAACTCGCTACCGTCATCATCCCCAAGAGTGTGACAGACATCTACTGGCAAGCGTTCTATAATTGTATGGGAATAGAAGATGTATTCTGCTATCCTGCCACCATGCCTCAAGCCAATCAAAACGTTTTCGATAATTACATGTACTGGCCCCTGAAAGCTACACTACATGTACCCAAGCAACTGATGAGTCAATACAACACCACCAAACCTTGGTCGGTATTCGAGCGAATCATAGCCCTACCCGATGCGATAGACAGGGAGAGTGGGAATAATGCTACCATCTATTACACCCTTGACGAGGAAGGAAAGACGGCATCAGTGACCAGCGGTCCTGAAAAGTATGAATCAAACGTCACAATTCCCAGTCGTATCTTCTCAGGAGGCAACTACTACGGAGTAACCTCTGTTGAGAACTTCGCATTTGCCAATTGTACGAATCTGTCAACCATTACGCTCAATAGCTCCATCAACTATGTTGGTCGCTTTGCGTTTGCCGATTGTAGCAAGCTGGCATCAGTCAAGCTTCCAAACGGCATAACTGCTATCGAGGACTATACCTTCTCAGGTTGTACCGACCTGTCAGAGATAAATATACCTCTTAATGTAACCTCTATCGGAGAAGGGGCCTTTTCCGACTGCCAGAAACTCCAATCTATCTCTATCCCATCAAAGACCACCTTCATCGGTATGCGTGCATTCGCCAGCTGTAAGGCATTAACGGCAATCAACCTGCCTGACAAGCTGGAGATTATTGACGACAACGCTTTCGAGGAATGCGAATCGCTCACTTCTCTGACACTCCCCAACAGCATCACTTTCATTGGCTGTAATGCGTTCAAAGGCTGCAAGAGCCTGAAAGAAATAGTCTTCGAGGGCTGTGTTGACGAAATCTGTCAGGATGCCTTCATCGGCTGTACTGGATTGAAGGACATCTACGCCTATTCCGACACTCCTCCTGCAGCAGATGAATATACATTCGAGGAGAGCAACTACGATGCAACCCTCCATGTAGCAGCAACTGCGCTCGAAGTGTATCAATCGACTGCCCCTTGGTGCTATTTCAAGCATATCGTTACGCATGAGGAAGCCGTCTATGGAGGGATTGTCCTACAATATGTTTACAATCACGACGACCTAACAGCTACATTGGTAAAAGTCACAATCGAGAAAAACACACACGAAACCAATCTGGTCATACCAGCAGAGCTGCAAGTTGAAGGAAAAACCTACAAGGTGACGGCTATCGATAAATGGGCATTATGGAATCTCTATAAAGAAAACATCACTTCAATCGAACTGCCAAGTACCTTACGCGTATTAGAGAGCAGCAGCATCATTATTTCACCTCAACTGAAAACCATCAGGATTATGGGAGATATTGAGAAAATCAACGATATGGCGTTTGGAGCATATCTCTCAGACACGGAAGGACCTATCGAAAATTGTTTCCTGAGTGATTTCTATTGCTTTGCTTCGTCCGTACCAGAGTTAAGTCCATTAGCTTTAAGTGGTGGCACAGAGGGATTGTCGCGTAAGCAATCTGATGATGATATTGCAGAGGTGAAACTATATGATATAACTTATTATCTACCACGCTACTTTACCTTCAGATGGAATGATTACAATGGGAATTACTATCAGGCAACCAAATACCAATACTACCTGATAGAACACGCAACCCTGCATGTGCCTGCACATCTGGTGGAAACCTACAAGCAGACCTTCCCATGGAACATGTTCGGAAACATCGTAGCACTTACGGAGGAGGATTATGCAGAAGGCATTGAGGAGATTGTAAAAATTGAAAAACTAAAAACTGGAAGAGCAATCTTCAACCTCCAAGGTCAGCGTATTAATGGATTGCAGAAAGGACTGAACATTATAGATGGAAAGCTGATCATGGTGAAGTGAAAGCAGAACCAAGGTTGCTTTGCGTGTGAACATGAAAAATAGCTGAAACTCCCTAAAGAAAAAATTGTTCCCCCTAATGAAAAATGTTTTTTCCCTTAACAGAAAAAGTTTTTTCTCCTAAGGGTAATTTATGTTTCGTACTACGAAACGTACATTTCAAAGTACGAAACGTACGTTTCAAACTATGAAACATACATTTCATACTTTGAAATATAAAATTGCCTTAAGAGAAAAGAAAAAAACATTAGGGGAGAAAAACAAATTTCCTTATGTGTTGGTAATTTTATCGATACTTAAGTCGCAAAAGACGATTCGGTAGAATTTCATCGATGAAATGAGGCTATTTGGCAATTTTACACCTTAAATTTCGGAGTTTTTAGGACATTTTTGATAATTTCAAAAGGCGATTTTGCCAAAAACACCGATGAAATGGGCGAAAAGTGACGAAAGTGCGTATATGGTGACGAAATGCAGAAAATGTAAATTTTTTGTAAACTAATTTTCTTGGTGGTTTTGGCGGAATGTCGTACCTTTGCAGCGTCAAAAATGCGATTAAGTGAGAGCAATGATAAGCTTGCTTAAGCATTACCGAGCGATAGCATTTTGCACGAAGTGAAATAATTAAAAGAAAACGATATGAAAAGAACATTATTTATTTTACTGACAGGCATGCTATTTATTGGATGCTCAACTGCTTATAAAACAGAAAAGGAAATGTTTTATGGTTCTTATGTTAAAAGATTTAAATATAAAATAAACCTACCTAAAGGATATAAAAGGCATTACATAAGGAGTGGAGAAGGTGGACATAATACTTAT
>JAEEGL016319112.1_pt1 | contig 123602 bp, 101 predicted proteins | sample 9134231 | NCBI WGS metagenome assembly JAEEGL01 (sample SAMN16246548, study PRJNA631951) | gut metagenome | biome: gut microbiome; feature: rumen; material: fiber-attached | host: Bos | place: Iran: Karaj | collected 2018-10 | reverse complement strand
GTGCGGACACGAAGTCCGTACATGTACCGGTTAGAGTCCATGAGACGATAACTTAGTAATAACTTGAGCCGTATGCGGTGAAAGTCGCACGTACGGTTCTTAATGGGGAAAGAGGGGGCAACCCCTCTGACCTACATAATTGTAAGCAAAACTATTTTATGAGTCAAAATATATTCAGAGGACTGGGCATCGCGCTCGTCACACCCTTCAAAACCGATGGCTCCGTAGACTATGACGCATTGGAGCGACTGGTGGACTATCAACTTGACAATGGTGCCGACTTTTTGTGCATCCTCGCTACTACAGGAGAGACACCTTGCCTTTCTGCTGAGGAGAAACAAAACATCAAAAATCAGATTGTAAGACAGGTGAAAGGCCGGGTGCCTATATTGATGGGGTGTGGTGGAAACAATACCGCTGCCGTGGTCGACGAACTGAAACATGGTGACTTCGGCGGCATCGACGGTGTGCTGAGTGTCTGTCCATATTACAACAAGCCATCACAGGAAGGGCTCTACAGGCATTTCAAAGCCATCGCAGAGGCTACAAAGTTGCCTGTGGTGCTGTACAACGTACCGGGACGCACCGGAATTCTGATGAAAGCCGAGACCACCTGCCGACTCGCACGCGACTGTGACAATATCGTGGCCATCAAAGAGGCTAGCGGAAGCCTGGAACTGGTGGACGAGATCATCAAGAACAAACCAGATGATTTTGAAGTGATCTCAGGCGACGACGCGCTCACCTATCCGATGGTGGCCTGTGGGGCTGTGGGCGTCATCTCCGTCATCGGAAATGCCCTGCCTAAAGAGTTCTCCAGGATGATTCGTCTGGAGTTTAACAATGAGTTTGCAGCCGCGCGGAAAATACATCATAAGTTCACCGATTTATACAGTCTGCTCTTTGTGGATGGCAATCCGGCGGGAGTCAAAGCCCTGCTTCATGAGATGGGCTTCATAGAAAATGTACTCCGACTGCCATTGGTGCCCACTAGGGTTACCACACTGCAGAAGATGAGTGAGATACTGAAGGGGCTGAAAATATAATGTAATGGAAGACAGGAGAATCATTCACGAGATCACGCCACTGATGGGCAAGGATGTGCTCTATATTGCCGACCGGCATAAGAAGGAGTTCACCTATCCTATCCACAACCACGAGGTTTCTGAGCTGAATTTCGTAGAACATGCACCCGGGGTGAGGCGTATCGTAGGCGACAGCACCGAGGTGATAGGCGAATATGATCTTGTGCTGATCACCAGTCCCGATCTTGAGCATGTGTGGGAGCAGCATATCTGCCAGGGTGAGAACATCAGGGAAATCACCGTACAGTTTGACTTCCGGCTGGATGGAGACTCGCTCTTCTCACGCACACCTTTCATCTCGATGAGAAAAATGATGAACGAGGCGCGCAAAGGACTTTGTTTTCCTATCAGCGCCATCCTCAAGGTCTATCCCATGCTCGACTCACTCAGCTCTATCAAAGAGGGATTTTATGCTGTCACGCAGTTCTTGACTATCTTGTACGAACTTTCAAAATGTGAGGGCGCAAGACCGCTTGCCACGTCGAGTTATGCCAAAATTGCCGTTGAAGACGACAGTCGGCGTGTGCTCAAGGTGAAAAACTATATCTCCAAAAACTTTATGGACGAAATCAGACTGGGCACGCTGGCAGATATTGCAGGTATGAGTCCCAGCGCTTTCAGTCGCTTTTTCAAACTACATACAGGGCGCAATCTCACAGACTATATCATTGACATCCGCCTAGGGTCTGCGTCACGTTTACTGGTCGACACCTCTCAAAGTGTGTCGGAAATCAGTTTCAAGTGCGGATTTAACAATCTGAGCAATTTCAACCGTATCTTTAAAAAGAAAAAAGGCTGCAGTCCCACTGAGTTTCGGGAGAATTACCGAAAAACGAGGATTATCGTGTGAGTAGACAAGTAGACGAGTGGACGGGTAGACATGCATGTCTACCCGTCCACTCGTCTAATAAAAATCAATAATTTTCAGCCTTCAGCTCAAAGTAGCTTTGTGGATGGTCGCACACAGGACATACCTCTGGAGCTTCCTTGCCGATGACCACATGGCCACAGTTGCGGCACTGCCAGATGCAGTCACCGTCGCGAGAGAACACCACTTTGTCTTCGATGTTCTGAAGCAATTTGCGATAGCGCTCCTCATGGTGCTTCTCGATGGCGGCCACACCACGGAATTTGGCGGCTATTTCATCAAAGCCCTCCTCCTCAGCCTCACGGGCCATACGATCGTACATGTCGGTCCACTCAAAATTCTCACCGGCAGCGGCAGCGGCCAGATTTTCTGGTGTCGACTTGATGGCGCCGCCTTCGAGCAGTTTAAACCACATCTTGGCGTGCTCTTTCTCGTTGTTAGCGGTCTCTTCAAAGATGGCTGCTATCTGCTGATAGCCGTCTTTCTTGGCTTTAGATGCCCAGTAACTGTACTTGTTGCGAGCCTGGCTCTCACCTGCGAAGGCTTCCTGCAGGTTTTTCTCTGTTTTTGTTCCTTTCAGTTCTTTCATTTGTGTATAGATTTATAATGAGTTTTGAGTTTCTTGAATTTTGAGTTTTTGTTGCAAACTGCATAACAAACTTTTGCTTCTTTCTCCCCTCCTTTGGAGGGGCAGGGGGAGGTTCTTCCTTCGGAGGGGTTGGGGGAGGTTCTTCACCCCACTGTTATTTCACCGCAGAGGGAGCGGTTCATGAGGTCTCGTATAGTATGGTAGTCGCTGTATCGCGCTTGCAGGTACATCAGTTTGGTCACGGCACTCTCCACCGTGCTGTCTCGTCCGCTCACCACACCGGCGCCTTGGAGTTGGTAGCCAGTGTCATAACGCCCCATCTCCACAAAGCCAGAGATGCACTGGCTGATATTCACGATGGTCACACCACGGTCGCTCGCCTCACGTAGCAGACGCATCAGCCAGGGTGCCTGGGGAGCATTGCCACTGCCGAAGGTGCGCATTACCACCGCGCGCAGCTCATGTGCCTCCAGAACATGACGTAGGAAGCACTCCTGTATACCAGGAAACAGCGACATCACAATCACATTGGTGTCCATTTGTGTGTGAGGGGTCATCGGTCGGCTGTAGTCAGGCCGGAGGATGTGATGATCGTGATAGGTGAAGTTGACACCGGCATGACAAAGGGTGGGGTAGTTGAACGTGGCAAAGGCATTGAAACCATCAGCGCTCTGTTTAGTTGCGCGGTTGCCACGGAGCAGTTGGCCGCCAAAATAGATGCACACCTCGGGCACCATCGCACGGCCGTCGGGGTGGTGGGCAGAGGCCAGCTCGATGCTCGTCACAAGGTTTTCCTTGCCGTCGGTGCGCAACTGTCCGATGGGCAGTTGACTGCCGGTGAGAATCACGGGCTTCGTCAGATTTTCCAGCATAAACGACAACGCCGATGCCGTGTAAGCCATCGTGTCGGTGCCATGCAGGATCACGAAGCCGTCATAGTCGTCGTAGCGGCTGGATATGATGTTCACCAACTGCGCCCACAGCGTGGGGGTCATGTCGCTGGAGTCGACAGGAGGGTTAAACTGATAGAGGTCGATGCCTGTGCGCAGGTATTGAAACTCCGGCAGGTTGTCGATTAAGTGGTTGAAGTCTAATGGCTCAAGGGCTCCCGTCTTGGGATTGCACCCCATGCCTATCGTGCCGCCCGTGTAGATGAGCAGCACTTTGTTGGTGAGGGGGTAGGGGGGCAACGTTTCAGCTTTGAAATCCATCATACGACATCGTTTGCGTAAATTTAAGTGCAAATATAACTTAATTTTCTCGCTTTTCAAAAAAAAATCGCTATATTTGCATTACTATTTAGAAAACACTAATCATACAATTCATAAACTGTCAAAACTATTTCTTTTATGAAAAAATTCATGGACGAGAATTTCCTGCTTGACACCACTACTGCACAGGAACTTTTCCACAAGCATGCGGCTCGTATGCCCATCATCGACTATCACTGTCATCTCATCCCCGAAATGGTGGCCAACGACCATCAGTTTGCAAGTATCACCGAACTGTGGCTCGGTGGTGACCATTACAAATGGCGCGCCATGCGTACCAATGGCGTGGACGAGCGCTACTGCACTGGTAAGGACACCAGCGACTGGGAGAAATTTGAGAAGTGGGCTGAGACCGTGCCCTACACCTTCAGAAACCCATTGTATCACTGGACTCACCTGGAGCTCAAGACCGCATTCGGCATTGAAAAACTTCTCAGCCCCAAGACGGCACGTGAGATCTTCGACGAGTGCAACGAGAAACTGAAGTTGCCAGAGTTCACCGCACGCGGACTGATGCGCCACTATCATGTGGAGTGTGTCTGCACCACCGACGACCCCGTCGACGATCTCAGATATCACAAGCAGACACGCGAGAGTGGATTCGAGATCAAAATGATACCGGCATGGCGCCCAGACAAGGCTATGAATATCGAGAAGCCGGAGTTCCCTGCTTACGTCAAGCAGTTGGCCGAAGTGGCCGATATGGAGATTGCCAGCTTCAAGGATATGGTCGACGCGCTGCAGAAGCGTCACGACTTCTTCCATGAGAACGGATGCAGACTGAGTGACCATGGCATCGAGGAGTTCTACGATGAGCCTTACACCGACAGCCAGATAGAGATCATCTTCGCAAAAGCCATGCGCGGGCAATCGCTCATTGAGTCGGAGATCAGGCAGTTCAAACACTGCTTCCTCACCATCATGGCCGAGATGGATCACGCCAGCGACTGGACACAGCAGTATCACTATGGCGCCATCCGCGACAACAACAGCCTGATGTACAATCGTCTTGGTCCGGATACCGGTTTCGACTCCATCGGCGAGTTCAACACAGCACGTGCCATGAGTCATTTCCTCAATCACCTCAACGAGCAGGGAAAACTCACCCGCACCATCCTCTACACGCTCAATCCTTGTGCCAATGAAGTGATTGCCACTATGCTTGGCAACTTCCAGGACGGCTCTTGCCCCGGAAAGATTCAGTTTGGATCTGGATGGTGGTTCAACGACCAGCTCGACGGTATGACTCGACAGATGAACGCCCTCTCAGTGCTTGGGCTCCTCAGCCGTTTCGTGGGCATGCTTACCGACTCTCGTTCATTCCTCTCATATCCGCGTCATGAGTATTTCCGCCGCCTGCTCTGCAACTTGCTGGGCAACGATGTGGAGAAAGGGCTTCTTCCCGATGACATGGAGTCGCTCTCACGTATGGTCGAGGACATCAGCTACAACAACGCCCGCCGCTATTTCAAGTTCTATTGATCCACTATCACACTTGATATTTTCAACCCCTTCCTCGCCTTCCACGGAGAGGAAGGGGTATTTTTCTGCCTTCCCTTCTTGATGATAAAGGGGGAGGTTTTTTGTAGGCAAAAATCCAATTCATGGGCAAATAATTTGTCAGTTCCAAAAAAAGCATTAATTTTGCAGAAATTTTAAAATAATAATCACTACAAAATGAAAAAAATACTCTTTCCATTGGTCGCCTTGATGGCGATCATGCTGATGGACAGCTGCACCACTTCAAAGCAAGTGCCTTATATGCAGAACATTGACACCATCAGTCTCGCTGCCTCTAAGGGACTCTATGATGCAAAAATCATGCCCAAAGATCAGTTGACCATCACCGTACATACCACAGACCCAGCCGCAGCACAGCCATTCAACCTCACCATATCACGTCAGGTTAGCTCCGATGGAGGATTGGCCACCGGTGGCGGTTCACTGCAGGGATACCTCGTCAATAATGATGGTACGATCAATTTCCCCGTGGTAGGCAGACTGCATGTTGCTGGCCTTACCAAGCAGGAGTGTGAGTCGCTCATCGAGCAGAAAATAGCTCCCTATCTTGCAAAGACTGAAAAGCCCGTGGTCACTGTGCGTATGTCAAGCTTCAGGGTCACCCTCATTGGTGATTTCAATGGACCGAAGGTCGTGCCTGTGACCAGTGAGAAAATGAGTATCCTCGAAGCCCTCGCAAGTGGTGGTGACCTCACCATCTATGGTAAGCGTCAGAATGTAATGCTCATCCGTGAGGATAACACCGGCCAGAAGTCAGTGCATCGCATCGACCTGACTGATGCCAATTTCATCAACTCTCCTTACTACTACGTGCAGCAGAACGACGTGATCTATGTGGAGCCCAACGCCACCAAAGCTAAGAACTCTGCCCTCGGTCAGTCTACCACCATCTGGTTCTCCTTCATCAGTATCGCTACATCAGTGGCTTCACTGCTCGTCAATATCCTGAGAGACTAAGAGTATAAAAAGATAACAAATAGTAAATAAATAATAAAGAATGGTAACTTTTTTTACAAGGTTGCCATTCTTTTTTTTATTTTTTGTATTTTTGTAGGCCAATATAGAGACCTCTTACAGAGGTGTTTCCATCAATAAATGAATAAAGACAGCTATGAAGAGATTGATAATCGCAGTTTTTGTCATGTTGCAGACATCCAATTTATTGGCTCAGCAGTATACATTGGAGGACTCCATCACATGGGGCACGATCACCAAGGAGCAGGTAGAGACCATCAAAAGCATGGCCGAGATGGGACATTCCACCTCATTATATTATCTCGGGAGATGCTATTTCAATGGGCTGGAGGTGGCAAAAGACCGCTATCAGGCCATACAGTGTTACGGAAAGGCTGCCGAGAAAGACCAGACGGAGTCGCTCTATTACTTGGCTTTCTGCTATAAGTATGGATTTGGCGTAGAAAAAAACGCAGGAAAGGCTGACCAACTGTTCGGCAGATGTATTGAATGGCTCGAGAAGGAGTCCGACAGCAATGCGTACGCCAATTATTATATGGCTTCATGCTATATGTATGGCTACGGAGTGCCGGCCGATCCGGTCAAGGGCATGACATGGTATGAAAGGGCTGCTGAGATGGGGTGTTCACAGGCTTTGGTCAACATGGCTATCGAATACCAGTTTGGCAACAACTTGCCACGAGATGTAGACAAGGCTTTTCAACTTTATCTCAAAGCTGCTGAGATGGGCAATCCTCAGGCACAGTTCAATGTGGCGCTATGTTATAAAGATGGTGAGGGGGTGAAGAAGGATGACGCCTCGGCGCATGAATGGCTTGTCAAAGCAGCGGAGCAGGGATTTCCGCAGGCCAAGAAAGAATTGCGCTAGCAGTATTAACACAAAAAATGCGCCAGATCTCACGACCTGGCGCAGTACTGAAATTTTCAGTTCGTTGAGTGATTACTCAGCAACAGCAGCAGCTGCACTGTCAACAACCTCAGCGGCACTGTCAGCAACAGCCTCGAGAGTGCTGTCAACTGCCTCAGCAGCGCTATCAACAGCCTCTACAGCCTCCTCAACGGGAGCCTCAGGAGCTTTGGTCTCAGTACATGCAGCAAAAGAGATAGCTGCCATAGCCACGAACATAAAAACTAATTTCTTCATTTTCTTTGCTTTTTAAAAATCTGTAAAACAATCGTTGTTTATTAAAACCGTGCAAAGGTATATATATTTTTTCATTCACCAACTATTTTTTTTGGAAAAAAACTATAATTTTTGTAACTATTTTGTAAGTCTTTGAAAATCAGATATATACAATGTGTTAATTTAGGTTAATATCTTAACCTTTTCTCTTTTTTTTGATTTTATCCATCTTTTTTCATTTTTCCCTCTTCAAAACTTAAATATAAATTCGTACCTTTGCACTATGATTGACTCGTCTGTTTTTCAAGGGAAAAAAGCAGCCTATTATACATTAGGGTGTAAATTGAATTTCTCAGAGACTTCCACATTTGGCAGAATGTTGCAAGAGATGGGGGTGGTGACCGTGGCTGATGGCGACCAGGCTGACCTATGCCTGATCAATACTTGTTCGGTCACCGATGTGGCCGACCATAAATGCAGGCAGGCCATCCACCGCATGGTCAGACGGCATCCGGGAGCCTTCGTCGTGGTCACTGGCTGTTATGCACAGTTGGAGCCACAGCGGGTGGCTGGGATAGAAGGTGTCGACTTGGTTTTGGGAGCTAATGAGAAAGCTTCGCTGATACAGTTCCTCTCAGAGGCATGGACAGAGAAAAAGCAGGGGGAGGCGCTCCACCGACATCATACGGTGAAGACCAAGGACATCAGATCGTTTGCTCCATCCTGTTCGCGGGGCAACCGTACACGCTATTTCCTGAAAGTGCAGGACGGCTGCGACTATTTCTGCACTTATTGTACGATTCCTTATGCCAGAGGCTTCAGCCGTAGCGCCACGATCGATTCTTTAGTCAGGCAGGTGCGTCAGGCTGCTTCAGAAGGAGGGAAAGAAGTGGTGCTAACGGGTGTCAATATCGGTGATTTTGGCAAGAATACCGGCGAGCAGTTCATCGATTTGGTCAAGGCTCTTGATCAGGTGGAGGGAATCTGTCGTTTCCGCATCAGCAGCCTTGAGCCTGACCTCATCTCTGACGAACTGATCGACTATTGCGCCCATAGCAGAGCGTTTATGCCTCATTTCCATATACCGCTGCAGAGTGGATCCGACGAGGTGCTGCGTTTGATGCACCGTCGTTATGACCGTGCGTTGTTCGCCCGGAAAATCAGTGAGATCAAACGGTTGATGCCCAATGCTTTCATCGGGGTGGATGTCATCGTGGGAATGAGGGGGGAGACACCGGCGCATTTTGAGGAGACATATGAGTTTCTGCAGTCGCTCGATGTCACACAGTTGCATGTGTTTCCTTACTCAGAGCGTCCTGGCACAGCGGCTCTTCGTATTGAAGGTGTTGTTGATGAACCAACCAAACGCCAAAGGTCTGCACGGTTGCTACGTCTCTCTGAGGAGAAGACGGAGGCATTCTACAGCCACCATATAGGGACAAGGGCAGAGGTGCTCTTCGAAAAAGCGTCGAAAGGAAGGGCCATGCATGGCTTCACACGCAATTATGTCAGGGTAGAACTGCCACCTGCAATGGCTCGTCCTGACTTCGACAATCAGATTATCAACGTAGTGCTTGGAGATTTCAATCACGACCGGACTGCCCTGATGGCGGTCGAAGTGGAAACACCTGGAAACTTTTAAGGAAAGAACATACCTTTAACGATCATGGATCAAGTAGCGATTGTCATACTCAACTGGAATGGGCGGAAGATGCTCCAGAAATATCTTTCCACCGTCGTCAAATATGCCGATGGGGCAGCGGTATATGTCGCCGACAATGCCTCGACCGATGACTCCGTAGTTTTTCTTAAGGAGCATTTTAAGGAGGTGCGCTTGATCTTGATGGACCGCAACTGGGGATTTGCTGAAGGATACAACAAGGCATTGGCACAGGTCGATGCCCAATATTATGTCTTACTCAATTCCGACGTGGAGGTCACAGAACATTGGCTCACACCGTTGCGCTCGTTGATGGATGCCCGGCCTGATGTGGCTGCCTGTCAGCCCAAGCTCCTGGCGATACACGACAGGGGAGCTTTCGAGTATGCTGGCGCCTGTGGAGGGTTTGTCGACCGCCTGGGATATCCATTCTGTCGGGGGCGGGTGTTTGACTCGGTGGAACACGACGTTGGTCAGTATGACAGCACGCAGGAGGTGCTATGGGCCACAGGGGCCTGCCTGATGATACGGTCGGAAGATTATTGGGCTGTCAATGGACTTGACGGGCGTTTCTTTGCCCATTGTGAGGAGATTGACCTCTGTTGGCGTCTTCGATGGCTGGGGCGCAAAATATGCTGTGTGCCACAAAGTCAGGTATATCATGTGGGTGGAGGCACATTGCCCAAAGGCAATCCCAGGAAAACGTTCCTCAATTTCCGCAACAATCTAACCATGCTTTATAAGAATCTGCCCGATGACCAACTGCGCTCTGTGATGCGATGGAGGTGGCTGCTTGACCATGTGGCGGCCATAGAGACTCTGATCATCAATGGCAACTGGGGTGACTTTAAGGCCATTTTTCAGGCTCGTAGGGCCTACAGAAAGTGGAAAACCCAGTTTGCAGCCGACCGCCGGCAGATACAAAGCACCCGGAGATGTGACAGCATCCCCGAGCAGAAAAGTTACTCTATTTTGTGGCAATATTATATAAAAGGTAAGCATAAGTTTAGTGACCTGCCAAAATAATAGGAGTGAAGGTATTTCTCTTCACTCCTATTATTTTCAAGAATATGGTATGCCTCCTATTTCCTTTAGGAGTATTGTCTGAACTCCTGCACTCCTCTACTCCTGCACTCCTCTACTCCTGCACTCTTCTATTGCCATACCTCTGTGATGGCGTTGCCGATGCAGCAGTCGGGCATCTGTATTTGCAGCATCGCACAGACTGTGGCGGCGAGGTCGCTCATGCAGGTGGGTTTGCTCGTATGACCCGACTTCACTTTCCAACCCATGAAGATCAGTGGAATGTGTGAGTCGTCGGGGTTCCATGTGCCGTGTGAGGTGCCTTTGTAGTCGGGCGACACATTGCCATGTTGGTGGCTGCCTTGCAACACCACCATGATATCGCCACTCCGCATGCGATTGTAGCCGTTGATGATGCGCTCACGCAGGAACTGTGGGATGCTCTGACTATTGACATTCTCGTAGTCTACTACATATGCAAATTGCGGATCTTCTTTCAGCACCTTGATGGCTTCGGCCTTCACAGCGTCGAAGTCGAGGCCATTGGCTTTAATGAAGTCACGGTCCAGGTATATACGGCAGTCCATCATGGCCTTGAAGTATTTGCCACTTACACCAAACTTTTTACTGAGACGGTCATTGACGGTCTGGTTGGTCGGCGAGTAGTTCCATCCTCCACCTGGCAGATGGTGCTGGTTCATGAAGTTGCCATTGTGTACGGCTCCGTGGTCGGCTGTCAGAAAGAGCAGGTAGTTGCCACGGCCCACCTCTTGGTCGAGTGTGCGGAAAAACTTGGCCAGGTCTTTGTCCAGTTGCATATACACCTCGTAGTTTTCTTTTCCGCGTGTGCTGTAGGTGTGGCCGATGGCATCGGTCGACGAGATGCTTACAGCGAGCATGTCGGTCTCTTCATGCTTGCCTAAACGCTCATGTCTGATCACATCCTGTGCCAGCTTGAGGGTGAACGTCACACCCTCGTTGGAGGTATTGAGGTCATGGTCGGGTTTGGTCTTGTTCAGACGGTTGAAGTTGATCATCCATGCCGGCAACTTGTCCATATAGTAACTGCTCGTGATGAAGTTGCCCGCTTTCTTGTCCCACCAGAAGGCACCGTCGGCGGCATGGCCGCCAGGCAGGATGGCGGCACGGTCTTTGATGGCCACGCTGTATACTTTGGCTTTGAAATCAGTGGCGATTTTCAGCTGGTCGCCGATAGTGTTGGCTAGCAAATTGCGAGGTGAGCATTTCCCGGCACTGTTCTTGGGGTCGCTGCCCACCGCTACCTCTGTGGTGTCCATGACGCTGGTCACGTTTTTGCCATTCAGTATGAAGTTATTGCCGGCGATACCAGTCAGAGCGGGAACGGAACCGGTGTACGCGCTCGAGTGACCGATGGCCGTCACCGTGGGCACATAGTTGATCATATTATTGTCGCAGTTGAAACCTTCGTTCCATAGCCGCTTCAGGCCACCCTCGCCATATTTGTCATAATAATAGGTCAGGTAGTCCCACCGCATTTGGTCTACCACGATGCCCACCACCAGTTTGGGGCGTTCGATGCCCTTGCCGAAGACGGTTACGCCTGTCAGCAGCATCATCAGGATGATCAGTTGTTTTCTCATGTAGTGTATGGTTTTGATGTGTTTCATGCAAGATGATTGTTATTCTTGGTCAGCAAAAATACAAAAAAAAGAGAACAAAACAAAATAAATGTACAATACAAGTGCGTTTTGAGCCATTTTCCTGCTTTTTTTCACGTATGTGAGCATTTAAAAGAGGGAAAAATTTGGAAGTTTCATCTGTTTTTTGTAAATTTGCGGCAAATTACGATTGATTGGACTAATAACACGTATTTTCGACTATATAGACAGAGAGGGCGGGATGCTTTCTCATTTAGCTACTTAATGTCACTTTCACAGGCAAGCGATTTGTCTGATGAGAATGATGGATGTGAATATACCATTAATAGAATAATATACTTCATAGATAATTTCATCAATCATTAAAAAAGAATAGTGGTTCAGGGTAACTTAACAGAAATTTTTCATTGCTGATCTTTTAATTCTGTGACACCCAAGAATCCTCCCGTCGTAAGACGGGGGGATTTGCGGGGGTTTTCTTTTTATCTCCACTGTTGCTCTCTACTCACTGGTCAACTTATAAACCATTCGTTTCAGCAGGAGTAGTTTTTCCTTAGCCGCCTGACCGGCTCTCTCTCCTAGTTCAATCATAGAGTCGATGCTGTTTTCTCCAAAACTCGACACTGAGTATTTGTCTAAGTCGGGACAGATGTAGACATCCGCGTCTTCACGGTTGGCTTTGTTCTTCTTCCAGTCAGGGCGCGACACAGCCCAGTCCAATAGGCCACCAATACCAAAGGTCTCTTTCAGTGAGAAGTCGCGCTCCTCATGCTGCTCTTGTTGTAGGTCAATGGCAATGACTACGTCTGCTCCCATGGCTTTCACTACGTCCACTGGTAGATTGTTCATCATTCCCCCGTCCACCAATGTGTGCCCTTTCCATTTCACAGGCTTGAATGCGCCAGGGATTGCCATGCTGGCACGCATGGCGAGTTCTATCTCACAACTGTCCATGATCACTTCCTCCTGGGTTTTGAAGTCAACAGCCACGCAGCGGAAAGGAATAGGCAACTGGTCGAAACTTTCTATCCCGTTATAAGCGCTCGTCAGCGAGTCAAGCAGGTGGGTGATATGATCACCATTGAGTATGCCCAGGCCCGTTGTCACAGAGGTGGTGTCTTTCTTAGTGCGGCCGATGGGGAATCCAAGAATATAGGTGGTGCCGTCTCGTTGATCAATAATATGATCACGCAGGTCCTTGTTACGGTCGCCTATCAGTGAGAGCCACTCCTGTTCACGAAACAACTTGTCCAGATCGTCGGCATGGTAGCCGCAGGCATATAGGCCGCCAACAATGGCTCCGATGCTCGTGCCGGCGATATAATCGATAGGGATGTCGAGTGCCTCAATGGTTTTCAGCACGCCCACTTCAGCGGCGCCTTTCGCACCGCCGCCACCCAGCACAAGTCCTACCTTGAGCCGCTCTTGAGGAGCCACTGCGTATGATATGAGGATTGAGCTGGCAAGTATGGCAAATAGTAATAACAGTCTCTTTTTCATGATGGTCATGGCCTTTCTGGGTTTCATTACCGCAAAAATAACAATTCTTTCTATCATATCAAAAAAACAGAAATAAAATGGCTGGGAATATTGGATTTTTAAAAATTATTTTATATTTTTGCATTAATTATTCTACATGCTTTCAACTGATGATGGCTCAGCGATTAAAAAGATACTCACGTTAACGATCAACACAATAATCACTATGAAAATACTTGCTATTAACCCGGGAATGATTTCCACCAAAGTGGGGGTGTTCCATGATGAAGAACTCGTCATGCACTCCACCATCAATCATCCTTTTGAGGAGTTGATTCGCTATCCGTTTATTATGGATGAGTTTGACTACCGTAAAGAGAAACTTCTCGAGGAACTTCAGAAATTTGACATCAAGATGGACTTTGATGTCGTGGTGGGCCGTGGAGGGCTTGTCAAGCCCATCGAGAGTGGGGTCTACGAGCTCAACGAAAAAGTGATTGAGGACACGATGCACCCACGTCTGCACCATGCTTGCAACCTTGGGTCGCTCATCGCATTGAGTATCGCCAAAGAGATACCCGGATGCAGGGCCTTTACCGTAGACCCTGGTGTTGTGGACGAATTGGAACCTATTGCCAGAATTTCCGGCGTTCCTGAGATACCTCATCAGACGATATGGCACGCCCTCAACCAACGGGAGATAGCCAAGAGATATTGCCGCGAGCATGGTGTGAAATACGAGGAGCAAGATCTCATCGTGTGTCATCTCGGTAGCGGCATTTCATTTGCCATGCACCATCATGGCAGAGCTATCGCCTGCAGTGACGCACTTAGCGGTGACGGACCCTTTAGCCCGTCACGAGCAGGAACCTTGCCTTCGGTACAACTCATACAGTTGTGCTATAGCGGAAAATACACCGAGAAAGAGATGCTGCGCAAAGTCAATGGTCATAGTGGTCTCACCGCTCACTTGGGCACCAATGATGTGAGGGTGGTGGAGCAGCGCATCAAGGAGGGGGATGAGCATGCACGTCTGGTGCTCGATGCGATGATTCTCTCTGTGGCGCGCTACCTGGCTTCGCTGACTCCCGTCACCTACGGTCATGTCGATGCTGTGATTCTCACTGGGGCGATGTCACAGAGCAAATATGTGAGTGAGAATCTGATCAAGCGGCTGAAACATATCGCTCCTGTATATGTCTATCCTGGTGAGGATGAACTCACTGCTCTTGCCCACAATGTCTACCGTGCGATGACCGGTCAACAGGAAATCAAAATCTATAAATAGTTAAGAAGAGAAGGATTTAATGCTTCGATCAGGAGTTAATTCCTTGGCTCCTTAACTCCAAGAATTTCATACAAGACTTGTATAGCATAAAAAAAGCCATCCAAACGGATGGCTTTTTATTTTGAATACGTGTATGATTTAGAATACGTGCAGTCCAAGGAAGACCATCAGGCCATTCATCAAAATCCAGAAGATGGCGAATGGCATCGTCTTGCGCATGATCTCACCATCCTGACCCTCCATGTCGCAGGCGGCAGTAGCGATAGCAATACTCTGTGGCGAGAGAAGTTTACCACCTTCACTACCAGCACAGTTGGCTGCGGCAAGCCAGTTGGTCTCATTGCCGTGAACACCGAAGAAGGTGCCGTCATTGACCAGACCCAAGTCGCTGGCTGCAGTGGCTTGCAGTTTGCCGAAGAGAATGTTCGCATTCGTGGCACTACCTGTAACGAAGGTACCGATACTACCAATGAGCGGAGCAAAAAATGGGAAGATAGAACCAGTGAGCGTCACAAGGCCTTTGGCGATGTCGTTGGTCATACCAGTGTTGTTCATCAGCATTGCCATAGCCACCAGACAGCAGATGGTGACAGCGGTCTTTTGCAGGTTGATAGTGGTCTTGGCGAGCAACTTCATCAGGCTGCCGAAACTCATGCCCTGGATCAAACCACCGATGGTGGCACCGAGGAAAATCATCAAACCAGCATTTGACAGCCAGCCAAATTTGAAGGCGTTACCTGTGACGGGCAAGTCAAACTTGGTTACCAAAGTCTGGTTCAACAGTTCGTTGATGGGAGGAACAATCTTGCTCGAAATGAGAATGAAGAAGATGATAAGGCCATAGACACTCCATGCCTTTAAGGTCTTGGCAGTGCCAAAATGCATCTTCTCAACAACTTTTACCTCGTCGGCAGGGTTCTCATCATGTATAAACAACTTGTTGTAGATGAGCATGGCGATGATGGCAGCAACACTACCAAGGATGGCGGGAGTCTCCGGACCAATGAAGTGGGCGCAGCAGAACTGCACGATGATGGAGAACGTACCCACAAACAGGGCCAGGGTGATGTTCTTCACGATTTTCGTGCGGTCGGTCATCATCAGAATGAGGAATGGGGTGATGAAGAACATCAGCGAGAGCTGTAAGATAATAAAGGTAGCCACCTCGCAAAGCTGTTCGGGACTGGCCACGCCACTCTCTGCCACTTGGTTGGCCAGTGTAGTGGCAGGAAGACCTACAGCGCCGAAACCTACTGCAACGGTGTTGGCCACCAAGCAGATGACAGCTGAGAACATGGGTTTGAAGCCGAGGCCGATGAGGATGGCTGCAGGAATGGCCACAGCGGTGCCAAAGCCTGCCATACCCTCGAGCACACCACCAAGACCCCAGGTGAGGAGCAGTACGAGCAAGCCTTTATCGTTGGTCATCTGTATAAACTGTGTCTTAATCGTCTCAATCTCTTTGGTCTCACAAAGAATGTTGTAACTGTAAATAGCACAGATGATGATAAGGATAATCGGGAAGCATGCTTTGAGTAAGCCCTCTATGATTGACCACAATGTGATGCCAAAGATAGAAGCCTCTGCAAATTTCTCAGGGATAATACCCATAGCAGGCGCGGCAAATAAAGCCAAAAGGATAGTAACAATAAGTGTGACAATAGCACTCTTGTAACCGGACACTTTAAAGCCCATCATCAGGACAATGAGCAATAGAATAGGAATAACTGAAATTAAAGCTGACATAGGTTGAATGTATTATATAAATGTTTTTCGGCCGTAAAATTATACTCTTTTTTTTAGAATAGCAAATTTTTAGGCTAAAATGTTTCATTTTCGGCCAAAATGTTCGTAGGCACGGCGTTTTACGTCGTTTTCTATGTCTTCTATGGCTCGGTGAGGGTTCGTCAGCGACTTCACATATACGCAAAGCGCAAACACCACAATGGTGATTAAGATGCTCGCCACCCAGCGCAGCAATTCATGCTGAAGGGGGATATATTGCATGCTCACGATGCCGGCCACGACCGGGATGCCAAACAACAGCCAGTCGGCACCGCTTTTCATTTGATAGGCTTCTGTCGCCTGTAACCACTCTTTGTCTTCTTGGAGAAGACGCTTCTTGTTGGCCACCCAGTATTCTTCAAATTCTTTGGGATATTTCATCTTTTTTTAGGTTTTTAGATTGAAGGTTTTGTTTTTTTGATTGATTGATATTTTTAGGTTGAGGGAACATATACCAGGTCACTCATGACGAGATCACTCACATGGATGCCGTCGAGGGTCAGATGCAAGTGGCCGTTTTCTATGATCATTAAGCCTGTGTCTATTGATACGGCAGCGTTTTCTAACAGATAGTCATGGTAGAAATCGCCCAACTCTTCGCGTAGTTGCAGCAGGTCGATGCCTTCTGCTGTGCGCAAACGGGTCGTCACCTGATCGTTGTAATGGGTCACCGCGTCTATCTCCTCATATTCTGAGGGGATGCCCCCATTGTTGATAGCGGTGATATATTGGTGCAGGTCGGATACGTTCCATTCGCGGCGGCGACCATCGTAGGAATGAGCCGACGCACCTATCCCTATATAAGGCACGTCATTCCAATAACTGCTGTTATGACGGGAGCGCTTGCCAGGAAGGGCGAAGTTGCTGATTTCATAATGTTCATATCCAGAGGCACGCAGACGGCTTACCAAAAGGTCGTACATCTTTATATAAGTGTCTTCATCAAGATCGTCTATTTCACCTTGTTCGAGCAGGCGATAGAGTGGGGTGCCCTCTTCATACATGAGACTATAGGCAGAGATGTGCTCCACGTGGAGTGAAAGGGCCTCGTCGAGGTCTGTTTCCCATGAAGCGATGCTCTCATCGGGAAAGCCAAACATCAGGTCGATGCTGATGTTCTTGATGCCATGGTCACGCAGCAGACGAACCGCAGAATGGGCCTGGTGGGCATGATGGCGCCGGTGCAGGAAACGAAGCCGTTCGTCTGAGAATGTCTGAACGCCCATACTCACACGGTTGACGGGCAGTGTGGAGAGAAATGCGGCAAAGGACTCTGTGATGTCGTCGGGGTTGCATTCCATCGTGATCTCTATCGGTGTCGGACCAGAGGCAAAGCCTGGGTAGACGGTAGCGATGGTATCGAAAATCTGCCTCAATTGTGGTTGGCTGAGTTGGGAGGGGGTACCGCCACCAAGATAGACACTGCTCAGACGATCACAACGCCGCAACGTGATTTCACGGCAGACAGCGTCGGTGTAAGCCTGCCGCAACTCATGGGCCGTCGTGGAGAAAAAACCGCAATAGATGCAGCGGCTTTTGCAAAACGGAACATGCAGGTAGAGCCCATGACCGACAGAGGGAGGATTGGAGTGCATCTTTGTATTTTTTCAAGCAAAATTACTAAATGTTTTTAAAAGAAAGGCGATTTTAGTGCTTTTCTTTGGCTGTTTGTCGGAAAATTCGTAATTTAGTCCGCCAATTTGAAAAAGTAGCATTTAATTTACTTAAAATCTATAATAATTTATTTATGAGAGTCTATCAGACAAACGAAATCAAGAACATCGCACTCATCGGCAGTGCGGGTAGCGGCAAGACTACTCTTGCCGAGTCTCTGCTCTTCGAAGCAGGTATTATCAGACGTCGTGGCACGGTTGAGGCCAAAAACACAGTGAGCGACTATTTCCCAGTTGAGCAAGAGTATGGATACTCTGTTTTCCCCACCGTCTTCCATACGGAGTGGAACAACAAGAAGCTCAACTTTATTGATTGCCCAGGATCAGACGACTTCGTGGGAGGTGCTATCACCGCCCTGAATGTGTGTGATCAGGCTGTCATCACTGTCAATGGCCAGTATGGACCGGAGGTTGGCACAATGAACACCTTCCGCCTGACCGAGAAACTCAACAAACCAGTGATTTTCCTCGTCAACCAGCTTGACCGCGACAATTGCGATTTCGAGACGATCATCAACAATCTGCGTGATACATTTGGTTCAAAATGTATAGAGGTGCAGTATCCTATCGCTACAGGAGCAGGATTCAATGCTGTCATCGACGTGCTCCTCATGAAAAAATTCTCTTGGAAACCTGAAGGTGGCGCCCCGATCATCGAGGATATCCCCGCAGAGGAAATGGACAAGGCTGAGGAGCTGCATGCAGCCCTCGTAGAAGCTGCTGCTGAGGGTGACGAGACTTTGATGGAGAAATTCTTCGAAACCGAGGAACTCTCAGAGGATGAGATCAGAGAGGGTATACGCAAGTGCCTCATTGAGCGCACCATGTTCCCCGTCTTCTGTGTCTGCGCAGCCAAGGACATGGGTGTCAGAAGACTCATGGAATTCCTTGGCAATGTCGTGCCTTTCGTCGATGAGATGCCTAAGGTGAAGAACACCCGTGGTGAGGAAGTCACTTATGACAGCAACGGCCCAGAGAGCCTCTTCTTCTTCAAGACAGGTATGGAGCCCCACATCGGTGAGGTAAGCTACTTCAAGGTGATGAGTGGTACTGTTAAGCAGGGTGATGACCTCACCAATGCTGACCGTGGCTCAAAGGAGCGCATGGGTCAGATCTTTGCTTGTGCAGGATCCAATCGTATCGCTGTGGATGAGCTCAAGGCTGGCGATATTGGTTGTACCGTTAAACTCAAAGACGTGAAGACGGGCAATACCCTTAATGCCAAGGAAGTGGACCAGAAGTTTGACTTCATCAAATATCCCAACTCGAAGTATTCACGTGCCATCAAGGCCCTCAACGAGAGTGATACAGAGAAACTGATGGCTGCCGTGCTTAAGATGCGCCAGGAAGATCCCACATGGGTCGTGGAGCAGAGCAAGGAGCTCAAGCAGACCATCATTCACGGACAGGGTGAGTTCCACCTGCGTACGCTGAAATGGCGTCTGGAGAACAATGAGAAAATCGGCGTGAAATACGAGGAGCCGAAAATCCCATACCGTGAGACCATCACCAAGATTAACAGAGCTGACTATCGTCATAAGAAACAGTCGGGTGGTGCCGGACAGTTCGGTGAGGTGCACCTCATCGTGGAGCCTTATACAGAGGGTATGCCTGATCCAACCGTTTACAAGTTCGGCGGTCAGGAGTACAAGATGAATATCAAGAGCCGTGAGGAGATTGACCTCGAATGGGGTGGAAAACTGGTGTTCCTCAACTCTGTTGTGGGTGGTGCTATCGACACACGCTTTATGCCGGCCATCCTCAAGGGTGTGATGGAGCGCATGGAACAGGGACCACTCACAGGTAGTTACGCTCGTGACGTGCGAGTCATTGTCTATGATGGTAAGATGCACCCCGTCGACTCCAACGAGCTTTCGTTTATGCTTGCTGCGCGCAACGCATTCTCCAAAGCCTTCAAAGACGCTGGTCCAAAGGTGCTCGAGCCTATCTATGACCTCGAGGTGCTCGTGCCTTCAGACTATATGGGCGACGTGATGGGCGACCTGCAGGGACGCAGAGCCATCATTATGGGTATGGACAGTGAGGGTACCTATCAGAAGCTCAATGCCAAGATTCCTCTGAAAGAACTGGCCAACTACAGTATCGCTCTGAGCTCACTCACTGGCGGCCGCGCTTCTTTCAACACTCAGTTCTCCAGCTACGAACTGGTGCCGTCAGATATCCAGCAGGCTCTTATCAAGCAGCATGAGGCAGAGATGCAGGAGGAAGATTAATCCGAATCCCTCTAGATCATATCTATCCATCAAGTCATTCCAACGCACCGTTGGAATGACTTTTTTTATACACAAAAAATATCATGACCAAAGGCCATGATATTTTTATAGGGATAAGTATAGAGATGCGTCTTTAGGCTTTGTCCAATTTTGAATAAATCGAGTTGTTGGAGACATATTCAGGCACCATTTCCTTCATCTTACGCACAGTGGCCATCGCGTCATAGGTGTCAGAGATACGTATGAGCTCTGCTATGTCTTGTTCCACCTCTGCGAAATCGTATTCCCTTACTTCGGCGATACGGATTTTGTCATGGAAACTTGGCTTCGTGTTCTCTTCAGTCGAGAGCACCTCCTCATAAAGTTTCTCACCAGGACGCAAGCCTGTGTACTTGATTTCCACGTTCTTGGCGCCACTCAGCCTGATCATACGCTTGGCCAGGTCTGCAATACGCACAGGCTCGCCCATGTCGAAGACGAAAATCTCGCCGCCTTTGCCATGTGTGCCAGCCTCTAACACCAGTTTGCAGGCTTCAGGTATCAGCATGAAGAAGCGGATGATGCGCTCGTCGGTCACGGTCACCGGGCCGCCGGCTTTGATTTGCCGCTCAAAAAGAGGTATCACCGAGCCGTTGCTGCCAAGTACATTGCCAAAGCGCGTGGTCACAAATTGTGTGATTCCCTTCACTTTACCCTCTTTGATGGCTTTGTCAAGGCTCTGCACATAGATTTCGCAGATACGTTTCGAGCAACCCATTACATTGGTGGGATTGACGGCTTTGTCTGTTGAAAGCATGACAAACTTCTTCACACCGTATTTCACACTCAGGTCAGCCATTACTTTCGTGCCGTAGATATTGTTCTGGAAACTCTCGCTGGGGTTGTCCTCCATCATGGGGACATGCTTGTATGCTGCAGCATGAAATACATAGTCTGGACGGAATGTCTCAAATATATACTCCATACGATGGGCATTGGAGATCGAACCTACTACCGTTGAGGTCTTGATTGACGGCCAGCGACGGGCCATCATCAGTCGGATGTCATGCTGTGGGGTCTCGGCAGAGTCGATCAGCATCAGTTCTGCAGGCCGATAGTCGCTGATCTGTCTCACGATTTCTGAGCCGATCGAACCGGCTGAGCCTGTCACCAGAATTTTCTTGCCTGTCAACATCTCACCCACTTTTTCCATGTCTACCTCTATCTCATCGCGAGGCAGCAGGTCTTCCACGCTGATTTGTTTAAGCTGAGAGGAGTTAAACTTCATGTCCTTCGACCATTCCTTAGTGCCTTCTGTCATGAAAATCTTGACATCGGCATTAATCAACATGTCTTGCAGAACTTGGTCTTTCCTGAAACGCTCATTTTGCAGTGGTGAGATGAGCACAGCCTGAATCCGATGCTTCTCGAGTATTCGGGGTAAATGATCATCGGCGATATATACTTTCTCGCCCATCAGTATTTTGCCCTTATAACTCTTGTCTTGGGTGAGGAACCCTTGAAGGGAGAATTTGGCATCCTTTTGGTTGCGAATGTTCTTGGCTAGTCCCACACCACCGTCTCTCACTCCATACACCAGTGTGCGCAGGGCTTTCTCTTTTTGATACGATACGTCAAAAATGGTCTTGACCACCACACGCCACACCCACATCAGAATCATCGCCAGTACATACATAGCCAGAATCTGACGTCCGGTAAGGGGGTAGAACAACGGTCTGTGCGTGGAGGTGAGGTAGCCCAGATAGAAGTAGAGCAGCGGATAATGTATCACCTCGGCGATAAAGCATGACAGAATCATGGCATAGCCTACTCGGCGCAAGTCGACAAAAGAGGAGTAGCGTACAACTCCTGAGTAGGTGTGGAAAACACGGAAACCGATCAGATTGAATATCATGTAGACAAATATCGTCTCTGATACGGGCACGATGTGGGTCAGCACACCATGAGTGCTGGTGAGAAACCAGAATACAAACAATCCCGACAGATAACAGATCAAGCAGTCAAGCAACAATACTGCCCAGTAGGGAAGTGCATTTTTAGTGAAATACCAGTTTAGAAGTTTATTAAACAAATCTCTCATGGGTGGATAGGTGCTATTTGACAACACTCTCTTTCAATGTCTTCACGATTAGTTCGACGTCCTCGTCGGTCACACAGGGACCAGAGGGCAGGCAAAGGCCTTTCTGGAACAAACGCTCTGACGTGCCGTCTTCATAGGCAGGAGCATCTTTGTATACGGGCTGGCTGTGCATAGGTTTCCACAAGGGGCGAGACTCAATACCCACAGCGGAGAGGGCCTGCATCGAACGCATCACCTGGTCGTTGGGCTCGCAGGCCACACCATAGACACCATTGGAGCGTGACTTCTCAAACGTGACCGTACTCAGCCAGTAGTTAGGCTCCATGTAGCTCTCAGGGGCCATATGCATCTTGATTTCCTCTATGTCGCGGAAAGCGTCAGCATACAGCTGGGCGATATGTTGGTGGTGCTTGATGTGATCGTAGACCACGGTCATCTGTCCCCGTCCAATACCGGCGCAGACATTACTCATACGATAGTTGAAGCCAATCTCCTCATGCAGGTAATAAGGCTTGTCCTCACGGGCTTGGGTGGCATAAAACATCACTTTCTTCTTGGTCACCTCGTCGGGGCATATCAGTGCACCGCCACCAGAAGTGGTGATCATTTTGTTGCCATTGAAACTCATGATACCGAAACGGCCGAAAGTACCGGTCATCTGGCCTTTGTATTTGGAGCCGAATGCCTCGGCAGAGTCTTCGATCACGGGGATTTCATAACGATTGGCAATCTCCATGATCTCGTCAATATAGGCTGGCATGCCATACATATAGACCGGCACAATAGCTTTAGGCTTCTTACCCGTCTTCTGAATGCGGTCCTTGATGGCGTCTTCAAGTTTGTTGGGGTCCATGTTCCAGGTGGCTTCTTCAGAGCCTACCAATACAGGGGTGGCACCCAGGTAGACGGCCGGATTGCAGGTGGCTGCGAAAGTGAAACTCTGGCAGATGACATCGTCGCCTTTTCCCACACCAAGACAAACCATGGCCAAATGCACAGCGGCGGTGCCGGAGGCCAGTGCCACTACTTTCTTGTTCTCGCCGGCAAAGCGCTCAAGGTCTTGCTCAAAGGCATTGACATTAGGGCCAAGAGGTGCTACCCAGTTAGTATTAAATGCTTCCTGAATGTATTTCATCTCATTCCCACTCATGTGAGCTAAACAAAGATGTACCTTTTTCATAATGATAGCTATTATTATGCTGTTAATGGGCTCTATTTGCGCCCACATTTAATCGACTCACACCTCAAAGAAGCGTAAGTAACTTCAGCTTATGCTTGCTAATTTTCATACTAACTATTTGATATTCAGTTGTATGCATAGCAAAGCACAGGTTTGTCGATGCAAAGATAATAAAAAAAAAATTATTATACTAAAAAATAGTTATTTTTTACATCGTATATAAAAGATAGCGACACGAAAAAAGAATAGATGAAAACGTTTTCGGGAAAGTTGAGAAGAAAATCTCATTTTTGGTTGGAAAAATAGATAAATAGTATTATTTTTGCATTTTGTAAACTCTACATGGCAAAATGAACAAAATATCACATGAGGGTATAGTGCAGTCGGTGGGGGCTGACCAGATAGAGGTTCGCATCACACAATCGTCTGCCTGTGCGGCTTGTAAGGTGGCAGCTCATTGCAGCGCCGCTGAGAGCAAAGAGAAAATCGTCCATGTAAAATGCGCTAATGCTATGGAATTATATCAAGTAGGTGATACCGTAACAGTCTCTATGAGTTCTAAGAATGGCCGCGATGCGGTGATGCTTGGATTCATTTTCCCGTTTCTGTTGCTGGTGGCCGTACTTGTGCTCTGTCTGCGGTTCACTGGCGATGAGGGGATAGCTGCATTAGCATCCATTACAGCCCTTATACCTTATTACATTGGTTTGTGGGCCTTCAACGGAAAAGTGAAGAAACGGTTTGCTTTCAACATCGAAAATTAATATAAATAACTAACAAATAAACAACATTATGAACTTTATTTTCAGTGCGGTAATGGTGCTTGGAGGCATCGCTCTCGTTGCGGCGGTGATCCTCTTTTTCTGCTCCAGAAAATTTGCCGTAAAAGAAGACCCACGGTTGGCGCTCGTCAATGAAGTGCTGCCAGGTGCCAATTGTGGAGGATGTGGCTATCCAGGATGCTCGGGCATGGCTGACGCTTTGGTCAAAGCTGCCGACGCTGGGTCGCTCGATGGACTGAATTGTCCTGTCGGAGGGGCCGACGTGATGACCCGTGTGGCCGACCTGTTGGGTATGGCCATGGCCAATACCGACCCCAAGGTAGCCGTCGTCCGATGCAACGGTACGTGTGAGCTCAGACCTCGTGTCACCATTTATGATGGGCTTCGCACCTGTTCTGCCATGAATGCGTGCAGTGCTGGTGAGACAGGCTGTGGTTTCGGATGTCTGGGTTGTGGCGACTGTGTGGCCGCCTGCCAGTTTGGTGCCATTGTCATCAACGAGGAGACAGGACTGCCAGAGGTCGACGAGGAGAAATGTACGGCATGTGGCGCTTGTGTGAAGGCTTGTCCACGCCATATCATCGAACTGAGGAAGAAAGGCCCCAAAAACCGCCGTGTGTATGTCAGGTGTGTCAACAAGGACAAAGGCGCCGTGGCACGTAAGGCATGCCAGGCCGCTTGTATCGGATGTGGCAAATGTGCCAAGGAGTGTAAATTTGAGGCCATCACCGTCACAGCCAATGTGGCTTACATCGACCCAGAGAAGTGCCGTCTGTGCCGCAAGTGTGAGGCTGTATGTCCTACAGGAGCTATCATCGCGGTCAATTTCCCTCCAAGGAAAGAGAAACCAGCGGCGGAGCCTGCTACAGAGAACGCCAAGGTGACACCGAATATCAATCAAGAAAAAGTGAAGGAGGAGAGCAAATGAAACTGAGAACTTTTAGCATGGGAGGTGTGCATCCCGAGGAGAACAAACTCTCGTCAGAAGTGAAAACCATTCCGGCCGCATTGCCGTTGCAAGCAGTGTTCCCCCTCTCACAACATATCGGAGCACCGGCAAAACCTGTGGTCGCCAAAGGTGATAAAGTGAAAGTCGGCACTATGATAGCCGAGGCGGGTGGTTTCGTCTCCGCCCCTATCTTCTCGTCTGTCTCGGGCACTGTGCTCAAGATTGACAATGCCATCGATGCCACAGGTTATCTTAAACCTTCTATCATCATCAAGGTGGAGGGTGACGAGTGGGAGGAGGGAATTGATCGCTCCGACCGTCTTGAGACACTCGAAGCACACCCAGAACTCACTCCTGAGATGATTGTTGACTGTGTTAAGAAAGCTGGCATCACAGGTATGGGAGGCGCTGGTTTCCCCACCTTCATCAAATTGTGTCCACCGCCTACAGCCAAGGCAGAGTGTGTGATCATCAATGGCGTGGAGTGCGAGCCATATATCACTGCCGACTACCGGCTGATGATGGAGCACGCCGATGAGATACTGGTGGGTCTCGAACTGCTCATGAAAGCTGCCAAAGTGAACAAAGGATATATTGGTATCGAGGACAACAAACCTGCTGCTATCGAACTCTTTGAACAGAAGACAGCTTCAAGAAACGACATCGAAATCGTACCCCTTGCCAAGAAATATCCACAGGGAGGTGAGAAACAGCTCGTTGATGCCGTTATCCGTCGTCAGGTTCCTGCACCACCAGCCATCCCTGTCAATGTGGGCGCCATCGTGCAGAATGTGGGAACAGCCTTTGCCGTCTATGAGGCTGTTATGAAGCACAAACCTCTTTTTGAGCGATACACCACTGTCACAGGAAAGAAACTGAAGAAACCTTCCAACTTCCTGGTGCGTATGGGTACACCAATGAAAGAACTCATCGATGCCTGTGGTGGAATGCCCGAGGGTGACAACAAGGTGCTCGCAGGAGGTCCTATGATGGGAAGGGCTTTGTCGTCCATCGATGTGCCAGTGTGCAAGGGCACCAACAGCGTCACCATCATCAGTGGTGATGAGGCGCTGAGAAAGACCCCTCAGCCGTGTATCAGATGTGCCAAGTGCGTCAGCGCATGTCCTATGGGATTGGAGCCTTACCTCCTTGCCACTGTGTCAGAACAGCATCTATGGGAGAGAGCCGAAGCCGAGGATATCACCTCATGCATCGAGTGTGGCTCATGTATGTTCACCTGTCCGGCACATCGTCCGTTGCTCGACAATATTCGTTTAGGTAAATCTACAGTAATGGGCATCATCAGAGCCCGTAACGCAAAGAAATAAATCATAGAAATATGTCAAAGTTTATTGTTTCATTATCACCACACGCACATGGTAACGACACCGTAGAGCGTAATATGTATGGAGTGATCATCGCACTCATACCGGCATTGCTCGTGTCGTTCCTATACTTCGGCATTGGATCGCTCGCCGTATGTATGGCCAGTGTGGCGGCCTGCGTCTTCTTTGAGTGGGCCATTTCAAAATATGTCATGGGACGGGAGCCCTCTATCACAGATGGTTCTGCCATCCTCACAGGTCTGTTGCTTGGATTCAACTTACCGTCCAATCTTCCAATATGGATTGTGCTGATAGGAGCCTTGGTGGCCATCGGCATCGGTAAAATGACTTTCGGCGGACTGGGATGCAATCCCTTCAACCCAGCACTCGTGGGGCGCTGCTTCCTCCTGGTGTCTTTCCCCGCTCAGATGACTTCATGGCCTGTCGTCGGACAGCTCACCAGCTATGCCGACGCCACCACAGGAGCTACACCGCTCAGCTTGATGAAAACAGCCATCAAGACAGGCGACGCCTCTGTACTCAACCAGATGCCCGACTCGCTGCACCTTCTTCTCGGAAATGTGCCCACCTTAGGAGCTGGTACCATTGGTGAGGTCTGCGCCCTCGCACTGCTTATCGGACTGGCTTACATGCTCTACAAACGCATCATCACATGGCATATCCCTGTCAGCATCATCGGCACGGTGTTCGTCTGCTGCGGACTGCTGCATCTCGCAAGTCCAGTCTATGCCGACCCATTCTCAGCTATCCTCAGTGGTGGTCTCATGCTGGGTGCTATCTTCATGGCCACAGACTATGTCACGTCGCCCATGACACACCGCGGACAACTCATCTATGGCGTGGCTATTGGTGTACTCACCGTGGTCATTCGTAACTGGGGCTCATATCCCGAGGGTATGTCGTTTGCCATCCTTATCATGAACGCTTTCACACCGCTCATCAATGCATATGTTAAACCAAAACGTTTTGGGGAGGTCGTAAAATGAAAAAACTGGAGTCTTCATTATTGAATATGGTGCTCGTCCTCGTAGGCGTGGCACTCATCATGGGCGCACTCCTGGCATGGGTCAACCATGTCACTGAGGGCCCCATCAGCCAGCAGGCTGAGAAAGCTCTTGCCGACGGTATCAAGACGGTGCTATGCACTGACCAACTCACCGTTACGGCCAATGACACCATCGTAGAGGACATAGACGGCAAGCCATGCCAGTTTATCATCCACAAGGCGGCAGATCCACAAGGCAAGGAACTGGGAGCAGCTGTCGAGTCCACCACTATGGGATTTGGGGGCGACCTCAAAATACTTGTGGGCTTCACACCTGCAGGCGATATTTTAGGTTACACCCTGCTTGCTCATGCAGAGACACCAGGACTTGGAGCCAAGGCTGACACCTGGTTCCAGAAAGGTGCCAAAGGCGATATCATAGGCAAGAATCCCACCACACCACTTCAGGTCAGCAAGGACGGAGGTGAGGTGGATGCTATCACTGCCTCGACCATCACCTCTAGGGCTTTCCTCAAGGCGGTCAATCAGGCTTATCAAGTATATGTGAAAAAGAATGTCGACGCCAATAGTGGCGCTACCAAAAAAGTGGCAATCAAATAAGAAAGGGTACACACTATGAGTAACATGAAAATTTTGTTCAACGGACTGATTAAGGAAAATCCTATCTTCGTCCTCATGCTTGGTATGTGTCCCACGCTGGCCACAACTACTTCTGCCATCAACGGCCTCTCTATGGGTCTTGCTACCATGTTTGTGCTTATCTGTTCCAATGTGGTCATCTCGTGCATCAAGTCCATCACCCCCGACAAGGTACGCATCCCCGTATTCATCGTCGTTATCGCGTCTTTCGTCACTGTACTACAGATGATCATCAAGGCTTTTCTGCCAGATGTAGACAAAGCACTCGGACTCTTTATCCCACTCATCGTGGTCAACTGTATCATCCTTGGGCGGGCAGAGGCTTTTGCATGTAAGAACAATCCCGTGGCAAGCTTCTTCGACGGTGTTGGCATCGGACTGGGCTTCACCTTCGCACTCACACTGCTCGGCATGGTGCGCGAACTGCTTGGCGCAGGCTCTCTTTTCGGCTTCGCATTGCTGCCGGAGACACTCAACATACTAGTGTTTGTGCTTCCTCCGGGCGCCTTCATCACTTTGGGATATCTCATCGCTATCGTCAATAAAATAAGGAAAGTGTAATTATGGAATACCTGTTAATTTTTATCTCGGCTATATTTGTCAACAATATCGTATTGTCGCAGTTCCTGGGCATCTGTCCTTTTCTGGGAGTCTCCAAAAAGATTGACACAGCGCTGGGAATGGGAGGAGCCGTCGCATTTGTCATGACGCTGGCCACCATCGTCACCTTCCTCGTACAGAAATATCTGCTCGAGCCCTTTGGCTTGCAATATCTGCAGACCCTGGCATTCATTCTTGTCATCGCATCGTTGGTGCAGATGGTGGAAATCATCCTCAAGAAAGTGTCGCCGGCGCTGTATCAGGCACTGGGCATCTTCCTGCCACTGATCACTACCAACTGTGCTGTGCTTGGCGTGGCCATCCTCGTCATCCAGAAAGACTACAATCTGCTCGAGTCAGTGGTCTATGCCTTCTCTACAGCACTTGGCTTTGCACTCGCTCTCACCGTGTTCGCCGGCATCCGTGAACAACTCTCTTTGGTCAAAGTACCCAAGGGCATGAGCGGTATGTCGATCGTGCTCGTCACAGCAGGACTCCTCAGCCTGGCTTTCATGGGCTTCTCAGGAGTCGATGGAGGTCTCAAAACCCTCTTCGGACTGGATTAAATCTTTTGTTTAAAAAATATCATAAAAACTAATGAAACAGACCATCTTAGTCACGGGTGGAACGGGCTTTATTGGTTCGCATACCACCGTAGAATTACAGCAGGCAGGCTACGACGTGGTCATCGTAGACAATCTGTCCAACTCTAAAGTCGAAGTCATCGACGGAATCGAGAAAATCACGGGCATCAGGCCAGCATTCGAACAGGTAGACTGCTGCGACTTCCCCGCATTGGAGGCTGTCTTTGCCAAATACCCGAAAATAGAAGGCATCATCCATTTTGCCGCAAGTAAGGCTGTGGGGGAGAGCGTGGAGAAACCTTTGCTCTACTATCGCAACAACCTCAATAGCCTCATCAACCTTCTGGAGCTGATGCCGAAGTATGATGTCAAGGGTATCATCTTCTCTTCCAGTTGCACCGTTTATGGACAGCCTACACCGGAAAATCTGCCCGTCACAGAGCAGGCTCCCATACAGAAAGCACTCAGTCCTTACGGCAACACTAAGCAAATCAATGAGGAGATCATACAGGACTTTATCCACAGTGGCGCAAAAATCAAGTCGGTCATCCTGAGGTATTTCAATCCTATCGGTGCACACCCCACTGCTTACATCGGTGAGTTGCCCAATGGCGTGCCCATGAACTTGATACCTTTTGTCACACAAACGGCTATCGGCATTCGCAAGGAACTGAAAATCTTCGGCAATGACTACAATACCCCCGACGGTACCTGCATACGTGACTACATCTATGTCGTTGACCTTGCCAAAGCCCACGTTGCTGCCATGGCAAGGGTGCTCGATCAGGATACCGACGCCGTTGAAATCTTCAACATCGGCACTGGTACCGGACTGAGCACACTTGAGGTGGTCGAAGGCTTTGAGCGTGCCACCGGCGTGAAGGTCAACTGGCAGTATGCACCACGTCGTGAAGGCGATATCGAGAAGGTGTGGGGCAATGTTGACAAGGCCAATAAGGTATTGGGATGGAAAGCTGACACCCCCATCGACGATGTTCTCGCCTCTGCCTGGAAGTGGCAGTTGAAACTTCGTGACGACGGAATTATGTAATTAGTAGTTAGTAATTATTAGTTCGTATTAATAAATAGTAGTGATAGTTAGGGGTAAGCCCTAACTATCACTTTTTTTCCATTGATGATATAGATGCCGGGATGACTGATCCGGTGGATGCGAATGCCCTGTAGGGTGTAGATGCCCTCTCTTGTTTGAAGGGGTGTTGTGATAAGGGGAGCGGTGATGCCATCAGTATCACTGCTCTTCTCCGTTAACGCTCCTGTATAGGTCAACTGGAAGTGGTCTGCCTTATACCAGGCACCTGCCTTCACGCCGATGGACATCTCGCCGGTTTCTTCTCCTTCCTTTGCTATTACGGGGATATCTTCAACTGAGGTTTCTATCAGATAGTGCTTGCCGGCTGGGTGACTGTTGATGGTGGTCGACAGCGTGTCGGCGAAGAGGGTAATTGGGTTGCCTTCGTCGCTGGCAAGTAAGGCCGTGAGCCGGTAATAGCCAGGCAGCAGTCCGCTGACAGTCTGTGAGATACCCACACCCAGTGCCATCTTCTCACCTGCTTCATCGGTGTAGATATAATGGTTGTTCAGCAGATAACTGCCGTCTGTGTCAGCACAGTAGTAGTTGAGTGAGGAGTTGGCAAACACACGTGCGGCTGTCGAAGCGGTGACGTTGGGGCTCAGTGGGGTGGTCAACGTCCAGCCGATGGTGGTCTTCTGTTCAAATGAAGGGTTCTTGATCATCGAGGTGAAGTCGATTTCCATATTGCCCACTTCTGTGACCTGGCGCATATAGCTCTCTCCTTGTTCGAGCAGTTGTGCAGCATAGTTTTGTATTTTTTGCGCATAAGTGAGGGTCGTCTCGTCACGATGACTGAATTCCCATTCTGCCTCTTGGATGGCTGCAAGATAGGTCTCATAGGCTTCTGCTGTCACCACGCTGCGGTATTTATCCAATAAATGATATGCTTGTTCGATGTTTTGAGCAAGCGTCTGATAGGCAGGGTCTTTGGTTGTATTGGAGTTGGCCTGGAAACGGCTGGTCAGGTTCGTCGCCGACAGATAGCCATGCAGGGCTTTGATGGTGGTGCCCTCTGTCGTGTGGTCAAAAAATTGGTTGTCTGTGTCGGTCAGCACGAAAGATTTCTCTGGAGCCATGATTGTGGTGTATGTGCCTACAACGGCGGTGTCGGCATTGGCCATTGGTGTGGCACTGATGTCAGTGTCTGCGCCAGCGAGAGTGATGTTACGCAGGCTCGAAGTCATCATCAGGTAAGTCTTGCCGGCTTCAAGGGTCTTAACATCGGTGGTACGGTTAGCGATGCCTGAGGCGGAGTGACCATCAATACGTCGGGCGATGATGCCGTCGGGTACCTGTGCGGTGAAGGGTATGGTGAGCAACTGCCAGCGGGCTACCTTCCCGTCCATGGTGATGACAGCGTTGGTGGCTTGGAAGTCAGCGAGGGGCATGAAGTCGTAGCCTGGGGTCAGCCTCAGGTCTTGGCAGAGGCCACCTTTCACCACATTGACACCTTGTGCTGTCGATGTGTCTGCCACATAGAAGAGGGCATTGGGGTTGGCTTCCGTCTGCACGAGTTGGCCGATATCCTCCACTTGGGTAAGGTCGTAGCCGACAGCGTCTTTATAGGTAGAGTTGTTGGCAATGGAAAGGGAGTAAAACTGTGCGGCATCCCAGTGGCCGGTGAGGCTGAGCATCCTGTTTTCATAACGCTCCACAGCCAGGTCGGTTTCGTGGAGTATAAAATATTGGGCGGTGTCGCTCATCAACTCCAGGTGCAGGGTGTCTTTGCTCACACGTGTCACGGGATGGAGGCTCACTCGGTAAAGTTTGTCGGTCGTGATAGGTAGCGAGGCGGATTTAGTCAAGTTGAAAGCCACTTCGCCAGTCGAATGGGCACCTACAGTCAGAGAACCGGCGCGGTAGCCTATATATTGCCAGGTTTCGCCGTCATCGGTGGTCTCATAGACGTCAGCCTGCAAATTGCCCTCATAGCCACCTGCGCTCTCATTGCGGATCTGGGCAGTGACTGTGACTTTCTTGTTGTAGACCACGGTGTAGGTGTTTGCGCCATGTTGCTCAGTGGCACTGCTGCCGTTGAGGGTCAGCCGCTCACCATACAATTGTGTTTTGCCGGCTTCTGCCAGCACCGTCTTGCTGGCCAGCACTTTGAGTTGGGCATCGGTCACAAAAATATGGCAGGTATCGTCGGCTGTGGGCTTGATGGTCAGGGTGATGGAGGACGGTTGGTCGGTTTCAAAGACGGTCTCCGTGTCTGACGAATGGGCTGACGTCAGACTGGTGGGCTTATTGCCAGTGTTGTTGGCGAAGAGGTATATGCCAGAATAGGGGAGGGCGGAGCGATTGGTCACCGTCACCGTCACTTCATTGGTGGCTTTGGCATAGATGGTCTTGGGCAGTTCGATATCCACTTTCTTGTGTTGGTTGATAGGGTAAATGTCGTACATCACCGTGGGACTTACAGGGAAGGAGACATTGTTGTCGCCACTTTCATAGACAGTGAAGTAGCCGTCGCCCTGACCTCCCCATCCGTAGTTGAAGTGAAAGAGGTCACCACCAGCTCTGTAGCCGTCTATGACCACGGCATGCCCTTCCCAGTCGTCGTTATAGCCAGAGTAGACCAGAGGATGGCCTTTCAATAGGTCGGCATATATCAGGGCCGACCATTTGTCATCCGTATAACCATCGTCTTTGTTGGCCTGCTTGGAGTGCAGGTTATACATCTCATAGGGCAGATTCCAGATATAGGCGCCTGATGACTCTCCATATTCCATCCAGGTCTGCATACCGAGTGCAGCCACAAAGGTGGCTACGGCGTCACGGTATTCTGAAGGTTGGTTGGAGTAGGAGTCGCACATCAGGTCCCATTTCAGGGGAGTGCCGTGCATGATCTGGTACTCGGAGGTGACGGGCACGCCGAAGTCATAGGTAGGGGTGGTGGCGGGTAAGGCATCTGGCATGTCGCGGCGCCAGTAGTAGAACACCTGACCACCGGCGATGGCCACACAGCCAGCAGCACAACGGTTGCCGTTGGCAAGTCGGGGCACTTTGTCATTGTAGGGGGAATCCTGTTTCCAGTGTGAGGTAAGCAGGGGGGCGATATTGACGCGGTTGGTGGCTTGGGGCATTCGTCGCAAGCCGTTGACACGGTAAGGGGTGTTGCGTCCTTCTCTTTGCAGGGTCTTTACGATAGTGGCATAGTGTCGCAAGAGTGACAGCAGTTGGGGTGGGGCGTCGCTCTCATCGAAGTCTCCTTGTTCCACATATCCGATAATCGACGGGATACAGTCGTCGCCAGCTACGATGACATAGCCTTGGCCTACCCCTCTGGAGATGATATAGTAGGGCTCTAATGTGGTTGTTCCCTGCTGATGTGGAGCCTTACGCAGAGCCATCTGTTGCCCGTCAACGGCATATGGCTCAGCGAGTTTCATCGCCTGCTGTGGATCGATGGGGTTGGCATGGCTATATAGTGCCATCAAGAAGAAAAGAAGAAAAACTATGTTTGTTTTCATAGATGAATGTTTTCTGCAAAAATACAAAATAAATCTGATATTTGTGACTGTTTGATATGTTTTGATGAACAAAAGTTGTTTTGCTTGTCTCTTCTTGTTAATAAATCATAAATAACAGCTTTTCCATTAGACATACACGGTCTTTCTCCATCTAAATATATATTTCAGAAAGACGTCATTCAAGTTTCACTCATAATGAAACCATCATTACTTATTGCACTCTACAAAATGCGATTCTTATTTACGATTCTGCTGTTTGTCTTGGCGATGCAAAATGTCAAGGCACAAGAGTTAGACACCAAATTGACAATCACGGGTCGTATCACAGACCTCGACTCAAAAGAACCCATGGAGATGGCCACCATCCAACTTTTTTGGGTCAAAGACACCGCCTTTGTCGGTGGAACGCTTTCCAACGAACATGGAAACTTTTCCATAGAAGCCCCTTCCAACGGCACGTTCAAGTTGAAAATCTCAAACATTGGTTACCAGATGTTGGAGCGAGAAGTTACCCTGCGCAATGACCGCAACCAGGATTTGGGTGAACTGAGACTGTCACCTGATGTCATCTCGCTTAAAGAGACGGTGGTCACAGGCAGGGCAGCACAGGTGATTGTCAAAAAAGACACGCTGCTGTACAATCCTGACGCCTACCGTACACCAGAAGGCTCCAGCATAGAGGAACTCATCAAACGGATGCCCGGAGCCAGCATCGATGAGGACGGCAATATCACTCTCAACGGGAAAGTTGTCAAGAAAATATTGCTCGATGGCAAGGAGTTCATGCTCGGAGATATTGAGACCGCACTGAAAAACCTGCCTGTCTCCATCATACAAAACGTCAAGTTTTATGACCAGCAAAGCGACCAGGCACGCATCACAGGCATTGAGGATGGCAACAAAGAGACCGTTCTCGACTTCACCATCAAGAAAGGCATGAACCGCGGCTATATGACCAATCTCGACATCGCGGCAGGCTCCAAGCACCGTTACGCCTCACGGGGTATGGGCAGCAGTTTCACCGACAATACACGGTTTGTGCTCATGGGTAATCTCAACAACAAGGAAGAAAACGCCGGATGGTGGAACAGACGAGGACTCAACGCCAATAAGATGTTGGGGGCCAACTTCAACTACGATGACCGGAACAAACTGAAAATTGATGGCAGTGTGCGGTGGAATCATCGGGATGGAGACAATGAAAACAACAATGCCAGTGAGAATTTTTACTCTCAGGAGCATCGCACCTTTTCTAATAGCCAGTCGAAAAACCTCACACGAAACAACAACTGGAATGGAAACATGCGTCTGGAATGGAAGCCCGACTCGCTGACCAATATCCTGCTCCGGGCCAATGGCAGTTATGGTACCAATGACGGCAAGGGGTACTCTTCGTCGGCCACGTTCAGCGCCGACCCCTATCTATACGTGACCGATCCCCTCTCAGATGAGGCTATTGCCGCCATGAATGGCAGACAGCAGGCCGTCAACCACAATCAGAGCGCCAACTTGAGTTATGGCAAAAACAAAAATGCCTCTGGTTTGTTGCAATTCTATCGCCGCCTTAACCCCAGGGGCAGAAATATCACTTTTCGAATAGAGGGCAATATCGGTGACAATCAACAGCTCAACACTTCCAACAACGAGGTTCGCCTCTTTCTTGTCAAAAATCAGGCCGGACAAGACTCCACCTATTATACAGCACGATACAACACCACCCCCAGTGACAATAGCGGCTATGTGCTCAGCGCCAACTACAGCGAACCGCTTTGGAAAGGCGCCCATCTGCAAGTCAACTATGAGCTGCGATACAATCAGAGCAAAAGCGACCGACTGACCTACGATTTCAGCCATCTGCCCGAAGATATCTTCTCTGGCATACAACCCATCTTCCGTGACTGGGACACATGGCTCGACCCTGTCTACGACCACCTGGACGATTACCTTGACCGTTCGCTCAGCCGATACTCTGAATATAAAAATTATACCCACAACATGCGTCTTACACTGCGCCACTGGCAGGAAGAGTATGACTATAATGTAGGTTTCCTCGTACAGCCTCAGCGCTCTCACTTCATACAGGACTACAGAGGACATTATGTGGACACCATACGCAATGTCACCAACCTGACACCCACCCTTGACTTCCACTATAAGTTCAGCGACCAGAGCAACATATGGTTGCACTATCGCGGCGATACCCGTCAGCCTGACATCACACAGTTGCTCGACATCACCGACGACTCCAACCCGCTCTACATCACACAGGGTAACCCAGGACTGAAACCACAGTTCACCAACTCGCTCAATCTCTATTACAACAATTATATCTCCAAGCGCAAACGGTCATTTGTCGTCTACGCCAACTACCGGCATATCCGCAATAGTATCTCCAACCTTGTACGCTACGACGGCACAACGGGCGGCAGTGTCTCAAAGCCGGAGAATATCAATGGCAACTGGAATGCCGACGGCGGGTTCAATTTCAATACCGCCCTCGACTCTACGGCCCACTGGAATGTGGGTACCAATACTCGTGCCCGCTATAACAACTACGTCAGTTATGTGGCGCAACACAAGGCCGACGCACAGAAAAACACCACACGTTCTATCAATCTCAATGAGCGAATCAACGCCAGCTTCCGCAATGACTGGTTGGAAGTGAGCATCGATGGGTCATGCAATTTCCAGCACACCCGCAACGAATTGCAGCCTACCGCCAATCTCGACACCTGGCAGTTCAGTTATGGAGGACAATTGTTGCTGAGGCTGCCCGCAGGATTTGAATTCAGCACCAATCTGCATGAGAATAGTCGACGTGGATACAACGACCCCTCGTCAAACACCAACGAACTCATCTGGAATGGGCAACTGTCAAAGACATTCCTTAAGAGCAAGACGCTGATTGCGTCTCTCAATTTTTACGACCTTCTCGGCCAGCAGAGCAACTTCGAGCGGTGGGTAAACGCCACAGGGCGTAGCGACACACATTTCAATAGCATCAACTCATACGTCATGCTACATGTGCGCTACAGACTCAATATGTTTGGAGGAAAGGTCGACACCGAGGGACGATACGACAAGAAGTGGGGCAATAGCGACCGCAGACGCTGGTAACGAAGGATATGGGCACAAAAAAAGAATGGATTTCTCCATTCTTTTTGAGGTGCCTGGCGGATTCGAACCGCCGTAGACGGTTTTGCAGACCGTTGACTAAGCCACTCATCCAAGGCACCGTTTCAGTTTGCGAATGCAAAGGTAATGCTTTTGTGCGTAACAGCCAAATATTTTCAAGGATTTTTCTTCTTATAACAGTTTTTTGCGTCTATTTCTCTTTTCATACCATGACGGTTGGCCATCTGCTGTTTGAACTCACACCCCACACAGCCATGGCATGGGTCGTCTCTGCCTGTCAGCGTCCTATAAGCCCGATAGCATAGATATGCTACTGACCCTGCCAAAACGATAGCCAAAATAATCCACTGACACATGGAGATGAAAGATTAAAAATTAGAAATTTAAATTATATTATTGAAGTTTCGCATTCAATCAACTATTTGTAGTTCAGAAGTGCAGGAGTTGCAGGAGTGCAGACTATAGCCCAAAATTCACCTCGTTAGGCTCAATGGTTGTTAGTCTAAGTAATGTCTGAACTCCTGAACTTCTTAACTCCTAAACTCCTTTCAATTTGCATAGTTGTGTTATATTATAATCCAAACAGCCTTCCTATCTGATACACAACTGCTGAGATTATCCAAGCCACGGCAGTGGTATAACAGGCCGCAAATATAGCCCATTTCCAACTGCCCGTCTCATTCTTGATGGCTGCAATCGTTGCGATACAGGGGAAATATAGCAATACGAACAACAGGAAACAGAATGCCACTAAAGTGTCCACACCGTCGGCTGCCATTTTTTCATGCAATACAGGGTAGTCGTTGCCATCGGCATCATTGCCTATCTCTTCGTTGTCGGCGTAAAGCACACCCAGCGTCGAGGCGACAATTTCCTTAGCTCCCACACCAGCGAGCAAACCCACGTCGAGCTTCCAACTGAAACCCTGTGGACGGAATACGGGCTCGATGGCCTTGCCGATATGGCCGATATAGCTCTGCTCCTGCTGCTCTTGCTTGGACAACTGGTCGTTGTGGGGGAAATACCCTAGCGCCCAGACGATGATGCTGGCCACCAAGATGATACCTCCCATCTTCTTAAGATACTGTTTGCCTTTCTCCCATGTGTGGCGAAACATGGCTTTGCTGGTGGGGAAACGGTAGGGGGGAAGTTCCATCACAAATGGTGTGTCCTCGCCTTTGATGAGGTAACGGCTGAAGAGACGGCTCATCACAATAGCTACCAAAATACCAATCACATAGAGCGAGATCATCACCGTCGATTGGTATTTGACGGCGAAAAATGACCCTATGATCATCAGGTAGATGGGCAGACGGGCCGAACAACTCATAAACGGAAGAATCAGCATCGTGATCATACGTGACTTGCGGCTCTCTATCGTGCGGGATGCCATGATGGCGGGCACATTGCAGCCGAAACCCATGATCAGTGGGATGAACGATTTGCCGTGAAGCCCCATACGGTGCATCAATTTGTCCATGATAAAGGCGGCGCGAGCCATATAACCGGAGTCTTCCATGAAGGAGATGAACGCATAGAGAATCAGTATTTGTGGCAGGAAGACGATGACGGCACCCACACCGCCTATCACACCATCTACGAGCATGTCGCGCAGAGGGCCTGCGGGCATGACTTCTCCCAACCACTCGCCAAGGGCACTGAAGCCTGCATCAATCCAGTCCATCGGATACTGTCCCAAAGAGAAAGTGGTCTGAAACATCAGATAGAGCATCAGAATAAAGATGGGGAAGCCTAAATAGCGATGAGTGATCAGCTTGTCGAGAAGATGAGTGGTGTGGTAGGTGTCTGTCTTCGTGCCTTCCGCATATTGCGCCTCTTGCAGGGCACCATGGATGAATCCATACTTGGCATCCATCACGGCCGTCTCGCTGTCTTCTTTGGTGTCTTCCTTGATCTTCGCCGCGGCGCGGTCGCGGGCGGCAAGGATCTCTTTGGCAGAGGGCAGGGTGCGCACCAGACGCTCGGTCTCCTTGTCCATTTCCAGAAGTTTGATGGAAAGATAACGAGTGGAGTAGCGGTGGCGCACTTGTTCTTCACGTTGCAAGACAGACTTCACCGTCTCAATACCCTCTTCCACATAAGTGCCATGGTTGATATGGATATGGCGGTAGACCGGCTTGTTGCGCTTGGGGCCATGGGCGAAGTCCTCGGCATGGTCGCCGCCATGATGGTTCTCATAGTCTTTGTGCCATTTCTGGATGTCGGCAGCCACCTCGGGGTTGATGTTGCCGTCTTTGTCCACAAAGTCGACACCTTCATAGAGGTTGATGATGATGTGAAACAGCAGGTCCACACCGCGTCCAGTCTTGAAAACAGTGGGAATCATCGGCACACCAAACAACTCGCCGATTTTGTTATAGTCGATATGGTCGCCGCGACGCTCCGTCTCATCAAACATGTTGAGCGCGCATACCATACGCAGGTTCATGTCTATCAACTGGGTCGTCAGATAGAGGTTGCGCTCCAGGTTGCTGGTGTCTATCACGTTGATGATGATGTCGGGCGTCTTTTCGATGATCTGCTTCCTCACGTAGAGTTCCTCAGGACTGTATGCCGAGAGGGAGTAAGTGCCGGGCAGGTCGATGATGTTGAACTCATATCCCTCGAAACGAGCATAACCCTCCTTGGCATCGACAGTCACACCGGAGTAATTGCCTACACGTTCATGGGAGCCGGAGGCGAAGTTGAAGAGCGAAGTTTTGCCGCAGTTAGGATTGCCCACAAGAGCCACATTGATGCGACGGCGGCGTTTCAGGGCAGCGTCGTGCAACTGTTGTGCGCTGAGGGGCATCTCATCGTCATCAGAGACGTTGCCTCTCTGATTATCTTGCTGTTGGGTCTTCTCAAACTCTTTCGCCTCCTCGATGGAGATAATCTCTATCATCGCTGCCTCGTCGTGGCGCAGGGATACTTCATAGCCCAGTATCTTATACTTCACAGGGTCTTGCAACGGAGCGTTCAGCAACACTTCCACAGTGGTGCCTTTGATGAACCCCATCTCCACTATGCGTTTTCTGAATCCGCCATGGCCAAGCACCTTGACGATGACGCCTTTTTCTCCTGTCCTCAGATCTGATAATTTCATTCGATGCCCTTTTGTTTATCTTCTTGTGTGGTGCAAAATTAATAAAAATAAGGATGCTATGGTTTTTAAAAGCCCACTATTCATAAAAAATACCTTGAAATGGTGATACGAACCACCATTTCAAGGCAATATGATACTGCAAAAATGCTTATCCTTCCTGATTGAAATAATCATTGAGCTCCTTCTCCGCACTACGGTCGATGTTCTCCAGATCGTTGATGATCTTGCCATGTTCCAGAAGTGTGATGCGCGGACAGATATCAATCGTATGGGCCAGGTTATGGCTACTGATGATGATGGTGGCGCCCGTCTCTCGGTTATACTCAGTGAGGGTATGCTTGAGCACATTCTGGGTGGAGGGATCGAGGAAGTTGAAAGGTTCGTCGAGAATTACCAGGTCGGGGTGGTTGAAAAGGGCGGCGATGATGCCCACTTTCTGCTTGTTTCCGGCAGAGAGGTCACGTATCAGTTTTTTCTGCCCCAGAATCTCACCTGCCATCAGGTGCTCAAAGTCGTTCTGGCGGCTCTCTGACTCACTCTTACTCATACCGCAGATCTTGCCCACAAAGGCAAAATACTCCTCTGGGGTCAGAAAGTCTATCAGGAAACCCTCGTCGATGTAGGCTCCAGTATATTTCTTCCATTCCTCGCTCTCGGTGGGATTGATCCTGAGTGGGGGAGTCGCCTCGCCATCTGCGACAGCGGGGAGCACATACTCATAGTTCACTTGTCCGTCATCGGCCTTCAGCAGGTCGAGCATCAGACGAAACAGGGTGGTCTTGCCGGCGCCATTGTTGCCCACAAGGCCCAGCATGTCACCATGGTTGATGGTGAATTGGTCGATATCGACGGCAACTTTCTCTCCAAAAGCCTTACGTAGGTGGCTGACTTCTATTTTCATCTTTTCAAAAATTTTACACCTTCTTTTCTCACGTTATGAGTTTAGGAGTAATGTCTGAACTCCTATACTCCTATACTCCTAAACTCCTGAACTCCTAAAAAGACTTATAATCCTCTTCCGTGGCAGTTCTTGAACTTCTTGCCGCTGCCGCAGGGGCATGGATCGTTACGTCCAGGCATTTTGTCCACACGGATGGGCTGACGAGCCTGTTGTTGGGCTGTCTCACGGGTGTCCTGACTGGCGGCTGCCTTTTGACCCTGATCCACCATCTCGTCGCCTTTGCTCTCCTGATAGCGCTGGCTGCGACGCTCTGGGGCAGCCTCGCTCACCTCTTGCTGTTGTTGCAGTTCAGGTATGCGTCCACGGGTCAGGATTTCGGAGATGCGGTTGTTCATGTCGTCCACCATGTTGTCGAAGAGTTTCACACTCTCCAGCTTGAAGATGAGGAGCGGATCTTTCTGCTCGTAGGAGGCATTCTGCACACTATGCTTCAGTTCGTCGAGCAGACGCAGGTTCTCTTTCCAGCAGTCATCGATGATATGCAGGGAGAGCACTTTCTCAAATTGTTTCACCACTGAGCGGCACTCGGTGTCGTAGGCTTCCTTCAGGTTGCAGGGGATGTTCATGATGCCACGGCCGTCGGTGATGGGCACATTGATGCGCTCATACACCTGCCCTTGTGTCTCATATACCTGTTTGATGATAGGCCAGGCCACTTGATGGATGCGGTCCGTGCGACGTTTGAAGGTATCCATCGCGATGTTGTATGAGTTGTCAGCCAACTTCTCCCGGCTCTGGTCGTTGTATTCTTCTTTGCTGAAGGGACACTCCATAGCCAACGTCTTGAGGAACATTTCTTTGCAGCCCTCATAGTCGTTGTTGCTGATGATATTGACAACACGGTCCCAGATGATGTTGGCGATGTCCATACCGATGCGCTCACCCATCAGAGCGTGGCGACGCTTCTCATAGATCACCGTACGTTGTTTGTTCATCACATCGTCGTACTCAAGCAGACGTTTACGCACGCCGAAGTGGTTCTCTTCCACCTTCTTCTGGGCACGCTCGATACTGTTGCTGATCATCTTGTGCTCGATACGCTCGCCCTCATCAAAGCCGAGACGGTCCATCACTTTCGCAATACGCTCAGAGGCAAACAGACGCATCAGTTTGTCTTCCAGTGAGACGTAGAAAACACTGGAACCGGGGTCACCCTGACGACCGGCACGGCCTCGCAGCTGGCGGTCTACACGGCGGCTCTCATGGCGCTCGGTGCCTATAATGGCCAGACCACCAGCGGCTTTCACCTCTGGAGTCAGTTTGATATCGGTACCACGGCCAGCCATGTTGGTGGCGATGGTCACGGCTCCGAGCAGACGCTGATCCTCGCGGATGTCGGCTACGGTGGCATCGGCGTATTTCTTGTTCGTTTGCGACAGTCTCTCCACATATTTTGTGGCAGAAAGCTTGTCACAGAAGGCACGTCCGTCAGGACACACCCATGCTGTGCCCATGGCGCTCTGTCCTGCCTGTGCCACGATGTCGGCCTCACGTTGGTGGAGCTTGGCATTAAGCACGTTGTGGGGGATGTTGCGCATCTTCAGCATACGTGAGAGCAACTCGGAGATTTCCACTGAGGTCGTACCGACCAGGGTGGGGCGGCCTGCGTTTCGCATGGCTTGTATCTCGTCGATCACGGCATTGTATTTCTCTCGTTGTGTCTTGTACACACGGTCGTTCATGTCGTCACGTATCACAGGTTTGTTGGTAGGTATCTCCACCACGTCGAGTTTGTAGATGTCCCAGAACTCACCAGCCTCGGTGATGGCCGTACCGGTCATGCCCGCCAGCTTGTGATACATACGGAAGTAGTTCTGAAGCGTGATGGTGGCGTAGGTCTGTGTGGCAGCTTCTACTTTCACATGCTCCTTGGCTTCCACTGCCTGATGCAGGCCGTCGCTCCAGCGGCGGCCCTCCATGATACGTCCTGTCTGCTCGTCCACAATTTTCACCTCGCCGTCTATCACCACATATTCGTCGTCTTTATTGAACATGGTGTAGGCTTTGAGCAACTGCTGCAGCGTGTGTACACGCTCGCTCTGCACGGCGTAGTGGCTCATCAGCTCGTCTTTCTTGTTGATACGCTCCTCATCGCTCAGGCCTGTCTGTGACTCTAAATCTGACAGCTCAGAGGTGATGTCGGGCAGCACAAACAACTCCTTGTCATTCACCTGTTTGGCAAGCCAGTCTACACCTTTGTCGGTCAGGTCTACGGAGTTGAGCTTTTCCTCCACCACAAAATACAGTGGCTCCACAGCCTCAGGCATACGGCGGTTGTTGTTCTGCATGTACTCTTCCTCAGTGGCGAGCATACCTGCCTTGATACCCTCCTCGGAGAGATATTTGATCAGGGCCTTGTTCTTGGGGAGTGCCTTGTGTGAGCGGAACAGCGCCAGGAAGCCTTCTTGCAGCAACTTCTGGTCATTGGTCTCACGGGCTTTGGTGATTTTGGTGCGGGCGTCAGCAAGAAACTCGCTGGCGAGACGACGTTGCACGCCTACCAACTTCTCCACCAGTGGCTGATATTCCTCAAACATCTGGTCGTCGCCTTTCTCCACGGGACCAGATATAATAAGAGGTGTACGGGCGTCATCAATGAGCACAGAGTCCACCTCGTCCACAATGGCGTAGTTGTGTGACCGCTGTACCAAATCATCGGGTGAGATGGCCATGTTGTCACGCAGATAGTCGAAACCAAACTCGTTGTTGGTGCCGAAGGTGATGTCGGCCTTGTAAGCCATGCGACGCTCATGGGAGTTGGGGCGATGCTTGTCAATACAGTCTACTGACAGACCATTGAACTCATACAACGGACCCATCCACTCCGAGTCACGCTTGGCCAGATAGTCGTTGACGGTCACCACATGTACACCGTTGCCGGTCAGTGCGTTCAGGAAGACAGGTAGCGTGGCCACCAAGGTCTTACCCTCACCAGTGGCCATCTCAGCGATCTTGCCCTGATGAAGCACGGTGCCACCAAAGAGCTGCACGTCGTAGTGCACCATGTCCCACTTCAGGTCGTTGCCGCCTGCCATCCAGTGGTTGGAGTAGATGGCTTTGTCGTCTTCTATTCTCACGAAATCCTTCGTGGCGGCCAACTCACGGTCGAAGTCGGTGGCGGTCACCACCACTTCCTCGTTCTCCGCAAAACGACGGGCTGTCTCTTTGACGATACTGAATGCCACGGGAAGCACTTCATCGAGTGCTTTCTCGTATATTTCAAGTATCTCTTTCTCTATTTTGTCTATCTGATTGAAGATAGGCTCACGCTCGTCGATGGGCGTCTCCTCGATCTTCGACTTCAGTTCTTCCACCTTGGCTTTCTCATTCTTGGCAGAGTCCTGCACATACCGCTGAATCTCCTTAGTGCGGGCGCGCAATTGATCGTTGTCGAGCGCTTGTATCTCTGGATAAGCGGCTTTCACTTTCTCGACAATCGGCTGAATCAGCTTCATGTCACGGGAGGATTTGTTGCCAAATAATGACTGCAGAAAATTAGTAAATCCCATTATGTTGTCTTTTAATGATTACTTGTAAAAAAATCGTGCAAATTTACGCATTTTTTCCCAATGCAGCAAATATAACTTTATAAACTTAAAACAAATAGCGTGCCAAAACAGTGTCGTGGCAGGTCAACGAGTGAAGCTGCGCCATTGGGAGAGACATCTCAGAAGCACTGCCACGCCGGCTATCAGCATCCCCTCGGCATAGGTCTGAATCAACGCACCAGCTAAGAACAGGCAGGTGAGCAACGTCCAGATTTTCCACCATAGATGCGTCTGTTGCTTCCTTGCGCGACGAATCACGGGGTAAATGAAAAAGAGGGGTAGGGGATTGAGCAACAGTATCTGAAGATTAAGATTCACCGTGGGCTGCTGAGAGAAAATCATAGCGAAGATGATGATGCCGCTCAGACCGGTGACCAACATCAGCAGCAGGTCGTAAAACCATAGCTTTTTCTTCATCATCCATTCGCTGACAATCACGACCACGGTGAGTACCAACAAAAGCCAGGCACACTGGACAGGGCGGAGCGGAAACTCACGTTCCACCACTTGCAGACCGGGCTGCACCACATAATAGGAATTGCGCACAAAGGGCATGGTGGTGCCGTCGCTGTCTGTCAGCACGGCTTGGTCAAAGTCTTTGCGTAGGTTGTCGGGCAGGAACTGTCGCTGAAGGGCGCTTGTGTTGACGTCAGACTTCACACCGAGCAGCAAGTCGATGCCAAAACGAGACCAGGGATGAGCGCCATTGTATTGATGCACCATGCCACGATAGGTGGCAGTCGTGTCGGCTGATGATGGATAAGTCACTTGACGCGACATGTGGTCTACCACGATGTTACGCGCGCGTGTCGTACAGTTGTCGTAGAAGTAATTGTAACGGTATACGACATTTTCAGGCAGTGAGTTCTCATAGATGGCATTCAGTATGTCGTGCTTCTCCTTTGAAGTCAGGTTCAGGTCTTGCTGAATGACGCCGCTGCCATAATATTTGTATTCACGGCAGAAAGCCTCAAAGGGCATGATGCCCATCTCGTAATCGGTCAGGCCGAATGCAAAACGAAGGATGAAATGGGGGGCGTTCATGTTGAAAACACCATAGTTCACCACAAAGTCACGACCATCAGACAGGTTGTTAACACGGAGAGCAGTGTGGCCGTAAAGGCTATACACCTCCTGATGGGGCTCGCAGGTGAGCAGACTCATCTCGATGGAGTCGTACATCTCATATGTCTGGCCGTAGATGGGAATCAGACTGCTTAGAAACAGGATGAAACAGCTGATAAGGATATGTCTTGTTTCTTTCATAATGCAAAATTAATCTAAAAAAACGATTCTCCGTGCTAAATAAGCGAAAAGGTGGCTATTATTTCGATTTTTTTCAATAATTTTGCAAGCTGTAGTTTTTCCTCATCATACGGCAAGTATCTGGTGAGCGAATGCGATACTTGAATTATTATAGAATATGAAAAGACTCTTATGTACGATTGCCGTGGTGGCTTCGACACTCTCAGCCCTCGCTCAGGGAGGGACCAACTCTCCATACAGCCAATATGGAATGGGTATCATGGCCGACCAGGGCAATGGGTTCAGCCGTGGCATGAATGGCGTGGGACTGGGATTTCATGACGGCAACCAAGTCAATTACCTCAATCCGGCATCCTATGCTTCTATGGACTCGCTCACTTTCGTCTTCGACGTAGGGATGTCAGGGCAGCTCACCAACTTTGAAGAAAATGGAAAGCGTATCAATGCCAAAAACGCTGATTTCGAATATGCCGTCGCTGGATTCAGGGCCTTCAAGCATCTGGGCATGAGTTTCGGTATCATTCCTTTCACCAACGTGGGATATAATTATGCCAACACCAACGATGTGAACGACGCCAACAAGACGACCTACACCAATACATACACAGGAAGCGGAGGCTTGCACCAGATGTTTTTGGGTATGGGCTGGGAGCCTTTCAAAGGGTTCTCACTCGGTGTCAACGGGTCTTATTTATGGGGACAGTACAACCGGTCGATCGTCAATAGCTACAGCGATGCCTACGTTAATACGCTTTCTAAATATTATACGGCTAAAGTCAATAATTACAAAGTGGACTTCGGCGCACAGTTCACCTTCCGGCTGTCAAAGAAAAACTCCATGACGCTTGGTCTTGTCTATGGCCTGGGGCACCAGATTGGAGCAGATCCGGAGTGTAAGGTCATCTCGCGCAACTCGCAGACTTCTGTTGCCGACACCGCATCCTATGTGGTGGAAAACGGTCTGGAGCTGCCTCATACTTTCGGGGCCGGATTGCTGCTCAATTTTGACAAACGGGTCAAAATAGGCGCTGACTATACTTTGCAGCAGTGGTCGAAAGTGGGCTTCCCTGAATATGTGGTGAAAGGCAACCAACCGACGTATGTTTTGAACAGCGACTATTACAAGGATCGTCACAAGGTCAATATCGGAGGCGAGTACTGCAAGAATCCCACATCACGAAAATTCTTTGACAGGATGAGATTCAGGGCTGGCGCTTCATACACCACACCTTATTTAAATATAAATGGTAAAGAAGGACCCAAGGAAATCAGCGTGAGCGCAGGATTCGGCATTCCCATCATGAATGGATGGAACGCACGTTCCATACTCAATATCAGCGGACAATGGGTCAACACCCAGACACCGGGCATGCTCAAGGAAAACACGTTCCGTGTCAATGTGGGCATCACATTCAATGAGAGATGGTTCATGAAGTGGAAAGTCGACTAAGTCGCCCGATGAGAGTGGGTTTGATAGTGGTCATCATAGCTTATGCTATGCTGTCACTCTCTGCGTGTGAGGAGGAGAAAGAGCATATCGCTCCCGCTGTAGACCCGAGAGACTCGGTGTCGATGATGGTGTCATATGGGGTGAATACGCTGATCTCTGACTCGGGGGTCATCAAATACCGAATCGTCAGCGAGCAGTGGGAGGTCAACCAGGCACGCCAACCCTCAAGGTGGATTTTCGAAAAAGGACTCTTCCTCGAACAGTTTGACCTCGCCATGCATGTGCAGTCATATATACAGTGTGATACGGCTTATTATTACGATGTCAAAAAACTTTGGGAGCTCAGAGGCCGCGTCAGTATACTCACAAAAAAGGGACTGAGATTCAATAGCGAGGAACTCTTTTGGGATGAGCGTACACATGAGATCTACTCCAACAAATTCTCACACCTCATCACGGCTGACAAAGAACTGCAAGGCAACCGCTTCAGAAGTGATGAGCGAATGACCAAATATTCAGTCACCACAACAAAAGGACATTTCGAAAAAGGCGATATCGACAAGTCGCCACGTGATACCATGAGCAAAGCCCAGGCCGATTCCGCCATGAAAAGAGGACGACAGCCGGCAAGGCCAAGAAGAAATACAAGCAGATAATATGGATCTACCGCTTATTATTGGAATCATCGTCACCATGCTCTTCTCTGCATTCTTCTCGGGCATGGAGATTGCTTTTGTCTCAAGCAACAGAATGCTCGCAGAGATGGACAAAGAGAAACATGGACTCTCACAAAGATGCCTCTCCGTTTTCTACCAGCATCCCAATCATTTCGTCAGTACGATGCTCGTGGGCAACAATATCGCCCTCGTCGTCTATGGCATACTTATTGCCAAACTGTTTGACAACACGATCTTCAAGGGGATGTCTGCAGGATTCACCGTCCCGGCAGACACCATCCTCTCCACCATCATCGTGCTCTTCACTGGCGAGTTCCTGCCCAAAACGCTTTTCAAAAGCCTGCCCAACAAACTTCTCACCATTTTTGCCCTGCCGGCATACATCTGTTACATCCTGCTTTGGCCGGTCTCCAGATTTGCTACGTTTCTGTCCAAGATATTGCTCAGCATCGCTGGTGTCAAGATGAACAAGGAAAGCGAAGACGAACTCTTCACTAAGGTCGATCTTGACTATCTGGTGCAGACGAGCATCGACAGTGCGGCCAATGAGGATGAAATCGATGATGAGGTGAAAATATTCCAAAATGCACTCGACTTCTCAGAGACAAAGGTCAGAGACTGTATGGTGCCAAGGACGGAAATAGACGCCGTGCCAGAAGACTGTGGCATTGAACAACTCAAGCAGAAATTCATCGAGAGCGGACATTCCAAAATCATTGTCTATAAAGAAGATATCGACCATATTATAGGATATATTCACTCTTCCGAGATGTTCTCTCAGCCAGCCAATTGGCAAGAAGACATCAGGATGATGCCCTTTGTCCCTGAGACCATGGCAGCACATAAGATGATGAAGACACTCATGAGAGAGAAAAAAAGCCTGGGAGTCGTGGTCGACGAGTTTGGTGGCACCAGTGGCATCGTCTCGCTCGAAGATATTGTGGAGGAAATCTTCGGTGATATCGAGGACGAGCACGACAACACACACTATGTGGCGAAAAAGACTGCCGAAAACGAATACCTGTTGTCTGCAAGACTTGAAATCGACAAAGTCAACGAGATGTTCGACCTGCAATTGCCGGAGAGCGATGAGTATATGACCATTGGCGGACTGATACTCCACGAGTATCAAAACTTCCCCAAACTCAATGAAATAGTGAAAATTGGACATTTCCAATTCAAAATCATTAAAAATACGATGACAAAAATAGAACTGGTGAGACTAAATGTAGTACAATAAATGCTTTTTTTAGGGAAAATTTGGGTTATTTCCTATTTTCTTTGTAATTTTGTGCGCATTTTCCCAAAGTGAGAAATTTGAACAATTAAAATAATTAAAAATTAGTAATGGCAGCATTAGGAAAAATTAGAAGTAAAGGCGTATTCCTGATTTGTATCATCGGTCTGGGCCTTTTTGGATTTATTGCTGGTGACATGTTCCGCTCCTGTGAGACCACAGGAAGAGAGCGCAGCTCAAGAGTCGGTGAGGTCCTCGGACATACCATCGGTGTGCAGGACTACCAGAATTACGTCAGTGAGTTTGTAGAGTGTACGAAAATCTCTTCCCCACAAGCCAACGAAGATCAAATCAGATCAATGGCATGGAACAGTTTCGTGCAGAACAAAATCATAGAGCATGAGGCAGAACAGCTCGGACTGACAGTCACTACCGAGGAGATCAGAAACATCATGACACAGGGCACCAATCAGACACTGATGGAAATCGCCAATGTTACAGGTGCATATAATGAGCAGACTGGACGGTTTGACATCAATAAGTACAACCTTTTTATGAAGTCCAACAACATGCGCGATCCTGACTACGACAAGAGACGCAAATTCGCTCTCTTCAAGGAGAAACAACTGCGTCAGGAGTTGCTCATGCAGAAATATCAGACATTGCTCGGATCTTGTGTCCTCTCCAATCCCGTGGAGGCCAAATTCCAGTTCGACGCAGCCAACCAGGAGAATGATGTGGAGCTTGCTTACATCGACTATAAGTCTATCAATGACAAAGATGTCAAGGTGGATGACAGCGACCTGAAGAAAAAGTATGATGAGCAGAAGGAAATGTTCAAAATTCCTGAGGAAATCCGTGCCATCAAATACATCCTGGTCAACAAGGTGGCTTCTGCTGCCGACAAGGCTGCTCTCACAAAGACTCTTGAGGCCAATGCTGAGAGACTGAGAAATGGTGAAGACCCAGAGAAAGTGGTGCGTGAGAGCCAGTCCAATGTGGCTTACCTCGGCGTGCCCGTCAGAAAGAGTGCTTTCTCTTCTGATATCGCTTCCAGACTCGACTCCATGAGCGTGGGCGCCGTCATGGGCCCCGTGGAGAGTATGGCCGACAACTCACTCAATGTGATCAAACTGATATCCAAGGCTTCTTTGCCCGACTCCATCGAGTTCCGCTCTATCGTAGTGGCTGGCAACAGCAATGCTGAGACCAAAACCAAGGCCGACAGTGTGTACAACGCAGTCGTAGCTGGCGGTGATTTCGAGGTGATCGCCAAGAAATACGGACAGCAGGGAACAAAACAGTGGATGACCACTTCTATGTATGAAAGAGCCAATGGCATGACCAAAGACAACGCTACTGTTTTTAATGCACTCAACACACTGGCAGCTGGTGAGACCAAGGTCATTCCTCTCACTCAGGGTAGCTTGATTCTCCAGGTCACTGACCGTAAAGCCATGGTCGACAAGTATGATGTGGCTGTCATCAAGAGAGACATCGCTTACTCTTCAGAGACTTCTCACAAGTACAATGACGACATCAAGCAGTTCGTGGCTGCCAACCAGTCTCTCGAGGCCATGGAGAAAAACGCTGCCAAGAGCGGATACCAGATCTTGGAAGCCAAGAATGTGCTCACATCTCAGGGTGGTGTGGCTGGAATCGCCAACTCACGCGACGCTCTCAAATGGGTGTTCGAGGCTAAGAAAAATGATATCTCTGAGGTGATGACCTGTGGAGCCAACCGCGGCGACCAACTTCTCGTGATGGTGCTCACCGACATTTATCCCAAGGGATATATGCCTCTTGACAATGCTGAGGTCAAGGAGTACGTACAGGGTGAGGTGCTGCGTGACAAGAAAGCCGAGCAGATTATGGCCAAACTCGAGGGCGTGAAGACCACTGCACAGGCTAAGGCTAAGGGTGCCAAACTCACTGAGGTCAAGCAAATCACATTTGGAGCACCAGTGTTCATCTCTGAACTTCAGGCTCAGGAACCGGCGCTCAGCGGCGCTGTCGCTGCCACAGAGAAGGGCAAATACAGCACTCATCCTGTCAAGGGTCTGTCGGGTGTGTATATGTTCCTCGTCAAGGACAAGAGAACGCTCCCTGGAAAGTTTGATGCCAAAACAGCCACAGCAGGGGCTGCTCAGAACTACCTCTCCAACCTTTCCAGAACTGTATTCCAGGAGCTGATGATCAATGCTAATGTGAAAGACAACCGTTACCTCTTCTTCTAAAGAAGATTTGTAAGATTGTGACATTCAATAGGAAATAAATCATAATAGCCCTCATCCTGCCTACATAGAGAGGCAGGGTGAGGGATTTTTGTTGGAAATGTATAGAATATGAAATTCAAGTATTTTTATGGACTTGCAGTGGTCATCGCTGCAATGATGATGGCTGCTTGTGCCTCTACAGAGACCGTCAGCCCTACCTCCTCACCTGCCAAAAGGGAATTCCGGGGGGCATGGATACAGTGCGTCAACGGACAGTTTGTAGGCATGTCTACAGAGCAGATGCAGAACACACTCTCTTATCAGTTGGATGAACTGCGAAAAGATGGCGTCAATGCGATCATCTTTCAGGTCAGACCAGAGTGCGACGCTTTATACCAGAGCTCATTGGAGCCATGGAGCCGATTCCTCACAGGACAACAGGGTGTCGCACCGGCTCCTTACTGGGATCCTCTCCAGTGGATGGTCGAGCAGTGTCATAAACGGGGAATGGAGCTGCATGCCTGGATCAATCCTTATAGGGCCAAGACGAAGACAACACACGACCTGGCGGGCAGCCATATCGCAAAGAAAAGAGCTGACTGGACGTTCAATTATGACGGACAACTGATACTCAACCCGGGTATTCCTGAGGCAAGAAATTATGTCTGTGGAGTGGTCGACGATATCGTCAAGCGGTATGATATCGACGGACTTCATATCGACGACTATTTCTATCCTTATCCTGCTCCAGGACAGGTCATCAATGACCAGGAGCAATACGAGAGATACAACCGTAGCTTTCATAATATCGGCGACTGGAGACGTGACAACGTCAATGTCTTTATACAGCAGCTTTATAAGACGATCCATGACAGAAAACCGTGGGTGAAATTTGGCGTCTCGCCATTTGGTATCTACCGAAACGCCCAAAGTGCCCCCAATGTGGGTAGCAAAACCAATGGCACACAGAATTATGACGACCTCTTTGCGGATGTCCTTTTGTGGGTCAACAATGGGTGGCTTGATTATTGTGTACCGCAAATCTATTGGGAGATAGGGAATAAGGCTGCCGATTACAAGACACTCATCAGGTGGTGGAACAGCCATAGCGCCGACCGACATCTCTATATCGGTGAGGATATAGAGCGTACCGTCAAATATGCCGACCCCGCTAATCCTGACGTGCATCAGATGGGAGCCAAATTCAATCTGCACAAGCAGTGCTCCAATGTCAATGGCACCGTGCTGTGGTATGCCAAGGCGGCAGTGGACAATGTGGGCAATTATGGCACAAAGTTGCGCACACAATACTGGCGTTATCCTGCCCTTCAGCCACAGATGAAGTATATTGATGGCAAGGCGCCCAATAGTCCGCGAAAGGTAAAGCCGCTGCGCACCTCCGGTGACTATGTGCTCTTCTGGACAAAGCCGAAGGGAAGCGGATGGAAGGACGAAGCTTATAAATACGTGGTCTATCAGTTCAAGGACGGTGAGAAGGTTGACCTCTCCGATCCGTCCAAGATTGTGACAATCACGCAGAACAATTATTATCAGTTGCCTTATAAAGATGGCAAGAACAAATTCACTTACGTGGTGACGGCTCTTGATAGAATGAGTAATGAGAGCAAAGGAATCGTCAAGAAAGTGAAGCTATAATACAATCAAAGCGCCCTTCTCAGGTATGAGGAGGGCGCTGTTGTATTGATGTTCAATCAAAGATGAAAGACCAAAAACTTATTTCATCAATTCATCGAAGAAGTTGTCGAGGTCTTTCTCCAAGCCTTCCATTAAATCGCCGTTGATGATGATGGTGTCATCGTCTGCCACATAAAGCTCGGCGATATTTTCTTTCTCGTCATCTTCCAGCACAAAGCTGTACGGCTTCAGGAGGCCCATGCGGTCGATCACTTTGTTCAACTTTTTCAGAGCCTGACGCAGGATGGTGGTGATGTTGGAATAGAAGTCATCATCCTTATTGTCTATCCATTCCTCTATCACACAACGGGTGATCTCGTTGTCATCATCGTCAAAAGCCAACATCTCACCACTGTCCTGAGAAACTCTCAGGTGGATGTCGGTGAGGTGGGTGGGCTCTTCACTATAAGGAAATTTCTGCGCAATCTTGCGGATCACGCGGTCTAATTGCTGGGTCGTTTGTTCTGAAGCTTTCATGGTGATAGTAGATTAACGGTTGCTGAATTCTTTAAGACGGATACGTGTCAGGACTTGCTTGGTGTTGTAAGTGAAGTCGCCATTGAGCATCCAACTGTAATAACCAGGGTCGCGATGCAGCACCTCGGCCACAGGACGGCCTTTGTATTTGCCGAAGTTAAACACCTCTTGGCGCACCACGTTCCCTTCCTCGTCCACGACAGGCTGATTTTTCTCATCGACCACAGGCTTCCAGATGATGCGGCCTGCAAAATCCACATTGTCGTTGGCCTTGGAGAATGCGGCCAATGCCTCGACGTCGTTGCTCAACTGACGTTCTGGCTCGTCCTGATGCTCCGCACTGTACATGTCGAGCTGGCCCTTCAGCACACGGTAGGTGGCCTCGGTGTCTTGGTCGGCTTGGTGGGGCGCAAAGTCGTCAGTCATCTTGCGGCCACAGTAAAACTTATATGCGGCGGCAAGATTGCGCGGCTCCATCTTGTGGAAGATAGTCTGCACGTCTATCAGACGGCTCTTGGAGAAATCGAAATCGATGCCTGCCCGCAGAAATTCCTCTGCAAGCATGGGGATGTCGAAATGGTTGGAGTTGAAACCGGCGAAGTCGCAGCCGGTAAATGCTCCTTGCAGACGTGATGCCAGCGCCTTGAAAGTGGGGGCATTCTTCACATCCTCATTGCTGATGGAGGTGATGGCAGTGATCTCTGGCGAGATGGGGATGCCTGGGTTGATAAGAAAACTCTTACGCTCTTCCTTCCCTCCTGCATAGACTTTGATGTAGGCAATCTGGATGATGCGGTCCTTGACGATGTCCAGCCCCGTCGTCTCCAGGTCAAATATAATCAGGGGTTTATGTAACTTCAGTTCCATCGTACGAAACAATATTAGTCGTTGAGAAGCATGGGCATGATGAGCATCAGCACTTCTTCATTCTCGGGCTGCTGAGCAGGGGTGACAACTCCGGCACGGCTTGGGTCGGCCAACTCGATCACCACTTCTTCGCAGTCAATATTGTTGAGGATCTCTGACAGACCGGAACCTTTGAAACCGATAGCCATCGGCATACCTTCGTATTCGCAGACCAACGTCTCCACAGCGCTTGTGGCGAAGTCGATGTCCTCTGATGACAACTCCACATGGCCGGGCTCTACTTTGATACGCACCAGTTGGCTGCTCTCACTGGCGAACGGCATCACACGGCGAAGGGTGCTCAGAAGGGCCTTGCGGTCGATACGTAGTTGGTTGGGGTTGTTCTGAGGAATCACGGAGTTGTAGTTGGGGTAGCGACCCTCTATCAGACGGCAGGTGAGCACGCCGGCGGCAAAGCTGATCACAGCACTGCGGTCGTCAAACTGTATCACCACGTCGCCCCCATCTTTGGAGAGTACGTTTTTCAGCAGGGATGCTGGCTTTTTGGGGAGTATGAAGGAGGTGGACTGCTCACTCTTCACGGTGAAGTTGCGGTTGCGCACCAGTTTGCTGCCATCGCTCGCCACAATGGCGATGCAGTCTGGAGTCAGGTCGAAGTAGATACCGTTCATCACAGGACGCAACTCTTCCTGGGCCGTGGCGAAGATGCTGCGGGTGATGTTGTCAAGCAGCACACCTGCGTCTATCGTGATGGTGGTCACTTCTGTGGGGGCAAACTGTATGACGGGATACTCGTCTGCGTTTTGAGCCATGAAATTGTACATACCGTTCTGGTAAATCACACGCACAGCAAAAGTGTCGAAGTCCACTTCAAAAGTCAGAGGCTGCTCTGGAAGCTCACGTACTGCATCGAGGATGGTGCGGGCCAATACCGCAAAACGCCCGTTGCCGTCAGTGAAGTCGAGCTGGCTGGTCGTCTTCATCACATTTTCACTGTCGCTGGCGGTGATGGCAAGCTGACCGTCTTGTATCTCAAAGAGGAAACAGTCCAGTATAGCCATAGAGTTTTTGCTACTGATAACCTTTGATAGAATGGTTAGGTTACTGCTTAATACGGTGCTGGATATGGAAAATCTCATGGGTATAAATAATTTTTAGTTAATATTCAGACTATTTGTAGGGATGTCACCGCCATGTGGCTCTTCTTTCCTTATTAGTCTACAAAAATACAAAAAACCGCCTAAGCCCACAAAAAATACAGGAAAAAGTTTTAGAAATTCGAACATTTTTAGTAATTTCGCCATCGAAAATCAATCTACTGACACTTCACTTGATGGCCGTTTGCGTCTGCTGCGCTGTTTGTGTGATAGGTCATGGCTTTGGCTCATTTATTTACTTAATTATATAGATATGGAATTACAAGGAAAAATTATCGCTGCGCTCCCTGCGAGAAGTGGCACCTCTGCAAGGGGAGATTGGAAAGCTCAAGATTTCGTCATAGAAACGGTGGAAGACCGTTTCCCACACAAAATGGTTTTCTCTGTCTTCGGCGAGGACCGTTTGCAAAGATTTAATATTCAGGTGGGGCAGGATGTCACCGTATCTTTTGACATCGACGCTCATGAGTATCAGGGCAGATGGTATAACAGCATACGCGCATTTGATGTCCGACCAATCGTGCAGCAACCATTTGTTCCTCAAGCCGATGCGGCTCCTTTCAGCACTGCAGCCGCAGCACCAGTGGCTCCTCCTCCACCAGCAGCCAGTGACGATCCTTTCGGTGGTGGTGGCAACGCAAGCGACGACCTCCCATTCTGATCATCAGAAGAGTTTTCGCATGGGGCGATACATCCATTAATATTTGCGGTTCGAATTTCGTGGCTTAGTAAAACAGCGCGAAATTCGAACCGCCATTTTGTAGCATCCTAAAAGCAGATGCCAAGACCGATGTTGAATACTCCGAGGCATCCGTAGCCCAGTTCGGCGAGCAATCTCACAGGACCAGCACCAACACTCATGCCAAGGGGAGACAGCTGGTAGGCCATGCGCCATTTCGTTTTTTCGAAGTGTTTTTCTGTTTCTTTATAACTATACGAAGTGGTTGGGCCGTTTTGTATCCACTGGTTCATGTCAAAAGTAAGATGGTCGCGCATGATTCCCAATGCAGCACGAGAGTAGATACGGCAGGCTCCCATCTCATACCATGAATATCTGATCGATGGGGCAAAGGTGAAACTCTTACTTTCATGGCTCCCTTTGTTATAGAAGCCAGGGAAGTCGTCTTTGTGCTGTACATTCATGTAATAATACTCATCGGTGTAGTCGTCGGAAGAGATGCCCCATGCTAACAATGCCCCGACATCCCATTTCCTGTTGAGACGATAGTGATATTCTATTTTTCTTGTGAGATGTGTATCTATATAGATGCCGCATTCTTCTGCTACTTCTTCTTCCATGTGATAGTTTGGTAAGATGTCATCAACAAATTGTTTTGAAAGATGGTCTGCCTGATGATGACCGAATCCCAAAGTGACATTGATTTCATGCCTTGGATATTTCTCATACCATCGTTGTGACCTGAGACGGTTTTTGGTGGTAAAATCAAGGGCGGATGATGGGACAACAGATCGGGGAAGGGTGACGTCCAGCGAATCCGCTGCCGCGATGCTTTCTAAGGGCGTGATAAGAAACTGGTTGTATTTGGGCTTGCTTACAGCATTTGTGAGCAAATCTATGCACAAAGGGACTCCGTATGTTAAAGCGCCGATCAATGCCCACTCATTGAGCGTTTTCTCTAACACAATGTCGTCGAACGTATGGTGCTCCGAACTGATTTGGATATGCTGTCCGTTAAGTTGGCGGCGCTTCACCTCGACCACTGTGGGAAGTGTGACATCCTTGTACGTTGCCGCACTGCTGCTGATGGTCACAGGCTCATCAATGTCGCCATCAATGAAAATATCGGCTTTTAAACCAGAAAAAAACGTGGCGCAGGAGGTGGCAGTGATGGACCATAATACCACGAAGCACATTTTGACAATGGTAGATGATGCTATTTTCATATAATGATGCTTTAGATTTATTCATTAAACGTCGACGAACTGCAATCCTTGCATCACCCTCCATTCAAAATGTATGCTATTTTATTCCCATCATCTTATTTTCCCCCTTTATTATCCCTTTCCTTTTTCCCTTTTATTTTTTTTCCTTTCATTTTTATCCTTTTTCATTTTTCCCTTTCATTTTTTTCCTTTTTCTTCTTTCCTTTTATCCTCCTTTTTTCCTTTATCCTCCTTTTTCCCCTTTTTTCTTTTTCTCACCTCATCTATCACTGACAGGATGCTAACGATGACACCTACCAGTCCAACCAGGAGGCATATCAGATCGAAGTTCTCTTTCAAAAAAGTGGTGATGGCATCCATACTATTTCTCTCCCATTTTTTACTATTTGGTCTATCTTTGCATTCCGTTTGTTTCCTGTGGCGCAGGGCTATTACGGCTGAGCGCTCACTTACCTTAGTGGTGCAGACAGCAAGTGAATCTCCTTTTGCTTTGCATGGCAAATTTAGTAAAAAATGCGTAAACACTGGCCTTTTGGTTTTTCTTTTTTCACTTCACCTGTATATTTCAGCTCTTATTCTAAAGCAGGAGCATGCTTAATCGCTTGTTTGGAGTCTGAATAGACCGTCAGCATAACTGACGTGGACAGTAGCCATGCCACCACATCCCTGCACTAACCATACCACCACATCTCTGCACTAACGATGCCACCACATCCCCAAGTGCTATCCATTTCACCACCGTTCCAAGCGGTTTTGCCGCTTGGATAGCAGTCATCTACCCATCGCCAGCGATCCTTTCCGCCATCGCATTTAAGTGGAGGCATTGCGCCCTTGTTATCACCCTTTTCTCATAATGATACCCCCAAGGGCTAACCTGCAACAGCAATCCCTTGGCACAAGCATCAAAAGCCTCTCCAGAGGGCTTGTACAGCTTCGGGAAGCCATTTTCCCTAAGCAGGATGATGCTGTAACCTCGGCTCATTGCTTCTCGCAATACCTCTTTTTCCTTTTGCGAGATGGCAGCACTGACAAGCACGCCACCACGTTCACCACATGCCAGCCATTCTTCTCTCAGTCGGGCGTTTTCCTCGTCTGTATAGCGTCTATGCACGATAACTGCCATCTTGTCGGGAATATTCAACAAGAATCTATTTCCTACCACTTGGCATTGCTCACCTGCCACCTCCATACCTGTGAGTATGGTAAATAGCTCCGGGTTCTGGCGTTTCATCATCAATCGGCGAGGATTGTCATCAAGATAGTGCTTCCAGTTGTCCAATTGTCCCTCGTGCATGAGAATCTTGTCGCAGTAGCCTTTCTCGAACAAACCTTGTCTTGGTGGTTCGTTCATGTTGAATATTTTCCAATAGGCGATGTTGCATCCCGATTTGAATCCTGCCACTACACTCCCAAGATGCTTACCTTCTTCCATGTCCTCATTGACCCTTACAATCATGTGTAAATGGTCATGCATCACACATAGTTTCCAAACCTCCACCTGAGGGTAATAGCGATTGATTTTCTTTTGCTCTTCTTGAACAATTGCCCTTCCAAGGGCAGAGTATTCCACATAAGGAGCCACCTCACCCTCCAAGCATCCCTTCAACGTACCCAATAATGCCATGCGCTCCTTCACCACAAGGGTCAGCATATACGTTCCCTTGCGTTGATAGTTGTGCCATGGTGTGCGTCTCTTCATCGAGTGCTGTATATCGTGCACCTCCATGCCTGCTGCTATGGCTTCTTCGCGTGTCAAAACTCTTCGTCTACTACTATTACAATGCGATCTTCCTGTCAACTATGACAATCCTTTTGAAAAGAAAATCCCCACTTCCTTCTATATACTGAGGGAGTGGGGATGAAATGAATTACCTTCTGCCGAAACCGCCAAAGCCCTGCTGAGGCGCTTTCTCTGGCTCACCGAAGACAGAGGCTTCCACATCCTTGTCATTGAGTTTGAACACCATGAACTTCGGATTCTTCTCGGTACAGGGAGCCCATGCGCCGCCTTTAGGTCCGTTAGGATCACTGTATTTGGCAAAGTTGGTCCATGCCGTAAGCATCTTTTCAGACAGGTCCCAGTCTCCTTTTGTCCAAGGACGCCAGCAATGTTTGAGTGACTTGAAGACAAACCAGAGGTCAGAGGAATGGAAAGCTCCCTTGAGACGTGCCGTCACTTCAGGATGAGAACCGTCATCCGGCAGCGGACGGGCAAACTGATAAGCCCATGCCTTGCCGCCCTTTTGTTCACGAACCTTGCAGAACTCGGCGATATTAGGAGCCATATTGCCCATATCATTGAGTGTGAAACCAATCATATAAGGAACGTCGGCCAGTGTGCCTCCACGTGTGGCATCATCGAAACTCTTCTCGCTGACATAACCATCGATCATCGGCATGAAAGGTAGTCCCCTGCGCATAAACGGCATGCCGCCTCCTTGGCCATCATCATTGATTTGATAGTAGAGCGTATTAAGGGCGAAGATGGTTTCTGTGGAAGCCTGACGCATCTTCTGCAGATCGGTCAGTCCTGCCCAATCGAAGACTTTCTTGGCATTGGCCTCAGCATCCGCAAAAGTGCCGCCACTGTAGCGGGCACCTATCATATTGCCGTTAGCATCGGGAATGGAAAGGCCCTGGGCACTCATGATCACAGCCTTGTGGAACAGTCCACGGGCCAGAGGACTCTCGCAAAGGGTGCGCACGCTGCCACCACCAGCACTCTGTCCGAAGATGGTCACATTGTCTGGATCACCACCAAACTGAGCAATGTTCTTCTTGATCCATTTCAAAGCCTCTATCTGGTCGAGGATACCATAGTTGCCTGACACATGATGCGGACTCTCCTCAGTCAGGGCAGGGTGAACGAGGAATCCGAACACACCGAGACGGTAGTTGATGGAGACGAGCACCACATCCTTGGCACCCCATTCTTGACCATCGAACTCTGGTTCTGATCCCCAGCCCTCACGATAACCGCCACCATGAATCCAAAGAGCCACAGGGAGCTTCTTGTTGATTTTTCCGGGCGCTTTCGTCCATACGTTCAGATACAGGCAATCCTCGCTGTAGGGAGCTTCTTTGCCATAGCCCCACTCCGTGAAATAGCCACCTGGATACTGAATGGCTTGATAGCTTGGATGACCGAAGGTGTCGCAGATCTTAACGCCCTTCCAGGGCACGACGGGCTGTGGTTCTTTCCAACGCAAGTCCTTGATGGGAGGTGCTGCATAGGGAATGCCGCGATAGACGAACACATCAGGATGGTCGTCGGCCAACACGCCTTGAACCTGACCTCCTTCTATAGTTAACACGGGGTTTTCTGCAGAATACGCAGACACTGCTACCATGAGCAGAAGAGGCAAAAATAGTTTTTTCATAAGTGGTGATAAGATAATTGAAAGTTGATAAAGATATTTCTATCTTTATCTTTGACGTTCAAAAGCATGATTGGTTTAAAAATGAGTTGTTTGAACAGATACCTAGACCATTGTGACTAAAAAAACGCAGGGATGAGTCCCTGCGTTTCAATAAATGTTTACAGCCCTTTTATCCATGTGGCTATGTCGCTGAGGACTTCGGGGGATATGGTTTCTTCGATGTTTCTATACTCAAGGGGGAGACCGGTGGTGCTGTGCTGGAAAAGATGGTTGAGCGATGGGTATTCCTTGGTCAGGTTCTTTTTTGACTTGGGCAAAAGACTCTTGATGGCAGTCAGGTTTTGTGAGGAGATGACCTGGCAGTCGTTGTCGCCGTTGAGTGCGAAGACAGGACAGCGAGTCTTGCGGATATCATCCGACGGGTCGTAATTGACAAACCATTGCAACCAGGGAGTTCGCTTCACCTCATCATCCTGACGAAGTATCTCTACTGTCATTAGTGCGGGCATCCCCGACAGTTTCATGATGCGATTGTTCTGTTCTACCAACAGAGTGTCGCCTTTCACGCCTGGTCCCGCCAGCGAAACGATGAAATCCGTCTTCTTGCGAGATCCGAGCATGAATGCGATCAATCCACCCTCACTATGACCGAGGCAGCCCACCTTGCTGAAAGATTTCGTTTGGCGCAGGAAGTCAATCCCAGCAGCGGCATCCCGCATGAAGTCCTCAGATGTGGCATTCGTCACATCACCACCGACAGACTTTCCTGTGGCACGGTCGTCGTAACGCAAGGTGGCGATACCCTGACGGGCCAGATAGTCGGCTATCACAAAGAAGGGCGAATGGCCCAGTAGGTCCTCGTTGCGGTTCTGCTGACCGCTGCCCGTGACGAGCAGTGCCACGACTGGTTTCTTTTTCGATTTCTTGTTGTAACCCACAGGATAGGTGATAGTGCCAGCCAACGTTGCACCGTCGGCCACATTTCTGAAGGTCACTTCCTCTGTCTCGTAGGGAAAAGGAGGCTGGGGCAGTTGTGGATGCTTGACTTCTGTCGCACCCTTCTCTGTCCTTTTCAAAACGAGTGCAAACGACATGCCGTTTTGTGAGAATGTACCATCCAGTTCTCCTTCCTTCAGTTTTGCTTGGTAATTGGCACCGATAGGAACCACTTTGATGGCCAGCGAGTCGTCCGACAAATATTCCTTATAGGCACCAATACCTCTGGCGCCTTGATCGGGGCTGTCGAGAGATACGGTCACATAACCGTCGGCCTGCTCGATGTTCAACACAATGGTCAGCGAAAAGGCACCGACTTTGAGTTGTCCCGACCATGACCCGACTAGTTCTGAGGTAGACTGTACTTGTGCTTGCCCGGTCAAGGCCATAACCATGAGCAGCAAGATGACACCAAATTTTTTCATAATGCTTATATTTTTTAAAATTTTACTGCAAATATAGGTATTTGTTTCCAACTTTCCAAAACAAAGTGCCGAAATAGGGTCAGAGCCGGTTTCTCTCGTCGTTGCCGGCACCGGTGCCACGGTACTTCGAGCGGGTGACGTTGAAGTTGTAGTTCAGAGTCAGGCCTACCCACTGCGAATAGGTATAGATTTTTTGTGCGGTTTTGCCTATATTATAGTAGGTGGTCACATCGTTACTTGAAGTGCGGAATATATCGTTGGCATAAAGAGTACCCGTCAACTGTCCGTTCCAGAAACTCTTTTGCAGTCGGACATTTACCATGAAATTGCTGCCGCGATACATGAATCCCCAGTGGTTGCTGCCGGTATAGCTGATATCCACCAAAGCTTTTGTTGTGGAATTGAAGACCAACCAGTTTTTCAGACTAAAACTGAATTCTGGCTTGTCAAGTTTCTTTGGCGCGCCATAGGCTTCTGCATCAAACATCTGTTGATAGTAGTGCAACGTGGCCGTGGGCTGCCAAAATCCGAACTTCGGCGAGGCGACGAGGGTGGCATAGACGCGATCCTGATGGTCGAAGTTGACAGGCTGGAAGATGGCTATCTCCTTCTCTTCGTCATAGACCCTGCCTATATGGGTGAAGAGATCATTCTCACGTGTGAATCCTGTCATGAAGTTCAACCAAGAATAGGTCAGGTTGAAGTCGATGCTCTGACGTACTGATGGACGTAGCAGCGGGTTTCCCCCCTCATAAAACATCCGGCTGTCATAGACGATGATAGATTCCAGCATGCGGTAGGGCGGACGAGTGATACGCTTGCTGTAGCCCAACTGCGCGCTCCACTTTCCCTTCTGCCAAGCTACTGACAGATTGGGGAACCAATCGTTATAGGTTCGGCTGGGCTCCTGTTGCCATTCGTCAAACGAGTAGTAGTCCGCCGATACGTTCTCATATCTCAGTCCTGCATTGATGCGCCATGCACCCAACTGCATTTGGTATTCTGCAAATCCGGCAATATTCTTTTCCTTCATTTCGTTGTCGGCCTCTGGTATGATGTCTTCCTGGTTGACATTACGACCATAACTCTTCGTGCTGGTAGCCTCCGTTCCACCACTCATGACACCTTTCCAAACAGGATAAGCCAGCACCAATTTTCCTGCCATCATTCTGCGATTTTCATTGTTGAGGGAAGTGATGGTGCGGTCACCAAGTTCTTTACTGTACTCTAGTTGGTTGAGATGGCTCTCCGTTTTGCGTTGCAACATCGTCGCGTTGAGGTCGATGTCTAATTTCCCCACCTTTCCCACATAATAGGTGTTCAGTTCCCATACAGGTTTGTCGAGCTCATCGATATCTGTTTTCAAAAGGACGTCACCATAGAAATCTCCATTCTTGAGATAGTTCTGCTTCATGTCAGATTTGAACTTATCATAGAATATCTTCTGTGAAGAGAAGCTCAGTCCAAGAGAATGATCGGTATTGAAGTCATAACTTATACCTGTCTGGTATTGAAACTCCGTCCAACTACTCCTTACGGGGAGCTCGGCATCGACATTGTAGATGTCTTTTTTGATATGCAGTTCTTGATAGAGGTCCTGATCGTTGCTGTAATGCCCATTGTCGAGTGCTACCGTAGAAAAAACCTCCAGCCCGCCGGTGCGGTATTTCAAGGTGAGGTCATCGTAGTTGTTCCATTTGTTGTTCTTCCACGTCTGGCTGGTAGCCATCAGACTCAATCCGTCTCCCTGGGTCTTCAATGTCTTGATGCGAATGACAGCGTTCACTTCGGCATTATACTGTGCTCCTGGAGCGGTGATGATGTCCACGCTCTTGATGTCGACCGACTTCAGCTGTTTCAGTTCGCTGGCATTGGTCACCTTCTTGTTGTTGATGTATATCTCTGGCTCGCCCTTTGCCATCACCTCAAACTTGCCATCGCGCCCCTGCACCATTGGCATCATCGATAGCAGGTCGTCGGCGGTACCCACGTCGTGAAGGATGGAGTGCTGCACTTCGACGGTCATACCGCCCTGAGTCATCTTGTACTGTGGGATTTCACCCTTTACCACGACACCATTGATGGTGTATGTCTCGGGCTGTATCTGTATGGTTCCCTGCTGTGGCCTCTCGCAGTGTCGCCACACGGTCTTGTAGCCGATGTATGTGATGCGTGCGATGACGGTGGGCAGGTCATAGGGGATGGCGAAGTAGCCGCTGTCGTTGGATACGCCGCCGGCGAGCAGGGTGGAGTCTTTCGGCGATAGCAGCGTGATGTTGGCATAAGGCACGGGTTGTCCTTTCTCATCGATGATGGTGCCGGTGAGCTTGCGGTCTGTCTTCTGGATACATTCCACGAAGATCTCATTGTTCTCTGCGGAGACGGTCATGCGGATGGGATAGAATCCTATCAACTGCTTGATGGCCTCGGGCAGGGTCTTGTTCCTGACAGTGGTGGTGACGCGAAAGTCCTCCAGTTCGTTGTAGAGGAAATAGATGGTGTAGTCATGTTGCTCTTCACTCAGTTGTCGCAGGGCGTCTGAGAGCGAGACATTGTTGTAGGTGTGCGTGACACGCTGGGCTTGCATAGCTATAGTCAGCAGGCAAGCGAAGAGGATAAAAATGATACGTCTCATGGCCGTTACTCCACAATTAATTGGTTTCCATGTAAAACGACGTGCAGATGCTCGAAGTGGTTGAGCGTTTCAGTCACTTTTCCCAGTCCCTGCTCAGGATTCCATACGAAGTGGAAACGGAGTTGACGGGCATTGGCGTTCTTGAACACAACCTCGGCGTCGTAATGAGCCACGATTTCAGACAGCATTTTCTCGAGGGGGATGTTGTCGAAGGTGATGGACTCCAAAGGGGTGTCGGTCTTGAGCGTATCGGTGGGTACCGTGTCGGCGGGCATTTCCGTGATGATGGCCTGTTCGGTCTGTTCGGCCTGCGGTGCCGGTGTTGGTGGTGTCGGACTCTGGCGCATGAGAAAGATGGCGGCAAAGGCGATGCCAGAGATGGCGAGCAAGCCAATGAACGAGGCGGCTATCTTCTTCAACTGTGAATGGTGTGCAGAGGGGTGGGGAAGAGCAATGCTGGTGGCAGACTCTTCGCTGTCGGCTTGCAGTCTCTCTTGCTCAAAGCGCTGCCAGGCGGCGTCGGCATCGACATCGTGGGCAGTCTGCTTGCGTCGGTAACCCTGCTTGGCTGCCACCATCTGTCGGTATGCCTCGCGTGTCTCCTCGTCGCTGTTGATGATGTCGAGGATTTCTTGCTCGGTATAGATCTCGGGGTTTTCGAGCATTTCCAGCAAACGGGTAATGTTGGGATTCGTTTCCATAACCAATGGTGTTAGTTTCTGAAATGATTTTGAACGCTTTGGATAGATTGACTAAGATACTTGAACACGGTCTTCAGGTTCATGTTCAGACGTTGGGCGATGTCTTTCAGCTTCAGGTCTTCTTCGAAACGCAGGCGAAAGATGGTGCGGTGAGGCTCTTTGAGATGCCGCTCGGCGTAGTCGTGTATGGCATCTATGGTGGCCAGATACTCCGCTGTGTCATGAGAGCCGGTGTCGGCTTCTACGGAATACAGATTTTTCACTTGTTCTGTCACACTTTTCTGCTTGATACGATTCATGCAGCCATTGCGCACTGCCGTCAGCAGATAGGCTCTTGTCTTCTCTGCCATGGGCAGGATATCGAGTTCCATGAGCCGAACAAAGACGTCTTGTACCACGTCCTCAGCTTCTTCGTCAGTATACAGCAATGTCCTGGCCAAATGAATCATCTCGCTGTAGTACTGGCGGAAAAGCCGTTGCACCAATAGCTTGCGCTCCAAAGAACGGGTAAGCGTCGTTTTTCCCATCGGTGGGTCACTTTTTTGAACTGTCGTCTTGTCAATCATTCCAATGTCGTTTTTTGTCCTCCTATCCGGGGGCTTCTACATCTATAGACAATTCAGAAAACCGTTTTTCTACGGAAACGACATTTTTTTTGATTTAAAGGCTTGTTTTTGATTGATTTTGCAAGTTGGATATGTCGGCGTCCAAATAGATTGGCATCACGTTGCGAAGTTACATTTTTTCTTTTGAAATTACAAATTTCACTATTGACAATTCATTTGACATAAACAACTTGTCAACTCGTCAACTCCTCAACTTGTCATAACATTGTAATATGAATCCTTGTTGGTCTGAGGAAATAATCGATATCTTTGCATGAAATCCCGACTGCTTATGAAAATACTTGTTGTAGATGACGAGTTGGATATTTGTGACATACTTAAATTTAACCTTGAAACAGAAGGTTTTGAGGTCATGATAGCCCATTCGGCGGAGGAAGCACTTAAATTGCCCTTACAAGATTATTCACTGATTCTGCTGGACGTGATGATGGGTGAGATGTCTGGCTTCCAGATGGTGCGCAGGTTGAAAAGCAACCCATCTACAGCACGGATTCCCATCATCTTTGTCACAGCACTCGACGGTGAGGAATACTTGGAAAAAGGACTAAATATCGGTGCCGATGATTATATTGCCAAACCTCTAAGCATGAGAGAGGTGAAGGCTAGGGTCAAAGCTGTGCTTAGACGTGTATCCCAGCCTCAGCAGGCCGCAGCTCCCCCTTATGACAGTGTGATTGTCTATGATGGCATCACACTCGACTTAAATGCAAAGATAGTCACTTGTGACGGCCAGAAGATGGAGTTTACTAAACTGGAGTTTGAATTGCTCTCTTTTTTTCTCCAACATCCCAATAAAGTGTTTTCACGCGAAGACTTGCTGAAGTATTGCTGGCCACAGGATGTGATGGTGCTCGACCGTACGGTGGATGTGAACATCACCCGGTTGCGTAAGAAGATCGGTCGGTATGGCAAACAGATTAAGACCCGTGTAGGTTATGGCTACTGTTTTGAGAAGTAAGTCTTTTCAGCGTAATCTGCTACTGAGTATCGGTGGCGTTTTTTTGCTTTTTGCCGTCTGCTTCAGTATCTATCAGTATCAGCGTGAAAAAGAATACAAGATCGATATCCTGCACTCGCGTCTGCAAATGTATAACTACGAGATGGCGCAGACGCTTGGTGAGGACAGCCTCACAAATAGCCAGCTGTTTCGAGACTATGTGTCACGCCATCAGGTGGAAGGGCTCCGTGTGTCTGTCATCAATCTGGAAGGAAGGGTTATTCTAGATAGCTATGATACCAATGTAGACTCTTTAGGAAACCATCTCCGACGAACGGAAATACAACAGGCATTGAAGGTGGGCAATGGCTACGATATCAAACGTATGTCACAATCCACCCACGAGACCTATTTCTATTCTGCCACACGCTTCGGCCATGTTATCGTTCGTGCTGCTGTGCCCTATTCAGCAGAGCTGACCCGTTCGTTGCAGGCCGACAACACTTACATCTACTTTGCCGGTGTCCTGACCCTGCTGCTGGGCGTTGTGCTTTACTATATCACCCATCGCATCAGCCGACATATCGGCTATCTGCGCGAGTTTGCAGTCAAGGCCGAGAGGGGTGAGGAACTCGATCACGAGTTGGAGCGGCGGCTGCCTGATGACGAGTTGGGCGACATTAGCCACACCATCATCATGCTTTATTGGAAATTGCGCCATTCTGAGGAAGACAAGTTGCGCATCAAACGTCAGCTCACACAGAATGCTGCCCACGAACTGAAGACACCCGCTGCCAGCATCCATTGGTTTCTGGAGAGTATTCTCGACAATCCCGACATGCGAGAGGATCAGAAGAAGCATTTTCTGGAGCGCTGTTATGCCCAGAGTGAGCGCATGAACAAACTGTTGCTCGACATGAGTGCCCTTACCAAACTTGACGATTTGGATGACCACAAGGCCATCGCTCAGCAAGCATACCGTCAGGTCGATGTGTTGAAGGTCATACAGAGCGTGCTTGACGACACTTCTCTACAACTTCAGGACAAGGGCATCACGCCATCACTCCAAATGCCGCAACATGTGGAGGTCTTGGGTGATCAAAGTCTGATATACAGCATCTTCCGCAACCTTGTCGACAATGCCATAGCCTATGCTACCGGGGCTTCTTATTTAAAGATCACATGCAGTGAGATAGAAATAGAAGGTCGCCATTACTATGAGTTCTTGGTGAGAGACGACGGTCCTGGCGTTGAGGCACAACACCTGGAGCACCTGTTCGAACGCTTCTACCGCATCGATAAAGGGCGTTCACGCAAACTCGGAGGCACTGGTCTCGGCCTTGCCATCGTGAAAAATGCAGTTGCTGCCCATGGTGGGTCAACAACTGCACTTGCGACTCCCGGTGGTGGTCTCACCATCAGGTTGACACTTGCACGGTTTTAGCCTTGTGCGTGATACGGCATGTCTTCAATATCATTATTCCGCTTCGTTCCAGCCTGTACCACATTCATCACGTAGTCGCCGAGTTTTTCACACTCCGAGATGAAGTCAACATAGAACACACCGAGCTGATAGTCGTAGAGACCAGAATTGACATCGTGCAGGTTTTGGTTCTTCAGTTGAGTGCGGTAGTTGTTGATTTCGTGCTCGATGTTGATAGAGGTCTTGATACCCTTTTTGGTCACGGGCAGGTCGATCTGATTCATCATTTCGGCCAATGCTTCATCTACGAGTTGCATCATCGTCTGCATGTGCTGGGTCTGTTCTGCGGTGAACGCCTCCTGACAATGCATGCGGTGGCGGTTTAGGGTGCGACCGAGATTGTATACCGAGTCGCCAATGGACTCAAGTTCTGTGATTTGTCTCAACATTTTCTGTATCTGATTCTTAGAGGCATCTGACAGACGGCCTTTGCTCACTTTGTTCAGATAACTGGCTATCTCCATCTCCATTGAGTCGGTGATGTTCTCATATTTCTCAATGCGCGAGAAGAGCTTGTTGAATTTCTCCTCATCTTCCAACTGCAACAGTTCTGGAACGAACCCGAACATCCGCTTACAACGCTCTGCAAAACTGTGTATCTCCTTCTGGGCCTCTATGATGCTCAGTTCGGCTGTAGAGAGCAGACCGCCACTGATAAACTTCAATCGGTAGTCCTCTTCCTGAGCCTTCATCGGTAGCACCTTACAGACCAGCGCCTCTATTTGCTTGACAAACCCGATGAGCAACAGCGTGTTGATGATATTGAACGCTGTGTGGAAGGCAGAGAGTTTGAAGAGGGCGGTGCCCCCACCCATCACATTTTCTACAAACCAGCTGACGGCATGACAAGCAGGATAGAACACGATGAGGAATGCCACGACACCGAAAACATTGAAGAACATATGGGCCAGGGCGGCACGGCGGGCTTGAGTGTTGGCGGTGAGCGAAGCCATAAATGCCGTGATGGTCGTACCGATGTTCTGGCCCATGGCCAGGGCGGCTGCCTGTTCAAATCCGAAACCTGGGATATTCATGCCAAAGAGCATCAATGTGATAGCCATTGTGGCAGCAGAGGCCTGCACGATCATGGTCACGATGGCTCCCACGATGACGAAGAGGATGATGGTGAGGAATGAGTCTTGCGGCACATGGGCTAACATGCCAGCCACCATGTCGCCAATGTTCATAGCGGTGGCAGCCTCCTGAAGGAACGACAAGCCCATGAAAAGGAACGAGAAGCCAAAGATAAACTCACCGATACTCTTTCTGTTGCCTTTTCCACTGAATATCAGTGGCATACCAATGGCCAGCATCGGGATGGCAAAAGCTGCGATGTTGACCTTGAAACCTACTGCGGAGATAATCCACGCCGTGACGGTGGTACCGATGTTGGCACCCATGATGACACCGATAGACTGTGCCAGTGTCATCAGACCCGCATTCACAAAACTCACCACCATCACCGTGGTGGCACTTGACGACTGGATGAGTGCCGTAATGAGAATACCCGTCAACACGCCCATCACACGATTTTTTGTCATAGCAGCCAAGATGCTGCGTAGACGGTCGCCGGCAAATTTTTCAAGGCCCTCAGACATCGTCTTCATTCCGAAGAGGAACAGTGCCAGAGAGCCAACAAGCGAGAAAATGTTAATAATCAAGTCCATGTAGATGCTTTCTGTAATGATGCCGCAAAGGTTTTACATTTTTGTTGCATCACGGTTACGCTCGTATGATAATCTTGTTACAAGCGCTGTAGTAATCACACCTTCATCTTATTGAAATGTCATTGTAATATCCAAAGCGTACTATTGCAGCCTAAAATTATAAGTTCGGTAATATGGAAAAACAGAAAGCTGATAGAATAGTCTATATCTACAATTGGTCGAGAGTCATCATCCTCGTTTTATTCCTTGTGTTGGTGATAATGGGGCTGACCAATATATACAATACTTGAGTCTAGGGAGTCCTAAACTTCTTAAATCTGTCATCTTTCATTTTTCATCTGTCATTTTTCATCTTTCATCTTTTTACGATGAACTGTCCAATGCGGCGCGACACCTTATGTCGGTCTACGGAGTTGACGGTATAAACACCGTTGGGGATGGTGCGGATGCTCACTTGTTTCTCATTGCTTGGACGGATAGTGATGACATTGCCGGCAAGGCTGGTAATGGAGATATAGTCGGTGTTGAGGGTGGGGTCGAGGTCGGGCAACTCCAGACGGCGACCGTCGTTCTTGAGCAGCACCACGGTCTTCTCGTAGGGCTCGTCACACTGAATGGCCGCACTCTCGTTGCCGTAGCGGTCCACAGCGGTCACGGCATAGTAATGCGAGCCGTCCTCTTTCTCTACGAGGATACGGGTGTTGCGAAGCCGCATGGCCACTAAGTTGCGGGCATCGCTGATGTCTACGGGATAGCGGTCGCTGGCGTAGACATTATACATTAAATAAGGTGCGTCACTGTGGTCTTGAGCGCCCCACCAATTGATTTCCATGCCAGCGGCACATGGCTTGATGTCCATCCCGCTCGGACGGCTGGGCTTGGTCGCCGATTGCCATGTCATCGGTGGGATGAGGGCAGGGTAGCGGTCTATACGGTTCTTGGTGTGGGTGTAGACCCCTTTGGTGTTGTCGGTGAAAAAACGGCTCCTGAAGTAGGTGTGACCCATACCTAAAGTGCGTAATACGTGCATCTCACGAGTGATGTCTAGCAATGGCCAGTCACTTCCCTCACGGCGGGAGAGCAGCCAGATGGCAAGTCCTGGAGCCACGGTGCGGCCATAGGTGTTGTCAGCCCAGTCAACGGCAAAGGGGTAGAAATTGTCGCCTTTGAAGTACATCATGGGATAGAGCTGGTCCATAATGCCCTCCCGGAGCCACCCCTGTGCGTCTTGACACACCGCGTCGTAGGCATTCCATCCACGGCTGGGATAGCGGGTCAAGTCGCTGTATTTACCCACAGGCGAACAACTGATTTTCACCCAGGGTTTGACAGCTTTCACACGGTTATGGATCTCACGCACGATACGGGTGATATGCTCACGCCCGCGGCTCTTGCTCTGGGTCTGTTTCCAATTCTCTGGATATCTGATATAGTCGAGGTGGATGCCGTCCACATCGTAGTTCTCTGCTATCTCACGGCAGATCTTGGCGATGTATTCACTCGTCTGTGACATTTCGGGGTTCATATAGCCTTCGTCACCGATCTTGCGGATCAGGGAACCATAGCGCTCACGCAGCTGTTTGCAGCCGATGGCGTTCCATTTGCCCACAGGGATGGCCACCACCCAAGCGTGGAGCTCCATGCCACGGCGGTGACATTCATCGATGGCAAAACGCAGCACGTCATAGCCAGGGTCACGGCCGGGCTTGCCAGTGAGGCAGCCGTCAAAGGGTTCGTAGCGGGAGGGGTAGATAGTGGTGGCTCTGACGCGGGTCTGAAGCAACACGGTGTTGACATTGGATTGACGCAACTGGTCAAGAATAGCGCAGAACTGTTGTTGCTGTCTTTCGATAGACTGGGAGTTGGTGGCTTTAGTTGATGGCCAGTCCAGACTGTTGAGGGTAGTGAGCCAGACGGCTCTCACTTCATACTTGGGCACTTGGGCCATCGTTGTCAGCGCGACTGCGCATAGCACAAGTGCGGAAAGTAGCTTCTTCATATATTCTTTGTGTCGTTTGATACATTTCTCAAGCCTGAAAGAGGCAAAAATAAGAATTCTCTGCAAAATTAGGCAAAAATTCTCCTTTTTTCAAATTTATTGCTTATTTTTGCACTATTATTTCAAGATTGGAATTATGGTATCATTTCTTTTAAGTTTTTTTGCTCTTATTTTGGGCTATTTGGTGTATGGCGCTTTTGTCGATCGTGTGTTCTCACCAGATGACCGTAAGACTCCTGCCGTTGCAAAAGCTGATGGCGTGGATTACATCGCTCTTCCCACATGGAAGGTGTTCATGATACAGTTTCTCAATATCGCCGGCACGGGGCCAATTTTTGGTGCTATCATGGGTGCATGGTATGGACCAGCGGCTTATTTCTGGATTGTGCTGGGATGTATCTTTGCGGGAGCCATGCACGACTATTTCAGCGGTATGCTCTCCGTCAGATATGGTGGAGCCAATCTTCCTGAGTTGATCGGTATGTTTCTTGGCAAGACCACCAAGGCGGTCATGCTCTTTTTCTCCGTCTTCCTATTGGCGATGGTGGGTGTGGTCTTTGTATACAGTCCGGCACTGCTTCTCGAGAGCATGGCCAAACTGGGGCTCGTATGGTGGATCGTCATCATCTTCGCCTATTATATCTTTGCCACGCTGCTGCCCATCGACAAGATCATCGGTCGTTTCTATCCTGTCTTCGCTTTCTCACTGCTCTTTATGGCAGCGGCGCTCTTCGTGGTCTTGTTGGTCAAATGGCCAGCCATCCCAGAGGTGTGGGATCACCTGCAAGACGCCAATCTCAACCAACCCGCAGAGATTCTTGGCACTGTGCCCTATATTTCTAAGAACCCGCTCTTCCCATGTCTTTTCCTCACCATCGCCTGTGGGGCTATCAGTGGATTCCATGCCACTCAAAGCCCATTGATGGCAAGATGTCTCAAGAGCGAGCGCCTCGGCAGGCCCATCTTCTATGGCTCCATGATCACCGAAGGTCTGGTGGCACTGATCTGGGCTTCTGTCTCCACTTATTTCTTCTATAACGGCGGATGGAGAGAGGTCGTTGCTCCAGAGGTAGTCAATGAGTTCATGGCACAGTGGAAGGGCGATGCTCCCAAGTCGCTCATCCAGTTCTTCACAGCGCCCAATGTGGTGCAGCTGGTCTGCAGTGGCTGGCTGGGCGTGTTCGGTGGCATCCTGGCCGTGCTGGGTGTGGTGGCAGCACCGATCACCAGTGGCGATACTGCCTTCCGCAGCGCACGTCTCATCATCGCTTCGGCTTTGGGCATGGAGCAGAAGTCTTACTCCAAGAGACTGGCCATTTCGTTGCCGCTCTTTGGTGCTGCTTTGCTCTTGCTCTTGTGGCAGATAGAGAATCCCGACGGCTTCAATACCATCTGGCAGTATTTCGGATGGGGCAACCAGACACTGGCTGTGTTCACCCTCTGGGCTATCACAGTCTATCTTGTGCAAAACAAGAAGCCTTTCATTATCTCGCTGGTGCCAGCACTCTTCATGACGACGGTATGCTCCACATTTATCTTCGTCAGTCCCAACGCGATGAATATGAACAATTTCATCGGCTATGGCCTCGGATGTGCATGCCTGGTGCTCGCTCTCGTATGGTTCTTCGCATGGTACAGAAAGACCATGGATACAATTCGCAATTGACAATTCACAATTCACAAATCGCAATATGGTAAAGAAAATCTCATTATTCGTCGTGTTCATGATGGTCGCATTGACGGCCAGCGCTCAGTTTGAGCAAGGTAAGACATACATCAGCGCCTCGTTCTCAGGGCTCGACTTTGGTTACAATGGTACTTCAGAACTGAATGTGGGACTGCAGGCCAAGGGTGGCTATTTCGTGGAGGACAACCTTTTGGTGCTTGGTACGCTTGGATACAATCATATCGGTGTTGACGATACGCCCGACCGCTTCTCTATCGGGGTGCAGGGACGTTATTACATTATTCAGAATGGCATCTATCTCGGTGTGGGCGCCACTTACAAGCACGCCAATCACAACTACAATGATATCATGCCTACGGTAGAGGTAGGTTATGCGTTCTTCATCAACCGCACCGTCACCATCGAGCCTTCTATCTATTACGAGCAGTCTGTCAGAGACCACTCCAAATATTCTAATGTAGGACTCAGACTCGGACTCGGCGTCTACCTCTTCAAGTAAGAGCGTACAGAGATGGCATATCAGCAGTATCCTTCCGCACTGCTTGAGAAAGCAGTGGGAGAGTTCGCTAAATTGCCTGGCGTAGGACGGAAAACCGCCCTACGGTTGGCTTTATATCTGCTGCGTCAACCAAAGGGTGACGTGGCGTTGTTCGCCGACACCGTGCGGCGGATGCGAGACGAAGTGATTTTCTGCCGCGTATGCCACAATATCAGTGATACAGAGGTGTGTCCAATATGTGCCGACAGTCATCGCGACACTTCGCTTATTTGCGTCGTGGAGAATGTGCAGGATGTCATGGCGGTGGAGAACACCCAGCAGTTTCATGGTTTATACCATGTGCTCGGAGGGGTCATCTCTCCTATGGATGGAATAGGACCATCGGATATAGAGGTCGACTCACTCGTCAAGAGAGTGGCCGAAGGTGGAGTGGCGGAGGTGATTCTCGCTTTGAGCAGCACCATGGAGGGTGATACGACCAATTTCTACATCTCTCGTAAACTGCAGCCGTACGATGTCAAGCTCAGTGTGATCGCACGGGGCATCTCTGTGGGCAACGAACTGGAATATACGGATGAGGTGACCCTTGGCAGGTCCATCGTCAACAGAACTCCTTTTAATCAATAGTTCTTCTATGCAGCATACAAAAAATATCCTTCTCTCCATCTTGTGGGTAGCGTGTGTCATCTCGTTGGTGATCATCATCCTGTACGAGTTTGACGTGCTTCCTGTGGGACTGTATGCCGACCGTGTGCAGATGGGGTTTTATGCCGCAGTGGTGATGGAACTGCTGACCATTTGTAGCGTACCCTTGGCACTCCGTCTCTTTAAGTTTAGAAAGGTGAGGAGTTCTCTCATCTCACTGCGTGAAAAATCATTGCTCAGATGGGGCTCCCTTAGGATGCTCATGTTGTGCGTGCCTATGGTCATCAACACCTTGTGCTACTACCTCTTCATGAATGTGGCTTTCGCCTATATGGCCATCATACTATTCATCTGTCTGTTCCTGGTCTACCCTTCACTCGACAGGTGCTACTCAGAGATACCTGAGCCCCCTGCCTCTACACAATAAACCTCTAAAAACGATTTTCACTCATGCGACTCTCTGTCATCATTGTCAATTACAATGTCAAGCATTATCTCTATCAGTGTCTTGACAGTGTTTGTCGTGCCATAAAAGGTATCGAGGCGGAGATCTTTGTCGTCGACAACCATTCGCGTGACGGCAGCGTGGCGTATGTGTCAAAGCGGTTTGAGAATGTCAACTATGTGGAGAGCAACCATAACCTTGGCTTTGCAAGGGCCAACAATATCGCCATCCGGCAGAGCGAGGGGGAGTATGTGCTGCTGCTCAATCCCGACACCGTGGTGGGGGAGAATACCATCAAAAACGTGCTTGACTTTATGGACCAGCATCCCGACGCTGGAGGGGCAGGCGTGAAAATGCTGATGTCCGACGGGGTCAAAGCCAAAGAGTCAAGACGCGGACTGCCGTCGCCGCTCACCGCATTCTATAAGATGAGCGGACTGTGCAGCAAGTTCCCGCAAAGCCCGCGTTTCGGACATTATTATATGGGCTATCTGCCATGGGATCAGCCAGCGCAGATAGAGGTCATCAGTGGAGCGTTCTGCATGCTCAGGCGTACAGCTCTTGACAAGGTGGGACTTCTCGACGAGGACTTCTTCATGTATGGCGAGGACATCGACCTCTCCTACAGGCTGCTCAAGGGAGGATTTTCCAATTGGTACCTGCCTGAGACCATCTTACACTACAAGGGCGAGAGCACGCAGAAGTCGTCGTTCAGATATGTGCACGTGTTTTATGAGGCCATGCACATCTTTTTCAAGAAACATTATGGCAGTTCGAGATTGTGGCTCACCGTGCCCATCAAACTGGCCATCTATCTGAAGGCCATCCTTGCACTGATCCACATGCAGTATGTCAGACTGCGCAAGGCATTAGGATTCTTCACTCCCCGGCACCGGCGTGAGCCCGACTATATTTTCATCGGTTCGGTGGCGGCCATCACTCAGTGCAGAAAACTGGCTCGGAAAAAAGGTCTTTCAGGGGAGTTTATCGTGGGAAATGAGAAAATGCAGCCCGACGGCCACCTCTCATTTATCGACGACATTGATGTCTCACGCAACCGGAAATACGTGGTCTATGACACCGACACCTATTCTTATCAGACCATCCTGAGCCTGTTTGAACAGCATCCGGTGGATAATGTGGCCATCGGCACGTATAGCCCTAAGTCGAAAACCATCATTACAGCTGAGGAGGTTCTCAGATGAGCGAACAGCACCAGGACATGACACTGAGGTTGAGAGCGATTGAGCCGGAAGACCTCGATTTCCTTTATCGCATAGAGAATGATCAACGGCTATGGCGAGTGGGGGTCACCAATGTGCCTTACTCAAAATATACGCTCACCAATTATATCGTGGGCAATGCCAACGACATCTATGTGGACCGCCAGGTGAGGCTCATCATGGAGAATGGTGAGGGACGGGTCATCGGCATGCTCGACCTGACCAATTTCAGCCCACGGCATCTCAGGGCGGAGATAGGGATCGTCGTCGTTGAGCCGGAGCGAAACAAGGGGTATGGACGGCAGGCCATCGAGCGCGCCATCGCTTATAGCCGTGAGATGCTCCATCTCCATCAACTGTATGCCGTCGTAGATACCGAAAACCCCTCGTCGCTGCATCTGTTCCAAACCGCAGGTTTCCAGGAGGCTGGCGTCCTCAAACAATGGCTTTTCGGGGATCATAAATATCATGACGCGGTCTTGATGCAATTTTTTTTGTAAAAAATCGCATTTTATTTTGCAAATACAAAAAAAATAGATACCTTTGCATCCGCAAATCAGAATGCAACCCTTTGGTGCGTTAGTTCAGTAGGTTAGAATGCCTGCCTGTCACGCAGGAGGTCACGAGTTCGAGTCTCGTACGCACCGCCACTCACATTCTGATTGGTGCGTTAGTTCAGTAGGTTAGAATGCCTGCCTGTCACGCAGGAGGTCACGAGTTCGAGTCTCGTACGCACCGCAAAAGGAGTCCATCGGGCTCCTTTTCGTGTTTTTATCATCACCATGCACTTGTAAATATGAATAACCATAAGGAATACAGTATCCTCTTCGTCTGTCTCGGAAACATCTGCCGGTCGCCGGCGGCAGAGGGCATCATGAGACACATCGTGGAGTAAAATGGGGCGGGGCATCGGTTTCACATCGACTCCGCCGGTATCGGTGGGTGGCATGTGGGCGACCTGCCCGACACACGTATGCGTCGGCATGGAGCACGGCATGGCTATGACTTCACACACCGCGCACGGCAGTTCTCCGCTGCCGACTTTGATCATTTCGACTGCATCGTGGGGATGGACGAGGAGAATATACATGATATCATGGTGAGAGCCAGAAGCCAGAAAGACCGGGAGAAAGTGGTGTGCATGGCCGATTTCATGACTCACCATCCTCATCACCATGTAGTGCCCGATCCTTATTACAGAGGCGACTCCGCTTTCGAACTGGTCATCGAGCTGCTTGAAGATGCTTGTCAGGGACTGTTCGACACGTTAAATAATGATAATAATCCCCACCATATCCACACACCTCGAAAAAATTGATTAAATTTGCAACGTTTTTGAAATAACCAATTATATTGAATGATATTATGAAACCAACATTACTTTTGCTCGCTGCCGGCATGGGCAGCCGTTATGGTGGACTGAAACAGCTCGACGGTCTGGGACCCAATGGTGAAACCATCATGGACTATTCTATCTACGACGCTATCAAGGCTGGATTCGGAAAAATCGTATTCGTTATCAGAAAAGACTTTGAACAAGACTTCCGTGACAAAATCCTCAGCAAATATGAGGGACATATACCCGCAGAACTCGTCTTCCAAAGCCTCGACTGCTTGCCAGAGGGCTTTACTGTACCAGAAGGACGTGTCAAACCATGGGGCACCAACCATGCTGTCATGATGGCTGCCAAAACCATCAAAGAGCCGTTCTGCGTGATCAACTGCGACGACTTCTACAACCGCGACGCCTTTATGGTCATCGGCAAATTCCTTGCTGACCTGCCCGAGGGGAGCAAAAACAAATATGCCATGGTGGGATTCCGTGTGGGCAACACTCTCTCAGAGAATGGTACTGTGGCCCGTGGCATCTGCTCAAAAGATGAGAACGAAAATCTCACCACCGTGGTGGAGCGCACTGAGATCATGAGAGTCAACGGACCGATCTGCTATAAAGACGAGCAGGGCGAGTGGGTGGCCGTGGACGAGAACACACCTGTCAGTATGAACATGTGGGGATTCACACCCGACTACTTCGACTACAGCGAGGCCTACTTCAAGGAGTTCCTTGCCGACCCGAAGAACATGGAAAACCTCAAGGCTGAGTTCTTCATCCCACTGATGGTCAACAAACTCATCAATGAGAACACCGCCACCGTGCGGGTGCTCGACACCACCAGCAAATGGTTTGGCGTGACCTATGCCGCCGACCGACCCAGCGTGGTGGAGAAAATTGAGTCACTCATCAAAGAGGGCGTCTACCCGGAGAAACTATTCTAATCACGCCCCTATTTTGGAGTAAGAGTCTACGACGTGTGGACAGCAGGGCGATACGACTGTTTTCCACACGTCCTTTTTTATTGCCTCATGGATGACAACACTATGAATATCAATATTCTTTCCGACCAGCAGGTGGAGACATTGCGCAGTGCCATCTCACAGGCCGGCAACATCGTGATATGCGTACATAAAAGTCCCGACGGCGACGCCATCGGTTCAGCGCTCGGATGGGCGGAGTTCCTACGCACAATGGGCAAGAATCCCATGATCACCGCACCCGATGCGTTCCCAGACTTCCTCAAATGGCTGCCGTTCTCTGACAGAGTTGTACGCTATGACAAACATAAAGAGAGGGTGGAGGAGGCATTAGAGAAGGCTGACCTCGTCTTTTGCTTAGACTTCAACACCGCAGGCAGGCTGATGGACATGCAGAAAGCTTTCACCAACAGCAAAGCACACAAAATACTCATCGACCATCATCTCTCGCCCGATATCGACACCTTGCTCACGGTCTCAAAACCTGAGATGAGCAGCACTAGCGAGATCATCTTCCGCATTATTTGGCAAATGGGAGGCTTCGAACTGATGACAAAACTGGGAGCGGTGCCCATCTATTGCGGCATGATGACCGATACGGGCGGTTTCACTTACAACTCGTCCAACCCTGACATCTTCTATATCATCAGCCTTCTGCTCACCAAACGCTTCGACAAAGACAAGATCTACCGCAACGTATACAATAATTTCAGCGAGTGGAGCATTCGTATGAGAGGACATGTGATGAGCCAGAAACTCAATGTCATACCTGAGGCGCATGCCACCTATTTCACCATCACCAGACAGGAGATGAAGCGTTTCCACTTCATCAAGGGCGATGCTGAGGGACTGGTCAATGAACCGTTGCGCATCAAGGGCATCCGACTCTCCATCTCCATGAGGGAAGATACGGAGAAGGACAACACCGTATGGGTCAGCCTCCGCTCCGTAGACCATTATTATTGTAATAAACTGGCTGAGAAATTCTTCAATGGGGGAGGGCATCCCAACGCTGCGGGAGGGCATCTCCACTGCACCATGGCCGAGGCGGAGCAGGTCGCACTACGTGCCATCAAATATTTTTCCGAGTCTTCATCTGTTTGAAGTTCCGTTTTTAGGGGCAAATAGTTGAAAAACCTTAAAATAGGCTCATAATTCGCTTTTTTTTAATAATTTTGCAGCCGATATAAACGAAATGGAAATGAAAAGATTTTTTCTCCCCTTATTCTGCATGCTGGCCGGGATCTGCCTCACCTCATGCCATGACACAGAGACCTACGCCGACCAAAAGAAAACTGAAAGAGAGGCCATCAAGAAATTTATCGCCAAACAAGGCATCAAAGTGATCTCTGAGGCGGAATTCAAGATAGACACCGTCACCGATGTCTCCAAAAAGGAATTTGTGCTCTTCGAGAACACCGGCGTGTATATGCAAATCGTCAGAAAAGGTGTAGGAACGAAAATAAAGAACGGAGAGTCGGTCAACGTGCTTTGCCGATTCAATGAGTACAATCTGCTCACTGACTCGCTCACCCTCTCCAACAATATCCTGTACTATTCTTCTTTGCCCGACAAAATGGCTGTCACCAACACCTTGGGCACATTCACCGCATCGTTTATCACAGGCTCCATGATGCAGTGGTATAACACCACCTCCGTGCCGGCAGGATGGCTCACACCACTGTCATATGTCAACGTCGGACGACTCATCAACGAGAATGACCAACTGGCCAAGGTCAATATTATCGTGCCTCATAGCCAGGGCACCTCCTCCGCTACTGCCAGCGTCGTTCCTTTCTATTACGAATTAACATACGAAAGAGGTATATAATCATGACTTTGATCAAATCTATTTCCGGTATCAGAGGCACCATCGGCGGTATGGCCGGTGACACTCTCAACCCTCTGGATATCGTCAAGTTCACATCGGCTTACGCTACCTTCATCCGCAAAAGCGCAAAGGCGAACAGTAATAAAATCGTCGTCGGACGCGACGCACGCATCTCAGGCGAGATGGTGAGAAGCGTCGTCTGCGGCACTCTGATGGGTATGGGCTATGATGTCATCGACATCGGTCTGGCCACCACACCTACCACCGAACTGGCAGTGCGTATGTCGGGCGCTGAGGGTGGCATCATCATCACAGCAAGCCATAACCCACGGCACTGGAACGCGCTCAAACTGCTCAATGCTGAGGGCGAGTTCCTCACCAAGGACGATGGAAACGAGGTGCTTGCCATCGCCGACACCGAGGACTTCTCTTTTGCTGATGTGGATCACCTGGGGAAATATATCAAGGACGACTCTTTCAATGCAAGACATATCGAGGATGTGCTCAACTTGAGACTGGTCGATACCGAAGCCATCGCCAAAGCGAAATTCCGCGTCTGTGTCGATGCCATCAATAGCGTGGGTGGGGTCATCCTGCCACAGTTGCTGGATCAGCTGGGGGTGGAGTATAAGATTCTTAATGGGGAGCCTAATGGCGACTTCGCCCACAATCCTGAGCCTCTGGAGAAAAACCTCAGCGGTATCATGGAGGAGATGCGCAGTGGGAAATACGACCTTGGCATCGTGGTTGACCCCGACGTAGATCGCCTCGCCTTTATCTGTGAAGACGGAAAGATGTTCGGTGAGGAGTATACCTTGGTCTCTGTCGCCGACTATGTGCTGTCGCATACTCCAGGCAATACCGTGTCCAATCTTTCTTCCACAAGAGCGCTCCGTGATGTCACCGAGCGGCATGGTGGAGGATATTGTGCTGCCGCAGTGGGAGAGGTCAACGTCACCACAAAGATGAAAGAGGCAGGAGCCGTCATCGGAGGTGAGGGAAATGGTGGAGTCATCTACCCGGAGAGCCACTATGGCCGCGACGCCTTGGTGGGCATTGCCCTTTTCCTGTCTTCGTTGGCACAGAAAGGTTGCAAAGTAAGTGAACTCAGGGCACAACTGCCGGAATACAGCATCGCCAAAAACCGTATCGACCTTACACCTTCTACCGATGTCGATGCCATCCTGGAGAAAGTGAAAGAAATGTACAAAGACGAGCAAGTCAACGATATTGACGGTGTGAAAATCGACTTCCCTGACAAGTGGGTGCATCTCCGCAAGTCAAATACCGAGCCGATTATCCGTGTCTACAGCGAGGCTGCCACCATGGAGGAGGCCGACCTCCTGGGAAAGACGCTCATGAAAGTGGTCTACGATATGCAATAACAGGGCACGAGGGATGATTGAGATTAAAAGAGTAGACGACAAAAAATCTCTGAGGCAGTTCATACAGTTTTATTATGACTTGTATAGGGACTGTCAGTACGCAGTACCATTCCTCTATTTTGATGAGATAGCCACACTCGACAAGAAGAAAAACCCTGCCTTCGAGGTGTGTGAGGCCGATTACTTCCTCGCATACAAAGATGGAAAGATCGCAGGCAGGGTGGCGGCCATGATCAACCACAGAGCCAACCAACGGTGGAACCGTCAACTGGTGAGATTCGGATGGCTCGACTTCATCGACGACAGAGAGGTGTCCGCCGCCCTCATACAGACGGTGGAGAAGTGGGGTAGAGAGAGAGGAATGAATGAGATAGGCGGACCTTTCGGCTTCACTGACATGGACCGTGAGGGAATGCTCGTCGAGGGTTTCGACCGACTCTCCACGATGTATATCAATTACAATTATCCCTACTACCCCAAGCATATCGAGCAAATGTCGGGGTTCCACAAAGACAATGACTATGTGGAGTTTCGCATTAAAATACCGGAGAAAACACCCGACAAGTTTGCGCGACTGGCGCAGATGGTGGAGCAGCGTTATCACTTGCATGTGCATAAATTCACACGCGATGAACTCCTGCACCAAGGGATGGGGCGTGAGGTGTTTCGTATCCTCAACCTCACGTACAACGATTTGTACGGATTCTCGCAACTCTCTGAAAAACAAATAGACAAACTGGTAAGCGACTATATCGAGAAAGCCGACCTCAATCTGGTGACCGCCATCATGGATGGCAACAATCACGACAAAATGGTGGGGTTCGGCATCTCGTTCCCCTCTTTCTCGAAGGCGCTGCAAAAGACTCATGACGGAAGACTCTTCCCGTTCGGATGGTGGCACCTGCTGAAGATACTCAAATTCCATCGCACCGACACCGTCGACCTGCTACTCATCGGGGTCTTGCCTGAATACAGGGCCAAAGGTGCCAACGCACTCATCTTCAATGATCTCATACAGCGGATACGCGATGATGGCTACCAATGGGCGGAGGCTATGCCGCAGATGGAGACCAATAAGGCTGTGCTCAGCCATTGGCAGTATTTTGAGGCGGAGCAACACCGGCGCCACCGTTGTTATTGCAGGACCATCCAATGAAACATCATCCACAACCCATCATCATACCAGAGGGCACACGGGAGGTCGTCCTGCACGCTTGTTGCGCTCCGTGTTCCTCGGCCATCGTCGAGTGGATGGTGCAGCATGAGCTGAGGCCTGTCATCTACTATTTCAACCCTAATATTGCACCTCTACAAGAGTATACCATCCGTAAGGAGGAGAGCAAACGACATGCCGACAGCCTCGGACTCTCTTGGATAGACGGTGACTACGATCATAGTCGGTGGCTCGCTGAGGTACAAGGTCTGGAGGAGGAGCCAGAACGGGGCGCCAGATGTCTGAAGTGTTTCACCATGCGGCTTCTGGCTACAGCACAAAAAGCACGACAACTCGGCATCCCTACCTTCGCCACCACACTGGCATCCTCAAGATGGAAAAGTCTCGCGCAGATAGAAAAGGCTGGCATGACCGCCGCTGCCGCAGTGCCAGGCACTAGATTCTGGGCTCAGAACTGGCGCAAAGGTGGTCTTCAGGACCGCCGCAACCAGCTCCTCAAACAATATGCCTTCTACAATCAGCTCTACTGCGGCTGTGAATTCAGCTTTCCAAAGGAGCCCCCATCTCATGATTTCGCCACCCCGCCCATCTAGTATATCTAGACTATCTAGATCCTCTAGACCATCTAGACCCTATAGACCATCTAGACCATCTAGCCCCCCCAAAAAAAAGAAAAAATCACTCGCCCTATGAAAAAATCCTTTATCATCGCCCTGCTTTTCGCACCATTGTCACTCACCGCTCAAGTTATGGCCGACTTCAATGTCGTGCCACGGCCTCAGGAATGTCTGCCGCAAAAAGGCGAACCCTTCGCCCTTGCAGATGCTCAGTGCGTCTCTTTCACAGGTGACGAGGACATGCGTCGCAACGCGTCCTTTTTGGCTGAATACATAGCTGAAGCCACGCAGAAAAACATCCCTGTAACAGAGGGTAAAACCAAAGCTCCTGCTATTTCTCTTTCACTGAACCGGAAGATGACAGCCCAGGAGGGCTACCGCATCAGCGTGAACCGGAAAGGTATTACCGTGGAGGGTGCCACTCCGCAAGGAGTGTTCTATGGCATACAGACGCTCCGCAAAGCGCTGCCATATGCTCCGGCTGCACAAATTCAGGTGCCAGCAGTCATCATCAACGATGAACCTCGTTTTGGATACAGGGGCATGCACCTTGATGTCAGCCGCCATTTCTTCGGTGTCGACGTGGTCAAACAGTATATCGACAGGTTGGCCCTGCATAATATGAACATTTTCCACTTCCACCTCACCGACGATCAGGGATGGAGGGTGCCCGTCGACAAATATCCACGTCTGACGGAGGTGGGCGCTTACCGCAATAAAACCGTCATCGGCAGAAACACAGGTCTCTACAACTACGACCGCTATGGAGGTTTTTATACCAAGGAGCAGCTGAAGGATATCGTGGAGTATGCAAGGCAGCGTTATATCACCATCATACCTGAGATTGACATGCCAGGACACATGGAGGCGGCTCTCGCAGCCTATCCTCAACTGGGTTGCACGGGTGGTCCCTACGAAGTGGAGGCCAACTGGGGTGTCTTCGACGATATTCTTTGTGCCGGCAAAGAGGAGGCGTTTCAGATGGTGGAGGCCGTGCTCGATGTCATCATGGAGATTTTCCCCTCGGAGTATATCCACATCGGGGGTGATGAGGCTCCGCGCACTCGGTGGAAGGCTTGTTCGCTGTGCCAGAAACGCATTCAGCAATTGGGGCTGAAAAGCGACGACCGTCACTCTGCCGAGGACCGCTTACAGGGCTATTTCATGAAAAGAGTGGAGAAATATCTCAATGACCATGGACATAAAGCCATCGGATGGGACGAACTGCTCGACTGTGATGTCAATGAGACGACGACCATCATGAGTTGGAGAGGACAGGAGGGTGGACTGGCTGCTTCGGAGAAAGGACATGATGTCATCATGGCACCCACCTCTTTCTGCTATTTCGATTATTACCAGACTCCTGAGGAGGATTGGTCCAAGCCACTGCTCATCGGTGGGTTTGTACCGCTCGACAAGGTCTATTCTCTGGAGCCAGCACCTGAGACACTCTCTGCCGACGCACGCAAACACATCATCGGGGTGCAGGCCAATCTTTGGACGGAGTATATCTGCGACCGCGAGTTGATAGAGTATCAGATCTTGCCGCGTATGGGCGCTCTTGCCGAACTGCAGTGGGTCTTGCCTGAAAAGAAAAACTACGACGAGTATCTTGCAAGACAAAAACGCATGCTCGAGATTTATCAGAAAAACGGCTGGAAATGCTGTGTGGCAGCGTTTAAGTAAGCTTCTAAGATTCCTAAAAATAGCTCACTCAAAAACCTTAAAAGCATAACCCTGGTTGCGAAGCCATGCCAGCGACTGGGGCAATGCTGTATAGAGCTTGTCGATGCTCTTCAGGGAGTCGTGGAAGGTGATGATCGACCCGTTGCGGGCATAGCGCTTCACATTGTTGACGACATCTTTTGATGTCATCCATTTCGAGTAGTCACGTGTCACTAAGTCCCACATCACGATGCGGTAGGTGCGGCTCAGCCAGATATACTCGCCATATCTCATCCAGCCATGGGGCGGACGAAACAGGTGACTATGTATTAAGTCGTTGGCTTTTTGCGTGTTGTCGATATAGGTTTTGGTGAAGTGCTTCAGACCTCCCAGGTGGTTGAAGGTGTGATTGCCCACCTGATGACCCTCATCCAGTATCTGCTGAAACAGTTCGGGATGCTTACGCACATTGTCGCCCACCATGAAAAAGGTGGCGCGGGCGTCAAATTCGCGAAGTGTCTGGAGAATGAAAGGAGTGGCCTCGGGGATGGGACCGTCATCGAACGTCAGGTACACCGAACGGTCGTTCTTGTCCATGCGCCAGGTGGCTCTCGGAAACATCCATCGCAGCCAGAAAGAGGGTTGCTCAATAATCATGATACTTGGAAAAAATGAAAGAGGCTGCGATGGAAGATATCTTCCATCGCAGCCTCTTGGGGATGATTATTGCCAGCGAAGCTGACCTCCGTTGGCTTCAAAGGTGTTGAGCAGCTTGTCAAACATCGTTGAGTGCTTTTCAGCCCAAGACGAATCAACCTCATCCATCAGGTTCAGCAGGTTGGACATGATATAGATGTGTGTCTGACTGTCGTAATGTGAGACGGCCAGATAGCTCGGACCTTGAGAGATATACCAGTTCAGATACTGGGTCGAGTTGTTCCAAAGTTTGTCGGCTATCTCTGTGGCGCGCTTCTTGTTGCCCAAGGCACCGTAGGCCCTGATCAGGTCGCCACCGCCACTCATGTAACTCATCGGCACATTGTACTCTGGTATCTCTTTCTCCATCTTGGCAAGGGCTTTGGCAGCCTGCTCTTTCTTGCCTTCTTTCACCAAAGCCACGGCCAACTGTGAGAACAGACGGCGATGGGTGTCACACATGCGGAGCACGGTCTGGTCAAGGTAGAGGCCAGGCTTGCTCAGACCACCAAACTTAAACTTGTTCATCATGCGGTCGTACGTTTTGTCGGCGTCAAACTGCAGGTCGGCGTTGTTCTTGGTGTAGAAGGGGGTGATGCGGTTGGCAAGACCTTCCTGCACAAAGTTGTCACCCAGGTTGATGAAGTTTTCTGAGCCTACTGTGATGGCCACATAGAGCGGACGTTTCCAGTTGCACTGGCTCACCATCTCCAGCATCATCAGGTCGCCTTTGCCCAACGAGCGACGGCCGGCCAGTGAGAGGGCCATGCGTGTGGGGATACTGTCAGAGATCAGTTTCATGCCGCTCTCACGCACTGCTTTCTCATCGATGTTGAGATAGAGTGTGTCGGTGGGGATGACGTGGGTGCTGCCGTCGGACAGGCCGGCATAGTTGAGCACGGTTTTCACCACGTTGCTCTGTTCTTCGTTCATGTCGTTGCGTACCCATATCTTGAAGACATTCTTCAGTTCAAATGGATCCTCGCCCAGTGCACGGCGGGCTTCCTCCGGATATTGCTCGTAGAGTTGGTTGATCACTTCTTTCAGCTCAGGACGGATGGCCACCACGTCGTTGGTGCCGCTACAGTAGTCATAGCGGGGCCAGGTGATGGGAACGCTCGGTGAGTCGTAGGCGGGACGGCGCATCTGGTCGATATACCAGTCGGTCTGCAGATAACTGAGGTTGCACACACGTGCGTCGGTGCGCACACTCTCGGTCTCCTGGTTGTACCACAGCGGGAAGGTGTCGTTGTCGCCGTTGGTGAAGATGATGGGGGCGCCCTCGTCTTGGAGAGACATCAGGTAGTTCTGGCCAAAGTCGCGGCAGGTGTAGCGGTCGCTGCGGTCATGGTCGTCCCAGGTCTGCGAGGCCATCTGGATAGGCACGAGCAGACAGACGAGTGATGCGACGGCGGTCACCAAGGTGCCTTTCATGCCGAGCTTCTTCAGCCAGTCGATGATGGCGGCCACGCCAAGGCCACACCAGATGGCGAAGGCGTAGAATGATCCGGCGTATGCGTAGTCGCGCTCACGGGGCTGCTGTGGGGTCTGGTTGAGGTAAACCACAATGGCCAGACCAGTCATGAAGAACAGGAAGAACACCACCCAGAACTGGCGGATGCCGCGCTGGCCGCGGAAGGCTTGCCAGAAGAAGCCCAAGATGCCGAGCAACAGCGGCAGACAGTAGAACACGTTGTGACCTTTGTTGTTTTTCAGGTCATCGGGCAGCAGACTCTGGTCTCCGAGGCCAAGGATATGGTTGTCGACGAAAGGTATACCGGTGATCCAGTTGCCATGCTCTTTCTCGCCGTTGCCCTGAAGGTCGTTCTGCCGGCCTGCGAAGTTCCACATGAAGTAGCGCCAGTACATGAAGTTGCACTGATAGGCCAGGAAGAATTTCAGGTTGTCCATCATCGTCGGCATCTTCACGGGGTCTTGGCCGTAGGCCGACGGTATATATTTGCCTTTCACGTCGATGATACTCTCGTAGGCGTCGGCGTGTGCGCTGGAGTACATACGCGGGAAGAACATGTTCTGCACATACTGCGGCTGCTGCTTCCAGTCTACGATGAAGTAGCGGTCGGGCTCGTCGGCATTGTGCTTCTCCCGGCGCTGATAGATGGGCGCTTCCTTCTTCATTTTGACGTAGCCGGTCTCGTCGGCAGCGTATTCTGAGTTGTAGGCCTGGCCATAAAACAGGGGGCGGTAGCCATACTGGTCGCGGCTCAGGTAGTTGCCTAAGGTGAAGATGTCCTCGGGCGAGTTCTGGTCCATCGGCGGGTTGGCGGCCGAGCGGATCACGATGACGGCGTAAGTGGAGTAGCCCACCATGATCATCAGCATACAGAGCATGATAGTGTTTTTGATGCGGGCGGATATCAGCTGGCCGCCTTTGTTCTTAATGCGAAGGGCGAGCCACAGAATAGCGAGGATGACAGCACCGATGATGGCTGCCTGCACACCATAGCCGTAGAAGGGGATACCGAGCATGGCGATGGCGAGGACGAAGGAGATGTTCTGCCTCATCACGCTCTTGTCGGTGTAACTCTCATAGATCGCCCAGATGACGGCGGCCACCAACAGCACCATGTAGATATACAGACCGGTGTTGAACGAACAGCCCAGGACGTTGACAAAGAGCAACTCAAACCAACCGCCTACTGTGATGATGCCTGGCACGACGCCATAAAGCACGGCTGCCACGATCACAAACGAGATAAGCAGGGCGATGAGGGAACCTTTGAGGTCGGCATCGGGGAACTTGCGATAGTAAAACACCAGCACGATGGCGGGAATACAGAGCAGGTTGAGCAAGTGGACACCGATTGACAGACCTGTCATATAGGCGATGAGCACCAGCCAGCGGTCGCTGTGGGGATTGTCGGCGTCGTCCTCCCATTTCAGGATCAGCCAGAATACCACAGCAGTGAAAGCGGAGGAGTAGGCATAGACTTCACCCTCGACAGCACTGAACCAGAAGGTGTCGCTGAAGGTGTAAATCAGCGCACCCACCAGACCTGAGGCTTCGATAGCGATCAGTTTCTGTGTGCTCAGCTCACTCCAGTCTTTCAGGATGAGCTTACGGGTCAGATGGGTAATGGTCCAGAAGAGGAATAGAATACAAATGGCGCTCAGCAACGCGTTCATGATGTTGACCATCAGGGCCACTTTGCCCGGGTCACTGGTGAACTGCGAGAACAGGTTGGCCGTCAGCATAAAGAAAGGAGCCCCCGGTGGATGGCCTACTTCCAGTTTGTAACCTGTTGTGATAAATTCAGGACAGTCCCAAAAACTGGCTGTCGGCTCAACGGTTGAACAATATACAAAGGCGGCTATCAGAAAGACGATCCATCCCAGCACATTGTCCACTAAACGGTACTTCTTCATTCGATATTCTATTAATTGTTATATTCAAATGCCTATTTGGGTACAAAGTTACAAATAAGCAATTGAAATGCCAAATTTATTTGCGCTTTTCCGAGTCAAAGTAACTTTAGAAAATGGCCATCGAGCTGTAGGCGATGACAATATACCTCACCAGCTTGCCGATGAACACACTAACGGATGAGAGCAGCAAATTGGAGCGCATCAGGCCAAGGGCGATGCAGATGGCCGTGCCGATGATGGGAAGAAAAGAGAAAATGCCCATCCACGCACCGCGGTCGCCCATGAAGCGCTGGGCTCTGTCCAGTTTCTCTTTGCTCACACCTAAGTATTTCTCTATCCACTCCAGTTTGCCAAGACGCCCCACACCATAGTTGAACATACTACCACCCCAGTTGCCGATGGTGGCATACACCAACAGGGTCATGGGGTCGAGGCCGGCGGCGATGAGGCCCATCATGACGGCCTCGCTGCTGAATGGCAGAAAACTACCTGCTATAAAGGCAGATACGAACATGCCGACATAACCATAGCTGACAAGAAATTCGATGAGGGCATCCATATATGATAGGCTGTGATGGCGAGGGTGATGAGAATGATCAGACTAAACGAGAAGTTGGTGTACCAAGAGTGCGTCAGTGTCATGTAGTGGGCGATCAGTGGCGCCGTGTTGACGATGATGATGGGCATCAGCAGAGAGTAGTGCTGGGGTTGGAGCACCAAAAACGCGATGGTCAGCACGTCGAGCACCATCAACATGCCATAAAGCATGCGGGTGCGTGTCTTGTCGTGGTAGCCTTGGTTCAGGTAGTGGATGATGCCGACGACTGCCAATAGCACCGTCCACCCGAAGGCCACATATTGCTGTTCGGTCACGGCGGAGTAGTCCCATAACGGGGAGAAGACGCCAAGCTCTTTGAAATGGTTGCTGAAAAAGCTGAACTCACCATTGTAAAGATAATAGGCGGAGACAAACCAATAGGGGGTCACCACACCTAAGAGAGAGGCGCAGAACGTCTTCATGCTCATGGTGCGCAGATGATGATACATCAGTATCCACAGGATGGGGACGTAGTAAAGCACTTGCACAAACACCATGCTGGCAAGCCCTAAGCAGAAAAAGCCATAGAAAACCCATCCTGATGACTTGCGCTGCTGGTAACAGTGGAAAAGCATCATGTAGAGGGCTATCATGCACAGTTCCAGAATCTCTGAACGCAAGTCGGGAAAGAGGAAAATGGAGACACAGACCAACAACAGAAACATCGATGACACCATCTGACTACGTACACGCAACAACTGGTTGGAGCGGTTGAGCTCCAATATCAGATAGGTGGACAACGTCAGACACACCAACTGCATCCATAGCATATCGGCCACCAGGCCTGTCATATAACAGGCGCCGATGGCCACTAAGGAGGCAAAGGGCAGCATCAACCTGCTCTCTGCCACGATGTTCTGAAACCTCTTGAATGCCATACTCAAGTTTCACAAAAGGAGTTTAGGAGTTAAGAAGTTAAGGAGTTCTGGAGTTCAGGAGTTCAGGAGTTCAGCCATTACCTTTGATGGTATGGGGGAATTCACTCAAAGAACTCAAGTACTCAAAACCTCATAACCTCAAAAACTCAGATCTCTGCCGATGTCGCTGCGGAAATACTTGCCGGTGAACTGTATCTTCTGGGCTTCCTCGAAGCTCTTTCTCAGCGCCTCTTCTTTGTCTTTGCCATAGCTGCTCACGGCGATGACACGGCCGCCGCTCGTCACTACCTGACCGTCTTTCATGGCAGTGCCGCTGTGGAAGACGATGGAGCCGTCTACAGCCTCAATGCCGCTGATGGGGTAGCCTTTCTGATACGACTGTGGATAACCTCCGCTCACCAGCATCACACAGACGGCGGCACGGTCGTCAAATTCCACAGACCGGCGGTCCAAGTCGCCTTGCGCCACACCCTCTAACAGGTCCACCAGGTCGCTCTTCAGGCGCAGCATCACGGTCTCGGTCTCTGGGTCGCCCATCCGGCAGTTGTATTCTATCACCATCGGGTCACCCCCGACATTGATCAGGCCAAAGAAGATAAATCCTTTGTAGTCAATGCCTTCAGCAACCAGGCCCTCCACGGTGGGGCGCACGATGCGGTCTTCCACTTTCTGCATCCATTCTTTGTTGGCGAATGGCACCGGACTCACACTGCCCATGCCACCTGTGTTGAGGCCGGTGTCGTGCTCGCCGATGCGCTTGTAGTCTTTGGCCTCTGGCAATATCTTGTAGTGACGGCCGTCGGTCAGCACAAAGACGGAACACTCCACACCACTCAGGAATTCTTCAATCACCACACGGGCAGAGGCGTTGCCAAACATGCCGCCGAGCATCTCGCGCAACTCTTGACGGGCCTCTTCGAGCGTGGGCAGTATCAACACACCCTTGCCGGCGCACAAACCGTCAGCCTTCAGCACGTAGGGTGGCTGCAAGGTCTCCAGAAATGCCATGCCTTCGTCGATGGTCGTGCCATCGAAGGTGCGATGGCGGGCGGTGGGGATATGATGGCGCCCCATGAAATCCTTGGCGAAGTCTTTACTGCCTTCCAGTTGTGCGCCATGGGCAGAAGGACCAATCACAGGGATGTGCTGGGTGCGTGGGTCGGCGGCGAAGGTGTCGTAGATGCCTTTCACCAGTGGGTCCTCTGGACCTACCACCACCATGTCTATCTGGTGCTCACAGGCGAAGTCTTTCAGTGCATCGAAGTCGTCGGCCTTGATAGCCACATTTTCTCCTACCGACGTGGTGCCCGCGTTGCCTGGGGCAATATACAGTCGGTCAACTTTCTCACTCTGCGAGATCTTCCATGCCAAGGCGTGCTCTCTGCCGCCACTTCCCAATAATAGTATATTCATCTGATGATTGTATAATATTTGTTGAAGAGTTACTTTAACCAGTTTTTATAATTATTTCTTTATAAAATGCTTATAGCGGTTTACTTCAAGTAATCCTCGAAGTACTGTGTGATGCGTTCATGCAGGTGGGTACTCTTGTGCCCGCGCATGTTGTGGGGCTCGCCAGGATAGACGAAGAAGTCGGGCTGGGTCCCTGCCGAGATGCATGCGTCGATAAACGAGAGGCAATGCTGGGGCACCACCGTCTTGTCGTTCATACCCTGTATGATCTGCAACTTGCCTTTCAGGTTTTTGGCCTGATTGAGCAGCGAGGTTTTCTCATAACCCTCAGGGTTGGTCTGGGGGGTGTCCATATAGCGCTCGCCATACATCACCTCATACCATCGCCAGTCGATCACTGGACCACCGGCCACGCCCACTTTGAACACGTCGGGGTGGTTGGTCATCAGTGTGATGGTCATATAACCGCCGAAGCTCCAGCCATGTACGCCGATGCGGTCGCTGTCGACGTAGGGCAGTGAGCGCAGGTATTCCACACCTTTCATCTGGTCGGCCATCTCAATCTGTCCCAACTGTCTGAAGGTGGCTTGCTCAAAAGCCATACCACGGTCTTTGCTTCCTCGGTTGTCCAGGATGAAGAGCAGGTAGCCTTTCTGCGCCATGTAGGTCTCCCAACCGCGTGACATATAGTGCCAACTGGCCTCTACGTTGCGGGCATGTGGACCGCCGTAGACATAGATGACGGTAGGGTAGCGCTTGGAAGGGTCAAACCCCACAGGTTTCACCATGCGGTAGTAGAGGTCTGTCACTCCGTCGGCTGCCTTGATGATGCCGCAGCTGTATTCAGGCACGTCATAGTCTTTCCAGGGATCTTCGGCCTGGAAGAGCATCTTGTTGGAGCGCTTGGCCACGTCGATGAGATTCACCTGACGTGGGATATCGGGGGTGGAGAAATTGTCATAGATATGACTGCCCGACTTTGAGAGGATGAGGTCATGGTGACCACTCTCTTCCCATACGTTGCCATGCACGCCGTTGCCTTGGTCGAGCAGGGTGCGGCGACCATTGGAGAGACTCACCTCATAGAGGTTGTTCTGGATGGGACTGGCCTCGGTCGAGAGGATGATGGCGCTCTTGCGGGAGGGATTGAAGCCCACGAGGTCGAGCACCACCCATTCTCCCTTGGTGAGCTGGCGCAGCTGTTCGCCCCGGGTGTTCATCAGATAGAGGTGGTTGTAGCCGTCTTTCTGACTTTGGAGGATGAATTTGCTGGCGTCCCACGGCAGGAAGGTGATAGGAGTGAGCGGCTCCACATAGCGGTCGCTGTGCTCTTCATAGAGCACGGACAGGCGGTCGCCTGTGATGGCGTCATAGCTCACCAGTTGCATATCCGTCTGGTCGCGGTTGAGCTCAAAGATATAGAGGGTTTTGGAGTCGGGGCTCCACTGGATGTTGGTGAAGTAGCGGTCGGTGGGGGCGCCGGCTTTCAGATAGAGGGTCTTGCCCGTGGTGAGGTGATATACACCCACTGTCACGAGATGACTGGTCTCGCCGGCCATCGGGTATTTGTCGGGCTCCTCTGTGGCGATGCGGGTGGAGTTGTTCACCTGGGGATAGTCGGTCACCATGCTTTGGTCCATACGATAGAATGCCAGACTCTGACCGTCTGGACTCCAGAAAGTGCCCTTGTAGATGCCAAATTCGTCGCGGTGCACACTCTGTCCGTAGACGATCTCGCGGCTGCCGTCGGTGGTAAGCTGCCGTTCTTGTCCTTGTGCGTCGACCACGTATAGCTGGTTGTCTCTTACTGACGCACAGGCTTTCGATGCCTCGCTCCAGTCGAAATCGCCGGCTCCTCCCACCTGTCGGAAGACCACTTCTTTCGCTTTCCAGTCGTAAAGGATGTGGCTGTCGCCGTTGGACAACAGTGTGAGGGTTGTACCGGGGTAGGGGAAGCGGGCATAGTCGAGCCGGGCTATCTTTGCTTTCTCGTCATTGATGACTTGGTTGACGTCGTCTAAGGTGAAGAGGGTGGTCTCCTGCAGGGTCTTCTTATTGATCTGTGTGCAGGCGTCACGATCGGTGCGCACCAGTTCGTCGCCCCACCAGGCATAATAGACTTGCTTCGGTGTCATGTTACGATAGTTGGAACCGCCGAAGTTGAGGTCTTCCAGGGTGAACTGCTTATGTTGAGCCATCATGATGGTAGTGAGAAGAAGCAGCGCCAGGGTGGCGATGCTTCTCATAGGGTTAGTCGTCTTCATAGTGCCGGTTGTTTTTGGTGCCGTATTTGCGGTCGGATTTCTGACCACGGTCAAAACGCTTGCCCCCACGGTCGTCGCGGCGGCCATCACGCCGATCGTCGCGGCGGCCATCACGCCGATCGTCACGGCGATTGTCCCTGCGGTCACGGTCACGCCCTTGCCGCAGTTCGCTGCGGTCATCACGTTTTTCTTTCTTCTTGAATTCATCAAATTTGTGATGATGGAAGGTGAAGGAGCGGATGTCGCCCTCTTCATTTTCCGCCTGCTCGTCCAGGCGTTGTTTGAACTCACGGTTTTTCTTGAAACGGTGCTTCTCGGCCATTTGGGCTTTCTCCTCGTCAGTCTTGACGACGCCACCTTCGCTTCTGAAAGTTTTCAGCTTGCCCTCGAAGATGGAGTATTTGCGAAACTCGCATTCCAATGAGCCATTAAAAAGAGGTATTTTGAGTGATGGACGAAGTCCTATCTGCTCAAAGCACTCCTCACGATAGCTGAGTATCCAGGCTTCGTTGCCGGTGAAGGCGTGCTTGAGTTTCTCACCTATCATACGGTAGGTGCCGAGCAAGTCGGGGGTGGAGATGCGCTCACCATAGGGTGGGTTGGTCACCAATATGCTTTTGTTCTGAGGCTGGGTGAAGTCTTTGAAGTCGCCCTGCTCGATGGTGATGTCGTTGGTCAGACCTGCGGCACGCACATTCAGTCGTGCCTTGCCCACGCACTTCATGTCGATGTCGTAGCCGTAGATGTGGTGCGTGAACTCTCGCTCCTGACTGTCGTCATTATAGATGGTGTCGAAGAGGTCTTTGTCGAAGTCGGCCCATTTCTCAAAGGCATATTCCTGACGGAACACCCCGGGGGGAATGTTGCGGGCTATCAGCGCAGCCTCGATGAGCAGGGTGCCGCTGCCGCACATGGGGTCGATGAAGTCGGTGTCGCCTTTCCATCCGGTGAGCAGGATCATGCCGGCGGCCAGCACCTCGTTGAGGGGGGCTTCCACAGACTCTTGACGGTAGCCACGGCGGTGGAGCGACTCTCCACTGGAGTCGAGGCATAGCGTGCAGTCATCCTCAGCGATGTGGATGTGCAGTCGGAGGTCGGGATTGGCCACCGAGATATTGGGACGTCCACCGGTTCGCTCACGAAACTGGTCGACGATGGCGTCTTTGACTTTGTAAGAAACGAATTTGGAGTGACGGAATTCTTCTGAGAATACTACGGCGTCTACAGCGAAGGTCTTGGTGTTGTCTAAGTATTGTGACCAGTCGGTCTTTTTCACTTCGTCATAGACGGCGTCGGCGCTTTTCGCTTTGAAATGAGAGATGGGTTTCAGAATCTTGATGGCAGTATGCAACTGGAAATTGGCGCGGTACATCAGTTCTTTGTCGCCTTTAAATGATACCATCCTGCGGCCAATCTGTATGTCGTTGGCTCCTAATTGGGTTAGTTCTTGTGCCAAAATGGGCTCCAGACCCATGAATGTCTTGGCAATGAGTTCAAATTCCATTATTTATTGTGTTCAGTAAGATGACGATGCAAAGTTAATGAAAAGGGAGAAAATGGCAAAATGAAATCATATTTATTTTAAAACAGGTATGAACATCGTTTTTTTTTCTTACTTTTGCCGTCGAAACCATTTCTTGAAAAAATGACGCAAATTGTAGTGAGCCAGCGTGTCGCTTTGCGATGCTTGTTATGCCTGTTTTCTCTTTTTCCTCTGTGGATGATGGCGGGCGAGTATGAGAGATATTATACACAGTTGCCTGTCAGTATGTCCGAGCCGATGGCGCCGGTGATTCCCGACCACAAAGTCATGGTCACCGACTTTGGCGCTGTGGGCGACGGTGTGCAGAGCAATACCGAGGCATTCGCCAAGGCCATCAGTGCCCTTACCAAACAAGGGGGCGGCCATCTGGTGGTGCCCGCGGGTGTCTATCTGTGCGGGATGATCTCTCTGAAAGACAATATCGACCTGCACTTGGAGCGCAATGCGATGCTTCTCTTCTCACCCGACAAGAAAGACTTTCTCAAGGTGGACCCTGCCACAGGACAACTCGCCACAGACAAGGCCACTCCTGGCATCTCAGCCAGCAAGCGACGCAACGTCAGCATCACTGGCGAGGGCATCATCGACGGCAACGGCGAATGGTGGCGCGCCGTGAAGCGCAGCAAAGTGAGCGATGTGGAGTGGAAAATGTACACCGACCTGGGTGGCACGGTCGCTGACAACGGCAGCCTTTGGTATCCTTTTCACTTGAAGTATTTCGATGACATCGCCTCTGACGCCAAGAAACAGGAGGGTATGAGAACTCACCTCATCCGCCTCACCGACTGTGAGCGGGTGCTCATCCAGGGCGTGACGGTGCAAAACTCTCCCAAGTTTCATATCGTGCCTCAGCGCTGTAAGCATGTCATCATCGACGGGGTGACGGTGCGCTGCCCATGGAACGCACAGAATGGCGATGGCATCGACCTGATGCAATGTCAGGAGGCGCTCATCGTCAACTGCACCGTCGATGTGGGCGATGATGGCATCTGTATGAAAGGTGGCGTGGGAAAAGAGGGACTGAAGTATGGTCCCTGCCAGAACATTCTCATCCAGGACAACACGGTGTTTCATGCCCATGGCGGTTTTGTCATCGGGTCGGAGTTCTCTGGTGGTATGTACAATATCGTGGTCAGGAAAAACACGTTCTCCTCCACCGACACAGGACTGAGGTTCAAGAGTGGGGCAGGGCGTGGAGGCAAAACACGCGATATCTTCATCTCCGACATCTATATGAGCGACATTAAAGACCAAGCCGTCGTGTTTGAGACATCATACGCCGACCGTCCCGTGGGCAGCGATGGTGCTCCAGTTCAGCCCAAACAGGAGGATTTCATACCTGAGTTTTCCGATATTCACATCCAGCATGTCGTCTGTCGGGATGTCAAGACGGCTGTGGCAGCCCATGGCACCCTCGAAATGATACATGATATCTTCCTCGACGACTGTGTCTTCTTCTATTTCAAGCAAGACAAAAGCATCGACCACCCAGATATGCTCTCATTCAAAAATGTGCGCTTCCATACGTATTAAAACCTAGAAGGTCGGCCCACCGAGCCCGACAGATAATACCTCCCCCGCCCCCTCCAAAGGAGGGGAGGTAGAAGTAAGAGGTAAATAGTAGATAGTAAGAGGTGAGAGGTAAGAGGTGAGAGGGTGCCTTAGCCACGCGCAAACCATGCCGCCACTGTTCTAAGCTTACATCGGTTCCGCCACTGTTCCAAGTTTACACCGATGCCGCCACTGTTCCAAGCGCAAACGATGCCGCCACTGTTCCAAGCGGTTTTGCCGCTTGGGTAGCATGTCGTCTACCCATCGCTAGCTATCCTTTCCGCCATCTCATTTAAGTGGAGCCATCTCCCTTCCTTTCTATAGCTGCGGATGGTCGTATGTGGCCAGAAACCAGATGGCTACTACAATGAGTTGGTGGAGCAGTTGATCCAGGCCGTACACGATCCAATATGGTTTTCTTCGTGCATCCGCCAATAGTGGGATAGCCGATGTGATGCGTGCTTTGAAGGTGTCGATGGCGAAATGAGATGTGAGTTCCAATCCCATCAACAAGACAAGCGTTTCTAGGTCGACACCGAAGAGGAAGATACACACACCCATTAGCAGGGCGTGGACAGCGGCGTGCAGTAAGATGGGCCATACGTTTTTGCCGTCAGCTTTCGCCCTGATCATCATGGGCATCGTGAGGCAAAAGTCAGCCAAATAATGGCAGATCAACAGGGCGATGAGTAGTAAGACCGGATTCATCCAACAAATGGTTATTGGTTGAGATACTGCCAGGAACGGAGGTACTTGCGTAGTCTTTCCACGTCATGGTCAGAGATTTCTTTCAGCCTCCTAATGTCCATGTTGTCTTCCAGGTCAGCTTTTTTCACCTCTTTGCCAATTTCGTTTTGTGCGGCTCGTTTGATGAAATCATCATACGTCTCTCCCTCGTTTTTGGTGACAGACAGCACAGCGTCGACAATTTCTTGTGTGAAACCCTCTTTTAGCAGACGTTCCACAGTGACATCCGTGTCTTCTATCGTGTCATGGAGGAGAGCCACGATTTTTGCCTTGAGGCTGACACACCGTTCTGCCACCCGTATGGGGTGCATGATATATTCACGGTCTGACTTGTCTTTCTGGCCCTTGTGCGCCTGGATAGCGATTCTTAATGCTTGGTCGTACAGTTCGTTGTAGGTCATATGTTCTATTTTTACTATTACACAACTTTCGCGGGCTCAAGTTGTTAGACTGTTGACAATTCCGTGATGTTACATTGATAAATTGTATTTTTCTTGATCCCTTTTCATCACTTGCAGTAATTCTTTCGATGAATATTGATAATCAAGTTGTCCTCTGCGTCCATCTTGTCCATCAGTTCATCGAAAGAATGTTCCATTTTAAACTGCAATTCCTCTGGGTACAAAGGATATAGTTGGTAGAAAGCCACTTTCTTGCCGATTAAGCCCAACTTCAGCGGCTTCACCTCCTGGCCATTTTTCCCAATGGAAGACATCAGTACGCAGGAATTGAATCCTGTGTTTTCTGCAAGAGGACTTTCGTCTTCTGTCAACTGAACATCATGGGAATCGCAAAGCCAGTCTTCCGCCCTGATAGGCAGGCGTGCAATGGTTTTCAGCATTCTAATAGGCCAGTAGTCTTCCTCCTTGCTCGACTGCAGATTCCAATGCTTAGGAAGAAAGATCACATATTCCGCCCTGTCGCATACATACGATCTCAAATCTTTAGGAACATTCATCTTATATGCCCCAGCGCCCATCGTGATAAGTTTGTAATAAGGCTGTTCCTCTGTAGGTGGGACAATGACAATGTCGCAATGGATGTCGGGCGACACCATTTCATGACCCACGATATCAGATTTACCGTATTGCTGCTCAATGTAGTCGGAAACCTTATCCCATTCTTTTTCTGAGTAAGCATACTGTGGTACAGTCTCTTTTCTTTCTTTTTCCATGGATGGTGTCGTCTGAGTGTAAGTCGTTGTGACCAACGCGGTTATAAACAATAAACTAATGAATAATCTTTTACAGAACATAAAAATAATTCAACTTTCAGATGATGCTTATAGCACTGTCTTTTCACTTTCTCCCACAAAATTACGTATAAAAAACCATCCTGACAACAAAATTGCTTTTTTTCCCGCTAATGAAAAATCAAATACTTGATTGTTATCTCGATCCTCTATGGCCTCCCGTTATTTTTACCACAAAGTGACAAAGTTTCAGTAAAATGATCATTTTAAGAGGATTTTGACTATTTTTGCAACCAATAGTAGCAACCTTTGAATTTTGCTGTAAGCATGCAGATCATCCCTGCAACGCTGATAAGCCAACGTAAACAAATCATCCAATCCAAGAAATATGATGTATAGAGTCTGCACTTTTCTCACTATGATGGTGATGTCCATTCTCATTTCCCATGCACAGGAAACCATTTTGCCTCTCGCTTTCCCCACGGCAGAAGGCTATGGGAAATACACAGTAGGTGGGAGGGCTGGCCGTGTGTATGAGGTTGCCACTTTAGAAGACTCCGGTCCGGGCAGCCTTCGGGAAGCCATCTCAGCCAGTGAGCCCAGGACGGTTGTGTTCAGGGTTTCCGGTACCATTCAGCTGAAAAGTCAGCTGACTATCCGCCACTCTTATATCACGATTGCCGGACAGACGGCACCGGGCGACGGCATTTGTCTGAGAGGCTATCCTCTCAGCATCAATGCCGACGAGGTCATCATCAGGTATATACGGGTGAGACTTGGAGATGAGACAGGGACAGAGTCCGATGCCATCAGCGCACGTGGACATAAGAACATCATTCTAGACCATGTCTCCGCGTCATGGAGCATCGACGAGACCATGTCGATTTATCATTGTGACAGCGTGACTGTACAGTGGTGCATCATTTCTGAGAGCCTTTTCAAGTCAAGACATACAAAAGGAGCTCACGGCTTTGGTGGAATTTGGGGTGGCAATTACAGTTCGTATCACCATAACCTCATTGCCTGTCACTCCAGCCGCAATCCCCGGTTTGCAGGTGGATCTGGATATGTGGATTTCCGCAACAACGTGATCTACAACTGGGGATACAATAGTGTTTATGGTGGGGGAGCACTGCACAAGGAGGGCCGTGACCCTAGATTTCTCATCAGGCACACAGATGTCAATATGGTGAACAATTACTTCAAACCTGGGCCGGCTACCACTCCTGGCGTTGTGCGTCACCGTATAGCCAACCCATCCTGGGCCAATGGCGACTGTGGGAAGTGGTTTGTCTTGGGTAATGTGATGGAGGGCAGTGAACAGGTGACCGCTGACAACTGGAATGGTGGCATACAACCCAACTCTGACCTTCCTCAAGTGATGGACAGCATCCATAGGAAAACACCTTGGAACGCCATGCCCATCCAGCAGCATACGGCGCAAGAGGCATACCGCCAGGTGCTTGACCATGCCGGTGCTTCTTTCCCGAAAAGAGATGCGGTGGACTTACGGGTTATCAACGACGTGAGACAAGGAACAGCCTCCTGCGAAGGCGTCGGTTATAAGAGTCAGCACAAAATGGTGAATGCGGATGTGAAGAGCGGCATCATCGACACCCAGGAGGATGTAGGAGGATGGCCAGAGCTGAAAACCACACGTCCGCCAAAGGACAGCGACCATGACGGCATTCCTGATGATTGGGAGAAGAAACACCATCTCAATCCCTTTGACCCAACTGATGGCACGCTGCTGTCTGCCGATGGCCTATACACCAACCTAGAAATATACCTTTCGTGTTTGACTGATATCAGGTAAGGTACAGCTGTTGCCCATCAGTCCATCAGCACCACTAGATTTCATTACCTGACGATCTTCGCTTTCTGCAAGTTTGTCATGTCGTCCCAGAACACCGCTGCGTCTGCCTCTGTGAAGCCTTCGTTGGACATTTCGTCAAGAATGGCCTTCAACAGTTCCTTGTCTGTCAGGTGCAAACCGTCAGCCACAACAATGGGACTGGCCACGATGTCACCGAGTGAGCCGACATGCACATTGGTCACACTGATGGTGTCGCCATTCTTACGTACCTTGATGCGAATGTTTGCCCCATATTCCGGCTTGATGCCCTTCAGTTGCCAAAAGAGCGCAAGGTTCTGAAATTCGTTTGGATTGACGGATTGTATGAGTTGTCTTAGTGTCATTCTTTTTACTCTCAATCGTTTGGGTAGTTTGGAAACACAAGTGCCCGATAATTGTTGAGCTTGTTTTCCGCTTGTTTCTACAAAATTACATATTTAATCCCATCCTGACAACAAAAACAAAGGCTTTTCTTTTCTTTCTGCAAAAGAAAAACATTAAAAAGATGAGGTTCTCATCAAAATCCATTATATTTGTGGTGCAAACGAGCAGATCGATCAATGATTCAAGTTGAGCGAATGCGATATTTGAGTAACAAACATAACCTTTATAAATATGAAAGTGTATAGTTTTTTTGCAGCTATGCTGCTATGCCTGATGCCGTATATGGTTGAGGCGCAGGGAACAGATATCAATAGCCGTGACCTTCGCGGCAAAGTGGTTTATCAGGATGATGAAGTGGTGTTTCGCCAATTGGATGAGCATACATGGATAGGCAACGGGCATAGAGTGTATAATGAATCGCTCTACATCGTTGAGGGCAATGAGCGTGCACTCCTGATTGATGCAGGGACATACATACCCGGGCTTGACAAAATTGTGGCAAAGATAACTTCCAAACCTGTCACCATGATGGCAACCCATGCCCATGGTGACCATGTGGGTGGGGTGGGGCCCTTCCCAGAAGTCTATCTGAATGCAGGCGACATGCCTATCGTGCCGATTAATATGCGTAACTACAAGGGTCAGATCAAGTATCTACATGACGGTGAAGTGATAGACCTTGGCGGCCGTGAGATAGAGGTCATCTTCACCCCCGGCCATACTGCAGGAAGCACTACTTTCTTCGATAAAGCTAGACACTATGGATTCAGTGGCGATGCTTTTGGCTCTACCAATCTGCTGGTGTTCATCAACCTGTCGACCGTCATGTACACTGCCGAGAGGATAGAGAACTATATGAAGAAGAATGATATCCATTTCCTCTTTCCAGGACATTACAGTGGCGACAATTTGGAGACACTCCAGCGTGTTACCGATATTAAAAACATGTGCCGCGAGATACTGGACGGGGAGCGCAAGCCGACAGTCAGCAACGGTAACAACGGAGGCAATGACATGATGGTTGACGACAAGGGCGTCCGTATCAACTTCAGTAGCCGGACAGGAATGAAATAATCATGGGGAGATGTGGGTTACACTTGTGTCACTGTAACCTATACGGCACTAATGTTTCGGGAAACTCTTCCATGTCGATATAGAGCTTTCCTTCTTTCTGGGCATCCTTCACTGCTTGTTCGCCGGCAGTGCGGTGGGTGTAGAGGAATTGGCTGATGGCTTCCTCGGCAGTCTCGTTGTCGCCAGAGGCGATGTTGTTGACAGCGCCATAGCCGAGGTATTTGCCTTTGCTGTCAAAGAAGGAATAGGCATAACCACCTCCACCCCTTGAAATGTCGCTTTTCACATGGCGCACCTTGAAGGCCACCCGCGACAGTGTATCGATCAGGGCATCGTAGTCTTTGTGGTCGTATTTCACTACGTCGCGGAGGATGAAGCCATTACGGCGGTCTCTATATAGCCAGGTGATGGAGTCGGGCGTGATGTCATAATCAGTCTGCACAGCGATACCTGAGTTGGTGTGCATGGAGTAGTGGATGGCGGTTGTTTCTTTTTTGATGGGACGTCTCTTGCCCAGCAAGCCATGGTTGCCCGCATAGCATGTGGAGAGGCAAGTAGCTGTAGCCATCAAGAATATGACAACCAAAGTAATCAATAGTCTATTATCCATAATCGTTGCTTTTTGATGCCAAAGATACGAATAGTCGGGCGGAGAACAAAATGAAATTTTCTTTTTTTACCAGAAAAAGGGAAAAATGTAGCCTCATATTTGATTGTTTCCATCTTTATGCTTACCTTTACACATCCAATGATCTCCGTAGGGGCAAAGGAAAATATAATTTAGGTATTTGAAAACAGACAAACGATGAAAAGAGTTATAACCGGGCTTGTATGCCTAGCTTGTTGTGCTGCCATGAGCGCACAGAGCATGAAAATGGTTGTCGGAAAAGACGGCGAAGTGGAGGGACGGTATGTCCGGACAAACGCCAATTCATACACCGTCGATGTGCAGGATACTTATGAAGTTCCCAAAGCGGGATTGAGAGTCGTCACCTTCAGCGCTGTCAAGGGGCAGGGCATCGTCTATCGCAATCAGGAACGGAAGGGTAACATCAACGTGAGGAAGGGACCTTCTCTCAAGTATGCCGTGGTGGCCAAAATCCCAGAGTTCGACGGCGTGCCCGACTGCTATCCCTGCCTTGGACTGGTCAAAGGCTGGTACAAGATCAAGATTGATGGCGTGGTAGGATATGTGCGCAAGGACATGGCCTGCTGGGATGGCATGTGCACATTCTGAGTCGGGTGGGGATTATTTCTGCGTTAATCTTCTCAAATTCCTTTTCATTGTCGCTCTTTTTTTGTACTTTTGCAGATTGAACGCAAAGAAAAGGTAAACATGAGATATGCAATCATTGCGGCTGGAGAGGGCTCGCGGCTCGCAAAAGAGGGGCTGCAAATGCCCAAACCACTGGTGACTGTGGATGGGGAACACCTCATCGACCGGCTCATACGCATCTTTATGAAAAATGACGCCACGGGGATTGCTGTGATCTGCAACGACCTCACACCCCTTGTGAGCCAGCATCTGCACCACATCCAACAGCACGGACTGAATGGCCAGAAAGTGCCACTCAGTATGGTGGTGAAATCGACGCCAAGCTCGATGCACAGCTTTTTCGAGTTGAGTCCATTCTTGGCCGACGCACCGTTTTGTATGACAACCGTCGACACCATCTTCTCTGAGCAGGAGTTTGCTACCTATATCAAGGCTTTTCAGCAACTTTTGGATGAATGCCAATGTGCGGGTATGATGGGAGTGACCGATTTCATCGATGACGAGAGCCCGCTCTACGTTGGTGTGGATTCACATGACGAAATCAGTGGTTTCTACGATGAGCCTCATGGATGCAGATACATCTCAGGTGGTATCTATGGCCTCACTCCCGCTGCGATACAAACCCTGAAGGGGTGTATGAGTCGTGGTGAGAGTCGTATGCGCAACTTCCAGCGGGCGTTGGTGGCTGAGGGGCAGCGGCTGAAGGCTTATCCTTTCAGCAAGGTGCTCGACATCGACCATGTCTCTGATATCGCCAAGGCGGAAGAATTCCTTCATTCTGCATCTGTATGAAGATAATAGCTGTCAAACGCAAGGAATGCTTCTCACCCAACTCGGTGGAAAAGGACACGGCCATCCTGCGTGCTGTGGCAGATAAAATGGCACAGCAAGGAGAGGAGGTGACGATCCTGCCCGAAGAAAAGATAGAGGGAACGGCTGACGTGTGGCTGTCGATGGGGCGGCTGCCTGCCACCATCGAATACCTGAAACGCCAGCAGGACGCGGGAGCCTTGGTGCTCAACAGCGGCTATGGCCTGGAGCAATGCTCAAGGTCGCGTTTACAAGAAGTGATGAGAGCCAACGGCATCCCCATGCCAGCGGACACGGGCTCATACGGCTACTGGGTGAAACGTGGCGATGCCGCCGCACAGTCGGCACAAGATGTGGTCTATGCCGCAGATGAGGAGATGCTCTGTCGTGTCAAGGCAGACTTCCTTGCAAGGGGAATTCAAGACCTGGTGGTCAGCGCGCATGTGCCTGGCGACTTGGTGAAGTTTTATGGAGTGGGAGAGGACTTCTTCCAGACTTTCTATCCCACGGTTGATGGTATGACGAAGTTTGGCGACGAGCGGCGCAATGGCGCACCGCATTATTACAACTATGACCAGACCGCCCTGCGGGAGACTGTTGTGAGGCTGGCCACGCTGGTGGGGATAGACATCTATGGCGGCGACTGTATCATCACGCCCGAGGGAGAATTCCGTATCATCGATTTCAACGACTGGCCCAGTTTCTCCCGCTGTCGTGAACAGGCTGCCGAGGCCATTGTCCGTCTAGTCAGACGTCTAAAAGCAAAAAGCGAATAGCAAAATGCAAACAACAAAAACAAAAACAAGCGACTATCAAAAAGTATCGCACATGAGTTTTAAAGAGATGCTCCGTGTGTCTTTCAAATCGGATGACACTGAGGAGTGGCTCGATGTGCATTTCACACGTCCCATCGGACTGGTCTTCGCGCTGGCTTGGATGCGTTTCAGCATTCATCCCACTGTGGTGACCATCGTGTCCATTTTCCTGGGCATTGTGGCTGGCGTGATGTTTGGATATCCCGACTTAGGTCATAACATAGCGGGTGTGTTGCTGATGATGCTGTCCAACTTCGGTGACTCCACCGATGGGCAGATGGCACGTCTCACAGGCAAGAAGACTCTGGTGGGAAGAGTGCTCGACGGCTTCTCCGGCGACATCTGTTTCTTTGTCATCTACTGCGCCATTGCCATCCGTCTGCAAGACCAGTGCATGCCGTATACAGACATACGGTGGGGACTGGGCATCTGGACCCTGTGCGTTATCGCAGGTATCTTCGGCCATTCACCACAGGCCTCACTCGCTGACTACTACCGGCAGATCCATCTATGGTTCCTCAAAGGAAAGTCGGGCAGCGAGCTCGACACTTACCGCCAGCAGAGAGACATCTATGAGCATCTGCCCAAGGAAGGACCGTGGTATGCACGGCTGTTCTATAAGTTGTTTTACTACAACTACGCCAATTACTGCAAGAGTCAGGAGAAACGTACGCCGGAATTTCAGAGATTGTATCACAACCTCCTCGAACGTTATGGCGACGCTGAGAACCTGCCTTCCGACCTGCGGGAGAATTTCCTCAGTGGAAGTCGACCGTTGATGAAATACACCAATCTGCTCACGTTCAACACCAGGGCCATCTGTCTCTATATCGCTTGTCTCATCAACCAGCCGTGGATCTTCCCGCTCTTTGAGATAGTGGTGCTGAGTTGCCTGTATGTCCACATGCACAAGAGCCATGAGACGCTCTGCAAAAACATTTTCACGAAATATCTGTCACCTGCACAATGATACGACCCAAAGGATTTATATTCGACTATGGCGGCACCCTCGACACACAGGGCTGCCATTGGGGCAAGATGATATGGCATGCCTACCAACGGGTGGGGGTGCCCGTCAAGGAAAATGACTTCCGCGACGCCTATGTCTATGCTGAGCGCACCCTGGGGCGCAATCCCATCATCCAGTCGTCGTACACTTTCCATAAGACGCTGCAAGTGAAGCTGCGCATCGAGATGGGATACCTCTGTGAGCAAAAGTTGCTCACGGGCGATGTCGACAGTTGGCAGTCGGCTGTACTTGAAGATCTGTACGGCGAGGTGAAAAGGACGGTTGCACAGAGCAGACAGGTGCTCACGCTCTTGGCGGCGCATTATCCACTGGTACTGGTGAGCAACTTCTACGGCAACATCCATGTGGTGCTGGAGGAGTTTCAACTCTCAGGGCTGTTCAAGACCGTCATAGAGTCGGCGGTGGTGGGGGTGCGTAAGCCCGACCCTGCCATTTTCACCATGGGTGTCGAGGCACTGGAGATGAATGCATCAGACGTGGTCGTTGTGGGCGACAGCTTCACCAAAGATATCCTTCCTGCCATCAAGGCGGGATGCCGTGCCGTCTGGTTCAAAGGCGAGGGGTGGACGGATGAGGAAAATGATGCCACCGTGCCCGAACTGGTCATCACACAACTGCAGCAACTCATAGAAGTTTACTTATAAACGATCATTCGCTTATGGCTGTTTTTATGGATCATACAACCAACATATTGACTATAAGAAGAAACAACCGTCCTGTCAAAGGGCCGTCTCCCCTTCGGAGAGGTTGGGTGAAGGCACTGCTGACGATGGCATTCCTTCTCCTCACCACGTCTGCCTTCTCACAGAGCCAACTCAAAGGCATCGTGATAGACAAAGAGACGGGCGACTCAATCCCCTTCTCCAGTCTCATCTATAAGGGCAACCATGTGTCGGTGGCGGCAGGTGCCGACGGACGTTTTGAGATAGAGCGACACAATGGTTGGACACTGACTGTCAAGGCCGTGGGCTACAAGTCGCAGACTGTGGCCATTAAAGGCGACACCCCTGCTTTTCTGACCGTCAGTCTGAAGTCGGAGGCTAAAAAACTGGACGAGGTGGTGGTGAAGTCGAAGCGCAAAAGTAAGTACAGCCGCAAGGACAACCCCGCCGTGGAACTGATGAAGCGTGTGGTGGCAGCCAAAAAGCGCACCGATCTGGAGAATCATGACTATTACCAGTATCAGAAATATCAGAAAATCACGCTGGCAGTCAATGATGTGACCCCCGCAGAACTCGAGGACGTACAGAACAGGAAGCAGCAGTGGATGCTCGACCAGGTGGAGGTCTGCCCGATGAACAACAAGCTGATCATGCCGCTCTCTGTCGATGAGACGGTGTCGCAGCACATCTACCGCAAAAACCCCAAAAGTGAGAAAGATATCATCATGGGGCAAAGTTCAAAGGGTGTCAACCAGTTGATAGAGACTGGAAACATCCTCAACACGCTGCTCAAAGATGTCTTCACTGATGTCGACCTCTATGATGACCAGATACGTCTGCTGCAGTATCCTTTCACCAGTCCCATCGGCAAGGATGCCGTGGCCTTCTACCGCTTTTATATAGAGGACACGGTCTATGTGGGTACGGACAAGTGTTATCATCTGCAGTTCACGCCCAACAACCAGCAAGATTTCGGCTTCCGCGGCGAAATCTATATCCTGGCCGACTCGTCGCTGCATGTAAAGAAGTGCAGTCTCACCATCCCCAAGAGAAGTGACGTCAACTTCGTGGAGAATATGAAGGTGGAGCAGGAGTACACCCGACTCGACAATGGTGAGTGGGTGCTCACTGAGGACAATATGATCGTGGAGATGACACTGACGAAGTTTCTCAGCAAAGCCGTAGTCTTGCGTACCACATACCTCCACGACTACGCTTTCGATGAAATCTCCAAGAAGATGTTCAGGGGGAAGGCTGCCACACGTGTGGAGGCCGACGCCAAGATGCGTGGCGAAGACTTCTGGCAAGACTACCGTAAGGTGGAACTGAGCAAGAGCGAGTCGTCGATGGACAGCTTCGTCGAGCGTATCAAACAGATCAAAGGCTTCAAGTATATTATATTTGGAGCCAAGGCGTTGATAGAAAACTTTGTCGAGACGGGCGGCCCGAATCATAAGAGCAAGTTCGACATCGGACCGGTCAACACCGTCGTCTCACAGAACTTTGTCGACGGCATACGTTTCCGACTGAGTGGACAGACCACCGCTTCCCTCCACCCGCATCTCTTCTGGAAGGGATATTATGCCTATGGCAAAGACACGAAAAACCATTATTACAGTTCGCAACTCACCTATTCTTTCAACAAGAAAGAGTATCAGCCCACCGAGTTCCCCATCCACTCCATCTCTTTCACTTCGGCATACGATGTGATGTCGCCCTCCGACAAGTTCCTCTATACCGACAAGGATAATGTGTTCACTGCTTTCAGATGGAAGAAAGTAGACCAGATGTACTTCTATAACCGTCAGGAACTGAAATACGACTGGGAGACAGACTGGGGATTCCGCACCAATGTCATCCTCAAACTCGAGAGTAATGAGCCGACAGGTGAGCTCGCCTTCCGCAAGTTGTACGACGGAAGCCCAGTCGACAAAATACGCACCTCGGAGATGACGGTGGGGTTCGTCTATTGCCCTGGGCGCACCTATGTCAATACCAAGCAGCACCGTCTGCCTATCAATTTCGACGCACCGGAGCTGTCCGTCATGCACACCATGGGTTTTGATGGCGTGCTTGGGGGTGAATACAAATACAACTATACAGAAGTGGGCATCTACAAACGCTTCTGGATGAAGAGTTGGGGCAAGATCGACGCACGTCTCAAGGCGGGTGCCCAGTGGAACAAAGTGCCCTTCCCACTGCTCATCATGCCGGCCGCTAACCTCTCTTATATCATCGAGCCGGGCACATTCACCTTGATGAACAACATGGAGTTTCTCAACGACCGCTTCGCCTCGGCCGACCTTTCGTGGGACCTGAATGGAAAGATCTTCAACCGCTTGCCGCTCATCCATAAGCTGAAGTGGCGCGAAATCATCGGCGTCAAGTGTATGATGGGACACCTCACCAGCAAGAATAATCCGTTCTTAGCCGCCAATTCCGCCGACGATGTGCTCTTTATGTTTCCGGATGACGCCTATCTGATGGACCGTAACAGACCTTACTGGGAAATCCGTGCGGGTATCCACAACATCTTCAAATTCTTTGAGATAGACTATGTGCGCCGTCTCAGTTATACTGACTTGCCAGGTGTCAAGAAGGATGGCATCCGTTTCACTTTCGAGTTCTCTTTCTGATAACAACTCAAAACGACGATATCAAAATGCGAAAAATCATCAATCCCTGGTTGCACAAAGAGGGGTACAACTGCTTCGGTTGTGCTCCCAATAACCCCATTGGCCTGCATATGGAATTCTTTGAGGAGGGCGACGACGTCATCAGCTTCTGGCGTCCACAAGAGCATTATCAGGGATGGATCGGCGTTCTGCATGGCGGTATCATCAGCACGCTCATTGACGAGACCGCTGGATGGGTGGTGACACGCAAACTGCAGACGGCCGGTCTCACCTCACGGCTCAGCGTTAGTTTCCGCAAGTCGCTGTCGGCCACAGAACCACAAATCACCATTCGTGCCCGCATAGCAGATCGCAAACGTCATTTTGTCACCATCCATGTGGAGGTGGAGAATGCAAAAGGTGAGGTCTGTGCCGAGGGAGATGCCATCTATTTCGCACTTGGCGAGGAGAAAGCTCGCGAGATGGGGTTCCTGAATTGTGAGGTGGAACGAGAAACCATGCTCCCGTTCTAGAAGAATATAAAGATCAAAAAGGGAGAAAAAGGAGGAAAAAGGCAGAAAAAGGGGCTAAAGCACCCCCAAAAAAGGCAGAAAAACAAGTAGACGAGTTGACATGTTGCTCCACAGTCTCATCCGAGCCAGTCATCATAGATGACGATAGTTTTCGTGTTTTTTTGTTCTTTTCGTATTTTTCGTAATTAAATCACCTAGAATATCGCAGATATTCCCTACCATTTACCATTATTTTGCACTAGAAGGGCGGGCTTGCCCGCATCAACAATCGCAACTTTGTTGCGTTAAAAAATCATGCCGACCCTTTGATGGGTCGAGCATCCCTTAGTGTACGAGCGACTGGATGGGAGCGGTTGCATCCCTTTCCCTGGAAAGGGGAAGGGCCTTGGGTTGGGGTAGAGACCCTTCCTTAGGTTAAGGAAGGGGAGGGTTGGTTGTGACCCTCTCAAGCTAACAGCTTGACTATAAGAAGAATATAAAGATTAAAAAGGTGGAAAAAGGAGGAAAAAGGGAGAAAAAGGGAGAAAAAGGTGCTAAAGCCCCCCCAAAAAAGGAAGAAAAAACAAGTAGACGAGTTGTTCAATCTTCCCTCCTTTGGAGGGGCGTGCGAGGTGCCATTTTTCGGGCTCGGAGGCCCGATCTCCTATTTAACTCTAAAGAGACAAGGGTTAAGAATCAGTCTGAATCCTTTTTCCTTTGCCTCTTGATACTTTTCGGGATTGAACCTATAGCGGATGGGCGCCGCCTTGGCCGCATTGGTGGAACGTTCACCTGTTTCTTCCAGGATGCCTAACTTCAATATTTTGCTGGCGAAGTGTCGGCGGTTGAAACGTTGCTCCAGAATGGCCTCGTAAAGAGCCTGTAGCTGTGACATCGTGAAGACCTCTGGCAATAAACCGAAACCGATGGGCTGAAGGAAAAGCAGTTCCTTCAGACGTCTGAGTGCCTCGTGTAGTATCTTGTCATGATCGAAAGCCAGTTGGGGTATCTCGTTGATGGGAAACCACCGTGCGTCCTTGGCGTCGTCGCTTCCTTTGACGGAGCCTTTCTGCACCAGCGCATAATAGGCGATGGTGATGCACCGTCCGCGTGGGTCACGGTCCACGTCGGAGAAACATCCCAACTGTTCCAGTAATCCTTTTTCCACGTCAAACTCTGTCTCCTCTTTCAGTTCACGGAGAGCGCCTTCCTCTGTGGTCTCGTCCATATTCAGAAATCCCCCTGGGAAAGCCCAGCGTCCTTTATATGGTTCGAAACCACGTTCTACCAGCAGCACTGACAAACCTTCCTTGGCCTCATAGCCAAAGATCACGCAGTCTGTCGTCACCGATGGCCGAGGATATTTATAGGTGTACGTTCCTTTTGTTGTTTCCATTCTATTTCTTTTTTATTGAAGCTTTCGCTCTTTCCGACTATCTCACACATTCCCCAGATAAACATGCTGGATGCCCTCCTCTTGGGCGATGCGGCGGGCCATCTGCAAAGTCTTGAGAGGGGTAGGGGGAATGTCTTTCATACGGTATTGGGGGAAGAAACGGCTGAAGTGGAGGGGGGCATTGGAAAGACCATGGCTGCTCAGCCACTGGCACATCTGTCTGATCATCTCCGGGTCGTCGTTGACACCGGGGATGACGAGGTTGGTCAGTTCCAGCCATACGCCCGCATCCTTCATGGTAAGGATGGTGTCGAGCACCACCGACAGTCGGCCGCCACTCACACGCTGATACGTCTCGTCGCTGAATGATTTCAGGTCCACATTGGCTGCATCGAGCAAAGGCAACAGGTCACGCAAAGGCTCCTCGCACACATAACCTGCGGTGACGAGGATATTCCACAAACCACGCTCGTGAGCCAACCTTGCCATGTCCGACACATATTCTATATAGGTGAGCGGCTCTGTATAAGTGTAGGCGATGCCAGGGCAACCTTGGTCCAGGCAGATTTCCACCACTCTTTCTGGCGACAAGTAGCCGCGCTCCACCTGATGGGGTGCCGCCTGAGAGATGTCATGGTTCTGGCAGTTGAGGCAATGGAAATTGCACCCTGTGCATGCGATGGACAGACATTTTGTGCCAGGGTGAAAGTGATAGAGCGGCTTCTTCTCTATAGGGTCGATGGCGAGCGCACAGGGATGAGCGTAGGCTTCGCTGATGAGCGTGCCCCCGCTATTGCGCCGACTGCGGCAGATGCCCGTCCTGCCCTCGGCGATATGGCAGTGGTGGGGGCAGAGCAGACACTCCACCTGCCCCTTGTCCCGCCGCTGGTAGTATTTACATTCGTGTGTGTCCATCAGAATACTATCGCTTCATAGACAAACAGTTCGGCATCTTTCCAGCCATCCCATCCCAGTCCGGCCTTGTCACGCGAACAGTGGCCCACAAACTCCTCTTTTGTCCAGTTCACCTCGTCGGCCACCTGTGGCAGGAACGTGCCACTGCGGTAGCCCTTACGAATATAGATGCCATGGCGGTGCAGCTCAAACTCGTCTAAACTGTGGATGCGTTTTCTCGGTGTGAGGACGGATATCTCGATGCCGATCTTGTCCAGTTCGTCACGACGCAGCTCAGGGAAGCGCGGGTCTTCAAAAGCGGCCGACCTCGCCATCTCGCTGACCATCTCATAGAGAGGCGTGTCCTCGCCGAAATGACCGATACATCCGCGCAGTTGGCCTCGTTTGGTGAGGGTGACAAACGCACCGCAGGGCTGCAGCAGGGTGGGGTGCTGCCGGCATTGGGCGGCACAGGTGACCACTGTGCTGTCGAAAGCGCTGAGAATGCTCTCCCGGGCCAGTTGCTTCAGCAGGCCTTTCTCTTCCTCTGTCAGCGTGAAACCAGTGGGTGAGGCTTGGGCACCTGCTTGACGAGTGATGGCGAAGGCGTGGTAGCCAACCACCCGTTGCGGGTCGTGGTGGTCGATGTCGCCTGAGTTTTGATACAGCAAGTGTTTGATCTCGTAACTCTTGTTGAGCAGAAGCATGAGCGTGATGATGGGAAACTCGCCGCAGGCACTGGTCTCGAGGTTGCGGATGCCTTTTTTGTCATTGCTTTCGAGCGTGGCGATCAATTGTGCCACGTCTCCGCTCATGATGGCCTTGCCCGTCAGGGCGTCCACCTCATAAGCGTCTTTGTAGGAGGGGTAGTGGGAGAAATCGCTGCTGATGATGAAGAGGTTGTCGTCATTGAAATAGGGTCTCAGCACCTCAGCGATGCGTTGCAGCTGCATGTAGTTGTTGGTCGAGATGATGATTGGCACGATGGGTGGCATCTTGTCGCCCCAACGCCGCTGGAGGAAGGGCAGTTGCACTTCCAGACAGTGCTCCCGGTCGTGAGCTTGCGCACGATAGCGGAACACGCTGTCGGCCTCTTCCAACTGACAGGCCGTCTCATGGTCTACCGGCACCCTGCCCAGAGGCGTGGCGTAAAAGTCGGCCTCGCTATTGACAGATGCGCCGTTGAGCCATTCGTAGTGGCTGGGACCGATCAGAAAGATTCGCTTATATGACTTTTTAGGGTTGATGGCCATATAGGCGCAGGCAGCCACATTGCCTGAGAAATAGTGCCCTGCATGAGGCACGATGAGCGCTGCCAGATGATCTTCGACGGTAGTCTGGGTGTGGCGTGCCAGCAGGCTGTCGATATCCTGACTTAATAGGGTGGGATCGCTCTCATAGAAACGTCCCGCCTGTGCCGCAGGCCTGATGACAGGTGCGGGATGGAGTGGGGTATGGGTTTTCATGCGCTTAGATATCAAATATGCCGTACAGATGAGTCCCACGGAGGTGAGCAGCAGAATGAGTATTTTGCTTCCGGGTGTGCTCATGGTGTTGATCGTTTAAATCGTTGAAAAATGGCGTTGCCTGCTGGCAACGCCATTTGATGATCTTGAATATTATCTATTTATGCCTCAATAGCGGCTACGCCTGGAAGCACTTTGCCCTCGATGGCTTCGAGCAGAGCGCCACCACCAGTGGAGATATATGACACCTGGTCGGCCATGCCAAACTTGTTGATGCAAGCCACGGAGTCACCACCACCGATCAGTGAGAAGGCACCATTGGCTGTAGCTTCAGCGATAGCGTCGGCGATAGCTTTGGAGCCGCCGATGAAGTTGTCGAACTCAAACACGCCGGCAGGACCGTTCCAAAGGATGGTCTTGGCGTCTTTGATGGCGTCGGCAAATGCCTTGCGGGTCTCAGGACCGGCGTCCAGTCCCTCCCATCCGTCGGGGATGTCGTTGGAGGGGCAGATCTGGGTGTTGGCGTCGTTGGCGAAAGCGTCGGCAGCCACACAGTCAGTGCCCAGCACCAGATTGACACCGTTCTCCTTGGCCTTCTCCATCACAGAGAGTGCCACGTCGAGCTTGTCGTCCTCGCAGATGGAGTTGCCAATCTTACCACCCTGAGCCTTGGCAAAAGTATAGGTCATACCACCACAGAGGATGAGGTTGTCCACCTTGCCAAGCAGGTTCTCGATGATACCGATCTTGGTGGAGACTTTCGATCCACCCATGATAGCGGTGAACGGGCGCTTGATGTTGCCGAGCACGTTGTCAACAGCCTTGACCTCTTTCTCCATCAGATAGCCCAGCATCTTGTGGTCTTTGTCGAAGAACTCGTCGATGACAGCGGTAGAAGCGTGCTTGCGGTGAGCGGTACCGAAGGCGTCCATCACATAGCAGTCAGCATAGCTGGCCAATGTCTTGGCAAACTCTTTCTGGCTCTTCTTCATGGCCTTCTTGGCGTCGTCGTAAGCGGGGTCGGTCTTCTCAATACCTACTGGCTTGCCCTCCTCTTCGGGATAGAAGCGCAGGTTCTCAAGCAGCAGCACCTCACCGGGCTGCAGAGCGTCGGCGGCTTCTTTGGCTTTGGCGCAGTCGGGGGCGAATTTCACAGGAGTGCCTAAAGCAGCGGCCACAGCCTCGGTGATCTGGCCGAGAGAGAACTTGGCGTTGACTTTGCCTTTGGGCTTGCCCATGTGAGACATAATGATCAGCGCACCACCGTCGGCGAGTATCTTCTTCAGTGTGGGAAGAGCACCGCGGATGCGGGTGTCGTCGGTGATTTTACCATTTTCATCAAGGGGGACATTGAAGTCCACGCGAACGATTGCCTTTTTTCCGGCAAAATTGAATTGATCAATTGTCATAGATGTAATTTATTAGAAATTAACGAATATTCGTATCTATCTTGCAAAATTAATGTTTTTTCCTGAAATATGAGCATATTTATTTCGTTATTTTTTCATTTCTTATTTGCATTTCCGTCTGAATTTGTTTAATTTTGGCGCTTGTTAGGCAAATAAAATCAACCAAACACAAAAAGAATATGAAACAAAAGATGATGATGATTGTAGCCGTCTTGTTTTGCGGCTCTTTGATGGCTCAGGCGCAAGTGATGAAGATAGCCGACTTGGAGAAATATGCCAAGCAGAGATATGGAGAGAAATGGCTGGATGCTGCCGCCAACCTGGCCAGCACGCTGACCCTTGACAAGAATGAGGGTATCACCTATCAAGAGGTCATCCAGGCACCGGGCAAGACGAAGCAACAATTGTATGTGGCGCTCAACTATTGGGTGACTGCCACCTTCCCCGACAAGCAGGCCATCACCCTCAACGACAAGGAGGCGGGCTGTATCATCGTGTCGTCGACGCTGAAAAACATCGCCGAGCATACCGGCACGCTCAACAAGTATTCTGTCAGTATCACACCGGTGATCCGCTTAGACATCAAGGATGGCAAAGTGCGCGTCACCTACACCGTGCAAAACTACGACATCCTGAGCGATGTGAGTGGTGGGTGGCTTAGCCTGTCCGACCCCGACAAACGCACTTATGGTGACTCGAAGCGTAAGTCGGAAGACAAGACCAACGCCAATCTCTATGACGACAAGTGGGAGATTGCACGGCATTATCCCTTCGTGGAGAAAGACCCGCAGAAACGCACCTGCTCCAAGGCCCTCGTGATGTCGCACGCTTATTCCAATGCCATCATAGACAAAGTGGAGGAGGCTGTGAAAAATGGAGTGATCGGCAATGAGGATGACGACTGGTGATCCTCATGGCCAGCCTCATTCGAATTTCAACACATCGGCGATATATCTCTCGATGGCTTCATTGTGAAGCCTCTTCATCCTGATGAAATTGACAAGGATGGTGAGCAGATAATAGATAAAACAGAGCACAGCACCGGCACCCAGTGCGATGAACATGTTGGTCAGTGTGGTCTCATAAAATGACATCACCAAGAATGGGATGATAAAGATGATGGAGTAGATGGTATATTTCTTACGCAGAGAGTCCACATCGTCTATCACTGCCTGTTTGTAAAACAAATAGTCGTCAAACTCTTCCTCGGTGACATTGTATTGTTCTAATTTTGGAAAACCGTCTTTGTCTCTGTTGTCCGCAATCACTTTTCGGATGCGGTGCTCCATGTCGTCAAGTATGTTGTTCTGCATAGGTCGATTGGTTTATTTTTCTGCGAAGTTACATCAAAAAGTCCTTTATTCCAAATAATATTTTGTGTAATTGAAAAAAAAGTGTAATTTTGAGCCCGATTTTTCAACAATTAATTTTTTGACAATATGGAATTACCAGATTTTATGTCCTATTCAGACAAATTCTCTGCAAAGGGATTTGTGGAGAAAATCTCACGTATTGCCAAACGTGCAGGGTCTAAGCTTGTCTATTATGCTTTTGTGCTCTACTATACGCTCCAGAGTAAGGATGTGTCTATCAAAGATAAAGCCATCATTGTCGGTGCACTCGGCTATCTCATCAGTCCGCTTGATGCGCTGCCCGACGCATTCCCCATCGTCGGACTGACCGATGACATGGCGGTGCTGGCCTATGTCATCAATAAAATATGGGTAGACGTGCCTGTGGAGGTCAGACAGAAAGCCATGGATAAACTCTCAGAGTGGTTTGATGAGGATGAACTGCAGGAAGTGGAGGAATTCCTCGACTCAACGACCAAAGACTGAGGGAGTGAAGTTGATTGTTTAGTTGACAGTTGACAGTTGACAGTAGACAAGTAGACAAGTATACGAGTAGACAAGTTGACAAGTAGACGAGTAGACTAGTTGTTTGCAGGGGTATTCTCTCACCTCTTACCTCTCACCTCTTACCACTAACTAATAGACAACTTGTCTACTCTTCTATTAGAACTTAGGAGGTCGGGCCTCCGAGCCCGACAAATAATACCTCCCCGTCCCCTCCAAAGGAGGGGAGTTTGAACCACTCGTCTACATGTCAACTAAACCAACAATTTTTCTGCCTTTTTCTCCCTTTTTTATCTATGTCTTTTTCATCGTAGTCCTAACAAGTAGACAAGTAGACGAGTTGACAGGTAGACGAGTAGACAAGTTATTAGCAAGGCTATTCTCTCACCTCTCACCACTTACCTCTTACCACCAACTAATAGACAAGTTGTTAGCAAGGGTAATCTCTTACCTCTTACCTCTCACCTCTTAGTCCTCATTTCTTGTCTACACACCTTCCTCAAAGTCAAAGAGGTTGATGAATCCTGTCAACTTGAAAACGTTTTTTATGTCATCGTTCATGTTGCGCATGATCACCTTGCTTCCGCTCACCTTGGCCCCTTTCAGGATACTGATCAGGATGCGCAGTCCGCTGGAAGCGATATACTCCAGTCGGGTGCAGTCGATGATGATGTCACGTCCGTTGCTCTGATAGAGAGGCTGGAATACTTCTTCTACTTCTTGTGCCGCAGCGGTGTCGAGCTCACCTTCTAAGGTGGCTACATACTTGTTGTCAATTTCTTCAATAGTTGCTTTCATTTTCTGATGATTTTTAGTCGGCAATCAAAAATGTCAGTAATGATCATTTCTTTTGATCACCTATTGGTGATTAATATTTTTTATCAGTGTTAGGATGTTTTTACCTTCGCTGCGCTCATAGTTGATGGAGTCCATCAACTCACGCACAAGGAGGATGCCCAGTCCGCCGATAGGACGGTCTTCTGCTGATAGCGAGGTGTCGGCACGGGCGGCCTCTGTAGGATTGAACGCAGCACCGGAGTCGGTGATGATAATCTTCAGGTTGTTTCTGCTGGTCATCGCTTTGATGTTGATGAAACCTTCCATCCCTAAGGGGTAGGCATAGTCCATCACATTGACCACGGCCTCCTCAACCGCTAGTCTGATGTTGCGTGTCATCGTGGCGTCCATTTGGAGCTTCTCTGCCAATGATTTCAGGAATACATGAAGATTTTTGATTTCTTTGATGTCATTTTTCAGCGTCAGTTCCCCATGCGACGTGTAGTCTTTCGCCTGTGGCGCATACCGGATGGCAAGCATGGTGAGGTCGTCGCTCTGCTCCTCTTCACCTTCGAAAGTCTGCACCTTCTCCGTCATGAAAGCGATGAGTTCATCGGGAGTGGCATTTCGTCGTTGTTTCAGCGCATTCAGCACGCGTTGCTGGCCAAACTGCTGATGGTCAGCGTCTCTGGCTTCTGTCAGTCCGTCGGTATAGAGGAAGAGGGTGGTGCCTTCATTGACGACCGTCTCTTGTATCTCATACTTGAAATCATCAAACAAACCTGCGGGCAAGTTGGGCTTCACCGGAAGTGGGGTGACGCTGTCGCCGTTGATGACGACAGGTGCGTCGTGGCCAGCATTGCAGAAACGCAAGCGCCCCGAGGGGATGTCGAGCACCCCGATAAAAAGGGTGGCAAACATATTGGTCTTGTTGTTTCGGCAGGCGGTCTCGTTGATGGTTTGCATGATGTGGGCGGGATTGTTCTCATGCGAAGAAACAGCACGAAACAGTGCCTGGGTGGTCGCCATGACCAAAGCCGAAGGGATACCTTTTCCACTCACGTCACCGATGCAGAAATACAACTTCTCGTAGCGTACAAAATAGCTGTAGAGGTCGCCGCCCACTTCTTTGGCGGGTTTCAAGGTGGCGCCAACGATGACATCGAGGTTGTGTGCCAATTCTTCGTTCGAGGTCAACATGGCATTCTGTATGGCTGTCGCAATGTGTAGCTCGTTGTCGATGCGCTCTTTTTCAACTCTTGCGGCGGAGAGCTTGCGGTCATTGAGAAAATAGCGGTAGATGATCAATCCCAGGATGCCCAACACAAAGAGTAAGAGAAATATCATGTTGACACCCATCCAGCGCAACTTCTCATACACCTCGTCGTCATAACACACCACGGCTATTTGCCAGCTGGGTTTCCCCTTCATGGTGGCATAGTATACTCTGGCACCGTCGCCTAAGCTATCGCGAAAATGAATGTACTTGCTCCTTTTTGTCTCGCTGTCATACCTTTTCACGGTGCTGTCGTTGATCAGGTTGACGACCTGTTGTACATCACCCTTCGTGAATAACTCCTTATGCGGTTGTGAGATCAGTTCTCCTTCCTCTGTCATCAGCAGCATATAAGAAGAGGGGTAAAGATGTCGGGCATTGAGCGTGTCGCCCAACCATTTGAGTGAGATGTCGATGCCACAGAGGGTGATGATGCGTCCTTGGTCATCGTGCAGGGGATATGAGTAGGTGATCAGTGGTATGATGGTGTGATCGTCGTCCTCAAACTCATAGGGGTTGCTCCAGGAAGGCATATTCTCCTTCATCACTCTGATGTATCCAGGATGGGTGGTATAGTCGTGCTGACCATCCTCTGTTAGGTTTTTGACGTAGATACTATCGCCGTCTTTGTAAGCATAGGGTTCAAACAGCCTGCCTTTCTCGGGATAATAGTAGGGCACAAAATTCAACGCGCTGCCCCTTACCTGCGGGTTGACGATGATGATGCGTTTGGTGGCTTCATAGATAGAGTCAGGCTGGTGGATGTTACGTTCCAAATCCCAAAGGTGCTCCTCCAGCGTCTTCTCCATCAGATTGAGCATACTCCTGATGACGATGGCTTTCCTCGTCAACTCGCTTTCTGCGCTTTTGTCCAGTTCGCTCTCAACCATACGGTGGGTGTAATAGTATTGGACGACATCGACCAATACGAGGAGTAAGCTGGCTATCACAATGATGACAACACCCTTGTGACTATTCAAAAAGTTTCCTATATTTTTGAAATATGCTCTCATACGCTTTGCTTCAAGGTTCCCTCAGCGGCATTTCTACCACTTCCCAGTAAACACCCGGGGTGATACATTCAGCATCAACCATCCCCAATGCAGTTGGTGCTTGTCGGTGCTTCGCTTCAACGCTTCCATCGTCTCTGTGCCCTTCATGAGTGAGATTCCCATGGCCAGCCTGACATCTTTCATCAACTGATAGGAAGCCTCCACCTCTATCTCATGACCTAAAGCCTTGTCCAACTTTGGTAAATGGGTGGCTGTGGCCAGGTAATGGTAGGAGGCATTGCATCTGAGACCTTTGATCGGTTGGTAGATCGCACCGATATACGCATTTTGAAGACCCGGGGAGAACGTGCCATAGTAGCTGCTGACGTAAAAGAAGTCCATCGCACCATAAAATTTGTGCGTAGACCCGAATATCGACGTGAATGCCGACATCTTGGTGTGATGTGTCAGTCCTATATCCCCAGGCTTGGGCACTTTAAACTCTTTGTCACCACTCAGATAGTCGTAGCCGGCATAGCCTGTCAACTGCCTGTTAAAACGATAGGTGGCTTTTGTGCTGGCCATCCAGGCGTCAATGGGTAAATCGTAGATGGAGGTGTAGTCCAGACTGGCCTTGCCAAACTGTTTATAGAAAGCGCCCTCTAATGTTAGGTTGCGAGGATGGAAGTTCACATAACCTCCCATCAGTTGCTGATAAACGGTGCGGTATTCTTCTGGTGTACCACTCTGCATACCGATGTTCAAAAATAGGAGCGACACGCCAAGAGGTTGTTTGGGCAGGTCGTAATGATACCATGCTGCATGCAACGACTTGTATGGCTTGGAGCCATTCTGATAGAAAGTGCCGCCATAGACGTTTTCAGAATTCTGGTTGTAGGTGAAAATGGCATGTGCCTTGTGCCCGTTGTGCTCATAGCCTCCTTTCAGCGCATCATGGTAGAGGGCGGCCATCGCCCAGTCGTTGTTGCCAAGGATTCGCTCATCGTCGTAAACCAGTTCCTGGCGTCCCAAGCGGGCAAACCAACCATTGTTCGACTTCAATTGTGCCCATGCCTCATAGACGCTGACAGAACCTCCGCCCTCTGCACCCCAGACACCTTGGTGCTGTGCGGTGATATGGGCCGACAGATGATCCCTCTCATAGGAAAGGGATATTCTGGAACGGTTGGTGATGAAGTTGGACGTGTTCTCATCCTTTTCCTCTGTACCGCTGGGCATACCACCTCTTCTTATTTCTCCACGAGACATCAGCTGAGCGCTGACGGTGATCTGATTGGGCTTTTCTTGATCTTTTTCTTTTTCTTCCTGTGCCCAGGCGCTGGAGAAGGCCATCAAAAGCGATGCGGCCCATACAATTCTTATCATATGATGTGTCATCTGCTATTTTTTTGCAAAAGTAAATAAAATCACAAAAAATAAAGAACAATTTTACAGATTTATTCTCATAAAAGCATCGGAGGGGAGAGGTGGGAAGTGAGAGGAAATCTCCTTGACTCCTTGACTCCTTAGAAAAAAACTAAGGAGACAGTAAGTCAAGGAGAGAAGCCGTTATGCGCAAGTCAGATTCCTGTTGTTAAAATATGCCCTAAGCCATCATGGCCTGGACTTCTTTCTTTCGAAAAGCGAAAGGCAAATAGGCAACAGCCTATCAACTTGAGCTCGCGAAAGTTGAGTAAGAAGGGATCCACAAAATAGGCTGAAAAAAAGGAAGACTAACTGTAGGAGGTCGGGCCTCCGAGCCCGACAATTAATTAGATTGCGAAAACGATGCGGAAAGGACGAAAAAGATGCGAAAAAAGGGAATATCTGCGATATTCCTGGTGATTTAAATTACGAAAAAGACGAAAAGAACAAAAATCACGAAAACTTTCGTCATCTTCGATGACAGGCTCGGGTGATACGGTGGTAGCAACTTATCTACTTGTTAGAACTATAATGAAGAATATAAATATAAAAAGGCGGAAAAAGGAAGACAAACTGTAGGAGGTCGGGCTTGCCCTCATGAACAATCGCAACTCTGTTGCGTCAACACCATGCCGACCCTTTGATGGGTCGAGCATCCTTTAATGTACGAGCGACTGTATAGGAGCGGTTGAGGAGGGTGTGTCAAAATAGGCGCACTCTCTTTTTTGTAAAAAAAGCTCAAAGGCCGAACTTTCCCAAGCTCGGCCTTTGTTATGTCGTAAAAATTGTGTACCTTTACGACACCAAAATTAAGTTATGCAAAAGTACCATTT